>Ga0179591_1336791_pt1 | contig 10770 bp, 17 predicted proteins | sample CZOMad2_1_08_16f_FD_182891 | JGI IMG/M metagenome (GOLD analysis project Ga0179591, IMG submission 182891) | Vadose zone soil fungal communities from Angelo Coast Range Reserve, California, USA - CZOMad2_1_08_16fungal (PacBio error correction) | ecosystem: Environmental > Terrestrial > Soil >... | reverse complement strand
TTCCGGATCCTTTTACTGAAACTCCCCCTCCTTGCTAGCCCCTCCCCTACCTTTCCCCCCTTTCGGGACTTTCGGAGTCCCAACACCTGACCATTTGATTTGATTGACTCGCATCTTGCCCCTGCGGGACATTGTCCCCCACCCCCTTCCGTCCGGACCAAAGGCAATCTATTCCTATTTCTTTTCCTTCCCCCCAGAATTATTCTACGCGATTGTCCTTTCGATCAAACTCCCCTGCTCTTCTGGTCTTTTTTTTTCTTTTTTTTTTTTATGGCCGGAGTTGAGCCTAGGTTTTTTGTGGTTAACACTGCCCCAGAACAAGGGGTGATTAACTTTTTTTAATGTTCCTTTTGTGGAACCTTCGGGTCGGTAGGGTATTTCCTTGCCCCTTCCCCCCTTCCCACAGATTTTTAATGGGGATTTTTCCCTTAACAAGGACATACCCTCTTTGATCCCTTTTTGTTGCATGTGGGCTGTTTCCTTCCCCCGTCTGGGACCCCCCTCAAAGCCTTTTTGAGTTTAAAAGATAAACTTCCATAAGTCTCTGGATGTGATGCTTTTCGTTGATGCATAGTGAGGTCCCCTCGCCTCGCCGTTTCGTTCTTTTTAACCCGGGTTTTTTCGTGCACCCTTGGGGGCCCTTGTTGCTTGTTGTTTCCTTCCCCATGGTGCAACTCTTCTAGGAGTCTGTGTCTGCAACCTACGTGGGGGAATCCCGTCAGCATTTACTTTTTTTTTCCTTGGATAACTTTATGATCCATGGAATTGTTCCCCCAGTTTCCTTCCAAAAGATTCCTTCCCCCGGGCTCCCCCCCAATCATGCATGCCCTTCAGGTATAATGCTTCGTGGTTTGTTTTTTTTCCTTGAACCTTAAACCTATTTTCTTAGGGCTCATCTACCAGAACTTTCTATCGTTAGAGCTCATTACTTCCCTTCCACTTCCTCTCTCCCCTGCCCGCACCCCTTCCCCTGCCACCTCCCCCACACTAACCCCCCACCTCTCCCGCCCATTCCTCTTCCCCCCCCAACCCTCTCTTCACCATCCCTCCTCTCCCCTCCCTTCTTCCACCCCCCACCTCCCCCTTCCCCCCCGCCTACCCCCCCCTTCACTCTCCGCATCCCACTCCCCCCCTACATCCCCGCACACCCCCTTCCTTCTCTCATCAGTCCCTCACCCTCCCCTCCTCTCTCTCACACTCCCCCCCCCCCCTCTATCTAATCTACCTCCCCCGCCCTCCACATCCCCCCCACACTCCTTCCCTCCCACTTCAATTATCTCCCCCCCTGTACTCCCCCACTTTCGCCCCCCCCTCCTACATCCTCTTCCCCTTTTTATCCCTTCTCATCTCCCCTTTTTCAATTCCCGTGATGTTTTCCTCCCTTTTCTTTGATTGGGGGTTTTCGACGTTCGTTTAACGCGGTTTTGTGTCTTTTGAAACAGGACCGTCACAACTCCGGGGCCCCTTTTGAATTTTTTCCCCCCCCCATTTTTTTCCCAATCATCCAAGTTACATTCCCCCCTCGCCGTCACTGCCACCTCTACTGACTTTTTCTTTTTCCCTTTTCCTATTTTATAATTGATATTCACAGATGAAATTCATTCTTTCAAATATTGACTGTTTCGGGTTTCCCCTCGACTCTTCCCCATCGCCCTGCCCTCGTCCCCGGGAAAGTCTTTTCTTTTTTCCCCCGCTGCGCCCACCTCGTTCGCGACGCGGGCTGGGCGTTACAGTTCTGCGTCCACTACCCTCTTTTTTTTTTCTCTGACCTCTTTCAGGGCTCGGTGAGCCTTTCCCTTTCTGGTTAGAGTGAATCCCGGGCCGGCCCTCTCCCGAGCATTCTCTTCCCTATCTTTAGTTTGCCTGAAGGCCCTTTAGAGTTCCCCCCCCGGGTCCCGGGATCACGCGCGGGTCCTACTCTTTTTTATCTTCCTTTCGTACGTGTTTTCGACTTTTGACTTTTTTTTTCACCGATCGTCCACGGGCCCTCTCTCCCCCCGTCCTGCATTGGAGACCCAAAACCTCCTAACGCTCTATCGTATGTGAGGGAAGGAGTGATTTTTGGGATGTGCAGGATCTGATGTTTATTGTTTGGTTCCCATTTGGCGGGTTTTTCGTGTTTGAGAGGGTCCCAAATTAGGTGAGTTTTTCTTCTGGGAGGTAGTTATCTCACTTCTAATTCCCTTTTCTCTGCCTGTTTCCCCCCTTTTGAATTCCCGGCAGGCGCTTGAGCGAGCAAACACCCCCCTTGATGTCGGGTCTTCTCTTCGGGGAGGGGCTTGGGAGAAATTCGTTTAGAGACTCCCTCCTTGGGCAAAACTTCCTCGAGGGAAGCTCCGTTCTCAGCAGAAGGTCTTGATTTGTGAGCATTTTTCTTTCTGTGAAAACCCGCGGCCCCCCCAAGGCGGCCCCACCCCTTCACGTGAGGTCGCCTCTTAGGAGGGATTTAAGCAGCGAGTATTTCGGCTTTCGTGGGCCAACGTTTTTCTCTTGAATACCTTTCTCGTTAAGGGCTTCTGTCTACGATATCTCCTTCCCTGAATGCAAACCGCGTCCACGATAGGCCGTGGGCGGAGAGGTTGCTGCTCCCTGGGGATCTTCGCAATTTTCTTTTCCCCCCTCCTTGCGTCGAGACGTTGGTTTTTTTTTCATTGTTCTTTGACCGGGTCCTCCCAAACTTTTGGTCGTTCATGGTCATCCATTGCCGCGGCTGGCCGCCCCGGTCCGACTTTTTTTTCGAGGTACTTCCTTGCTCCGCTCTCAACGTGCCAGTAGGACTCCCTTTTCGTACGAGGGATTTCTTGCAAGGGGTAAAATTCCTTTTTTCTTCGTCGGCGGCTTTTATCGTCGATCCCGCAGCAAGAACCTTTCTGTGGTCGGAAGTTTTTCTTAGCGCTACTTGCCGGGTTACGTCCGGCCCTTTTTTCTCGCACTTCTCTTTCCGGTCGCCCATGAGTGGGAGAATCCCGCAGAGACGTCCGTAATCGCTCCTCACCCCCCCGTGCCCGCGCTTTTTTCCCCCCCTAGCCCAATCCTGTCTAGGCCTGAGCCCCCCCCGGTTCTTAACTAGACGTCTTACCCCTACTGGATTCCTTTTCACGTACAATGGTTGCCGAGACTTTAACCTCTCTTCTACGAACCCTTTCTCGATAGCTGGTCACAGAGGCCGTGCTGGGACTTCGTTTTCCCCCCCCCTTTTTCCTGCCTAGGTTTTTTGGGCCAGACGTCCTTGGTTGAAGGATCTGTCGTTAGTTTTGAGTCCTGTCGAGTGTTACCGTTTGTGACCCTTCCCGCATTTGGGATCGCGTTTGAACCCCCCCCTGTTGTGGACGCTTCTCCCTTAAAGATCCCCCCAGGTAGTCCCTCGAAGGATAGACCACCTACTAGATCCCATAAGCACTTTCAGGGAGGTTCTTCTTTCAGGGAGACGGTTCCCCATTCGACCTTCTTTCTATTGTTTGTGCTCTTGTGCGCCATTCCACCATGGTACCCTGCGGCCCCCCTGCGAGGTTCTCTTTATTCGCCCGGAGGACCCGTGCTTTTTTTTTTTTTCCAAGACGTGGAACCAATCTCTAGTGGTTTGTAGTTCTTTTCTTCACGAGAGTTTTTTTTTGTCACTTGCGGCCGTCCCCCCCCCGTGGAAAACCGTAGGAACATTCGGGTTTTGCAGAGGATGTTTCCCCTATTGTTTTTTCCTCCCTTTCTCTCAGTTTTCTCACGTAGTACACGTGTCTCTGACCGACCACCACATTTGAGTCGTTTTCTTTTTCTTTTCCCCACCCTCGATGTTTTCTTTTGTCGACCTTTCTGCGTCTCCCTTGACCACGTAGCGCAGGGTCCAGAAACTCTTTGACGTCTTCAGTGACCTTTTTCCTCCCCCAACAAAGGCCGTCGATCTCTTTCCCTTCTCCCAGATAATTTAACGTCAGGAGTTTTCGTGCTCCTTTTGATGGAGCCTGAGTTCTCCAGTTTTTACATTTGATGGCCATCTGCGTCACAAGAGGTTTCGCCGGAGTAGAAGTCCGAGAAGGGTTTCTTTTTTTGTTCTTTCCCTTCTCTTTTTTGTGTTTTTTTCTTTTTTCCCCAGTCGGACATTGAAAGGCCCTAGGACGAGACCCTCTTTAGGTGAAGATCCCTGCTGGGGCGGGTCAGGTTGGGTCTGGTGCTCTACCCCCTCACCTATGTTCCTTTTTTCATAATGATGCTCCATCTCATCGGGGGCTTTCTCCCCAGCGGTGGACGGGCTCCCCCTCAAAAACCAAGCAGACCCCCGCCCCCCCCAGCAGAAGGTGTACCTGGTGCGTTTGGATTGTACATACGGACTTTTGGAACTTTTATGGGAAGAACATCCAGGAACTCCTTCCGAGTTCCCATCTTTGGATAATTTTTCGGGGCTTATTACACTTTCCCCCCTTCCGGGGAGTTTCGGCCGTTTCCGCTTCGACGGTCGGACGCGTTCCCCGACTCGACACTGGCTTTCAAAGGCCCCCTCTTTCAGTTCTCGACTTCTCTTCTTAGTAATCCCCCTTTTTTTGAGATTTGATGATACTTTTTTTGCGCGCCCCCAGGCATCCTGTGACAGCATTTTAGAGGGTGTGCGTTTTCCCGCCCCCCCCGCTTAGGCCTTTTTCCCCTTTTCACCCTTCCGCTGTTGGGTCGACTCCTCAAGGGGCCTTTTGCGAAGGTAGAACTGCCCTCATGAGGAAACTGCCCCCCTTTCCTTTTCCCTTTTCGTCCCCAGAAGAGTGAGGCTGGCCGTATTCACTCCCCCGGAAACCTTCTCCTTGGTTTGTGGTTGGGCTGTCTGGTCGTTTTTTTACGCGTGGCCCGTAACCGACTTCCCCACCGTTCCCTACTTACTGATGGATCCTGCATCATGCGGAACTGTGTTCATCGTTTTTTCGATGCGCAGCATTCAACCTCAGGGCACGGCGCCCACAGCCCCTGTTTTGAAGCTCTTTCTCTGCTAGACGACGAAGGCTGTGTTCCTCTCCGCAATGGTTAAGATACTTCGGCCTCTCCTTTTGATACTGACGAGTAGATAGTGTATCAGGTTAGTTTTTGAAGCGTTTTTTGAAATCCCCAGATCTCCTACCCTGTCATGGGTTCCAGACTTCTACAGTATTCGCCCTCCTAGGAAGTTACGGATTTTCCCTTCGTGTTGTCGAGTTCTTTTTATGCCTTGTAGAGGTTGTCCGGCGATCTGTCCTGTTTTTCCCTGACCCCGACCCGCAATTTTCCCTCCCAAAACTGACCTTTTTAACAGTCACAGCGAGTTTTTCTTCCTCAAACCTCACCAAACCTAGTCTTCCTTTTCCGCTTTCACGCTCAACATTTTTTACGAGGAACGCCTAAGCTCCTTCCCAGAACCAGAGGTTAAAAATCTGAGCGAATGTCGCTCCCCAATATGGCCCCACACGGACGAAATCCCGAACTTAGGACCGTCCTTCTTCGTCTCCCCTCACACTACCCCCCCGCGTTCGACTTGGGTTTTTAACACCCGCTAGTTCCAGCCCCGCCACGGAATTTTACCTATTATGTCTTCCTTGAATCACTTTTTCGACCCAATCGGCCTTTTTGCTTCGCCAGTGGTTTGGAGGTCGATTTCACCGCTGATTTGTTCACGAGGATTTGGACCGGGGCGGGGACGTCCAATCGAGCAGCCCTCAAGCCTCCTTGTGAGGATGAATCCTTTCGGGTCTAGTGGCCCCGATACGAGGGGCCGTTTCTCCCTATAGTGGAGATGGTTGAACGGAATCGCGGCAACAAAATTTTTCCGAGCCTTCCCTCCCTTGGAGGTCCAACCCCTATTATCCCTGGGGCTAGGCCCCCGAGATTTTTCCTACTTGTTGTTCCCCCTTTCGGACGGTCTTGAGTTCCTTTTCCCAAGCAGTGCAGCCCACTTCACCGTAAGGGACCTCGATTCTTTCCCTTCTTGGAGTTCAGGAGTGGGGATGGAGCATCAGGTGGGGTGCCTCACACCGAACTGTGACGTTTTTAAGTGAAGTTTCTCGGGTAGTTTGGGAGTTTGGAGGACGTCCGGATCACAAAAGGGGATTATACCTGGGATTTGTCCCCTCTGGCAAGGGCGTCGGTTTTTTCCTGTGTTTCTTCCTCAAGGGAAAGCCCTCTTTTTGCAGTGGTCCTTTGACTCCCCCCTCTTTTTCTTCAAAGCCCGACCGTCTTGGATATCCCATTTTGCTCCCTAACCCCCGGACAGGTGGTGAGAGCGGCCTCGAAAAGACCTTTTCCCTAAGAGGCAGGCATTCCGAGTTCGAGATTTGCTGTCTGATCAGAGAGATACGAGGACCCTTTGTGGCAGAACTTCATCTTGATTCTTCTATGGCCTTTAACACCTTACAAGAGAAAATCCACTTTAGTCTCGAATAAACGCTCCCGGGACCTAGTCGGCACAGGCGATGGCCGAGTCCCAGGGCACCGACAAACATTTTCCTTCCCTCATGTCACCCCGTCTTACCTACCATTCTTCTTCCCCCGTAGTCCGTAGCCCCGAGAGGACGACAGGGGCGCTATTCATCCAGCCCCGCCTGGAGGTCCTTTTAACTGATTTCCCCCTTCTTTTCATTCCTGGATATTTCCGGCCCCTCTCACTCATCGAGATGGTCTAGAATGCCCTTTTGCCCCACAACCCCTGCCCCCTCTAACCGTGAATAACGAGAACAAATAGTTAGGTTTTTTTTCTTCCAACGGATTTGTGGGAAGACTTTCCTGAAGGATGGGAGTACCTAATAGGATATCGCGTAGTTTTCTGGATGCCTCCCGTTACCGAGTTGGAAACGAGGAGGGTCTTCTTTGACGATTTTCCCCTGATAGGACTCACTGCACCCCTCTTAAAGTATTCCCGGTGTAGGTCTGGTTTCCGCTTCCGAAGAGTTTCCGCATTGATCCCTTGGAACATTGCCTTTCTCCTCCTTCAGGATTGGGTCCGCGGGATTGAGTTTTTTTCCCCCCAACCCTTCTCCGGCCCCCCCCAAATCCCCCTCCTTTTTTTTTACTTCCCCCCCCCCCAAAACATCGGTCCCCACCCGGAGGCCCTTGGCTCCCCACAACTGTCGGGGTTTCAACCGGTCTTTCAGCCATTAATACACTGTATCCCCTGAGTCCCCCCTTTAGACTCGCGGTTCTTTTCAGGCTTCTTTCGGAGATGTCGGCAGCCGGGATTTTTTTTTTGGGCTGCGCGTGAATCTTCTGAGAAATCTTTTCCCCCTTTCATTCCCCCCCGGTACGGTCAATGGTCCGATCTATACCCCTTTCTCCGGACCCTGCGCTTTGTTCCCTGGCCCAGGTCTTATATCCTTTGCCTCTCCCTTAATCGACTCCCACCGATCCAACTCCTGTCCAATTTTGCTGGCGTCGCCGCGTTCTTTTTCCCTCCCACCCCGCCTTCGAGCCACACTACGCCCTTTCCCGCGGATTCTTCCCTCCCTGACCCTGGCATGGGCGTTCTTTTTCCTCCCTCTTTTTTTTCTACGATGCGATTGGCCCGCTGTTTTCCGGTCCATCCCTTTGTTTTTCGACCTCCTTTTTTGCGACTGTCCCAACGAGTGGGGGGGTCTTTTTTCCCTTTTTTCCTGCCCCCTCCCTCAGGCGCCTCCCCCCGCTTTTTCCTCTGTTTATCCCTTTCCATATCATATTGACTCTCCACTTATCAGCTCCTTGCTCGTCCCCCAGGGGTCCCCTTCGAATGAGGCTGTTACCATTGATGGTCCAACACGGGGCCCCTTCACGGTTCTTTCGGTGTTCGGCCATAAAAAACCCAACGTGTCTTTTTTTGTGAACACCCCCCTTTCCCCGCCATCTTGTAGTGCCTGTTTTGAAACTCTCATTGAGCTCTTCATCCTTCTTCGCTTTTTGGTCCCATCTTTTCCCTTTATTTGGTTTGGTTTTGAAAACAAAAAAAAACCTTTCCCCACCATATTTACGTTTTTCCCTTTCAGTGCAATTACTTTCTGACTTCCTTATCAAAATTTCAGTGTTTTTTTTTTTTTTTTCATTCCATTTTTTAATCATAGAAAGTTTTTTCCCCCCCTTCACCTCCCACGTACTCTTTTGATTCTCAGTTTTTTTTTCCATTGGAAAACTTTTACCATATTTCCAAAGATTTTGCATGGGTAGAAATGCACTTCTTCCCCCCCCCCTTAAAAACCATCTTTGCCGGAACACCCCCCCTTCCCTGTTCACCCAATGCTATCATTCCCACCTTCCCCCCATCAAAGACATCATCCTTTCTCCCCTCAGTCTTCTCTTCTTCCCCACCTCCCCCTTTTTTTTTTCCCCTTGGAAACTGTTCTTCCCTCCATGTTTGTATAAATATGTCTGGTCCTTGTCCATCACTTCCCTTCCCCCCCCTTTCAATTGTGGAATTGGTGCAACTTGTGGTGGCCCCTTTTTACCCCAACTTTCCGACGGTCCCACCACCCAGTCCCAAAAACTTTCTATCCTTTCCTTTCACAATTTTCCCCCAACTTTACCATCCGGCCTTTTCAAAAGATCCAGAAGTTCGATGATGTTTTTCCCCCTTCTTGGTGATCGACTTCAATCCTCTTAGTTTGTGGTCTACAGCTTGACCATTTTCCCCATTTATAGGTCCACTTCAATTCTTTTTTCTGGTGTCGGTTTTTTTTTTTTGCGGCACAGATTTCCTAGTCTCAATCTCTTTCTTGGTTGGGGTACTCCTTTCCCCCCCCTACAACTTTTCATACTTTTTTTTTTATTTTTTTTCGGGGTTCAGGATGTTTCCACTTTCTTTTCCCACAAAGGATGCCCCCCGGCATCTCTTTTTTCCTCCTCCGCGATTTTTCTTTTCCTGCTCTTATGACGTCTTTCCCATCAGTGGAAATCTTCCCCTTCCAACGGGACTTCACATTGGTCGGGATCTTGACCCCCACTAAAATGCTTTTCCCCCTCCTTTGACTCTTGCATCTTCCTTTTTGCCTCCCAACCCCCAAAGGGTTCCCTGACTTCCCTTATTTTGGTAGTTCATCTGTTTGATTTTCCCCCGACTTCCCTTTCTGATGGGACCCCTCTGCCCCCCCATTCCCTTCCTTGTCCTCTACGTTTGAGCCAGCTTTCTGGGTGTGGTGGCAGCGTGCCGTGGCAGGAAATTTTTGGGTTTTTGCCTGTTTTTTTTTTTTTTCTTGGCCTTTTTTTTTCCCCCATCTCGTGTGATTGGCCCTTTTTTGGGTCAGTTTTTCAAAGTGGTAGCCTTTTACCCCGGGCACATCCCCCCATTCCCAGGTTTTGTCTCTTTTTTTTTTTTTCGTTAGATGGACCGTTCTGTTAAAAGATCCAGGGCCGACTTGATGGATGCCGCTTTTTCTTTCTTTGGCATTTCTTGATAGCCTTTTTTTCTTTTGCCTTCCCTTCACTGGGTGTGTCCCCTTCAACTCCCTTTTCTACTTTGGGGTCCTGACCCACCCTCCTTTCCCCCAAATTTTTAGTTTCGGTCTTGATCCTTTTCTATTGTCTTTTTTTTTTTTTTTTTCCAACCCCAACTTCTCCCCCTCGACGGTCTCCCCAAAGTAATGAATTCCCCCTTTCCAAGTTATTCTCTCTTTTTTCACCTCTCCCTTTCTTTCCAATTCCTCCTTTCCTCGGTTCGAGTTTAACAACTGGCGGGATTTTCTCCTCTTTCCAGTTGTACAAGAGCCCCCCTCCCTTTCAAGTTGTCTTTTTTTTCCCCACAGGTTCTCAATATGAGCTTAAACTGTTCAAGTTGGTGTTTTCCTTCTTTTCCTGATAGTCCTTTGGGCCCCTTGTAGTAGTCCCCCCCCACTCTCCTTTTCTGTGTCGCTCTTTTCTCACCCCAACATCCTTTTCTTTTGTTCCGCTTGCGCAACTTTTTTTCTGCTTGAGAATTCATCAAACCCTCTGCCGAGTTCGTTTTTGCTTTTATCGGTGCGGTCCCGGGTGACTTTGAAGCTCCCCCCACCGTCTGCCAGCTCTCTCAGCTGACTCACCTTATTTTCCACCTTTATGAGAATCCCCCCATTCCCCGGGTTTCATGGGTCTCTTTAGATTTTTTTTTCCCTTAGACCTGCGTCTTTTCCCCTGCCCCCCTTCACAGATTCCCCCCCCCTCGAGTCCTCCGCACGTTTTTCTCAGACGTTTTCCCCTGAGCTCTTTTCAGGAGGATTTTGTTGCGGGCCTGTGCGCTCCCTTTTTTCTACAACCCCTTTGCCATTTTCAATTCCTGTCGTTCCCCCTAGTTGGTTCGGGGGGTTGCCTTTGATCGAGGGGTTCTTGGAGGCTCATTATTTTTGAGATTTGTCTGCTTCATGCCCTTGATGCTGAGTTTTTTTTCCCCGTCTTTCGTGCTTTTAATTTGGTGTTTGTGAGTTCTCGGTAGCGCCCCCCCCCACTCTGCCAAACTTTTTGAGCCCCTTGCAGCCACGGTCTTTACGCGACCGTCCCTTTTCTGATTCTGAAATTTCTAGGGATTCTTTGGAGCTCGGGGGGAGTGCTTTCGAGTTTTCCGTCTTTCTTACCGTTCCAGGTATGGCCCTGATATTCTTTTATAGGATTCTACTCTTCTCCGAAGTTCCCCCCCCCCCAAGGTACTCCCCACAATAGTTTCCGAGCTCCTTTGATATTTTTTTGTTTTCTTGATAACCTCTGGGCCGGGGTTTGTGCCGAGACTGGGCTTAATCCCCTTCAAAGAGCAACAGTGGGGGCCCCGTCCGGGTCACCCTACGGCCCACGGACGAGGCTTAGTTTTTTTTCTGCTGGAGAGTTGATTTACGCCCGCTG
>Ga0179591_1375289_pt1 | contig 10771 bp, 12 predicted proteins | sample CZOMad2_1_08_16f_FD_182891 | JGI IMG/M metagenome (GOLD analysis project Ga0179591, IMG submission 182891) | Vadose zone soil fungal communities from Angelo Coast Range Reserve, California, USA - CZOMad2_1_08_16fungal (PacBio error correction) | ecosystem: Environmental > Terrestrial > Soil >... | reverse complement strand
CCCAGTTTACAGGCTTTCCTGCGGCCCCGCGAGATTATATCGTATCTCTTTTACTTCCCCCTACTTATTTAGTATATGTTTTTCTTTTCTCAGATCAGGATCAGCCTCTTCATGCACTCCCCACTCATTTTAAGCCCATACCTTATCGTTCTCCCCCCTCGGCTCAGTCCCCCCCTGGCTTTTTTTTTTTTGAGTCACCTTACGTTATCTTCACCTTCCCTCCTTCTTGAGAGCCCTCTTTTTCCTGCCCTTCTCGGAGACTTCCCTTCTGGTGATTACCCTGTGGCCCCCCCCAGCTTCCGATTAACCCCCGTTCTGACTTTAATCCTTTTCCCTCAGCCGCCTTACCACCGCTGCGACTAGCGGCAACCCCGACCTCACCCCCATCTTCTCTTCCAGTCGCCGATCAGAATGCAGCCTCCCCCCTCAGCACCATACTTTCCCCGACCAACCCCTTAAGTTGCTTTCCCGCTTTCCTTATTGCAGTGCCCCATATCAGCACTTGACCCACTTACCCAACCCGGTTTTTTTCAACGGGTTACCCCCCTTACCCCCCTCCACAAATGCACGGCTTCCCTGTGAAGATCTCAATGCCGGTTCCTCCTAAAGAATCAGACATTTCCACCCCTTTGAATTACTTTCTTCAGATACTGGACGCTCAGTCTTCCCTTTAATTAAGAGATCGCAATTTTCTTTCGTATAAATCTTTTGCTCCAAGTCTTTTGAAGGTGATCCAAGAACTAGAGACCTGATTTCGAAAGAGAGCCTCTTGCTTACTCCCCCTATGCCGTCGCCTTTTGTTTGGATTTTTTTTTTAAATTCCCCGATTGTTCCGACGATCCCTAATATTAGATCCCCCCGTGCGAAGTTCATCAACAACCCCCATGCGCCCGCCAGGTTTGTCGTTTGCCTACGATGCCCTCGTTCACCCTTCCCTGCACGCCCAGGAACTTCTTGTCACTGCGCAACCCCCCTCTTTTGCAGCAGTTTCAGCGTCCCAGATTGGGGTGCGACCATTTTCTTCATTTTGCTCGCGATTGAAGACTTTCCAATAAGGCCCTTCTATCAGATTTTCTCGTTCTATGACTGCCCCTTCCTGGGATGAATTTGACAATTTCTCTGGAACCCCTCTCCTTTTTCTTATCTCCCAATGCACGCGAGAATTAGGAAGCCTAGTTCTTCCTCCCCCGGGGATATCCCACTTTCCTGGTTTTTACAGATGCTCGCACTTCCCCCTAAGTGGCCAATAGGTTGTTCGAGAATGTTCCAAAGAGACTTTAATAGAAATAAGCTTGATTTCTTTCCGTCCCATGGTCGCCAGTTCCCCTTCCCCTTTTTTTGAAAGGAATAGGAGAGTTGCGGGAGGACGTTTTACCTTTCCCCTCTTTCGGAAACGTCCCACGTCGAGTTTTCTTTTAAGACCAGAACAAAAGTTCGGATAATCTCATGCACTCTATGACCTTTCGAAACTCTTGCGCCTCAACTTGATCCTCCTTCTTTTTTCTATTGCAGGTTTCATACCCTCCTTCCCTCCAAAGCGTCTTTCTCATCGCGCTTCGTGACCTTTGGCGAATAGCCGGGCCTCCTGGCTCCGAGACAGTGTCGTACTCTTGTCTACCTACTTTTCAGAGCGCACTCAACTTCACTATCACTTTAGTTTAGGTTTTTTGGTATGTTGGACATGACCATCGTACTCCTCCTTTGTCGAAGAATATATGAGCGTTCCCTTCCGACCGTTCCATTTTTCTCCACCCCTTCGATAAGCAGCAGTAAGCAAGGCCCGGTCTTCTCTTAGATAATTTCAGGATCCCGCCCCCCCCCCACCCCTCTTCCCCGCACCACTCTTTGCAGGGGCATATGTCGGGTTCTAGTGACATGTCTTGCGCAAGAGCCTGACTCTTTTCCATGATCTTCAAAGCGCTCGTTTTTGTAGCTGAGAAGGCAGGTCCTCCTTTCTATCCTCCCCCCCCCCCCCCGTTGGGCTGACTTTTTCATCTGCCAAAGATGAAGTTTTTTGTTAAACGGCGCCCCTTTTTTTTTTTTCTTACTCTGGACCATGTTTTTCCGTCACGTTCTGCTCGGCCCCCCCCTCCGGATCTCCCGTTTGAACCCCCTTCCCTGTTTTTCTCAAATGACAGTTCTTTCTTTCTTTTAGACCCTTAAAGCTGGGAATTGTCGCCCGACCACCATCTGTCCTCGGTTTTCTTTAAATCCAGCAAGATTCCCTGCGTCGCCTATAGCTTCGATTCCCTCCGGTCCCCCCAGTCGCAGGACACTTTCGGACCCCAAATAAGGTCGATTACTGCCCCGGAGCATTGAAGTGGCCGATCTGTTGCCGGCTCCTGCATGCTTTTCCCTGTGCTAGCCCTAGGCTAATGGAATTTTGACCTGTCTTTGTTTATAGCTCTCCCCCGCCCCCTCCAAACTCAAGTATTAGATCCTTTATGCTTCTCATCCTCGCGGCGTTATCATCGTCCTCCTTATGCCTCTAGAACACGTCCGACTCTGCTAACCCCGCACGGGTTGAATTTATCTGCTTTGTTTAAATGGATTTGCTTCCCCTCGACACCCCACCCAGCAGCTTGCTTTCTTCTCGAGTATTTCTTGATGCCTGAAAGGGATGACCGGAAATCCGATTCCTCGTATAACCTCGTCCCCCCCGGTGAGTCCGGTTCCTTTTGGCCCCATTTCGAGTTTTTCCGGGCCTCGCTCTCTTCTTTCCTTCACCCCACTGTTGCGCCGAACGAGTTTGCCATCGGGTTTTTAGGATTTCAGCATATTTATTCCCTTTATCGTCTTTTCCTGTTTGTTTTTTTTTTAGAAGATACCTCCCCCCCAACAACGAACCCCCCCCCCTCCATCGGACCCGATCGCCATTTGCGCCCACCCCTTTTTTTTTCATTCTGCTTTCTCGAGAGGCTCGCAGCATGCGAGGCTTTTTCGCCGCGCCGTCTCTTTTTTTTTCCAGGCGACGACGCATGCCTCCCCCCTGACGTCGATTCTTATTTTTCTTTTTTCTCCTCCTGATGTACGTATACGCTTGACAACGCGTTCCGCTCTTTTTTAAGATCCCTGTAAGTGTCTGAGTTATTGAGTTCTTTAAGCCTACTTTAGTTAGCGTTTCCTACACCATCCTCTTTCCCCCTCTCCCCGCCCCGCAACTCTGCTTTATGACCGCCATTCCTTTCTTCTCCTTCTCAAAAGCAGTCCCCTTGTCGCCCTTTGACTAGACCGATCCGTGCCCCCTTTCCCCCCTCCGATTTCATCTAAACCAGACTGCGTATCGCGCTGATCAAAGAGACTGTTCAGTCTCATTAGCGTCTCCGGTGCCCCTTCCCCCCCCTCCCCTAAACCTGCTGGCTCAATTCCCTCTCGCGTCACTGTACCTTACCCCGAGATGCATCATCTGGCCGCACCTTTCCTTTCCCCCCCCGCAGTTACAATGGTCCTCACACCCTCGAAGATTACATAGGAGATCCAACCTTCTATTCCATCTCCCCCCCCCCCCCCCCCCCCCCCCCCCCCCCCCCCCCCCCCCCCCCACCCCCTCCCCCCCCCCCCCAGCTGTCCCCTAGGTGAGGACGCAGCCTTAGTTTCGACCCTTGCCCCTCCCTGACTAAAGATTCCGGCTGTTGCTTAAAGCCTTTAGATTCCGATTCCCTGATGTGGCTAGTTCCAAACGAGGCCCCCCCCAGGACGCCAATGAATTGGACCTTCGTCCTCTGGGCCCTTAGCAGAAATCTTTTAGGCCAAACGTTTTCTGGTCTTTTCCATTTTCTCTAGATTCTTCCTCTTCCTCTCTCCGCGCCAGAAACCTTTCACAACTTCTAAAAATTCGGATCCAACGCTTAAAACATTTTCCCCCCCGGGCCAGGTTTCAACCTATCTTCCGCCTCCCCCCCCTTCTTATTATTTTCCTAAGAGTCGCCTTATTTCGTCCCCAAGCAGACTTTGATTCCCTTTCCGACTTACCTCCTCCTGAGAATTTCCCGTTCGAACGAGGAGCGCACTTCCGAAGGCGATTTGGTGGACTACTTGCCCTTAATAAGCAAAGTCTCCCGTATTTTTCCAAGCCCGCTGAAGTTTGAACGAACTTTTTTGGGACCCTTCGACCCTTTCTCTTTCGTCGTCCCTGTCCACTGTGTATTCCCCCCAAATTTCTAAGACAACCGGTACCTTCTTACATTCCCTTGGATAAGTTCTTTTTGTCCACGTCACACGTTTCTTTAGATCGCACCCCCCCCCATGCCAAGGACTACGGAGCCCTGCTTCCCCTAACCCCTTAAGTTTAGCTCGCTCCTTACTTGACGAACGTTTTTTAGTAGGCCTCCGTTCTGCGTGGGTGAATCCCTTCCTCTTTCCCCCCCCCCCGCCATGGCGATTTTTCGCGAGGCCCCTGTTTCGTCCCCCATCTTTTGTTCCCCTAATCATTCGACCCTCTGCACCTTCTACTAGATCCGCCCCTAACGTAATTTTCGAGACCCTCGCAGTATTGCCCCCCCGCCTCTACGCCCTTTCCCTCCCTTCCATCAGACGCTCAGCCGGTCTCGAGTGGCCATTCCGAAAGACTTTCCGCTCTTTCACTTAGCTTAGGTGATTGTCGGTGTCCCCTTCCCCCCCCCCCCCCCTGTCCTACGCCACGGTTGGAGATGCATTGTACCTTTTCCTTTCTCGCCTCCCAGTCTGATCATCATTACTTTTCCAGGATGGCTGCCCCCCCACCGTCCCACTACTTCCGACTCTGCTCAGCTTTCCCTTAATTTACGTATCGCAATCCTTTTTTTTTTGGAACTTTAGCCTTTGTTTTGCGACAGGATACACTCTTTTTCCCCTTTTTTCCTTTCGGTCCAATTTAATGCTGAAGCGACGTTATTTTTTTTCGGAGGAACACGCACCCGGCGATCCGGTTCTTTTTTTCCTTGCGCATTCCCCTCCGCTCCCTTTAGCTTTTTTCTGTCCTAGAAGGCCCCCTTTGTTTCTTTGCATGAACATCCGCCCCCCCTGTTAGAACCCATTGAACTTCGGTCTTCGTAGATTAGTATTCAGAGCAGTAAAGCCCAAAGTTTCTTTCCACCCAACGTTTAAAGAAAGGTACTCTTTCGCACGATACCACTTGCTTTGTATCCGCCCCCCTCTCATTAAATGCTAGGTGTTTGCGAGTAAGTGCTTTCTATATGCAAGGCCTGCCCACTTGTTTTTATCCTCCCAGACGTCCCAATGTATTTCCTCTCCCCCCGTTCCCATTTGGGCCCTTGTTCATCTTTTTTCCCAGCCAGCAATTGATCTGACATAAAGCATCACGTTTCACGCCTATCCCTCCAGCGCGGTGCCCTTTTTGACGATCTTTCGCCCTCTTCGGCGGCCCGAATTTGACCCGCATGCCTTATGCAGTTTTTTTTTCTCTCCTGTCTGCGCAGAAAGTGCGCTTTTTTAGAGGATTGTATCCCCACACCCCGACCACTCCCCACCCACCCGCCACCGTTGTACCTACTTCGAAACGGTTTCTGCAATGGAGACTCCCCTGTTGACCCCCTTTTCGAGACGGCTTTCTTTTACATAGACTTACCAAAACTCTCCCCCCCCCCCCCCCCCCCCCCCCCCCCCCCCCCCCCCCCCCCCCCCCCCCTTGCGGCCGTATCCCCCAGTCTGACGCACGACTAGAAGCCATTTAACCTTATCGGCTCCCCCTCCAGTGTAGGATTATTTTTTAGCAGGAGCTCTCGCTAGTTAGCTCTCTTATTTTCCCCTCCTCATTTTTTTTTGCATCGTCTCGATACCTGCAGAGCCAGATCGACCCTCCTCTCCACACCCCCCCCCTGATTACTTTTCTGAACCTCTTAGCAATGGCCTTCGGTGTGTGTTCCCTTTCACCAATGCATGTTGAACCGAGCGCTTTGTATGGCCCCATTTGTACATCTCCCCGACTCGCTTCCCCCCGTTTACCTAAGAGCGCCTATCCTGTGAGATAACCTGTCTTCTTGCACCCCTCTTCCCGCCTTCCGGCCTCAATTGAATCCCCCCTATCTACAATTCCGTACTGTCTTCGGAAACCCCTAAGTTCTGCGTCGTTTTTTGCACCGACATCATCCACTTGCCCCCCGTGCCCCTCTATTCTTTCTGATTTAAGTCTCTTCCCCTTCGATATTTCGAGACGAGACGCCCTGGAGCTGGGCCCCTATTAACACACTCCCCAAAGGTCCGGTATATTTCCCTTTGAAAACATGTTGTTTGCTGTCGGCTTCCCCAGACTCAATCTTAGCTGTCCTGGTATTTTTCCTTCTCCTATCTCCCCCAGCACTCCACTTTTTTCATCTACCCCTTTCCCCCTCCCCCGTACGGGAAGGCGACTCAGTCTTCCCGAGACTACATGGGGATTAATACATTATGGAAGTATGTATTCCGGCAACCGTCCATCCCTATGGGTCGTTGTCCCCCTTGGCGTTCGAAATCATCTTTCTGGTTTCATCTGCGTCCGAAGGAATGTAGAGTCCCCCGTGTATTGCGGTCCTCCGTCTTCTCACAATCAAACCCCAAACATAGTCCGCTTTTTTCTCCTCCTTTCTTTTTCCACTTTGGAATGGGGATAAGACTTGCCCTTTGGCTTAGCTTCAATGGTATAGTCCTTTGACCCCCCTGCCCTTCTCTTTATTAGACCGGCGCCGGTCAGGGTATTTACAATGAATCAGCTTTCTTTTTGTTTTCCGTCTCCGCGAAAGACCCGTCGATTGCCTTCCCTGATTTGAGGAATTTGGTGTTGTCGTTCCCACCATATGAAATAACCGCCCCCTTCTGTATCCACTTTGGAGTTTTTTTTTTCTGCCGGGCCCACATTCTTCAACCCCCGTGCGGATTCGACCCTCCTCATTTTTTTTTCCAGCTGATACAGATACCTGATGTAGCGGAGCTAGTCTTATTCTCTTTTTTTCTTTTTTTTTTTATTTCTTCTCCACTGGTACTAGCTCGTATAGTCTTTTTCATTACCCTCCTTTAAGGCCAAGATGATCACCCTTGGCAAACACGGTCCTTTCCCTCCCCTTTCCCTAAGTCCGCAGTCCGAAGGGATGTGTCTTTAGGCCACGGCAGCACAATGGTGCATCTTGAGGTCATGAGTATTCCCTATTCGACCTCTTTTTGTCGTCCGACCCCGAATATTCTGTTGCCCAGCGGCAGAGAGATATCAACCCCCTCGTCGACAAGACGTCGCCTTAAAAGATACTCTTTAGAGAGAGTTCCCACCCTTTTGAAGGTACGTTCCCGATCTCAGATTTTTGGTTGGCTCCCGTTTTTAACCCTCCCAGAATTAGTCGACGGCACCAACCCCTTGAATGATCTTCAGTTATTTTAAGACTTTTTATGCTGAAGCCTAGAGCCCTATTTGTGACACGACGATTCTCTTGCTTTTTTCCCCCAACCCTGTCCCCTTCGAACGCAACGATTTATTCCCTCGTATGTTTGATTTTTCTTCTTTTCTGCACTCACACTCTGATACCCACTCTGAGGGGCGCCCACCGTCTTCTCCTCCCTTTTATGCGTACTGCAATTATTATTACAACTTCTACAGATCTCTGCCGCGCGCTCCTTAGACTTAGTCTTCCGGTCTCCTTCCCCCGTTTCCTGGCGGACTGGGACGGCTAAACCTGAGAGAGTACATTTTTGAACCCCGGACTATATTGTGTTCCCGAATCGTTTGACGATGGCTTGCCTTTTCTTTTTCCTTAGCTATCTCCAAGATTATAATCCGGGATCCAACCCCTCCCCCGTTTAGCACAAATAGATGACTACGATATAGCCCCCACGGCAACAGCATGTCACTACGTGTTCTTTCGTCCCGCCACTTCTTTATCTATAATCACGCCAACTTCCCCCCCTTCGATATTTGACTGATGCATCCTGCCTTTGTTTTACGCCCAAATCACGGTTTCCCGGCCCCCCCAACTACCGTGTCGCGGATTGCGCCGCCCAAGTTTCCCCCTTGCCCGGATACGAATTGTTGCGCTGGCCTTTCGTTTTTTATTGTTGCTCCCTTTTCTCCTCTTCAGCTGGTTTTTCCATTCTTTCGCGCGCTCTCTTAATTTATGAGCAACCCGAACACTGCGTGATTTCCTTTCCGCAGCGTGTATGAAATGTCCCGGTTCTTTTGACATGCTTCAGTCCCTTGTGACGACACATGAACTATGAATTCGCAGATTTCATGCGTTTTAGCCTTTTTTGCAAGTTCTCTCTCTTTTCCGACTAACAGAGCTTGCATTACTTTTTCCCACACCCCCCCACCCCACCAGAGTATATTGAGCTTGACGGCCCCCGTTTTCAGACGGATTCCTCCTTTCTACCGACTAGTTTCTGATTTTGAATGGACCGTTCCACTTTTTTTTTTCGGCGACGTCCGCTTTTTTTTGCTGTTCCTCTTTTCGTGTTCTGACCGAACCTTTTTCCTTCTTCGTCGCAGATCTTTTTTCGTGGAGGGGTCGTGACAGCTCTCTCTCCCTGTTGTGTCGAGAGAGATAAATGTTAACTCCTCCTTTACCCCTCCCCGGCACATACCCCGCAAACATTGGGCATGTCGTCTCTTTCGTTAAGAAGCCTGTTTGAGTCGCGCCAGATGGTGGCCAGGGACATGCCCTCCTGACGATGGTAGTCGCTCTTTCTCGGCTCCCCCTTTTGGTTCAGCTATAGTTTGTTGTCTTTTTAGTTTTCTTCTACCCTTCCCCGACCAGAATTCCGAAGCTTCCTTGCCGCGCCCTCCGACGTTTTTCTCTTTTCGGATCCCTGAATTCACCAGTCAGCCGCGCTGCTTTACTGCGATCCTTCCCTTGAATGATTCATCCCTCACCGTCGGTCCGACCCCTCTTTGTGTTCGGAACTCTGTTATCATACCGGCCCGTCTCTTTTCACTGCCAGGTGATAAAGGCGGTTTTGCACTTCTACGCCTATCCATCTCACTGCGTCGATCTTTTGTACTTTTTTCGGCCCCCCGGAGTTGGCCCCCCTTTCTCTTATTCCCTCAATCGACTTCCTTGACGGTTCCTCCCTTATTCTCCTCTCCATTGGTGGCGAGTCCCCTTCCCCCTTTTTCTTTTGGCCGGTGGCACATTTGACCCTAGTGGAGAAACCGTCGATGTTGACTTCTGAGTTCCCCCGCCCTCTTCTCCATGACATAGAAGAATTTGTCATGCTCCCCTAGCCCCCATGGAGGTTCCAACGCCTCCTCTGGCTCCCCCCCACCCTTTTCTAGCCTTTCTCTCCCTTCCCATTCCTCTTGATGAGAGAGAAGTCGAGTTTTTTCCCATTTGACCATCGGGGATTTGGTCCCCGCTTTTATGCGGCATATGTAGGCCCCCTCTCACGAGCCCCCGAACCACCACGCGGTCCTTTCGGTTCTTTTATTTCTAAAATGCTTTTGACTCTCAAGAAGACAAGGCCTCGTCCACCCGTTCTTTCCCCATTTACAAACGAGAATTCCCTATCAGTCGATTTTTTCCTTGTTCGGAATGAGAATTCTTGGGTCACCCTTACGCCCACACAACCTCATCGGTCTGCCTTGTGTCCCATTCCAAGGTCGCGCTCGCCGAATCCCCCCGTCACGGAATTTGTAGTCTGTGCGGAGGGTCATGCCCTTCCCCCGCCCCCTTCGGCTTCTCTTTGTAGACGGCGTCTTGGTTCTCCTACCGGTGAAAGAAAAGCCGTCCTAATCAGGTCTTGGCTGCTCTCCTACCCTCTTCCGCACCCACTTTCCGCTTACTACCGCTCGGACCATTTCATTGCCTTCCTTCTATGCCGCAAGCTTAAACTCTCTAGAAGGAAGAATGTGAACAATCCGAACCCCGCCGCGGTCATTCGTGGTCAGCCCTAAGAGGTCCTCACCGCGTGACTCCTGATTTGCATGCACCAGTCAGATTCCCCCCCCTTTAAGAACCGGGGCCCTGGGCAGTTTCCGCACTCTCAGATTTGCTGCTCGACTGCCTTCTTCGTCCGTCTTCAAGCAATTCCGCGAGCCTGTCAGAATGTCCCCCCCACCAGCGCGCCCCCGATAGCAGAGGTTTTTCCTCTTCCTTTTCCCCTTCGCTTTTCTACCTTAGCTTTTGCCGCGCGAACCCCGGTTATACTGTTTTTCGTTATTCACTTCGAAGGCTAGACCCCCTCTTATAGTATCTGAGCGCACGGCTTCCCTTCCCTATCTCCCTAAGTTGGACCTTACCTTCTCTGTTCAAGTTCGTTTGGATTGGATCCTGAAAGTTGAGAACCATGTGCTTCTTTCCTAACCCAGAAATTACTTCGGCTGGGACGGGTCCGAAAGTTCCTCCTGCTATTTATGGTGGAATAGTTCATGATTATGCGGTTTTCGTATGCTCTCATATGAGACCCTTCAATTTGTGCGATCTTTTCCAACTTTGTTAATTTCCCTGGCGTGTCAAAGCTGGCAGTTTTTCGCGAACTAAGGACTTTTCTTCCCTCCTTTCCCCTCCCCGCCCCGGGTAAGTTCCAAGTAGGGCACTTATCGTTCTCTTTCCGGGTTTTTGCATTCTTTTTACTAATTCTCTGGATGGGTTCCGGGACGTTGGTCACTTCGATTAAGGAACGGCTCCGTCTAGGAGGTGACCTCAGTTGTCCAGATATCTTTGACTGTTTGTTGTCGCTCCCCCAGCCAAACGTCTGCTGCTACATGTAACGCTTTTCCAAAAAAAGCTGCGGTGGAATCCGAGTTTGACCCATTGCCCCCCCCAGAAGCCTCTCAGTTCTTCTAAAGTCTTTGGTTATAGGTCGTTAGAAGCTG
>Ga0179591_1370846_pt1 | contig 10771 bp, 12 predicted proteins | sample CZOMad2_1_08_16f_FD_182891 | JGI IMG/M metagenome (GOLD analysis project Ga0179591, IMG submission 182891) | Vadose zone soil fungal communities from Angelo Coast Range Reserve, California, USA - CZOMad2_1_08_16fungal (PacBio error correction) | ecosystem: Environmental > Terrestrial > Soil >... | reverse complement strand
ATCCGCTCTGGGGGCCTGGAAATTTGTGCATTGGAAGATGAAGTAGTCGAGTTTTCCTGTCCCGCGTCCCCCTCCCCCCGTCTCCCCCCTCTTCCTTCGAGGTACGTGTCGACGAATACTTTTTACTTTTTTTAGTCATGAGAATTGATCGGGGGAATCCTGAAGTAAGGTTGCCGAAGACGCGCAGCCTTCCCCCCATTCTTCCCGCCTTTTCTCTTCACGAAGCCCGTGCCGGTCTGGGTTCACCTGTCGACAGGTCGGGCCGGTTGGTTTCGCGGCTACTCGCCCATTGAGCGACCCAGTTTGTTCTTGTGTTGCGCGATCTACTTTCCATTTTTTTTTGCCCGCTCCCCTCCGGGAACGATGGATGCCAACAGAGCCAAACCGAGGACTCAGGACTTTCCCTACGTGCTCCCACGTTATTTTTATTTCCCTGTTGGCTTTTCGTGTTTCAATCCAGATTTCCCCATGTAAAATCGGAGTTAGTTTGGTTTTGAGGAAGTTTCCCCCCCAATATGAGCAGCGTGGCGTACCTGCGGTCCCAAGAGTCGCACTCTGCCGTGCCGCAACTCTCCCTTTCTTTCACCAATTTTCTCTCACTTCGCTTGACCTCCTCGGGGTCCCGTTTAAACAAAAGCCAACAAAGATTATAACAGTTTTTCGGTCGGAAGTAGTATCTGTGGGCCTTTTTGCCTCGCCGCTCCCGAGACCTTTTCCCTCCCCAGGATCCTTGCCCCCCTTTTTTCCAACTGTCAAGTGCTCAAGCTGGCTGGAACATAAGGTGGAAAGTGGAAACGATTCCTTTCCGCCCCTAGCTGACTCAGTCTTTTTTTTCCCTCGGCGGTGCCACGCTCCCCCTACGCACCAGAATACGACAAGCAGAACACTTTTTACGAACGAGAAGGTCGCAACCTGAGAATCTCGACGAGATTAGAGTCCCCCCTCCAGTCGTCTCCCCCCCCCCCCTTCTTCTACCCATCCTTTTCGGCAAGCCAGTCTTTCTTTCTTCCTAGGTTAACGAAGTATGAGCGGGAGTCGGTTTTATCCTGTGACACAGTTGCTGGGTCGCTCCCTAGTACGCATCCCTCCTCCCTTCCCCTCCCCTCCCCCTGTCACCCTTTGATCCCCCCCTTTTTTCTGCCGAGGACTGTTTTTTGCGGTTATTGCAAAGGAGGTATCTGCTCGTTTCCAGATACTTGTTTTCTTCGCCACAGCTTCTTTTTTGACGGCTTTCCCTTCTTTTTGTCCATGTTCTCCCTCTTCCTTTCGCCACCTTCTTTCCCGCTTCATCTCGGCCTTGGTTAAAGACCTTCGGACGCTGAGAGTTTCATTACTTGAGCCTAGACGAGCTGGAACGTTTCGTAGTTCTCACCCTTCCCCCCCCTCCTTCCCAGTCCCCCCCGACAAGCCCGCATATATTCGTTTATAAATTCTTATTTTTAAGGGGGGAATGATCCAATCATCTTTGTTGTGTTTGATCTCTATCATCCGTCAGAAACCCCCTCCTCTGACTCCCCCTTTGCTTTTTTCCGCAAGGCCTGAGCGAACTGTCCTTGTTGATTGGTATTTGTACGGTTCCCGAGATTTGCCATCATCTCGTGAGGCCCGCTGAAAGTGATCCGTACGGGCCCTGCCCCCCTCTTTCCCCCTCATGTATAGCTTCCGAACATCATCTCGATGACTAGGGAGAAATTTGTATTCTTCCTCCGGACAATCGACGGATGGCGAAGCCCCTGCTACCCGACGCTGTCCTTCGCCCCTTGCACTCCCCTCCCCCCTCTCCAGACCTCCCTAGAAGTTTCGTTCCCCACGCAACCCCCAGAGACCGTCGGATCTGTTCAACGGGGGTGTACGTGATTGCCGGCTGGTCGCCATTGTCCTGCGGCTCTTCCCCCTCCACTTTCCCTTCCGTGCGAAATCCCGCCCTTCGTTCTCGTCTGAAGTTTTTTTCTTCTGCCGAGTCGAGACCAGAAAATGCATTAACAAGGTAGTGTGAAGCCAGGAACTGAATGCTGGCCGGGTGCTTTTGAGGGCTCCTCTCGTTAGTCGGTCTTTTTTTCAGGTTTTTCTTCCTTCCCCCCGTCTCCCTTTCTTTTTTACCGTCGTATTCGAGGTGTGTGATTAACAATTTTACGCTTTTTTTTCCACTCATCTGGCGTTTCCTATCGTCCAGCTCCTCTCTTTTTTGGCCCCCCCCCCCCTTCTCCTTTCTCTTCGGCCGCGGCGACCTTGGTCAGATGGAAGTAGAGTCAGCGAACAGCCGGCCCCCACCCGTCTTCTCACCTTTTAGAACTCCTGATGAATCCGTCCATTTTTTTTGGCACGGTGGTAACAAGGCTTTTTCGCCTCTCCCTGATTTTCCGCCCACTTGGTTGCGGACCGATCTCGGGTGCTTTCCTCCTTTGGGTCTCTATGAGACAGCTGGAATTTTGTCGGGGTTTTACGAAGTTCGCAACAACTCCAAGCTTTTTTCTAGTCATTTCTTCTTTTTATGTTTCCTGCACCATCGAAAAGATAGCGGCTCCAATATCTTGGTCTCGTTTTTTGTTTTCCCCCCCACTCTTTCTGGTTATTTTTCCTTTTTTGCTGCGCCGTCAGTTTAGATTTCTGTCTGGACATTTAACTTTTCCCCTTCTTTCTTGGGATTTCTCCTCCTTTCACCCCTCCCTTTGCGCTCTAACGTGTAGAGAGTAGCCGAGACCCACCTCAATGTCGTCATTGACCCCCCAGATTTCCTGGTCTCAGTCTGTATCCAGAGAATTAGTCCGACTGGGGATATGCTGCATGATCAACCTACTGGTCGTGTTGGGGGCTTTCCCCCCGCCCTCCAGTCTCTCTCCCTCCTGGCCAGGGCAGAGAACCAAGCTCTCAAGTCAGTCTGCAGAGTCTCTCTTGCCCTATCTCCCTCCTTCTCTCGTGTGTTCCCTCCCTCAGTGACGGCCGCAACATACAGCGCCGCACGAAGCCAGGGAATAAACTTCCTCCCACCATGAGCTTCTCCGGTCTCTCCCTTCCAGTCTCTCCTCCAGCCCGTCTGGCAAACGTGCCTCCCGGTTATCTAGCGAATTCTGCGCAGTAGGTTGACAAATAGACATCCATGGCTCTCTCCCCTCTCCTCCCCCGTTTCCATTTCTGCGTACCCTTCCTCCATCTTTTCGTTGGGCCTTACGAAGACCGGAGATTTGATACTCTCGTAGATGTTTTTCGCCGACTGACACGCATTTGATTTTTTCCCCTCCGCTTCTTTCCTAGCTCCACCCCGGTCTCTTTTTTTCCCCCCTTCTCGGAAAACCTTTACTCCCGAGAGAGAGCCTCTACGCCGATTGTGGAACCCAGAGGTCCCTTCCTGAATTGCTGACCTTCATAAGAATTATACTTCATCGATGCTATCAACCCCTGCAGGGAGCTCGGCCTCCCTTTTTTTGCTCACTATTCTCTAATCTATCTAGTCCGTGCGCCCCATAAGTTCGTACGCCCGAGGAGCATCCCCGCAGGTACCCAATTCCAAAATTACCCTAGGTACGCAATCCTTCGCTTTCCCTTTAGTTATTTCCCCCTTTTAATGTTGCGTACTCGTTATTCTCCAATTTCGTCCCAATGGCTACGACATGCAATTCCCTGATCCCTCCCTCCTTCAGGATTTTCCTCTTTTCTCCCTCCCTGGGATACGATAAGAGACGAGATTTCGTCTTCGAGAGCAGGCCATCCGCCTCTCCCTTTTTTCCCCGCTGTCACTCCTCCCCTTCCCCCTTTTTTTTCTCCTGTGCTCTCACTAGAGCTCTTCGGAAAGAAGGATGCTTTCAACAAAGGCCGAGCTTGTGGGGCCAACCGGTTCTGGTCCGGCCGTCCCTCCTCCCCAACCGTCTTTCACCCCCTTTTTCTCCTCCTTCTTCCCGGGCTGCCCCACCAAACTACAGTTATTTCTTCGATTAATCAGCCTTCTTTTTTGAGCCCAATGGCCAACCTTCCCCGCTTTCTCCTATTCGATCTTTGGGCCAAGGCCTGGAATAGCCCTCTCCGAGATTTGAGGCTGTTAGCGCGCTCTCGACTCTCCTTAGAAGACGGGCGGTCCCTAATTTTCCCTCCCCTGCCAGTTTTCCTTTGGGTGTTTTGCGTTCCCGCCCATCGCCCGACTAGCGAGGACCCTCAACTTGGGTTATTCGCAGTCCTTCCCCGGACTACTCCCTCGCTACCCATTTTTTTCTTGCTTGGCCCCTCGCTCCTCTTTCCCTTTCGGGCTTCGCCTCCCCCTTCCCCCCTTTCTGACGACGCATTCAAATAATAAGGCAATTCCCAGGGTTTCCTAGTTTTCTCCTCGTAACTAGATATTCTCCTCCTCTTCACAATAACCGACGCGACTTCCCGTCGACCCCCCAAACGTCCCTTGGCTCCCCCTTTTTTCCCCCCTTCGTGTGAAATGAAACTGTAGAAGTTGCCGGGTCTGTCGTGTAACTCCCCAATAGTTTTCTGTTTCTCCTCTTCTTTTTATAATATCCTTTGTTGCGCGCGATAGGGCTTTTACCGCAAGCGACGCTCGCCCCTTCTCGTCTGCTGTTCATTCTTTCCAAATTCTTCCTTCCGTTTGTCCCCTCCTGACTAGTTTAGTGTGAAGTGAGCGTCTAAAAGAGAGAGGTGTCTAGGAGTTCTTTTTTTTGAAAACTGGTTTTCAGTTTGTTTAATTTTCGAGTCGGTCGGCCACCTCCCGGCACTGAGTGCCTCCCCTCAGCTCCTCTCCTCCCTGAGCCTCCCTTGTCACCCTCCTTGTAGATTGGGGGGGGGTCTTGATCTTTCGTTCAAGGGTTTGACCGTCAACGAGCCGCTTTCAGGGCCCTTCCACCCTTTTCTCGTTTTTCTTTTTCCTCCTAGTTCAGCTCTTTTTTTCACGCTTCCCCCACCCCGGTAACCAGGACGACTCGAGGGCTGAGCGAGAAACTCCCCTGACGCACAAGTCAGACTGTTCTTCTCACCCGCCCCCTTTTTCCTTGCTGTCTTTCCCCCTCTCTTTTTCTTCTTTAGTCACCGCCTGACGCGCGCCGGGCTTTCACAGTACAACGAGTACCCCTTCCGCGCTCGCCCGACGCCGTTTCAATGATATAAGCTGTCCTGCGCCTTCTCGCACTTGCTCCAGATTTAACTCAGCTACTCTTCCTTCCCGGCAACGTTCGAGATACCAGCTCGGGGCATTGCTGGTTTTTGACGTACTAGTCCTTCGTTGCAGCCTCGCCCACGAGAATGTCTCTTCCCTTCCATGGCAAAAGACTATGAGTTGGAAGGCTTTGAATTTCACTTTCTACTCCCGTTGATGTAGGTTTTTAGGCGGCGTAGACATTCGACCGCTTCCCCCTACTTTCTCCCCTTTCCTGGCTTCCCTCTCCTTCCCCCTTTTTGACGGAGTTATTGGGATCATTTCTAACGAGAAGAGCACTTGATTCAAGAAACATCAGGTCCCTTTAAGCGTGAAGCGCAGATTGCCGTGACCTCGTTTTAATTTTTTCCCCCCCTCTTTCTTTTCCCCTCCTTTTTTCGATGAGAGCTTTTTTCCAAAGTATTGGTTGGAAGGGACAAGTCTTCTCCCCATAAGTTCGAGCACCACGCCCCTACGCGACCGCCGACTCCCTTGCTTTTTACACCCTCTTCTTTTTCATGGTATAATAGAGGATTAAGGTAATCAATTGGCCTTCTGGTTGCCCTCCCCTGTCCAGCCATCACTTCGGTTCCTCCCCTGCGCCGAATAGAGTAAACGTCTTTCAGTTTCCTTGGCATTCTTGCCGTCCCGGTCTCTCACCCTCAACTCCTCCGCTTTTCTCTTTCTCCATTTTTGTGTTTCTTCTCGCGTCTCCCCCCCTCGCGATATTCAGTAGGGGTGAGTTTCATGGATAGTGTCTTCATTTTTTTTGACGTAGCGCGGGCTCGTCGCTATTCTCCTTTGCTGGCGAGTTTCTGGCCCCCCCCCTCTGAGATCATTCTCTTCGCGTCCAACTGGACGGTCGTACTGCACTACCTGATTTGTCTAGTCACGCCGAGCCCGGGATAGACGCGCGTTCACTCCGAATTTAAATATTGCAAGGTCTTCCTTTCCTTCCCTTCCCTCTTGTTTTTTTTTTTTATAGCGCAGAGTATCTCAAACGTTCATATTTTGTCCAGTGAGTAACATAAGAGTCTTGCTACGGACGCGTGAAGCCGTTTCTGACCGGCATCTTTCGTCCTTCTTCTCTTTCTCTCATTAACCCCGGTTTTTTTTTTTTTCTCCCGAAGATCTTTCCAAACGCAGGAGGACCTAGACTGATCTCCTGAGTCCAAGGAGGCTTTTTGTGCCAATGACGCACGTGCTTTTACGGTGCAGTATTCTTGAGGGACTTCGGTCTCCACCCTTCTCCTCTGATCCCCTTTTTTTTGTGGATAGAAAACGAGAAATTTTACCGTGGCCTGGCCCAACGAATCGGCTTGACCCAGCGCCCCAGCCCCCCCCGTCTCATCCCCTCTCTTGCAATCCAATCTCCCGTTCTTTCTGCCTCTTCCCTTTTTTTCTGATGTGGGTGGAAGCCCCGCTGATCTTTTCTGTTTTTGGGCGACGGCAAACCACTATTTTGAGCAGAGTCGCCATTGCTTTTTCTTCCTGCTCTCTCTTCGCCTGCCTTACAGTCCTTCGTTTTGCCCCCCCGAGAGATCTATCCCCCCCCCCTCCGGTTTTCACCCGTTCAACCATTGAAACCCCCAGCTGAAGATGAAGAGTTGGGGTTTGGTGCTAGTTTTTTTTTTTTTTTGGGGGTGGGTTTTTTTTTTTTTTTGGTTGGTTGTTATCCCGTCTTCCTCAGTAGTGGGACGGCTGCTGATCTAGCGAAAGGTTACAGTTAACCAATTCGCCTGTCCCTTTCCGTTTCTCCCGCCTTTTTTTTGGCCCCCCCATCCGGAGACTTACGTCAGATACTTTTCGATTCTCTTTGAAATGCGTTCAAATGTCGTTTTCGCGCCCCTAGTCTCTCTGCCACTTTTCATCTCCCCCCCCCGCCCCAAGGACGTAACAAAAAAGGAACATTGAAGAGTTCAATCAGAGTCAGTTCCCCCCTTCTCTCCTACATCTCCCCGCACCCGCTCCTCGCTTTTTTGTTACACCTCCCCTTTTTTCCATTTTTTACTCTCTTTTTTTTGGTTCTTTCTAATCGGACGAAATTGGCGCCCTGAATATTGTAGGAGCTTTTCCGACTCAACCATTTTGCTCCTGCCGCCCTCCTATGATCCCAGTCGTCCCCCACAGCCCCGTAAGGTTCAACACCAGTTGAGACAACTTTGCAGTTTTCCTGGCACCTTTCGTTTTTGTGGCCTTTGAAACTGTCTCTTATTCCGGTTTTTCCTATCACTGTTTGGCGAGACTTACGATTTTGGTTCCCCCTGAGTGCGGTCCGGCGAGAATGCTGACTCCAAATTTCTCCCTTCTCGCTTCTTTTCGTCACCTTTTTTTTTCCTTTGTGTTGTGTTGGTTTGTTTTTGTCGTTTTTGTTTTTTTTGCATTTTTTTGTTTTTTGGGGGGGTTGTGGGGTGGGTGTTTTTTTGTTTGTTTTTCCTTGTGTGGGGTGTTGAGAGTTCCTTAGGAAGAATTCGTGTTTTCTTCCGTTCAAGTTCCTCTAGTACTGCTGGATGGCCACTTTTTCCAGGCTGTCTCTCAAATACACCCTCCTTCCCGGACCACCCCATCTGCAGGATCAAGGATTAATTGAGGGGTCTGTTTATCGAGAGTGGACCTACAAGAGTTTTGTTGTTGAGAGAGTATCATCCCTGTCCCCACTTACCCGCTCCTCTGTGGATTCGACTTTCCTTAGATGTTTTGTTTACCTTGACGGTTGTTTAAGAGACCTCCTTCCCTCGAGGGGCCGTGACATTGATGGTAGTGTTTTCGCCGCTGTTCCGAAGGGATCCTGCCCATCCCCACCTTTCCCTCCCCTCATGACGAGTCATCAGGTATCAATTTTCTTTTTTTTCGAAGGTCATCCCATCATGGGCCCTCCCCTGCCTCTTTCGTCCCTTCTCCCCTTTCGGAAGAGAAGGACCTAGATTTTTTCGGCCCTACAACCACGCGATTGCCATTCCGGCACCAATAATTTGTTTATCCTTTTTTTGACCCCTTACTGATACGGAAAGCATGTTTTTCTGGCGCTTCAGTCACACTTGTTTTTGTCTCTCCCGGAACTTTTTTGTCACTCGTTTTGAGGACACGAGTCAAATTACTCAGCCCCCCCCCGTTTTCCGGCATCGCTGGGCATTGGTGAGGTTCTCTTCTTTTTTTCTTCGCCTGATTCAGCTTTATCGAAGGTTATAATTTAAGGTTTGGAATACTTGGTATAGCATTTTCTTTCTTTCTTTTGTATGTATTTGGGGCTTTTCCCACCGCTTTTTTGAAAAGTCACTTCCCTTTCGTGCGAAAGATATAAAGTGTTCTGTCTTGATGCAGCTCCTTCCTATTTAAGCGACTTGTTTTCCAAAGCCGATGGACTGTCTCCGTCTGCTATGCCGTCTTCAGCAACACGTGTCCTCCCCTTTACTCCCCTCAAGGGCAAAGTAAGTTTACCCCGTCTGTTTACCTCATTCCCCCCTCTTGTTCCAGGTCTGCATCGCCATTTCCAAAACTTTTTTCTTCGTATTTATGGTCTGCGGGGGTGGGCGCGGTGCCAGGAGACCGCCGCATTCCTATGCTTCAAATCATGTTTTTTACTACTTTTCCCAACCCACACCGACCCGAGTTCTCCGCATTGCTCTTGGAGCTGAAAAGCCACCCATACCAACAAGGAGCAGGAAAACCCCATCCTAGTTCTCCGTGTTTGTCCCTATCCTTTAGCGTCCTCGGTTTTGCTGTTTCTTTTTTTTGTTTCTTTCGCCCCTTTCTTCCTCTTTCTGTCCCAAGCTTCCTAAACTCTAGTGGGATTTCGCTCCGTCCACACGCCCACTCCGAAGTCGCTCTTCTCCAGTTTTTTTTCGTCCCTCTCCTACGATACGGCCACCCTGTCACCCAGGATCTTGTCGAAATTTCGTTTTTTTTAGCTGCGTCGACCTACCTTTTTTTTTCCCCCCGGTTTTGCTTACTTTCCTTTGCGTGTTCTCAAGACGTATGGACCGGCATCTAACAAAGTATCAACTTCCTCCGCTGCCCTCGTCTTTTTTCGCACGTCATCCTCCTCTTCTTTTTCTGCTTCTTCCGCTATCAGAAGTATTCCTTCCTCTTTCACTCCAAAACACCCCCCCCCCCCCCCCCCCCCCCCCCCACTTCCCTTTCTTGTAATCTATCCTTTTATGAAAGAAGAGGTATTCGGGATCGAGCGATCCCTTTTCTGGAAAACGTTGCCTTTTTCTCTCCTTGTGGTACCGTGCCTCTCTGACTTTCTCCCTTATTTTCTCCCCTTGAACTCAGTACACTGTGATATGAGCTCTTCCCCTCCTTTGCTCCCAGTTTAGTTCACCAATGGTCTCTATTTTCCTTGTCTTGGCCTATTCAGAGAATACCCCCTGCGGCTCGCGCCCACCCCTCCTTGCCCCCTCCCCCTTTCTTTTCTCGCGCCGGGCGTCTCGATTTGCCCCTTTGTCTTCCCTTTCCCTTTTAGCTGGCGACCAAAAGTAACGATTCTCTTGGCCTCTTTGTCACCAGACCTTCTTCTATATACTTGCCTCCACGCTTCCCCTTTTTTTCCACCTCCTTTTCTCAGTGGTATCGAGGACTGTTGCCGTCTTCTGGAGATCCATGATTAATAGATTTCCTTCTCGTGAACCCCCATAGCTCAGCGACGAAAGCTTGAACACTCCCCCGCATGGTCCATCCCCCCATTCTTTTGACCCAATTTCTGTTTCCTTGGGCGTGAAAAGTTAACGGGTTTTAACTGATGGTACTACTCCTCTTCTGACCCCCCAAATCTTCCTGCTTCTCCGGTTTGCATTCTGATCGTCCCCTCGCGTTCTGCGTTTGAATGGTTCGCGTCGTCCTTTTTTTTCTTTCGGAATCCTTTCCTAAGAGAGAAGTTCATATATCCCTCCCTATGCGGCCCTTCCCCCTCGAGTTTTTCAATCCCTTCATCCATAGATTCCTCGTGTTCTGTGGTCCGGGCCCCTAGCCGCGTCGCGCTTTACATTCAAACCAAAGTAGCGCAACTTCCCCTCAATGGCTTTTTTGTGAGTTCCCTTTTTGCGTCTCGCTGCGCTTCGTCAACTTACCTTTGCGCTCCTTTTTTTTTTTTTTGTGGACCCTCTTGCGTATCATCTTAAGAGATTCTGGCCAGTGATCCAGGTTTCTTGGTTAGCAAGTCATTCCCCCCATTCCCCCTCGCTCCTGCTGGACCGTTCCGTCGTTAAAGCTTCTTTTTTAGCTCGCGCCAGTGCCTCTTTAGCCGATTTTTGCGGTTCTGAGCTTTTCGTCGCCTCCCTCCCCTTTATCGTGACCGGTCCTCGAGTGCCTTGCTTGTTCCTGCGTTTGGTTCCGTGCTTTAACCGCCCATACCTGCGAAGAGGTCCGCAAGAAACTCCCTTTTTTCAATGACCTGCTTCCTCTCCCGTGCTGCTCATTCGCGGACATTGTCGTTCCTTTTTTCGATGGGCGTCGCGGGACTCGCATCGTCGTCCTTCCCCCTCGAAGAAAGGCTCCACTTGCTTTTCTCCCGTCCGCCTTGTTTCTCCCCCCGCTTCAGTCTTATTTGACACAAAAGGACGGCTGAACTTGGTCACGCTCGTGCAAACTGCTTTTAGGACGGGTAGAGCCTGTACGACTTTTCCTTGTTTCCTCCACATCCCTGCT
>Ga0179591_1344823_pt1 | contig 10771 bp, 14 predicted proteins | sample CZOMad2_1_08_16f_FD_182891 | JGI IMG/M metagenome (GOLD analysis project Ga0179591, IMG submission 182891) | Vadose zone soil fungal communities from Angelo Coast Range Reserve, California, USA - CZOMad2_1_08_16fungal (PacBio error correction) | ecosystem: Environmental > Terrestrial > Soil >... | reverse complement strand
TTTTTTCGGAGCCTTTCTGACACCCTGGCGAGTTGCTAGAATTTTCCTTTCCCAACGCGGTAGCAGCCAAATGACTTACACTCTCCCCCTTCCCTCTCGAGAAATATGTTTTCTCGCCTTTTTCTTTCTGAAGGTCCTTCCCCAGGGCGTAGTAGGCCCCTCCCCTTTCCCCGAGTAGCGAGTACTTTTTTTTCCCCCCCCTAAGCGAATAGATTCCTGCTAGTCCTTTGCTCCTGTGGACGGGAAATTTTTCCCCTATGAGTGATGATACCTCCTCCTCCTCTTCCCCGCGGTAGGAGGACCCTCTTATTTTTTTACCTCGCGGTCCTGGAGTACTTCCCCCCCCTCATCGAGAAGGGAAGGGACTTTCCTTTTTTTTTTTCCTATAACAGTCAGGAGGTTCCTCTTTTCTCCCCTTTTTTTTTGAACAGATCCCCCCCCCCCCCCTCTGTAGACTTGTTTTGCCCTCCCTGTTCGCGGTTTTCGTAGTGTTGGCTTTTCTTTTTTTTTTTGCGCGCGTATATCTCGTTAGCTCCGTGACCCTTTAAGAATCCTCTCCCTCCCCCTCTCCCCCAAATTCCCCGTCTTTTTTTTTATTACTCGCGTTTGCGATGGGAGATGCTCCCCTCTCTTTCGCACACGGGAATCAACGCCTTTTCTTTTCTTTTTTTTCCCCCCAGGACCTTTTGTGTGGAGCTACTCTCTTCTTCTATGGTGAAAAATGGAGGCTTCTGGCGGCTCCCTTTTTTTTCCTCCTCGATAAGCCAGGAAGTCGTTTTCCCCCCTATACCTTCCCCCTCTCATATCCCCCCCTTCCCCCCTTCCGGATTGATTATCAAGGATTTCCCCCCTCCTTTTCTCGTCCTTTTAAAGAAGGGACCTCTATCCACCTCCCTCCTTTTCAGGAGACTCAACGTTTTTTTTTTCGCAATGAACGAAAACGCCTTCCCTTCTTTTTGGCTGATTTAAGAACTCCGCGCAGTCCTTTCCTCCTCCCCCTTTCCTATCAGGGAGACTTTCCCTTGACCCCGAGCTGAGTTTTTCTTTGGGGCACGAGATCCTCCCTGTTTGTGTGGTCGAGAGAGGGGGTGTGCTCCTCTATTTCCGCCCCTCCAAAACCCCCCACCCCAAAAAACCCCCCCCCCCCCCCCACCACAAACCCCCCCCCCCCCCCCCCCCCAACCCCCCCCCCCCCCCCCCCCCCCCCCTTTTTTTCGCGACTCTTTGGTTTGGTGTATTTCCCCCATGGAACTCTGCCAACCCGTTTGTACCCTTTCCCCGCAGCTGGGCTGGTGTGATTCTCTGACGCTTCTTTTAGCATCTTCCTCGAGGAATCGCTGCTGAGGTTCTTCGTGCATTTGTTAGTTTAACTCTCTTCTTCCCCACAGTGAGAAATTTCCCCCCCCTTCCCCAATTTTTCTGAAGCCCAAATACGTTCTTTTCTTTTTGCCAAAACCTTTTCTCAGCCGAAGTGCCATTGACCCTCCTGGTTCAGGGTCTTTCCACTTCTACGCTTTAGGAATATCCTTTCTTCGGGGCAGATAAAGAATTTCCTTTTTTCACTTTCTTCTCTATCTGGGTACTCCCTCCCCTTTTCCCTGTTTTTTTTGTGTCTCCGGAAAGGCGGGATATGGTCTCCCTTTTTTATTACACGTCAGGATAGTGTTCCTTCCCTCTTCTTTCCCCCAAGTCATCCAAGTACCCTGATTTCCTTTTAATACCACTTTAAAAATCTTCCTTCCTCCAACGGATTTGGGCTTCAAGAGTTGGTTTTAACAACACTGTCCGAGATTTCCCTGTTCTTGTTATCCCTCGCGATTTAAAAAGCCCCTCCCAAGTACAAAAGCCTCTCTTCTCCCCTTTTTCGTGAACCAGTTGAGACCTCCCCTTTTCATCTACTTAGCCACCCAGCCCAAGCTGCGGCGGCGAAGAATAACCCCGCCTTTTCCCTCTCCTTTTTTTTTGTTCCCTAGAAAAACCCCACTCTTCTTTTTCCTTCGATAGCGGGGACCCCCCCCTCCTTCCGTACGAGAAAAAAAGATATCCTGCCGCTTTTCCCCCCCTCGTTTAAGGCTCCCCGTTTTTTGTTCCCCCTTGACCGCGAGTGTCGGAACTCCTTTCTTCCTAGCCAGTAAATAAAGCAGTGCCGGGCTCTTTTTCTTGCGATTCCCCTCGGAAGTTTACCCCTTAGTCACTTCCGGTCAGGCGCTTTCCTCGGATTGAAAAGACGATCGGTTCTCCGGTGAGGAAGTCTTTTATCCCTCCCTGGTGCGTCAGGGAAGATTTCTTTTTTCCGCGAAACCGTTGGCAATTCCTCCTTTCCTTTCAGTCTCCCCCCCGGAGCTTGAATCCGACCTGACGCGGCATTGGTAAACCCTCCTTTCGAACTCTCGTAGCTCAAGAGTGACCCCCCCCCATGAATGCTTGAGGAAAGGCGGCCTCTCCTCTCCGGTCGGTCCCCCCCCCCCCGCGAGGTCATCGCGGGCAGGACGCCGTTCTTTCTCCCCTTTCTCGCCTGGCGAGGAGGATGCTCCTCCCCTTTTTTCTGAAACGATTTTTTTTCCCTCGATCAAACCGCCATCCCCCCCCCCCCCTTTTAACCTTCACATTATTTCCCGTTCCCCCCCGTAAGTCTTCTATTCCAGATGTGGACTTCCGGATTCCTTCTTTTTTTTTCTTATCAGAAAATTGCTATCTCCCCTCCCGCCGGTTTTCTTCTCCCCCCGTGAAAAGGACCTCCCTTTCTTTAGAAATGTTTTTTTTACGGGCAAAGGCCCTCCCCCTGGGGCAAAGATCTTTCTCTCCCTTAGTCCTTCTGGCTCTGCTAATTCGTCTACCTGGCCGGCCAAGATTCCCTTGCTAGAGGGTGGACCCACGTCGAGACGTCGTCCCCCAAACTCTGCCCTTTCGGACTGACGGCGATGAAGTTGCCCCCTTCCTCTCCTCAGCAAAGAAAGCTGTTTTCTCCTCTTTTTTCTGCGAAAGAGTCTCCTATTTTTTGCGTCGCTTGAGATTTCCCTGGCGCGACGCGTTGGTGAAGATGAGTTCCCCTTCGTCCCTTTTTTTTTTCTGAAAATGTGGCTTTTTAGATCTCTCTCCTCCAGGACTTCTTTCCGCGCGAGCTCAATGTAGCATCCTCTTTTTTTTCCACAGGAAAAGGGTCACCGTTATTTTTTCTCTCGCCATTTTTCGCCAGTTGACGGGGCTGATCCCCTTCCCCCTTTTCCTTTGGCCGCGCTGCGAGATAGAAGGGAGTTCCCTCGTCTTCAAGAGTAAGCTCCATATGATCTCCTTTGCGCCAGAGAAACTGGATCTCCCTTTTTCTTCCTCGAGAGAAAAAAGCTTTTTCCCCCCCCTCTCTTACGCTTGTCGCGAAGAGTGTAAACTTTTCCCCCCCTCGAGACCCGCCCCCCATAGTCGTCAGTCAACGGGCCTTCTCTGCAGCTCGTCACAAAAAAATTGCCTCACCCCTCCCCTCCCCCTCCCCCTTTCTTCGGCGAGCTTTTTCGGATTCGCTAGCAGCATCCCTTCTTTTCCACATAGCGACTACGCTTCCTCTCCCCCTTATCCAATCATGTTCATACCTCCCTGGAGGGTTCGCTCTCTCTCTCCGACTCTACCAAATGAAGAACCTTCTCCCCCCCCTTCTGCGGATTCTCTTAGTCCGTTTACTTTTCTTTTGCACGCCCCGCAGAAAATTCCTATTTCCTCGTTGAAAGGAATAGGGCCCTCTCCCGGATTTGATAAGGATAGGAGGTGATTCCTTCTCCATTTTCCTTTGCGCTTGGATGTGATGGATTTCCTCCCTCGTCCGCGATCAATACTTTTTGAATACCTGCCAAGAGAGATTCCCTTCACTAGGTGGTTCCTCCTCCTCCCAATAATGTGACAGCGGGCTCTTTTCCGAGACTCAGACTTAACTAGAGAGAACCCTCCTCCCCCCTCACCTCGCGAATTATAGACGGAGGTTATTCCACCCCTTTTTCTTCCCTCTACCGCCGGGCCTTTCTCCCTTCTTTCACCGGTCCCTTTTCCAAAAACTAGCGAAGAATGTTTTCTTTCTTTTCCTCTTGACGCCGTCGTTGAGAGGACGCCTCTCCCCTCCCTTTTTCCCTCTCATTTTCTTTGAATAGGTCCTTTTCTTCTCCCGGCCTCTCTTTTTGAACCCGCTTCCCGATGCCTTCGCACTTCACACTCTTTTTTGTGGGCGGGGACAGAGCTTTCCCTCTCTTTAGGAAAACAAACACTTTTTCCTTCCCCTTTTTTGGTGGTCACGTCCCATTTTTTTCACCGACAACACGCCATCTATGTGAAGGGCTCCTTCCCTTTTTTTTCTTGTTTCCGGGGGGTTGTTTTGTCTCTTTTTTTTCCCCTCTCGCTCGGCTAGAGTTCTTTCCCTTTTTCCCCCTCCCCCGACGTCGACTTTGCGATCGGCCTCTCAAGGACGTCTTTCCTCCCCTTCTTCCGACAAACCTCTTTTTTTCCCCTAAACTTTCCCCTTTCTCCCCCCTCTTTGTCCCTGAGTGACTGGCTTTGCGTGAATCCGCCGAGTATCTTTTTCTCTTACCAATCGAAGAGACGTTTTCTTCTTCTTTTTTCTCCTCTCACCGAGCCAGAGAGGAACCCCTCTTTCTCCTTTCCAGGTCCCCATCTGGAAGGAGTCGTATTCTCCCCCTCCCTCCCTCCCCCTTGCGGGCGCCAAGATGAAGAGGAGACTCCTTTTCCCCCCCCTCCAGCGCAAGTAAAATTTTTTCTCCCCCCCCAAAGATTTTTTTAAACTTTTCCCCTCTCCCGGTCAACTGAGACCTCTTTGAGATCTTTTTTTTTCGCGGGGTGGAACAAATTGATAACGGGACTCTTCCTCGAGGCGAGGATGGAGGCCCGGTTTTTTTAGAGACTGCTCGAGCTAAAAACGCTTCCTGAGTAGCGCCCTTTCCCCAGGGGACTTTGCTTCTTTTCTTTTTTGAGCCACTCTGCTGAGAGATTCTCCTGCCGGTAAAGATAGCCTACTATTCCCTTGCGGTAGTGACTTTTTCTTTCCTGTTGCTTCGAGACGTGACCAGTTGCCTCCCCTCCTCCCCTGACGAAGGGCGAGATATCTACTTCCTTCTTTCTGACAGCTTTCTGCTCCAAGAGCCGCCGGTTCCTTTTTCCAGCACATCTCCCCTAGTTCCGTTTTCTATGGTTCCCCCCTCTGATGAAAAGCGGGTGCTGAAGAATTTCTTTCTCCCCTACGGTGGTCCTCTGATTTTCTCGCCTCTTCTCAGTCCGATTCCTTTTTTCTTTTTCTCCTTGAGAGCAAAATTTTTCCCTACGTGACATGAGGCCATGTAGAGAGCCCCCCCCTCTCTTCTTTCTCGCCGCGGTTTTCAAGAGAAGATCATTCTTCTTCTTCCTTCGAAACTCAGACAGGGGAGGCTTTTCTTCTCCCTTCTTTCCCCGAGGAGCCCCAAACCCCCTTCCGCCAACGGCATCTAGAAACTTTCTTTCCCGCTTTCCACGGACTTGACCCGGCAGGGCGTGCTTCCCCCCCCCCCCTTTTTTAGTCGGCAAAGCCTCAGCTGAAAGCTTCCTCTCTTCTTTCAACGAACAAAACTCCGAGTCCTCGACCCCTTTTCACCCCTCTCCTCCTCCTCCCGGACATTCTTTCCCTTGCTAAAGTACGCCGATAGATAGTCCCTCCCTCGCTCGGCGAAAAGACTCTTTCCCCTCCCCTACGGAAGGGTAAAGCAGCTTCCTTTGCTTTTCTTCCCCCTGAGACAGTTGCTTTTTTTTTTGAAGATCACGCCGGCAGGTATTAGATTTCGAGAGATCGAGCATTTTTTTCCCTGAATAAGACCGCCGCCCCCTTGAATTTAATTTTTCCTTTCGCGTTTTCGTAGTGTTGGGATTGGGCTTTTCCTTTCTTTCTTTTTCGCGCGCTTATACCGAAGGGATGCCCCTTTCTCTCGGCCTGCGAAATAACGGCGTCCTGCCCCTCTCCTTCTAGCCTGACGGCTAGCCACACGGGAATAAAAGCCCTCTCTTTTCCCCCCCCTTTGGGGGGGTTTTTTTCCTAGTTAGGCTAAGAGAGTTCCTCCTCTTCTTCTTTCCTGTCAGTGTTCCTCGTGATAGAGAAGGCGCTTCCCCCTCTGGGCCAAAGGGTTACTGGCGCCCCCCCTCCTTGCACAGGGAGAACCGGCTCTGATTTCTCCCCTTTTTCCTCGCAAAACTCGGCGCTCTTTGACCGGAATGGACTCCGAAATCAGGACAGCGGCCATTCCCTTCGTGAAGAGCCCGACCCCTCCCCCCGGATGTTCCCTAAGCGCAGGAGTTAAGGACACTCGCTTTTTCCTTTTTTTCCCTTTCGGTGCACCCAAAAAACCCTTCTCCCTTTTTCCACTGAAACAGGTGTTGCCCTCTCGATAGGTTGAGAGTACCGTGTTTTCGATAGTGTTTGATCCCCCTCCTTTCTCCGACCTCGACTCTTTGGTGTGGTATGTTTCCCCCCTGGATACTCGGAAAGTGGGTATCTCCTTCTTTCTTTTTCTTGGGTGGATGATGATGTCCCTTTTCTTATCTTTTCCGCTTTTCCTAAGAGGAATCGAATGATGATTCTTCCTTTTTTTGCCGTTGTTAAGTTTCCCTCTCTTCCTTTCCCACCCCCAGTGGAGAACTTTCCCCCTTCCACGTGTTTTTCTCCCCCCAGCCTGAATCCCAAATAAGTCCCTTTTTTTCCTTCCATGCTGTGTTCTCTTCCTCTTCCTTAAAAGTTCATCTCCCCTCTTCCGGGTTGACCCCACTATATCTGAAGGGGAATCCTCCTTGCAGATACAGAATTCCTCTGCCCTTATTGTTTTAAGAATTTTCAATTTTTCTTTTTTTTTTCATGTGGTGGCATCATCCCCTTTCTTCTTTTCTCCGCTTGAAAGGTCAGGATCTTTTTCTTCTGTTCCCCCCCATGATAGCGAGATGAATCGTTTTCCTTCCTCCGCACTGAAAAAATCATGTCTTGCTTTTTTCCTTTTTTCCGGAGGGGGGTTTTCCTTTTCTCGACCCCACTCTTGCCGACGTTATACTTTCTTTTCCCCGGAAGCGCCCCTCTTCCGGACGTTACCCAGCCTCCCCTTCGCTTTTTTTTTGAGACTGAAAAGGTCCTCTTCTCCCTCTTCCGCGTCCCGCCTGAAGAAACCCCTCCCTTCCCTTCGACGAATAAAAAGCTTCCTTTCCTCCCCTGTTAGACCCAAAGCGGCAAGGGGTCTTCCTCTCTTTGATCCAAAAAATATCTCTCCCCTTTTCTTCCCTCCCACCTATATCTTTGAACTCTCTTCTCTATGCGTTTCCACCGACTTTCCTTATGGAACGCTAGTTTTTTTTCCTGAGTGGGAGAAATCCCCCCCTCTTCCCCCCTTCCCGGTGTTTTTTTCCCCGACTCCCTTTTTCGCGGCCTGAGTTCGGATGTTCCCCCCCTTCTTCTTTGACAGGATTGAAAGACGATCGTTTCGGGGTCCAAGCTTTTCTGGTCTCGTCTTGAGAGTGCCGCCTCCCACCGGGGGACATTTCCTCCCTCCCTTTTTTCTTAGTCCTCATGCTTTTCTTTAGCGCCGACGCCGGATGGTTTCCCCCCCTCCGAAAGCTCGTAGATAAAGCTGCCCCCCCTTTTTCTCATTTTCCTTCTTCCCTTCTGGCCATCGCGTCTTTCATTCCCCCTTTCGCAAAAGAGAGTCTCTCTTTCCTTCCTTTGCGTCCTTGCCCGAGACTTCTGATTTCTCTGAAGATGCGCGAGCCACGACGATTTCCCCCCCTCCCCCCCCCAAACCGGCGAAAAGAGGAATAGGAGCAACACCTCCCCCTCCCCCTCTTTCAAGATTTTCTTCCTTTTTCGATAAGACTCCTCTCCCGGCCGAGTGACCCTCCCTCCCACTTTTTCCCGGCCATTGCGATTCCCCTTATGCATTTCCATTCCTTCCGAGATTTCACCATTTTCCCCCTTTTTCTAACCCCGTCTGTTTCCCCCCTCTCGTGTCGCCGAAGCGGATTTCTTCCAGGAATTTTTCTCCCCCTTCCTCTTTTTCCCCTTAAAGGTATGCCCTTGACGAGCGCGCGAGTTGTTTTCCCCCCCTGCTCGAAGCGTTCTTCCTGACTTCCTCTTTTCCTCATACGCCCTGTTGGCAGAAAAGAAATTTTTCCTTCATTTCTCCAGATCGTCTTTTTTCTTTGCCGTTGGCGTCGCTTAACTTTTTCTTTCCTCATTTTCCTCTGTAATTTGCTCTTCGACCTTCGAGCTCAGAACTTCCTCTCTGATATCTAGTGAAAAGGAGCTTCCCATTTTTCTCCCTCTCGTTTTCGTTCGAGGATCGCGGCACATCCCCTTTCCTAATCGACGATTCCCCCCCCCTTATGGGGACGCGAAAGTGAAGTTTTATCCTTTGCAGGACTTCCTCTTCAGATTCCCTTCTCTTTAGCCCGACCGAGTTAAGCCTCCCTTGTCAGCAGCACGCGATGAGAAAGCTCCCCCCCCCTTTTTTTAATATAAATTTCTTTTTGAGAACCCCCCTCCAAACGGCTTCGCTTTTCAGATTTACAAGATCCTTCCTTTCCGCCCCTCTCCCGTCGTAAGGAGACCAATCGTCTTTCCCCTACCGTAGCGCTTTTACAAAAAATGGAAAGCCCCCGAACTCTTTCCTTTTTTCTTTCTGCGAGATTTTCCTTTCACTCTTTTTTTTTCAGCAGCAGTAGAGGTTCCTCCCCCCTTTCCCTAAGCCGGCCCGTATCAAGACTTCTGGGTGAGCTTAGAGCGCCTCTTTTCTCCTCTAACAAATGATCCCTTATCATACGCATAGAGGATATCTTTCCCCCCCCCCTTTCGTTCAGCGGAACAGGGAGATTCCCTGGTATAAATCTGCTTTCTTACAGTGGCGACCTCTATTATAAGCTCGGCGGTGTCTTCTCTTCAGCACAAATGTTCTTTTCGTTTTTACTTTCGGACCGAGCTCTCTCCAGAAAGAGAGATCTTCTCCCTTTGGTGCCGAAGAAGATGTTATCCTACCCACTTTTTTTCTTAGGCCGAGAAACCTCCCTCCCTTCGATTAGGTAGAAATAGAGCTCACCCTCTGTTCTTTCCACTCAACCGGTCGAGATTATAGACCTGCTTTTCTTCCCCCCCTGAGTTCTGAGTCTCTTTTCTGGATGAAGTAGGCAGTTATTTCCTCTCTCGATTCTGAGATGAAGCCTTCTTTCTCTTTTCTCCTCTCGAGAAAGGGGTGCTTTCCCAGAGACGAATTCTTTTTTTCCACCGCGACGGAAAGAGGATAATTTCCCCCCTCTTCCATAGATGAGAGTTTGGATTCTAGATAGATCTCCGTGGCAACCCCCCCGGGGGGTTGTGTTTTGAGATTCTCTTTTTTTCCCGCTCTTTGGGCGATCGATCTCCCTTCCCCCCTCTTTTCAGGCTCAAGGAAGAGGTGCTCTCCCCCCCTTTTTTCCAAGACTTACTTCTTGTCCAGGCCAAGAAACCTTTTCCCTCCCCCCTCGTCGGAGGGCCTCCCTTCTCATCGCCCTGCCTTAGAGATCCCCCCCTAAGCCCCTCTTCTCCGTGCGTCGCGCCCGCGTATCCCTTTATCTTTTTTTTTTTTCCCCGTGCGAGAGCGCGAGGTGAGTGAATCCGCCTGATTCCTTTTTTTCTTCGGTCTAAAGAATAGCCTTGCTTTTTTTCTGGACTAAGATTCTTTTGTCCCCAACATGATTGTGCGACTTCTTTTTTCTTCCCCCGGAAAACCCCCCCTGGTTTTCTCCCCTGGCTTTTACTTCTCGGACAAGAGGGAGAGGTCTCTCCCCCCCCCCTCCCCTCTCAAGTACAATGTGTTCTTCGATGCCCAGATCCCCCCCCCCTCTATCGGAAGATAAGGTCCCCTTTCTCCCCCCCTCTGTGAGAGAAATTCCCCTCTTTCGCCTGCAAGATTATACGGCTTCCTCCGGAGATTTCCTCTCTTTTCTTTAGGCCGGGGAGGCCGGTGTTAATCTCCCTCGAAAAAGCTTTTCCCCCCGTCGGAAATAGTGGATACGGTCCTTCTCTCCTTCGGAGGCGCGCGGTTTTCTGTCTATCTGCTTGCCGGTCAACGCTCGACTCCTTCAGTTCCTCCTTTTCTTTTTTGCGTGCAAGGGGTTTTCTCTCCTTTTCTCGTGTCCTCCGATTTGTCATCCGGACACTTTTCTCTGGAAGGAAGGATTGGACAGCTTGAGAAACTCTCCCCCTTTCTATTTTTACGCTCTCTAACAGATGAGAGAATTTTCCCTTTCCTCCCCTTCTTCCTCGGCGTGCTGCAATTCTGTAGATACATTTCTTCTCCTTCCGTTCTGAAGAACGTCCTCTCTCTCTTTTTCAAGCATTGGTCCTTACTTTCATCTCTCGACGGTGACTAGTAGATTTTTTCCCCCTCTCTTTTTAAATGTGAGAGCCGAAAAAAGCCGTCTTTCTCCCTTTTCTTTTTTCCTCTCCGACTCTTGACCTCATTCCCTTTCCTTGGAGAGTTGATAGCCACCCCCCCCCGCTCTCGGGAAACAACTCTTTCCTCCCTCCCCCCTCGGCCTTTTCCGGCATCCCTATCCTGGGCTCAGACAACGGACTTAGGACCTTCTTCTTCAAACCAGGCGTAGTAGGAAACTTCACCATTCCTCCCGCGTCGCGAGGAATTTGTCCCCTACCCCCGGTTTCCGCCCCCCTCGAGCGCCCGTGGAATTTTAAGTTCGAAGAAGGATTTTTCCTTTCCCCTTTTTCCCCGCTCGCAGGAAA
>Ga0179591_1337775_pt1 | contig 10771 bp, 22 predicted proteins | sample CZOMad2_1_08_16f_FD_182891 | JGI IMG/M metagenome (GOLD analysis project Ga0179591, IMG submission 182891) | Vadose zone soil fungal communities from Angelo Coast Range Reserve, California, USA - CZOMad2_1_08_16fungal (PacBio error correction) | ecosystem: Environmental > Terrestrial > Soil >... | reverse complement strand
CAATTTTTAAATAATTAATCTTTGCCCTAGAAGCCCCCCCCCCATTTTTTCCTATGTGTTTTTCCCGCCACCTATGCCTCGTGCAATTTTTCCTTGCCATTTATCTTAAGACCCGGTGAAGGATTCTAGTTACGGATTGTAGCCTTGGCCAATCGTCATGGATAACGTATTCACATTTTTCCGTTCCGGTCTTCTCCTTTCAATGTATCTGAGTGAATTCCCAAGCCAATTCATCTTATCATGTTAAGGTTTTATACGAATTATCCACTCTCGCCCAACCTTCCCCACAGCCAATTCTTTTCAAGTTTTACAAATGTTGTCGTCCCCCCATAACATGACCACCAGTTGTTTTTTAATGAGCCCTTAGTTTTTCCTTTGTTAAATGGCTGTTTCAGAGTTCCCTGTGACGTTCTACTTCCCCCTACCCTGTATTACTTTTATCCCATTTCCCTCTTTTCCCAGGTAACTTTTCAGGTTGGTCCCTGTATTCCGTCCGCACTCCTTCTTACCTCTACAGTAGTTTACCGTGGAATCCGTTCTTTTTATGACCCCCTTCTTTATACTGGGTCTTCCCTACCTCTCATCGTGAGGTTTTTCTGTTTCTTACGCTTCCGTCCTGATAGAAGGGGCTGTCTCCCCTGGTCGAAATTAGATGTTTCCCCCCCCACTGTTTTTTCTTTCCCCGTTCTGATATTTTTCTTATTTAAAAAACTACCCTTTGTTTTTTGTTTGGCTTGACGCCACTCTTTCGAGGCCTTTCTTTTTTGTTGCACCTTTTGGGCCTGTTATCTTTTCTATTTTGCGCCTGCCCAAAAAAGATTTCCATTGATCTAACTTTTCTTTTCTCTTCTACCTTTCTTGGAATCTTCCCCGGTCCTATTTTGGATTCCCAACCGAACCATAACAAATTCTCTTCTTTTTCTTATAGTCAGAATGACTCCCTTTTGGTTGAGAACCTGGTTAAGGGATTGGCCCTGGTGATTAGCCCCCTTTAATAACACATTTTGCCGTCCTTGATCCATTTACGAATCCATGGCAACAGAATATTACCCAACCTCGATAACAGACCCCACGTCATCTTATCCTGACGGAGCAGTTTATGTATTTTGGTAGTGGGCCACCCCACGAGGCAACCACTTGATTTTTAAGCACTTCCTCCCGCGTTTCCCCCCTTTAAATATTTACTTAACACACTTTCTATTGCCCCGAGTCTGTCTTTCTGGGAAATTTTTTCCCCGCCCCCTGGTGGTTTCAATCTAAGGATGGAAAGGTTATTAAGTTTAATCCTCTTTCCCTCCTCCTCCGTTTTTGTTGTTTTTTTTTTCGTTTTTTTGCTTCCCCCCCCCCCAAGTAGTATTACCCCAGTTCCCCCCCCCTCCCCCCCTTTTGCTTTTCCCCCCGTCCATACCCCTACTCGGCTCCATCATCCCCCTTTTTTTTTGAAGATAAACTTCCTAACCTTCTTTCTTTACTGCCCCCTTGTTGTTACGATCCGTGCCACCACCTCCTACAATTCATCCCTCCGCCCTTCAGCCTTTTTGCTTTTTCATTTGTTTCTCCTCTTTTTTTCGTCCCTCTCAGTTTGATGTAGATTCCCCTTTTATTGTCCCAAGGACCCTTTTTTCTTTACTGGTTTTTTACTCCAGTTCCGTGACAATACCTTCCCTTTCTTAGTTCCTACTACGAAAATAAACCCTAGACTTTTCTTTTTTTCTTTGACACCTGACCCCCCTCCTGCGATGGTATTTTTTTTTCATGCTTCCATCCGTAAAATTACCTTTAGTTGCCAAACTATTTGTTTATTGCCCAACCCCCCCCACACATCCCCTGATGCAAGAAGGACCCAGTTTTTGCTCGTTAGGCTGTTGCCTTCCAACGCCCGTACAACCCAACACCCCTTCCAATTTGTACCACCGCTCCCTGGAACTTTAGAACCCCCCCCCCTGTTTTCCCCCAAAATCTAATTTTCGGGTCTCTCTTTCTAGCAATTTTTATGTCTTCTTAGCCCCCCCCCGTGAGAGCCACCGATTCTCTCTCCCCCCCCCCCACTAATCCCCCCCGTATCCGTCCGACATAAACTTTTTCCCCCTTATATCTCGAATGTCCTTTTTCCTGTCCCCCCCCCGACTACCTCCAACCTACCTTTCCTCCCATGCCGATCCAAGTCGTGTCCATTTCCTTTTGTCTTTTTCCTTAAAATACCCCGGAACAGTCTGTTTTGTCAACTACAAACCAAAAGAAACCTTTCCCCCCTTGCATTTTTCCCTTTCAAACCACTTTTTCGTTTCTTTTTTAATTTTCCGTCTGGACATTATTTTTCTGTGTGGACAGGTTGGGCTTCGCTTTATTCATTATCCTTCCCTCCTCCCAACCCACCATTGGCTTGTAGTAACATCCCCCCCCCCCTTTTCCCTCTATGAGATGCGTTTCCCGATAACCTTTGTTACTTCTATTCGGCAATTTCCCATACCTCCCCTCGTATTGTTTTCATAATATACCTTTTTAATTCCTGGTGCAAGTCCATTGTGATACATGTGTAACAACTCATTTTCTATGGCTTCTTTCATTTTTCACTTTTTCACTGTTCTTTTACTCTTTCCAAAGTCGTGCCTTCTTCATCTTTTCCTTATGTCTCCCCACTTCTTCCCCCTCCTCCTTTTGTTTTTTGGTTCTAGTTTTCCCCTCAATGTTTTTGATAATAGTATTCCCATACCTCCTCCTAACAACTATCGTCATTTCTTGTTTCGTTTCCCCGAATAGGCTCCCCCCACAGTCGTCCCAATACTGCACCCCCTGTTCCAATAAGCCCCCATGATTCTTGTATGACCCCCCCTTCCTTGCTTGCCATACCTAATTCACTCAGGTTTCTACTACAGGCTTTACCGTCCCTCTTGGAATAATTTTTTCTTTGACATAGGACTTTATAGTCTTTTTGCTGTTCTCTTTTTTCCCAGATGGAAGGCTTGTCTGTTTTCCTCCCACTTTCCCCACGTATTACCTCTTAACCTCCCCCGTGTTTTGCTCTTGCTTTATTTGGCTTCCGATTTTTACCCCCCCTCTTTCGTCGTCCTCTCTGTTTCCGGTTCCCCTTCCTGACAAAAAACCAAACCACTTTTTGCGATGCAGCTTTAAAGCTTGTTTTACGCCCTTCACCCGCATTGCAGGCCAATTTTTACCTCCTTTCTCTTCTCGCATCTATATCTTTTTTCCCCTTCCCTCCTTGTTTAACGATACGTCCCACCAGGACAAATTTCCCTTCAGGCGGGTGACCATTAGTTGATCAGCCTACCTTCCTGTCCTCTGAAAATTGTCTTTTCGTTCCAATTCTTTTCCTACCCCCTTCCTCTCTAGCCCCATATTGTTTTTCCTCGGTCACTGAATACGATAACTTCCGGTCTTTTTGCGAAGATTTCCTGTTGGTGGCTGCCACCTCAGGTCCCCCACTATTCCAGTTCTTTTTTCTCACAAGATACGTTCCCCCCCAACCCCCTTTTACAGTACCCTTTTTTCCCTGAAAATTTGAATTATATCCTCCTCCTTCGTCTCCTCTGTTGTCCACCTGTCTCCATTATCCTTTAAGGACTTCCATAATAAGAGGTTATGTTACTAGTTTGCCTGTCTGATCTTTTGACTTTTCCTCGTTGTTGCCGATGCTTTTTTTCCACGTACCCCCTAATAGTTTATTTCTATAGAGTGGAAGAATACTGCTCCCGTTCTTTTGGTCCCCCACTCTCCCCTGCCCCCCCCCCACAGTATCTCTTTGAAATTTTTTACTATAAGAAAGCTAAAGCAATGTCCCCAGCATGCCACCCTCCAAGACCTTTTTCCCAGACAACCTCCCCCCTTTGTTCCCCTAATAGTACCAATGATGTTGTATATTGTATCGCCCACTTCCTGCCTTTCCCACTGTGCCTGATTATAATTCTAACCCCCCAGAGAGCCTTCTGGTATTGAGAATGTCCCTCTAGTATTCCCTTCCCTCGTATTCCCCTTTTATCTGGCACCGATCTCTTAGATGACCCACTTTTGAGGTACAAGCACATTGTTTATTGGAAGGTCATGCAGAATCAGCTTCTACCCCCAAGAACTTTCATGGCCTCAGCGTTCCAGCGTTTTTTCTCACAAAGAAACAACCACCTTTTTAACTAGTTTTCCCCCCCCCCTTTCAGTTCTTTACATTTTGGTAATGTCTGAGACCACCTTCCATTGGTTGACTTACTGCCCCTTAAGGTTATCACTGGTTCTCCCTCCTTCTCTGGATGGTTTACCTTTTTGCTCGTTTGGGTGTTATATCTGTCCGTCACCCATATCCATGGAGTCGTTATTCGGTCCTTCCCAAAGAGTCAACGTCAATTTATGACTATTCCCTTTGCAGATCAATATGAAATCGTTCGGTCCTTGGTTACTGATGCGGTATCTTCTATCATTTCGGTCTCCCGGGAGACCTTTCGATTTTTTCTGTGGGCAGGGGTTCTTAGAACCGTCTGATTTCTGTGTCCGGATTTAACCCTAAACCTTTTAGGTTTTGTTTTTTTGATTTTCCCGTTATGCCAAAAGCTCCCCCACCCTCTGTTCTTTGCATCTTTGGGGTTGGAATCTGTTGTTTTTTGGCCTTGATTTAACAAGCGTATTTTGCAGGCCCTAGTATCAGTTTTCCCCTGTCTCTGGTCAGCTTTTCGGCCTAGTTGAGGCCGATTTGCCGCCCCCCCCCTCCCTATAGTTTTTACTTTCTTTTCAGCTGTTTCAATATAAGTTTTCCCGTGTTCCTTTTCTGTGCGCCTGGTCTTCCTCCCCCCCCCCTTAATCCCCCCACTCCAACCAAGTTCTAAATCTACGTTCACATGTACACAGAACTCTGACTACAATATTTCTCCCCCTGACCAACAAGGCCCCAATTCTGATTCCTGACTGAGCCCTTTTCTTCCATTTATTTTGTGGAACCTTTTCCCACATAGTCCCCCCCCCCCCAAATTATATCGTTACTAAAGCCGACTCCCCTCCCTTTAAAGATTTTCCTTGCCACAACCCCCAAATTGCTTTTCTGATTTCCCTCGTCGGTATGTCGTACCTTTTACCCTCCCCCAGGGTTTGAAAATTTTTCTCCTCCCTTCCGTTTCCAAAATCCCTCTCGCTCTTCTTCCCTGTTTTTTTTGTTGAGAGATTGATGAGCCTCCCAACCGTTTCCGCCTTCTTCCCCTTTTTCCCACCACCTTGTGGACTTTTTTTCCAACTTTCCGCAATCCTCGGTATTCCAGCCAACCCTTTTTGTGGTGCACTACCCCTTTCTTTTTTTTTTTCTTATTTTATCCCTAATTGGTCCGCTATGATTGCTTGCCACCAAGACTCCTCCCTACTTCCAGCAGTCTTCCTTCCTTTGTTGTCTTTTTCCTTGTTTCCTATTTCTCTGTGTTCCTCACCCCATTGTCCAACCTCAAAGTGGTTGTTACCATGGTGGCAATCCCTTTGTTCGAACCTTACGGCCTGTTTCTATCCTCATAGAAAATAAAACCTATATTCCCTTTTTCTTTTCCTTTGCCCCCCGAAAACATCGGCCTCCCAACCGTCTTTTCCAGCTTCCCATTCCAAGCTCCTCCTAATCCCCTTATCCTCCTGCAAATTCTGCATGCCCACATAAAACCCTCAACAAATTGTTTGCAAGCAGTTCCAGTTCTCGGTTTCTTTCTTGTGAAGACAGCCCCGCCAACCCCCCTCCAGTTTTTATTTTTTTAAACTTTTACCACACTCATTGAACTTTCTCCCTCTTTGAACCCAACGTTTTGCACATCTAATTTTCTTTCCCGCAGTGTCTTCCTCCCCTTAAAGAGCCTGTCATTGCACCCTGATAGACCCCGCCGATTGTTACTCATCCCCAATTATCTAAGGCCATTCCCCTTTCAAGTACGGATACTTTTTTACTCTTATCAGCGGACTTTCCTTTGCCTTCTGAATATAAAGTCCACTCTACAGGTTACTCCATGACCATTTAATTCCGTGATACCCCCTTGCCCCCCGGTAGTATGAAGCCCTTACCGTAAAACCCCTTCCTTTGTCTTTCCCCGCCCAGAAAATTAACTGCTCGTCCTATTGAAAACCACCAAAACACTTTTGTTTTTCCCAACCTATGGGGACTTAATCGAGGGCCTTAACTTTTTGTGGCTTTGTTCTTAACTCTTCTTTTTTTCCATTATCCTTCCCCTCTTTGGTTTTTCAACATACACTATCTACTTCTATGTCCCGGTGCTTTTCCCCTTTAAGATGATCCCTTCCAAGGCCATTCTCCCCCGTCAATATCCCCTCCCACGTGTTTATCCGCCCCAAAAATTCTTTGCCAGTCCCTGCCAGATCCCCCTTCGTTCCTTTCTCTTCATATGAAAATTATTCTGTTATTTTACCTCTTTTCAATTTATGGTTCTTTTGCAGTTCTTTAATGTCTGTCCTCTGTCTCCCCCTTCAACCCTCTTTTTGTTGTCTGGTTCTATTTTTCCCCACCCGGTTTATATATCTTCCCACTCCTTCAACTATAGGGACAGGTATGTTTTTCCATTTTCCCCCCCTTTCAAGTGCAGCTTCCAATTCCGGACGCCAATAATCAGTTTGTTAACCCCTCATTCCACATATAACCCTTTTTAGTTATTTCAAATCCTCCTTGCTAATGGTAAGGTTTTCTACAATAAAGGAGTCTTTTCTTCTCGGATTTCCCTTTTCTTGAACCTGAAGGGTTTTATAGTTTTTTTTTTTGCTTATTCTTGTCTCCAGAGATGGTTTTAATGATTTTTCCCCCCACTTCCCCATATTCGCAACCTCCCCATAGTTCTGCCCTCTGCTTTATTTCTTCCTCTTTTTCTTAAACAACTTTTGTCTCATTCATTTCATTATTAAGCCCCCCCTGCTGCACCCACCCCAACCCACCGTTTTTTCCGGAGCTTGTCCCATTTCCGTATGGATATCTTTCACCGCCCTGCAGGCACCTTTTGAACTTCCGCCTCTCTCCACCTTCCCCTCCTCCCGGTTTTTTTTGGTGGAGAGAACGTACAGGCTCCCGTCTTTTTCACCATTTAGATCTCCCCTCCTTGAAAAGGTTTCCCCCCCCGTTGGAACCCCCCCCTTTTTTTTGCTGTTTTTCGGCACCATGGTTGCGTTAAGGACTCCGTTTTTGCCTCCAAGCTTAAATCGAAGGAAAATAAGCTATTTTGAGCAGAAAGTGCGGATTGTTTCTAATATTTCTTGTTTCCAGTTTTGTAGGAACCTGCCCCGCCTTCTTTTCTCCCCCCTGATAATCAGCCACCATCCCCCAGTCCTTTTCTTCATATTTCCTCCCTCATCCCCATAATCCGGTCGCCTGCCCTGTCGTCCCCCAACTAGCCTTCTCTTTCTGGCAGCGCCAACTGGACTTAATTTTCATTGTCCTTAGTTTTCCTTATTTTTCTTTTTTGATTGGATTTTTTCGTTGCAACGAAATCCCTTTCCCCCTTTTCTTATAGATTTCGGACTCTTTCCGACTAGGATGCCCCTGGATTTTAAAAAACTATCCCCCCCGTCTCAACCCCCCAAAAGTTCTAGTTTTTCCCCCCCTCCTGGGTACTTCCATAAAGGCAAGCTTTTTCAGTCTCCCCTTGTCACCCCCAAAGATTCCCTGATTACACTCACCTTGTCTATTTCCGCTGAACATCCTCCCCCAGTTGTGTTTTCCTATTTTTATCGACACTTAAGGACCACCTAATTGCCAGATATCTCCTTCCCCCAATACGGTCCTTCATGAGTCTTCTTGCTTCTAATTTTCCGGCTCTCTTCTTAAATTTCTCTGGTCCCACGGTCCAGTTCCAATGATCTTAGTCCCTACGTCCAATGGACAATCTTACCAGGGGCAGGATAATGCCAGTCCCAGACCTCTCCCCCTCAGAATTCCAATGGCCGCGATTCAGTTTCCCCACTTCGCTTACAAAATCCCCCTCCCCCCCACCCGTTTTTTTCCTCCCACTTTTCTTCCTTTTTTTAAGGCTGTTCAGAAACTTCAACTGTATTGTTTATTTACTCCTTACCTACGTTTTTTTTTTCTTTTTTTTTTCCTCATTGTTCTTCTCCCATTTCTATGAATGGATTACCATTTTTCTAGTTCTCTTCCTTCTCAAAGGGACAATTCCCAGTTTCCCCCCAGTTTTCTTCGGCTCCACTTGTGATTACCGGGATATGCTTTCGACTTCTAGAACTCCTGAAACGCTTTTCCTTTGTTTTGTTCCGTTCTTTCTAGAAGGTTTTTAGACCGATCCGGTGAAAGAAATCATAGGTTGTTCAAAACTTTTTTTCTCGTTCCCCGTCGTGAGCTTGTTCTTCCTAAATACCCCTTTTATTGGTTTTTTCTCGTTTTTCCACACTGCCCCCTCACCTAGTTTGTTCTTTTGTGATCTGTTGCTTATATTTCTTCTGATTCCCCTCCAAAGATCCTTTTTCAGGTGATCTAAAATAGTCTTAGTCATTATTCCTCTTTAAGCTTGTTCGCGTTTTTCTTCGATTTCGTTTCCCACGCACCCATCACCTATAGGTTTTCTTTTTTTCTAGAGTATACTTGTTTAATGGTATTTTCTTCTGTTCAGTCAAACCCATTGCTACCGGTGTTCCCCCCCCCCTAAGCCTCCCCCCTAATTTCGGAAGTCCCCATATCTCACCCCACTCCCCCAGCCATTTGTCTATGCTGGCAGTCGTTATGATTTATTGGTTTTTAATCATACTTGACACCAAACTTATCTTCAGCCTCCCTCCCCCCTGGTTAAATTTAGCTTTTCAAAATGTCTTGATGCTACCGATTTTTTTTTATTCCCGTTTGACAACTTTCCAAAAGGGTGGTTTGATTTTCTCCCTTCCTGGGACAAGTTGTTAAAGGCATCACTCTTCTTTTCCCTCCTCCATTGTGGTTGTCTCTCTTGACTTTACCCCCCTTTTTCCTTCCCTTCCAATTGAACCCCCACCCCTTTGTTTTTACATGACCTCACATACACGTCTTCACTCCCCCTTTTTGTGGTTCGCCGTTGTGTAAATAATTTCAACTTTTTTTTTATTTTTCTTAATCTCCCCTTTGTGTTACGTATATGCTGCCCCCAATTCCCTCTCCCCCCCTCTTCCAACTCTCCAGTATCAGATGGCGCTTTTCCGAACTTTCTCCTAATTCCTTTACCTTGACTTGTTTTTCCTACCTTTATGTAAACTTCAAAGGAGGTTATTCTGTGTGATAACCTTTCCTCCCTTCCCCCCCTTACCCCTTGTTGTTATTTCTAAAGAAAAAACCCCTTTCTTTATTCCGTTTTGCCCCCCCCACTTCCCCCACCTCACGATTTGCCCTTTTTCCCTCTTAGTTGATACTTAATTAATCTACTCCTTTTATTGCTCTGCCACCTCTTCTTTTTCTTGGATTCCTCCCCCTCCCTATACACACCCCCCCAAAGTCCCTTTGCAATGAGGACAGCATCGTGAGGTTTTTTTTTGCCAGGCAGTTCCCCTCCACCACACTCTTTTATTTTCCCCCCTCCCCTTTTCCAAATAATAAGAAGGGGCGATCCCCAATTTTCCCCCCTCTCCTTTCCCCCTTTCCCCCGCCGGGCCTCTCTTTCCCAGTCCTTGCATCACACCCCCCTTTTTGAGAGACCGCCTTTTTTTTCCCCGCCCTTCAGAGGTATGTATCGAAGGTCCTCACTTCCCGGTCCTTTCAGTCAGGGCCCCCTTTTTTCTATCTCTTGTCCCTTTGACTGCCAGCAATTTTTATCAAAGACCCCATATACAAAAGGTATCCTTGACCCCCCTCCTTCTAAAAATTTGCTGAACTTTAATTCGTAAATAACCCCCCGCCCCGTTTCACCGGTTTTTCCCCCAGCCCCATACCCAAAGTCAAAAGTGACACTCAATGGGATCCCCTACGTGAACCACCCCCACTTGTTTTTCTTCCTTTTTTTTTTTTAAACCTCTATTGTTTCGTGCCCCCTTCGTAAATTTTTTTGGCCGGGGCTAGATTTTCAGTTTCTGATCATACAAGATTCACTTTTTGTCCACAGATCCCTTTCCAATTAGAGGGCCCGTTGCCCCGATTCCCTTGCTCCTCTTATTCCCTGCACCACTCATTCCATTCTCATCCCTTCACAAATCCTCTTAGTGTTTATATTGAACCATGCACACTTCTTTTGGCATCGCGTTCCCTTCAAACGTCCCACCTCCTTTTTCTCCTCTTCTTCTTCCCAGTCCCGGTATTTTCCCAAGTCTGTTCTTTGGCAGTTTCATTTTTCATGTCCTTCTACCCCCCTCTCTAGGCTTTTTTTGTTGTCTCGTTTCTCGTAACAATCCCGTTTCCTTTTTCCACTTCTCTCCTGTCCATCTTACCCTCTTTCCGTTCTGTTTCCGAAGCTCGGCATCCCACCACGAGTCTCGTTCCCCCCTTTACATTGAATTGTCCACGCCACATTCTTCGTCTTCCCTCCTGGGCGATGCCTTCCCTCTAATGCTCAGTTTTTTTCTACTTCCGGAATTATGGTGCTTTGTAATATGAAGCGGACTGTTATAGGTTGTTTTTTTATTATCTTTTCCCCCTTCCTTTAATGTCTGTTTTTTAACACCCCACCGCCCTTATTTCCAACTTTCCCCCCCCCTTCCTTTCTTCTCTTTTCTCTACTTTTTCCACAAGATTGGATACAGTCTTCACAGCCCCACCATTGCCGAAACACAGCACCCCACCCCTTTTTCCCGAGTAAGAATTCTATTTGGCTATTCATTCCACCCGCTGCCTTGCCTG
>Ga0179591_1313585_pt1 | contig 10771 bp, 6 predicted proteins | sample CZOMad2_1_08_16f_FD_182891 | JGI IMG/M metagenome (GOLD analysis project Ga0179591, IMG submission 182891) | Vadose zone soil fungal communities from Angelo Coast Range Reserve, California, USA - CZOMad2_1_08_16fungal (PacBio error correction) | ecosystem: Environmental > Terrestrial > Soil >... | reverse complement strand
GTGGCGGTCTACTCCCTCAGCTTGAAACTCGGCTGCGGATCCCACCCTCTCGGACCGACGATGTCAGATGGTTCTTGCCGTGACAAGGTTTTCCGCCCCGAGTAACCCTTTCCCATTCTTTGCGTGTTGATGGGCGGACTCCTGCACAAGGTTCCATCATTAGTTCATTCCTCCCCCCCTGCCCCGGTCTCCTCAAATTTCTAGGGTTTCGTGATCACACCGCTCTGAGTTTTTTTTATGTTCCCGCTACAGTCCTCCTCCCCGTCTTACAGCATCCTAAACTCGGCACCTCGTTAACAGAGAACTCCTCCCCCCGTCGTTTTCCAATTTTTTCACTCCACCACCCTTTTCCATTATCTCCACAACCCTGTCTATTTTTTTGTGTTCTGATCGTCGAAACGGCCGCCTGTTACACCAGCCCTACATTCTCGTCCCCAGCGCTGCCGTCTTTGAGTTGCATCTAATGATGCGACTAACGTATCTTGTAACCATGAGGCCAGTGCCTTGACTAAGAAAGTTTGTTCTAGTATTTCCTGGATGCCTCATCTTCCATTTGTCGGAACCCATCTCTTCTTTAATAGTCTTTTTGCCCGGTTTTCTTGCTTTGGTCCCGCAAGTGTTTCTTTCAGTGAATGCCCGGACTTGGGGACGGACTTCTTTGGAATTTTTACGCGTAGCCCGTTCAGACGTTTCTTTTTGGTTCCGTTCCCAAGGTGATAGAGATCCTCGGAAGTCGCCGTCACTAACGTCCTGGGTGGTCGACTTTCTTGAAAGGATCCCAGCGTTAATAATTGAAGATCTTCCTTCCCCTTTTTGTTCAAATTTTAGGTAGAGGCTCTGCGTCTTAAACGTTTTCTCCTGATGAAATTAGCCACTTTCAGGTTAACCAGGTGTTTTGAACCTTTGGAATGGGCTCCTTCGTATAGTTCTCGCCAGCCCCGTAACCCCTTGCCGGCTTACTTGCGGCTGACCGCAGAGGACTTGGCCGGCCTTCTTGTTCCGGCCCGCAAACAAGAGGAGGTTATTCCCAGGCGTCCTGCTGTGACGCTCATCTATAAAGCTGACCCCGCAGAGTGTAATTTCTTAATATTGCCTGCCCGGCGGGTTTCTTCCAAGGATAAACCTTCATTTCTAGACACGGACTCTACGTTTTTTTTTCCCCTGGTCTTTTTCCCCCCACCCAGTCCCTACTCCCCTGACTGCCCTGCGTTTCTTCTGAAAAAGGTTTACTCTTTCAGGGACCCCCCCCCCAGTCCCTTGAAAAGTTCCAAGTTTCCAGTTATCTTTGTTTAGGAGTGAGCCGCAGGGCATTTGCGACTCCATGTCCCTGAGCAGCTTCTAATGATCGAGAACAACCGTTAATACATCTTTTATCCTACTCCCCTCTGTGGGCCATACCTCTACCCTGTTGGGTATAGCCGTACTGCTGATCTTCCATGTAGCAGCCATGACGGAATCTTCTCATTCGCTTTTTTTTCTGAACGGTACGACTGCAGCTGTCATGATGATAGATGTACCGAGTGCCCACGTTAACGATGCCCAGTCGAAATGCTGGTAAAGAGTATCTGGTTGTCTCAAGTCTCGATTGTCATTACAACGTGGCTCTGCGCAAGCCTGTCCCCCTTCCCACCTAAGGATTCCCTCACAGACGTGCGAGTTTTATAATCCCTCGTCATGCCTGCATGGTTTCCCGACCCTTCTTCTTTTCCCGCGACCCGAATCTTCCGCCATACTCGTTTTCTTGCAGCCCAAATTTACCCCTCCCCCTGGCCACTTTGATTCAGGTGTGACCCCTAGAACTCAGGATGCCACTTCCCGCCCCTTTCACCTACTGGGGAACGTCCCCGCCCCCGCCAATCCAAATGGGATGACTCCGCCGGTCCACCTTCACCCTTCCCCTCAACTCTAAGCACACTCTGTAATTGTTACCCCTCCTGTGACCCTGTCACGTAGCCCCCCTATTACCCGGGATGGTTTCCTCTTCCCTCTTCTCCTATTTGATAGCCCCACGTGGACCACACCCGCCCCCCCCCCCACCCGATCCCTTAGTTCTTGAAAAGACTTCCAGTACCAAGTTTCCTTTTTCTCCCTATCCATTGCAACATCAATCAAAGGGGATTCTTTTTCGTTTGATTGTCCCCTTCCTGGACCCCCTTCACCTTCCTTTGAACATCCCAAAATTTCCCCCTTGCCGTGTCCCGCACTTTGGAAAGATAGTCGATTACTGCAGTGCCTTTGACCTTATCCCCCCGTCGACTGAATTTAACTTACCTGGACGTTTCTCCCACAACTAGAACGCCTTATGGAATTTTTTTCCCCCCCTTCCCCCTTGACCGCAGCCCCCTGAGTCCGGCTCCCGTTCAACGGCCAGCAAGGTTCGCCTTGCCCTCCACTTCTCCCGCGGCCAAGTTTCTGAAGAGTCAGACGGCGCCGGAACTTCCCCTAGTTACCTGTCTATCCGCTCCCCGAGTCCTTTCCCGCAGTTTAGCCCCTACGCTTATTCTGCCTAGCTTGTAGTGTACCGATGCATAAGTTGCAGCCTCTCCTCGCATTACATAATACAGCTTTCCCCTTTTCCTTTCACCCGTGTTCCGCTGAACGTCCCTTTCCAGTCAATCATTCGACGTCGATATCAGTTTGTACGCCACCTCCAAGTACTCTGCCTTTCTGCGGGTCTCCCCGAAAAAGTCAGACTCCCTTTTGCTCATTGCCCGACGTTGTCCCCAATGCACAGCGAAAAGGCTGTTGGAATTCCCGGCGGATTCCCGTCTGCCCCAGGTTAGAAGCCCCCAGAGACAGTGGACACGAGATAGTTCCCCCCCCCCCTGTTAACCAATAAAGCCCCCGGAGCTTCGCTTCTGACAGACCCCGTCTCTCATGCTTAATCATTTTTGTGCCCCCCTCAATGCACCTCACCCTCGGGCGGAAGTTTCATAAGCGAACTCCCCCCCTGCCTATCCAGTCGTCTCTTTTTTCAGAAGAACGTCTTAAATATAGCTTGACCCTTCGCCCCCCTTTGCTTTCCCACCCCAGCTTTCTTTTTCAATACCGAGATCTAGTTCCCCCGTCCAGCGTCCCACTCCTGTTAGTGCCGAGCCTGAAGTCAAATATATCTCTTTAATCCCTTGTCTTTCTTATTCTTCTCGTGAGGTTAGTCTTGATGCGTGCAGGACGATGGTCGAGTGTCGATGCTTCTAGTATGTTTGTCTTGTTCTCACTGATTTGAAATGATCCCATAGCGCGCACGAGTCCCAGTCCCCCAGGACTCTACGTACCCATGGGCCCATGGTCATCGCCCTCCTAACAACAATCTCGCTCCAGCTGGATACGGCCCCCCTCCCCTCCACCCTTCTCCCCCTCTACTTCTCTTCCCTCCCACTCACCCTCCCCCACCCCCTCCGCCCAAGCTCGCCCCCCCTCTCCACCACCCAGCCCTTCCATCCCTCCCCACCCCCCCCGTACACCGGTACACTTCCCCCCCCTTCCCACATCTACCCGCTCCTGATAAGGTTCCCCCCCCAACATCCCAGGCCATGCGATCGCCCCTTTTGTCCTTTGAACGACTTTGAGGCGGCGATTTTCAATGACAGACTTTGTTCTTCGTTCATGAATCGACTTTATTGCCTTTATTGCCTGTGAAGTGTAGAGCTTGTGGAACAAAACCTTTGTGGTACCGGCTCTCCAATCCTGGTTCCCTGCCCTTGGTGCCTCTCGCACCGAAGTCTTCGGTGTTTAATTTTGGTCCCCTGCTCCCCCCAGTTTCGGATGGTCCCGTCTGTCCCCTGTGGGGAGGCTACTTAATCAGGGTTTCCCCCAACCTGCCCCTTTGCTTCCCTTTTTACAACATGGAGACGACAATATTTGTGCCCCTATGATGCGAGCACACTTTTTCGTTCCAGTTTTGCGCCCATTCGACCCCGACCTTTCTTGTGAGGAGAGGATCTTTGTCCCCCTCATTTTTCGTTGAACCCCCTGACTCGTCCTTACTCCCCCTCGGCCCTCTAAAATGCTAGCCAGGCTCTATTCATCCTACAATGGATTGGATGAGCCCCCCCTACGGCAATGAGAATTTTTCTTTTTTAGTGATCCCTTCTGAATACTACGTAGCCCACGTGGCAAATACACCCTCCGCTTCCACCCTCCGTTCCCTGCGTTTTAACTCGGCCCTCTCCAGATGATTATCGTCCACTTTCCTGTTCCACCTTCCCCATATGAAACACCTTTTACTGAGGTGTGGTTTTTCTGATTCTGAGGCCTGCAGAAGCCCCGCCATAGCGCCGATTGATCTATCGTCCCTGCCCGAGTGCGAGACCCATATCGTCACTCTATGTTTGAAATCACTAAGCAAGTTTTTTTCTTAGGTGAATTTTTCAGTTTTCTTCCAGGTTCCAGGATGTTTTTACCCCCCCCCCAAGACGTAGGAGCTTCTGTCCCCATTATGTTCCCCTTGGTAAGTCAAAACATTTTTTCGGTCTCAAGAGTTCCTGCACAGTGTCCCGAAATATTGTTGTTCTTCCCCATCTCCTTTTTTGGTTTGACTTTTCAGTTTGTCCGCCCGCCGCTCATTAGAGCCGAGTCTCCTTTCCCCCACAATTTTCCCCTTCATTGGGATTGAGTAGTTCTCCCATGCCCGTTCCCTGTCCTGACAGCTTGTTGCATTGCCCTTTTGCACTGAGTCGTCCGCATGTTTGGTCCCCTCCCCCTTGTCAAATTGATGTAATGCCGAGTCGTTCTTCGGTAGGTGTCGTTTCTTTTAAGGGGTCCCATCTCCGCGTTTTTTTCTCCTCATGAACCCCCTCCGATTACCAGAACCTTGCCTTCTAATTGTTCCGACGTTTTTACCGATTGACGCCGTCCGTCGGTCAAGCAGGCGGTTTCGACCCCGAGTCGGAAAGGCACCGTTAGTCTGTCCCCTCTGGCGTTTCTCAGAGGCGGCTGTAGTGAACCTTCACGTGTTTGAACCCATTCCCTTCACGCCTCCCTTTTTTCGAACACTCCGACGGTCCCCCCTGTGTACTTCTTAAGTAGTAATTTTTTTTTCATTCGGTCCATCTTCGTATTACCATTCTTTGCACTTCGCCCTCTGAACTCCCCAGGATCATTTTCTCCTGGGGCTTCTCCATGATTACACCCCCCCACTCCCCCCCCCCCCTCCCGTCACCCACCCACAGCCCCCAGCCCCAATCTTTCCTTTTTCTCTTTTTTTCAGTCAACTTTCTCTTCCCCCCTTCTCTTTCCCTGTCCGGCAACGATGCCCACCCCCGATCCACTTGTTACCCCCGTGCGACTTGTCCCTTTGGACCTCGCCTTCGGTAAACAGTCCTCGTTTTTTCCCCAGTGATCTTTTTTCCCCTTACTTTAGGACGACCGGAGCCCTCCTGAATTAGTCTGAGTTGTTCTCACTGTGCTATAACAAAGTTGCCTTCTGTCTCTGGCTGGAATTGCATTCTTCCCGCGTTTTCCTGAGCCCCCTCCTTTCGTTCTTTACTCCCTCCCAGATTGCCGACCTTGTCCCGCCCTAATGCCACTACCCCATGCCCCGGCTAGTGAATAGCCCCTGCGATGCTAGCTGTCACGCTTGTCACATCCTCTTCGGAGTCTCCATGTCGTTACCCCTTCGCTAATCAGACTCAGTGATTAGGCGGTCGTACCTCTCGCGCGACAGACCCCCGATCCTCACTGAAAGCCGAAGCTCACCAAACCGAGCTGCCAGTTTTCTCTAAGCATCCGAAAGCCCGAAGGACGTCCCCCGGGAACCACAGCCGTCTCCTCCACCCTCAGCCCAAGCCGTCTGACTCACCCCTTTCCCCGGCAGCCTCCAATGCCCACCCCTCCCCCTTTAGGCCAAAGCTTTCTCCACGTGGAAGGCCAGCAACCCCTTATTCAGGCTGACCCAATTCCCTCACAGTTCCCCCACCCTCCCACAAATTACGCCGTTTTACATTTTCAATTAACCTGTTGCCCCCGCCTGTTCTCATACCTCGCTGAACCCCCTTTCCATGACCCCCCCCGTTTCTTGCCCAAGAGCGAAACCTTTCAGACTAGAAAACCCGCGATTCTGAGGGGTTGGCTTCAGACCCTTATTCTCTCGACAATTGACCCCGGTCCCATCCCACAATGCCTCCTCTACTACGGTCGTGTCACCCCCCCCTACGGCCCCCCCTCTCCAAAAAGGCCGTTGTGCTCCCTATGTCCCCCGTCTTCCCTCCCACCCAAGAATCCAAGGGCCGATCACATTGTATGTCCCCCCCAAATCGACTTAGAAGGATACCCTCACACCAACGTAAACAAATTTTTCTCCTTTGAATTAGGCCCTTTGATTACAGATGGCCGGATTGGCACGGTAATCCTCTCTTTTAAATCAAGTATCCTGTTTTATCGTACCCAATCTTATAATTCTTGCGTCACCCTACCACCCCGACCCCCAAATACCACTAGCTTGGCGGTTTCCATCCCCTGGTGAATTTCACCCTGCACGGCAAAGCCGCAGCTTAGCTTCCGGGGCGTGATACGTTCCTTTTCGCAATCTCCTCGAATGCATCTTAGTATAGGCATATCCACACCCTAGTAATCCGCTAAGTTGTATGTTCTAGATCCTCCTCTCATTCGCGAGCCTGGACTTCTGCGCGCGACCGTCCGGTCCCCCCGCCTTCCGGGTGAAGTTTTTTCCCGCCGTTAGCGCCTATACCAGACCCCTTCTTTTCCCCTTTACGCTCTTGCCCCGTTTCCACGCTACTACAAACTGCGCACTATTTCGGATCCCTGCAGGTGTCCGAAAAGAAAAATCCCTCCCTTCGCAGATGAGGGTTCCTTCTCGGTCTCCCCCCGTACACCTTTTTCAGGAAGGACCCTGCAGACCTTTCCCGCAGTGCCCATTTCCCTGCCCCAACTTTGTAGTTAGAAGTTGTAGGCCCCTATGTCCCCTGGTCGAATCCCTGCTCCAGGGAAAAAAAGCCCTCTCGCGGGTAAAATGTAACTACATTCGACCAGGAGAGCTTATCGCCTAACAGACTTCCTCGCAGGTGATAAAGGTTCCCCCCTATTCGTTTCCCCCCCCGCCGATCCGGCCCAAGAGTCCCTGCCTTTTTCCCTAGCCGGTCACCCCAGCTCCCCGTCATTTCTTTTTTTTTACTCCGCCACGCGATATCGCTTGTCTCCGGCCGTGCATTTCACACCACTACTTCGCCTCGGAATAGAGTTGCAACTTCGACCCCCATTACTTATCGGCCTGCCCCAATAGTAAGCAACTCCCATTTACCCATACTCATTGTGTTTTTTTATAGTCCGATGTGCTGTGTAGAGACTTCCCTTTCGCAATATAAGAAGCGTGGTTGACTTTGAACGTTCCCTGTACTCCCGCACGACGGGCGACCTATTGGCCAGGAGATTTTCACCTTTAGAAACCGGAGATTTCTCTTTCTCCTAACACCAAAGTCAGTTTGTGAAGGCGGTCCTGTTTCCTCAGTAGGCCGGGAATTCCAGCCTTTACCCCCGTTTTTCCCTTCTTTTGGAAGATGGGATTTGCGTCGCCCTGAGAGACTCTGTCATAGAAATACGAAGTCTGATTAGGGTCTGACGCTCTTTTGGAAACACCTACGAGCTACTTGTGGGTACGGTTAGCATGGCCATGGTCCTATCCCCCCCACAGCCTAATGCTAAAGTCCCTTTATCTGCTTGGAACCTGAAACGTGCCCCGAGTTTAGGACTTCCGATCCAGGGGTTTAGGATACTGTCCCCCATCAGCGCAACACTTTTCCTATTGCGGCACACCAATGCTAGGATCCAATCGTGTTGGACTCCTGTGAGGTTTCTTAAACACTGAGTCCTTTTCGAGGAGCCGACCCCCTTCGGGATCGGTCCGACGGTTTCCGTCCGGCAATTTGAGGGAGGGCTCTTCGGGACAGAAAGGCGGTTCCTCCGACATCCCCTTCGATCGACCCTGCTCTCCTTATCCCGTCTCATCCACCTTGAATCCGGCAGTTGCGCGGTCCTTCGCCCTAAACTCATTTTTGCGCTCACGGCCGCCCAGAACGAAAGATTGCGGAGTGTCACATCCTCCCGTCTATCGGTATTCCCCCTTCGTCCCCCCCCCTTGTTCCCTTTCCCAAAGTCGTCCAGCTGGCCACGTGAGTGTTTCGAGCCCCGAGAGAATCCCAGAAGTCACAAAGAAGATTGAACAGAGATTGCCCCCCTTCCGTAGCCACGATTTGCAATGAGGAAGACAGTAGCGAGCCAGTCGTACTTGCTTTGCAAGGTAACTTATTCTGGCGATTTTTTTAGTCCGTTATTTCAATGAAGGATGTAACCCATTAATCGTCCCGGAGCATGCTGGGCTTTGCTTTGTTATTTCCATCCCGGGTCTCTGGTTGAGCCCCCGGACCGGTGACCTGTTTTTATTTTCGTTTGTTTGTCCCGACAGTAGTGTTCCGGTCTTAATGAATTTTCTTGTTTTGCCGTGCAAAGGTCTCCTATTACTCTAGAGAGACGGAACCGACCTTCATGAGTGAGGCTTTTTCCCCTTGTAGCATTCACTCCCTTGACATGCGTGTGTCTTATTGCCCATTCTCGTTATTCGAATCCCCCGTTTTCCAATCCCAGTTTCGATTATGTAAATCTTAGAAGTTTTAGCAGGTAGCTTTCTGAAGTTTCTTCCTGGTTCCTTGCAGTTTGGTCTCGTTGCTCCTCTCACATTAATAACTTTTCTTCTATTTTGGCTTATGACAGCCGACATGGCTGCACTCTTCGGCGTGACCAAGAAGCGGTTCTGACCATTCTCTCCAGTCAAGTGACTCTCTTTCTATCATGACCCTTGCGAGTTGGGAGGATAGATGGCCTCTTTTTCTTCAAGGTCCATTCTTTTATCCGACTGACCCTTCTACAGGTGCCTTTTGTCGAAGAAAACTTCCGTCGCTGGCTAGTTTTATGTCCCAAACTGGGTATGTTCCCCAGATATCTAGGACAACTTCCCATTAGAGGGAAAGCAGAGCAGTCGAGGTTGGTACATGAGCCTTCTTAGAAGACGAGCTAAATCAAAGATGAATTCCTACCTACTTTGGTTTTTTTGTATGCGAATTTACCGAGTGTGATCTTCTTGACTACCTGATCGTAGCCGTAAGCAATCCTCAGAATAGTTCCTTAGACAATAAACTTCGATTGGTCTTCTCTTTGCGATGAATCCCGATGTCCCACTTTGGTATAACCCTTAAGGAACGCCTTCCCTAGCCCGTTATTTTTTCTGACCTGAATGTTAGGAAGACAAGTTCCCCCGAGCACCTTACCTCCGTTGTGACACTTCCTCCACCCCTTCGTCAAGCGGGACCCTGCGTTAGAAGCATGCGATTAAAGTCCCTCCAATCGTGTTAGCCCCGCTTCATTGAAGCCAGCCACCACCTCCTATGGAGAACTCCTCTGGAGTACCCCCTCCAGGCCCAACCTTTTTCTTCCTTCCAGTTGTTCCCCCCCCCCTTTTACGCCTGTGACCTGTCTCTAACGTCACCCCCCCTCCCTAAGTTTGCCCTCATCTCCCCTGGTTTTTTTGGAATGCCGTGGCGCCTCATAAGGCATGTCAAATGCTTAAGCCCCGGCACTATTCCCCCGACCCCCCCCCATGTGTAACGACCCTCCTCCCAAACGATGACGGGTTTTCCTGCTCATTCATCTGTTCGTCCCCTTTCCAGGCCCAACCCCTTACTACGATACAGACATTTAGTTAACACACCACTACGTCTCAACCAGTAAGGCAGTTCCCCGAGTAAATTGTACCTGCACCCCAACAGCAATTTGAAACGGAACTCCTCTGCCTTCCCAAAGATTGTTCCCAGCCCCCTGGAACTGCTGCGAACGGCATACCTGCCAAAAGAGACCACATCCGAGGTAATGCCGGATGCCTAGGACCGATCAGGTGTTTATTCCTCAGGGACTTGGCATTTATTCACCGGTAGCTTTTTTGTTTGTCACTTGCGGGGAAGTTTCTCCCCCCCGCCACAAAAGCCGGGGGTCCCCCCATTTTTTTTCCCGTCACCAATTGACCGAACCGATGCCGACGGTCGACGTCACTGCCGCAGTTACCTGCTGGCCTGATGGCTCATCCTTTACCTTCTGAAGGAATTCCTTTGCTAGTCTCTCAGATGCTCGAGAAACAGAGCCCTTCTACCGCAGTCATGGGAGGCGGGACTCTAATCGTAGGTCCATACTCCCGATTGAAGGTCCCAAGACCCCCCCTCCGAAGCCCCCTCACGTTTTGGGACGTGTCAAGTTTGTAAAGAGCCAAACCAATGACCCAAAAATTTTCGTCCGAGCTTTTTTTTCTCAAACTAGCATGATGATTTGTCGTAGAGAAACCCCCCCCTTTGTCATGAATGACACTCCCCTGTAGAAGTTTCCCAATGCAGCGCCCCAGGAAGGGGAGCGTTTCGTGCCTCAAACCCCAGTCTGGCCAGTTCCTATCGACGCCCTGAAGTCCAAACGCTCTTTCCAACCGGTCAACAACCAAGCATTTCCCTTCCTAGCGGTACTCCCCGTCCTCCCGATGTCGCGACCCTGAGGCATCCCCCGTTCCCCCCGAAGAGAACCCCTCCATTTTAGTCAGGAAGTTTTTCTTTTTTTAAGCGACGTACACGCAGCTGCTTACTCCCGAATAACTAGACTATAGCCGTGCTTCCCTATGCGGCGCAGTTGAACCCCCCAGAGGAGCAATTTCGGAATCCTAGTTACCTCTGCCAGTTTTCCCTCTTCGCCCCGCGCCCCGCTCTTGTCTCCTCTCTCGCTCACC
>Ga0179591_1240800_pt1 | contig 10771 bp, 7 predicted proteins | sample CZOMad2_1_08_16f_FD_182891 | JGI IMG/M metagenome (GOLD analysis project Ga0179591, IMG submission 182891) | Vadose zone soil fungal communities from Angelo Coast Range Reserve, California, USA - CZOMad2_1_08_16fungal (PacBio error correction) | ecosystem: Environmental > Terrestrial > Soil >... | reverse complement strand
TTCAAGTCTCCGATGCATCTTGCTCATATCCCTAGCCCTTCACGTTTTTATGAGTACTGCTCCCACTATATATCATCTGCGTGGGTCCCTCCAGAAAAAAGGACGAACAATAGAAAACTTAAGGATAGAGCTATTTTACCTCCTCTAAGAGAAAAAACCTTGTATTTCCCCTCTGCTCCTTTTATCCGAACCCCCCCCATTTCCTATTGTTAAGGATAGAGAGAAAAGTTCGAACTGCCAACGTTTAATCTATCCTCTTCCCCCAGTGCCAACAGTATTATCCTTCTCTGTGAGGCCCTTCAGCCCAGCCCTCCCAGCCCATCAAGACAAGGCTATTTTCGGTAGTTCTCCAGATACAACCTTTCCGAAAAGAATTATATGTGTCCCCCCTATGCCGTCCCGACACGCTGTTCTGGAGAGGGTTAGGCTCTGGAAGAATGTCCTTTCCACTCCTTCTTTAATTACGCTGGCAAATTCATTTTCTCTTAGACTTACGGCTCCTACGGGGGAAAAAGAGACTTTTCGTCCTTTATTCCCCCCGGACCGAAACACGCGGCCCCTTCTTAAGGTTACTTTAGGTCCTCTGTTTCTGTTGCCTTGACCAGCCCCCCCGTTACATCTCCCCCGTTGGAGGCACAACTCAACTTGGACTAAATGCTTTGTGGGGATCGCCCCCCAGGAGATGGCGAGGTTTTTCCTTTCTTCGGTGTCTCCAGATAGTTTCTTCCGTACGGAGTGAGAAGACGAGGGGACTCTGACCCGCGGACACGTCGCCTGTGAAGGAGAGGCCTTTAAAATTTTCTTTTTTCAAACTCTGGTTGGATTCTCTTAACGATTTTGATAGGAAGGTTTGGAAAGCCTGGATTTTCTGATCGTCGAAATTTTTTTGGGGGTGCCCTTCTGTATGGAAGGGTCATGCAAACCGATGTGAGCTCCGCCTGCAAACCAAAAACACCGAATGTTACTTCCTCATCTCTTTTTTTTTCCTCCCCCCCTCCCCCATTCTAGAGTAAGCTCCTTGTCGTAGCAGGTCAACTCCTAGCAACTGGTTTGAAGTGCCTGATTTCCCCACTTCTACCCTCAGTGAAAAAGCGACATTCTTTATTTTTTTCTTTCATTTTTTTCCCTCCAGATCTACTGCCCCTTCCCTTCCCCCCTTTGAGGTCCTTTTTTCAATCTCACTTCCCTGCTTTTACAGCGTATCCTGACCACAAAGCAATCGTGCCACGGGCAGTCAGGAAGTTTCCTGAGCAGGATTTTTTTTTTTTCCTCTCCCCCGTAGGATAGACCCAGCTCACTCTCTCCCCTACCACATCTTTTTTCTTTAGGGACTTTCGAACCCGACAGCTTCAAGGGATTTCACGCGTTCCTATAAAACCATCGACAAAGGAGGGCGCTCCGTCCATAATTCAGCCGATCCGCAAAGTCCTTCCGATTTCCTTCTCACAATTGTCTTCAGGAGCGCCCCCTTGTGATTTGCTTGGTCTGCCGTCGGAGTTTAATTCCTTTTTTCCCGAACAAGACAGGCTCCCCTCCCCCTTTCTAAGTTACATAATGTGTACCTCCGACACACTTTCTCCCCGACAACTCGGAAAGCAATTATCTATAAGGAAGGGAACCTTCCCTCCTCCTTTTTTTTCGTATCTCTTCCCCCCCTCCCCTGAAATTATTTCTCTCCTCTTTTCGAACGATGATTGAGGGGGAATACCTTTCCCCCCCTCGGCACGGAGCGAGCGGTCTTTTTTTTGAAGGGGAGAGGTCTGTTTTGAATTCTGACCTGCGCCCTAGTTTTTCTTCTATCTTCTCCTCCCCCCAGCCGACCCCCTTGAGAAGGCCTTTTTTTTTGCATTGCGACGTGGAAGTGATGGCCTTCTGATTCTCCCTCCCGGTTTTCATGTCTTTCTTTCGTAGCTCCCCTTGCACAACTTCCCTCTGTTTTTCTGATCTTTCGGTTTTCCTCTCGTGCTGTCCGATTCTGATCAAGCTGCATAAGCGCAGCCTCTCTCTCCGTTCTGTTCTTCCGCCGTCCTTGCCTCCTTATTTGTGGCTCGATTCTTGTGGGCCCTGTGAAGCCGGGGCAATCCCGCTCTTTTTTTTTCTTTCCTTCTTCTTCTTCGGTTCTTTCCATACCCCTGCCCTCTGCGACAAGAAGATTGCCTTTCTTGATAAAAAATTTTTTCATAGAAAGTTTAGGCTAATTTGCCTTTCCCCCCGCCTTTTTTTTTCTTTTTCTTAGAGGTCCCCTGAGACCTCCTTCGTGCGCTTGTTTCTTATAGACGAGCTGAGATTGAAAGTACCTCCGGTGCGGCTTCCCCGCTTTTCAGTTCAGCGGCTACTCTGAACCACGCCTGAGTTTTTCGCCCTCCTCTCCGGCGTTCACGTCCGCCGGATCGTCCTACACCCTCCCAGATTTTGGACAAATCCCCCCACTCTTTTTTCGTGCTAATTATGCCCGCGACCCCGGGGAAGACCGAGAACACGCTTTGGATAACAAATCTTCGATCTAAACTGAGCAAGACCTAACTTCTTCTTCAGGAGTCCCGGCGCCTCAATAGTTGCCACCACCCGCACTTTCTTAAACGGCGGCTACTAGGGTCGGTTTTTAACCGTTTGTACCGGCCCCGCACGGGGGTGAATCGCCCCTTTCAACTTCCACTTGCTGGTCCCTTTTTCTTTCTGCCTTTAGACCCTTTTTGTTCACCGGCGCTTAAGTCTCGCCATGTTCCGCAGTAAGTCTCCCTCCCCCCCCAATTTTTTTCTCTGACCTTCGCCAGTATTTCCTCTTTTCTTCGCTCTTTTTTCCGTCCAAGTCCGAGTGTAGTGTAATTTTGGACACTTATCCTGGTCCTCGATTTTCTTGCCACTACCTACAAATGTTGTCCTTTTGTGTCGTCCCTTTTGCGGACATCTCTTTGTAGGGGGAGCGTTGTTCTTACGTTTCTCAACCGCTCAGACCTTCGCAATTTGCTTTTTTATGATGCGCGACCCTCGAGCATCTTAATGGCTCCGGTGGGGAGGACGAAAGCTCAATTGCCTTTCTGCTTCCCGGAATAAGTTCAGTAATTTTCTTCCTGATTCTTTTTTCATGTTCGCTTCACTTCTCAGGTCCTTGGGACTGTATTGATCTCAACCTTCAGGGTTCTCTCCCGGATATCACTCCTTTGACGAGCTCGTTCTTTTTCTGGTGCCAACAATGGCCTCCCCGGCTGGTGATAGACCAGCAAAGGAGAGTTCCTATCCCCTCTCTGGTATTACATCTTTCAATCTGCTTCATCGTCTTGTTTAACCCCCTTTTTTTTTCCCCGTTTTTGATTTGAGATACCCCTTCCACCGTGATTTAATGCGAGGCCCCGCGATGCGTTTGCTCCTTAGAGATGGACTTTTTTCACGCGACCTAGGATGACAACACAATACCCGGACCCTGCATTCGGCACATCCAGTTCGTCTTTTTTTAGGGGAAGTGACCACGATCCTCCGCTTCCGGCCCCACAGTTGAACTTAGCCGATCCGTGTCACCGGAGGAGATGATGATGAGAGATTTTTTTGCCTTTTCCACCTCATTACCTTAGTAGCCTTCCTCGCTGGCTTTTTTCTTCTCGATCAGGCTTTCTTCGCAGCGTGTCGTCCAAGACCGACCCTCTGATTTTGTTTTCTGCAACTTTTCTGCTTTTGTCAGTTTTGACAGTCCTTTGACCCTAAGTACGAAAGCCTGCCTTTTTTCGCTCTCGCCCGGAGTAAAAACCGAGTTCCCTTTTCTGCCCCCTAATATAGCTGTGGTCTACGCCGGCCTCCTGCCCAACCGTATTTGATCTCCCTCTTCGATATTGCGGCAAGATTTTTCGCCCCCTGAAGGTGGAGTGGATGGGAGCTCCCCATAGTGAGGAAAAGTTCTCGCTCCTTCTCAGAGTGGTCACAGAGAGGTAGATGTTGCTTGCGGGACTGGGGGGGAGGTCCTTTCGATCAGTTCGGCTGTACGCATGGGTGGGGCACCTCCGCAGGCCCGCGCCCGGCAGCGACCTGTCTGACCCCGCTTAGATTGATGAGGCTTGACAAGTATGTGGTTGCTGTGCTTGATTCCGGGTGGTTTTTCATCATCTTGAATTTTTTACGGCACCGTTGCGGAGGACAAAATTACCTTCCGTTGGTTCATTTCCCCTCCGCTTTCAGTCAGGACAAGGGCGTTGTCGGACTTCTGACGGATCCTCTTCATTTCAGGAGAGGAGGATTTGGACACTCTTCCCCCCCCCCCCCTCCCGCCAGCGTTTACATCCCCCATGAAGTCTTTTCTCCCCGATCTGTTCCCTGCTTTGTAGTTCTGTTGTCCTGATCCTTCCCTCCTCGCCGGTTCTTTGTACATGGTCAATATCCACTTTTGGCGATACCTCCCCCTACCACCAGGTACCTTGGACTCTTTTTTCTTTCATGCCCGTAGGTTAACGTGCTTGTTCACTTCGCGCCCATATTCTTAATGGCGGGGTCACTATACGCTCCCTGGCCCCTTTCTTTTTTTTCGACAGTTCTACTTCTTTCCTCCCCAATAGATCGTTTATTCCCTCACCGTAGCCGAATTCTTTCTAACCCATACTTAGGTTAATATCTCCGTTGTTGTTTTTCAGACTCGATATGTTTGGCGAACCCCCTCTACTGTGCTTTAACTGCGAGAGCCGAAATTTTAACGCCCTGCTAGAATGCGAACAAAAATCGTTCAGCAAGGCGTCGCGGTTCGTTTTTCTCCCCCCCTCATCCCCTTCCAAATTCGAAGTTAGTCGTTAACTGCACCCCCCTCCCCCTTGGCTTGCAGAAGGGAACTGCCTTCTATTTCCCCTTTTTCTTCGTATCTCCCCTTGTAGAGTTTTTCATGTGGTCAATTAACTCGGGATTTTAAGGATAAGAAGCCCAGACCAAATTGAATTATGATCCCTAACCTTTCTTTCTTTCCCGTCTTTCGCTTCCAGTGGTCGTATTCTCCCACATAAGAAGATATCAGAACCTACGGAGGAGCGTAGACGCCGACTTGCGAGTTTTCTTTCTCCCCCCCCCCCCACTAGGCTTTTCCATTGATCCTCAGTGGCGGTAATTTGGTAAGGACTGTTCAAAGGTGCGACGGAAAGAGGATTTTTTTTCCCCCCGCCCTGCTCTCTTTTCTCTCCACAGTCTCCCCCCCCCCACATATTGATTATCTCATAATTTTTTTTCTTTTAAAAGATCGAAGTTCGCGGCATAGGCCTTGATTCCCGTTCTGCCCATCCGTGACAGAATCTTGTCTTTCCGGACCCCCCCCCCCTCTTCCAGCCAATGTACCAGCTCTGCCCCCCCCCCCGTCCCCGTTCGCCTCCGCTGCGTGCCTGATGAAATTTTTTCTGTCTTCTGTCAGTCCATCTGCAAACCTTGTCCTGCATCTTCGCAAATCTTCCCTTTCTCGATCGACAGGTGGTAAGAGATCTTGACTTCGTTAGTGATCCAAATTATGGCGTACTGTAGAAGGTGCTTTCTTTTTACTTCGCGGTTGTCGCGCTCCATCTTTGCGTCTTTTCTTCTCGGCTGTACCTGATTGTGATATTGGTTTTCCCGCTGATTCTCCCATTACGCAACATGCCCGTTTGGATTGCGTTCTGGCTTTTGCGAACTCTGATAGACTTTCGGCTCTCCTCTAGCCCTCCCTCAGCCTTCTTTCTCCGGCCGGATTTGTTTACGGATCGCTCATCTCACCCCCCTCTCTCCGTTCACCGATAGGTTTATCCGTAGGATTTTGGGGTCGTATAGCTGCTTTTGGTAAAGGTAGCCCCGGTTCGACTCCTGGTGGTGATAGTTTTCGATTTTCGTTTTGTTTCTGCGACTTTCGCCGGATGTGCGCGACTTAGACGCCGTCTCCAGTACCGCAGACCTGTAGCCCCTCCTCTAAACATGCACCTCCGGGTGTCTATCTCAGACGGGCAACCGGCCGGCACCGCGGTTTTTTTGTCAACGAGGATCTCCGTCCTTTGCCTAAATGCCCTATCGCCTTCGATGCGTGGAGTTCCTTGATTTCCAGGCTGCTCCCGATCACCCAGGCCGTGGTGTTGTTGCCACAAAAATCCAAGCCGTTCCCCTATCTTTGTGCGTATGCGGCTCTCACTTGCTCTTTTTTCTCAAGAGATAGCCGATGCACCCCGCTCGGGGGGAGGTAAGATACTCTCTGAATCTTCCCCGGCGCCCAGGAGAATTTCTGAATTTTAAGAACACGCTCGGGAGGCCTTCTCTGGGCTGTCCGCCTGATGAAAAGTAATCTTTCCCCCCTAGTTCGCATCCTCAGTGCAATGCGCCGTCCTTCTCGTTTGACCTTGGGTATTGAACAATACGATCCTTCCCCATCCTCAAAATAATCTGTTCCCCTCTAACATTAAAACAAGAGTGGGAGTTTCGGTCCTACCACTGTAGTCGACTAAGGACTTGGTTCCCCAACGGAAGAAGGAAACGATGTTGGGGTTTGGGGCGCGAGCTCCTTCACAAGAGGTTGCCTTTGACCCCCAACACTCCCACCCCCACTCAAAAACCCAACCCCCCCCAAACAAACCAAAAACCCAACCCACCCACACACCCCCCCCACCTCCAAAAAAAATAACAAAAACCTCCCCAACCAAAAACAAACCCCCCACCCCCCCCCCCAACCCCCCCACCCCACCCCCCCCCCCCCCCCCCCCCCCCCCCCCCCCCCCCACCACCCACCACCAAACCCCCACCCCCCCCCCCCCCCCCCCCCCCCCCCCCCCCCCCCCCCCCCCGTAAGCATTGATGTCTCTTGCCTCCCCTTACCCGGCCGTTTTCCTTTTTTCGCGTGCGTACGCGCCTGGCTTCTTGTCCTACGGCCCCCGACCCGGGCCCCGCCTCAATGGACGGTTCTTTTCGGTTTCACCCGAGTGGGGTACGGGCAACCTCCAACCGTTTCTAGCGCTCCTCGGGACCTCCCTCCTTGTGTTAAAGTGATGTTGGGGTCTCTTCGCGAGGCTCGAGGAGCATATTCTTTTGTGAAGGTTTCTCTACGTCGTGGCGCTTCCCGACGCTGGGCTCTCCCGAGACCGTTCGCCTTATACATTCGCGGCGGCCCGCTGTGTGTGTTTTCCCAGTTTATTTTTTTTCTGAGCTTGTACTTAGGCCCCCTGGTTTTTTTTTTTGATCGGCGAACTTTGGGTTTGGCGAGATGAGTTAGGTGTTCTTTTCACACAGTTGTTTTTTTTCCCCCCTCTGACTCCGCACCGCGTGACTGGTTTTTTCCTTATAACGATACTTTATCCGCCCTGCAAGACCCATTCTCCTCCGAGTCTTGATGTGCACTTTCCCCCCCCATTTCTTCCGGGGGGATTTGCTGATTCTCCCCCCCCCCCCCCTTTTTTCTATTGAAAGTTTTCGTTTATCTTAGCTCCTTCTGGTAGTTTAGAGAGAACGCAAGCATACGAAGCCATCCGTATCAGGACCGGTTTTCCCTATCCTTCAATGCTTTCGCAAGAAGTATTGACACCGCCGCGTGCACCCTCGGCACAACTCTTCTTTCTCGTCTGCTTCCCTCACCCCCCGGTGGATCGCCATCTTCCTACCCCCTGCTCGAGAAAAAGAGCGGGACTTCCGTGATCAACCGCCAGGCGAGTATGGCGGACTCGCCTCTTCATCGCACCGAGGGCGGCATCATCGACCCTTCCTTGAACAGATAACAGGCGGTCCCTTTTTTCCCCTTTTCTCCAATTGTTGTCATTTAGCGCAGGCGTCTTTGTCTCTCGGGCTCAGCATACTGATAACAAAACGAAGGCTCTCCCCGCCTCTCATCATCTCTGTCCCTGGTAGAAGAGTACAGTGCCCCAGCCCCCTCCATGCTTCAACTCTTTCTCTATGCAGGACTGGCCTAATTCCTTTTTTTTTTTTTTTTGAGCTGCCCAGTCCTTCATATCTGATTTCTGAGTGGGCTTCCCCCGTGATTTCCGTTTTCCTCCCTTTTTCTGCTCCGACCAAGGAGCGAGTTTGTTTGGGATCGAGGCGGGTCTCCTTCCCTTCTGTTTCGCCTTAGTGCAGAGATTTCTTCAGCCGCCCTCCCTTTTGCCATCCAGTCCTTCCATTTTATCAAGAAATCCCGCCCTTGTTTCTTCTTCAGGAGGATGGTTGACGCCCTCTTTTTCTCTGAAGCGGGCGTCTCGTCAAGATTGATATCTGGCGTTTTTCTCTCCCCCCGCGCCTCTTGGTATGCGAGCGTGAGTCCCTCTTGGCGCCCATCCTGGAGGTAAGTCTGCGCGGTTGCCCTGGCCGGCTTCACGATGCTGTGGCACGATGTCCTTTTTGTGGCTGCCCTCCGGGGAACTTAGGCTGGAACCGTCCTCGTCTTTTCCCCGATGGCATCGTGCTTTTGTTTATCTCAATGACCGAAGAGCCCTCCTTAGTCTTTCCTGTCATACACCATTTCTAATAGAATTTTGTGCGAAGAGGAAGGAACGCGTGAGATGTTGCTGCGGACACTGAGAGTCGAATTTTTTCTGAGATCGATTTAGATTGAGATTGTAAATTTCCTTTTTTCCTTAGAAACCTTTTTTTGCATTAAGGAACCTGCAATAAAAGATTCCGAAGAGTTAGAAAGATAAGCTCATTCTACGTCGCGTCCCCTCCTTCATCTCTCAAGACTTGCCTGAAAAACGAACCCCGCTTGTCCCTCCGAAGGGAGTCCCGAGACGTTGTTCCCTCGGTCCCTCGGAGGATCCCCCGTACTAGAGCCCCGCGCCAACGCAGAAAGAGCAGCCTCCCCAAGCTTCGCTCCATAAGCGCCCCCTCCTTTTCGGGCCCGTCGTCCTTTTCCTCGGGCTGTCTATGAACCGGTTCGTCCCGTCAACTCCCAATCGGGGTTTACTCCGTTCAAACTTTCCCCATAGCGCTGGCCTTCGTTCGGGCAGTAGTCAGCGCAGGCCTCGCGCGTCTTTTTCTCCTTTAAGTCCGTCCCATCCAGTCTTTGCGCGAATCGCCGATTTTAATCCTCTTCTCGCGCGCGTCGTCCCCTAATTCAGGTCGTTTCGTCATGTGGACCCCTTTTGCGTCTTTCATTTTTACTTTGCACACATACACCCCTTCGTGGTTTAATGGTTGTTCGGAATTTGACAGATAGGTGATGGGTGCTCTTCATCGATTTGTCGAACCCGTTTACAATTGCGACCGACAGCCTCCCTGTAAGGATGCTCTCAAGCTTCTATCTGTTTGTCTTTGTTTTTTTCCAGGTGCGATGTTATGGCTTCAAGCCCCAGCGCATTTCAGCCGATCTTTTGGTGCCCCCCGGCATCCACGTCTCAGTGCCGTGAGAGGTTGATTAATTTAGGATTGTGCTCACCCTCCTCGGCTTTTGTGTCGTCCCAAGGCAGCGCCTCTCCACCCCTAATGGGCCGCCCGGCCGGGACCTTTTTGGGGGCAACAATTTCCTACAGGCCATGTGGTGCATACGAGTTTTTTAAACCTTCTTTCTGATCCTTGCTATTCCTTGAGGTGCCAACGCCGGTTCTTCAATCTCCTTGAAACTATTTGCCTGCGTTAAAGGATGACAGATCCCAATGTTGCTTTATTTTTTTCCCCTTCGCCGAACGTGAGTTTAGGAGCCTCTTTCGCCCCGCGCCCTATCGGACCGGCCTTCTAAAACAAACAGGAGCCGCTGACAACCCGCCTTTTTTCTTTTTCGCCGGTCACGCTAGAACGCCACCACACAGCAGTCCCTCAAGATAGCCTAGGACGGCACCTTGATCGTCGCATGGCTTTATTTTCGGTGAATCCACAGATTGTACCGTCGTCATGACGGGCCCATCTGAGGGAGTTAGCGTACAGACCGTCCCCCGGTCACCTTTGCGCTGAACTCCCCCTCCGCATTTGGCTTTTTTTGTCGATTCGTAGCGCGGGGTTCTGGCCAGATCCCCAGATGCAGCAGATAGCCACGGCTTTCGCGCTGGCAAGTCTCCTTAAAAAAATCCATTCGTCCATAAGTATCGCATCCTTTTTCTAACGCGTTTCCTAGCGGAACGCTCCAGTCGATCGACTTCGAGCGGATCTTTGGGCCTCGTATAAATTTTTCCGTATGTCTCTCCTAGCCCCCCATCCCCTCTCCTTCCCGATATTCGGATCGGAAGCAGGAAGTGGCAAGATCGGTTCGACATTGCTTCCTCTTTTTGGTTTTTCTTTGAAATCCGCTGATCCGTTGTCTGTAACTGTGCTTTGCGCTCCCTCCTTCAGAAGGCCTATGCCTCCGGAAGTCGAGCGTTTTTCACCCCGCATTATATTCTTCCCCCCCTCCCTCCTGTGGGTGCTCTTCGATTCTACGCGGTTTCGGAGAAATGCCTGTTTGCGTCTCACCTTTCCGGCCGGCAACAATTTCGGGGCCGTTGTGACACTTTCCATTTCCCTTTTGCCTTTTTTGTTTCCCTCGGACCCGTGTCGGCGTTTGAATGCCTCTCCCGCGCAGTCTTCCTTAGGATTCTTTGACCCTCCTCCCCCCCGCCGCAAGCCAACAGCAGCGGTTGGCCCTTCTGTCCTTTTGTTGTTCTGTGTTTCTCTTCGCTTCTTTTCCAGGGCACTCCACTTTGGTCGCGCCTCCGAAACCCTTTGTCCTCGGCCCTACTCTCTCACCTTTCCTTTCACCCAGTTCGTTGTTACCTTTCCGAGTTCCGGGTTATGAACTCGACCGGACCCCCTTGTGAATGGCTTTTTTGTCCATTTATTAACCTTTTCCCCGTTAAGAAAACATTTCGATAGCGCCGTTCTTCACCATCGACGGCTTTCGATC
>Ga0179591_1366420_pt1 | contig 10772 bp, 12 predicted proteins | sample CZOMad2_1_08_16f_FD_182891 | JGI IMG/M metagenome (GOLD analysis project Ga0179591, IMG submission 182891) | Vadose zone soil fungal communities from Angelo Coast Range Reserve, California, USA - CZOMad2_1_08_16fungal (PacBio error correction) | ecosystem: Environmental > Terrestrial > Soil >... | reverse complement strand
CCCGTTGTCTAGGTCATTCTCCAACGTCGGCTTTGACATATAATTATCTAAAGTAATCCCTTGCCACACCTGTATGCATTATGCTTGCTATACACGCGGGGGACCACCCCACCCCACCAGGCATATCATTTATTTCTTTTGCCATGTCCATTAATTGTTCAATAATTTTTACTCCACGGTATTTAATTTGATGTTGTGTTATATAAAGAATTGGAATTAAACTTATAAGGCTGCTTAGACGTTGCATTATAAAAGTTTATGTTAATAAAGTATTAAGACATGGCATATGATTATTAGCTTGACATTATTAAAACTTAAGTCATTAAATCCACACAATTACTTATTCAAGACCCTTTTTTTTGTTTACTAAGATAACCAACGGACTGCGAACAAAATAATACTTAAAATATAAGATAGAAGGTAATCTGATCCAACGTCCCTATAGTCCCCTACGTTCCTAACTTCATTAAAAACTTTAAAACAAAGTTACGAAAATTGGAAATAATGTTATTTATCATATTTTTTCATAATAATGAAATACTGTTGATTTTTTCTTGGTGTTTTTTGTTTTTTGGTTTGGTTTTCAGGGTGGCGGGGGGGGAAAAGAGATAATACGATTTTATAGTGATAGAAATTCAAACATACTAAACACCACATTCTACTCTTTTTAATAAAATTGTATTCTTGAAATATCTAAAGATAAAATTAGACAACTTTCTCTTTTCGCTGTTTGTAAAGCTATTGACTTAAAACTAACGTTACGCAAAGTATATTGCACAGGGGGGGGGTTTGTGGGAGGGGGTGGGGGGGGGGAGAAAAAACCAAGAGTATAGTAGCCATGTAATATGGTTCGAAACTACACGCCGCGCCCGTGTCAGCTGGTCTGAAACTTGTCTGGGGATTGTGTTGACGGATGGGAGACTTCACTAAGTGGGTCAAGGCGATGGCGCACAAAACGGGGCTCAATCCCCCCGCCCCCTAGCATGTTATGTGTTTTCGGGTTCGAAACTCGTGCGTTCGAGATTTAACCGCCACATGCGGTGGTCCAAGGAACAGTTATCTCCCAGGATGCTACGGTCCCAATTCGTAATTTGATCACATAGGTCGCGAACCCGCGGAGCTGGAGACAATAATTCCGATGATTAGTTGACCATACGCACCTATCATGCTCCGTGACTCAGTTTCCGCCATGGGAGTTCTCACAGCCCCGTGTGTTACCATAACTGCAGTAAGCTAAGGACCTTGTTCGGAGGGGGGGGGGAGGGGGTGGGTAAAGGCCGACTCGTATTTCATATGATCTTAGTCTCGCCACCTTATCAGCACGGAATTGGGGGTGCTTTTGCCGACTCCGGCACGATCCGCCGGGGAAGTTACTCGGGACCAGTTGCGGGACGCCCTAGTTGTTCGTATTGACGTTCGAATGGTAAGCACCCCAGAGATTTTGGCGGACGTGTCGGTAAAATCATAGTAGAACCGGAGCGGTAAAAGCTATTGATAACACGCAGGGACGAGCCAGTCGTCTAAGATCTCAGGGGTACGTTCGCCGGATACAGCCTGTCCCCGGCGCGGCCGGAAACTGGGCTGCGATCCACGCCCCGCTCCCCCCCCCCCACCCCAAACCACCCCCAAACCACCCCCCCCACCACCCCCACACCCCCCCCCCCCCCACCCCCCCCCCCCAAAAGGGATGACTCGACCTTGCGCCTCGCGTTACCGCTCTCGAGCTCTGTCTCGTGGGCATGCCGGCTCACGTGTGGGGAAAGCCCATGGACGGCCCCCCACCACCCCCCCCGGGCCGAGCCGACGTGGCCCCGCCCAGGGGGGGTGGGGGCCTTTTCGTCGATCGAGCTATGTTTTACCTGTGATGGCCAAGCGATAAAAAAAAAAAACAAAAACTGAGCCGGCCATTAGAGGTGCGCTCTCGACTCGGCCCCAACGTAGGACGGCCAAGTCGATGGCGGATTCAAAGAAGTGGCTACTACCATCGGCGTGACGGCCATGGAGGGCCTGAGAAACAGTGCACGAAGGACACCCCGTCGTGGCGGGGGGTTGCCTCCGCCGACGGTCGCCAACGTTGGGGGTCGGTGCATTCAGGAGCCGGAGGGGGGACGCTGGTTTCCGGAGAGCGGCTTGTGTCACACAAGGTTGCGGTCCATGGGGCATGGGGATCCGGTTCTCCAACGCAGTAGACGAGGGCGCCTACGTTAGCATGGACAGGGGGGGGGGGGGGGGGGGCTAAATAAGTATTACGCAGGGCGCGCTTAAACGCGTGGGAGAAACCGGATCCACAGGGACCCCAACCAAAAAATTGGACACCGCACATGTGTGAGAGCACACAGGCCGATCTCCGGAAACCAGCGGTCCCTCGTGCCCCTGAAGCACCGATCCCCCACACGTTGGCGACCGTCGCGGTGTGGGGGGGGGCAAAACAACAAACAAAATGAAATCAAATTACCAAAGGGGGGGGGTGGGGGGAAGTCGAGGTGGGAGGCAACCACCGGGGGCACCCACCCCCGGGGGGGGGGCGCGGGGCGGTCGGGGGGGGGGGGGGGGAGCCCAGAACGGGGTGTCTTCGTGCACGGGTTACTCAGGCCCGCAGGGGCGTCACCGCGATGGTAGTAGCTCACTTCTTTGAAATCCGGCCAGCGGCCGCCGTCTAACGTTGGGGGCCGAGTCGAGGAGCGCACCGTCTAAGGCCGCCGCAGTAGTAGTAGCGCTGGCCAGCAATCCAGTGGGGGGGTACATAGCTGCGATCGCGAAAAGGCCTGGGCGGGGGGGGGGTGCGGGGAGGAGGGGGGGGTGGGGGGGGGGGGGGGGGGGGGGGGGGGGGGGGTGGGGTGGGGGGGGGGGGGGGGAGGGCGGGGGGGTGGGGGCTGGGGGGGGGGGGGGGGGGGTGGGGGGGGGGGGGGGGTGGGGGCGGGTGGGGGGGGGGGGGAACGTCGGTACGGCCCGGGCGTTCAGGTTCCCCACAGCGTGAGCCGGCATGACCAAGGAGACAAAAAAAAGCTCGAGAGACAGAGTACGCGAGGCGCAAGGTCGAGTCATACTTTCTTGGAAGCGGGGGGCGGAGCGCAGCACCAGTTTGCGGCCGCCGGGAACAGGGCGGGCTTTTGTTTTTTTTTGCTTTTGGGGGGTGTTTGGGGGGTAGTCCGGCGAACGGTTACCCCTGAGGGCTTAGGGACGATGGGGCTAGTCCCTGCGTGTTTATCAAATAGCTTTACCGCTCCGGTTCTACTATGATTTACCCCCCCGAAAACGTCCGCCAAAAAATCTCTGGGGTGCTTACGCATCGAACGTGGGGTTGTTGTTAAATACGAACATTTACTAGGCGTTCCCGGCAACTGGTCGGTAACTTCCCGGCGGATCGTGCCGGGTCGCTCTAAAAGAACCCCCAATTCGTGCGATTAAGGTGGCGAGACTAAGTCATGAAATACCGAGGTTCGGCCTCCGAACCCCCAACCCACCCCCCACCACCCACCACCCCCTCCCACACACACCTCCGAAACAAGGTCCTTACGTACTGCAGTTATGGACACACGGGGCTGGAGAACTCCCTGGCTGGAAAAACTGAGGGGGGGGGGGGGGGGGGGGGGGGGGTGGGGGGGGGTTTTATTTTGGCCCCCCCCACGGAGCATGATAGTGCGTATGGTCAACTAATCATCCGGTAATTATGTTCTCCAGCTCCGCGGGTTCGCGACTATGGAGTTCAAAAACTTACGAAGTGGACCGTATCCATCTGGTAGATAACGTCCTTGGGGGAACCCCCCACCCCCCACCAGCGGCAAAGCATGTGGCGAAATTCTCGAACGCACGACGTTTCGAACGACACATAAACATGCTACGGGATTGAGGCCCGTGTTTGTGGGGGGGGGTGGGTTGGGGTGGGAGCATCGCCTGACGCCACTTAGTGAAGTCTTTTGTTTCTTTTTTTTTTTGTTTTGTTTCTTTTTTGCCTCCGTTCACAAACAGCCCCAGACAAGTTTCAGGGGAAAATTCTGACTACGTGCGCGGCTGTAGTTTCGAAAAAACAAAAAAAAAACCCGAGATTTACATGGCTACTATACTCTTGGGTTCCACTGCAATATACTTTGCGTTAAGTTATTTTTAAGTTCATATCGCTTTACAGCGAAAACGAAAAAGAGAAAGTTTTAATTTTATCTTTCGATAATTTCAAGGTATTCTATCACTATAAAATCGTATGGATCTCTTTTCGCCACTGAAATACACAGTATTCTTATTATTGAAAAATGATTAAATAAAATATTTCCAAATTTCGTAAACTTGTTTTAAAGTTATATAATTTAGGAAACTTAGTGTACTATATGTAAACTAATTGGATCATAGACTTCTAAGTTCTTTATATTTTTAAGTATTATTTTGTTCCATTCCTTTGGTTATCTTAGTAAAAAATGTCTCTTGAATAAGTATTGTGTGAGATTTAATTTTAATTAATTTATAATTTCAAGGATAATCATATGCCCATGTTCTTAAAATACTTAGTACATAAAACTTTATAATTGCAATCGTCTAGCATCCTTATAAGTAATCAAATTTTCTATCTTAAACACAAAACATCAAATTTTAAATTTGTTGTACCCGTGAGTAAAAAAAAAAAAAAAAAAAAAAAAACAAAATATGAACCAATTAATGACATGGCAAAAAATAAATGATATGCCCCCACCCCCAACCGACCTCCCCTTGGGGGGGCTGTTGTCCGCGGGTTATAGCAAGTTAATAATGCATACAGGTGTGCAGGGATAAATTTAGATAAGTTAATGTCAAAGATTACGTTGAGATGACCTAACACGGGTTTCTCTCTCTTTTCCTCCTCCCACCCCCCCCCCACCCCACACACACAACACCTCCGTGTTGTTTTTTTGGGGGGTTGTTTTTGTTGTTTGTTGTTTGGTGATTTTTTTGTTTTTGGTGGTGTTTTGTTTTCGTGTTGTTTTTTTTGGTTTGTTGTTTTGTGTTTTTTTTTTTGTTTTTTTTTTTTGTTTTGTTTTTTTTTGTTGGGGGGGGGGGGTTTTTTTTTTGGTTTTTTTTTTGGGTTGGGGGTTTGGTTGAGGAGACCGTGTCTAGGTCATCTCAACGTTAGCTTTGAAATTATAACTTATCTAAAGTAATCCCTGCCACACCAAACACACCCCCCCCCCCCCGACCCCACTTTGTGGTGTTGTTTTTTGTTGTTGTTTTTTGTTTTTGTAAAATGCATTATGCTTGATATACCACGCGGACACAGGCATAGATTTATTTTTGCCATGCCATAATTGTTCAATAATTTTACACGGTATTTAATGTGATGTTTGTGTTATATAGAATGGAATTAAACTTATAGGATGCTTAGACGTTGCATTATAAAGTGATGTACTAAAAGTATTTAAGACATTGGCAGATGATTATAGCTTGGACATTATAAAAATTAATTAATTAAATCTCACACAATACTTATTCAAAGACATTTTTTACTAAGAAACCAAAGGAATGCGAACAAAAATAATACTTACAATAAAGGACTTAGAAGTAATATGCTCCAATAGTTACATTATAGTACACTAAGTCCTAAAATTATAACTTTAAAACAAAGTACGAAATTTGGAAATAATTTTATTTAATCATATTTGCATAATAATGAATACTGTTTATTTCAGTGGCGAAAAAGAGATAATACGATTTATAGTGATAGAATATCCCTTGAAATATCTAAAAGATAAAATTAGAAAACTTTCTCTTTTCGCTGTAAAAGCTATATGACTGAAAAAATTAATTATACGCAAAGATATTGCAGGTGGAAAACCCAAAGAGTATTAGTGCCACTGGAATCTCGGGTTCGAAAACTACCCGACCACCGGGGGGGGGGGGCCAAACCAACCCCCCCCAAACCCACCCCCAACCCACCCCCCCCACCCACCCCCCCACCCCCCCCCCCACAAAACGGGGGGGGGGGGGGGGGGGGGGGGGGGGCACGTAGTCGGATGGTCGGAAAAACTTGTCGGGGCTGTTTGTGACGGATGGAAGACTTCACTAAGTTTTTTTGTTGTGGTTTTTTTTTTGTTGGTGGGCGGGGGGGGGGGTCAGGGGGGGGGGGGGGGGGTGGGACGATGCGCACACACGGGACTCAATCCCGTAGCATGTGATGGGTGTTTGTTTCCGGGGGGTTCGAAACTCGTGAGGTTCGAGATTTACCCCACACCACAACCCCACAGACAAAACAAAATAACCACCCCTCAAAAACAAAACAAAACACCCCATAAAACAAAACAACAACCAAACATCCTCAAAAATCTCCACCACAACCAACCAACAACCCCCAATTGCCGGCTGGTACATAGGTCGGGGGGGGGTGTGGTATATAACACAAAACCAACAAACAACAACAGCGAAGATAAAAAAAAAAAAAAAAAACATGGGGGATTTGTTTGGAAAAAAAAAAAAAAAAAAAAAACGGTCCCCAATTCGTAAGTTTGGACTCACATAGTCGCGAACCGCGGAGCTGGAGAAAACAATAATACAGGATGATAGTGGAAAAAAAAGATGACAAACACAACGAAAAAAAAAAAAAAAACCAAACTAAAAAAGCACACAACAAACAAAAAGAACAAACACAAAAAACAAAAAAAATCAAATCAACAAGCTATAAACAAAACCCAAAACAACAAAAACACAAACACCACCAAACCCCCAACCAAACACCACACCCCCCCCCACACCCCCCCCCTCCACCCACCACCCCACAATAAGCAAACTATCATGATCCGTGACTCAGTTTCCGCCATGTGGAGTTCCACAGCCCCCCCCCACAAAACTTTACTTTTTCGATCTTATTCGTGTGTACCCAAAACTGCAGTAAGTAGACCTTGTCGGAGGCCGACTCGTATTCATATGATATTAGTCTCGCCACATATCGCACGAATTGGGGTGGGGGGGGGGGTGTCTGTTAGCCGACTCCGGCACGATCCGCGGGGAAGTTACTCGACCCAGTGCGGGACGCCCTAGTAGTTGTATTAAGTGCGATGCGTAAGCACCCCAGAGTTTTGGCGGACACCACCCCCCGGGGGGGGGGGTTTTTTCGGTAAATCATAGTGAACCGGAGCGGTAAAGCATGATAAACACGCAGAGGACGAGCCAAGTCGTCTAAGCTCCTCAGGGGTACCGTTCGACGGACTACAGCCTGTCCCGCGCCGCAAACTGGCTGCGACGATCCCGCCCACGCTCCAAAAAGGATGACTCGACCTTGCGCCTCGCGTAATATGCTTCTCGAGCTGTCTTCCCGTGGGCCATGCCGCTCACCGCTGTGGGGAAACCCTGGACGCCCGGGACGAGCCGACGTGGCCCGCCCAGGCCTTTTCTCGAATTCGCAGCATGTACCCTGTGCTGCCAAGCGCTACTGCGCAGGCCCTTAGCGTGCGCTCTCGACTCGGGCCCCAAACGTAGGACGGCCGTCGCTGGCCGGATTCATAAGAAGTGAGCTACTACATCGCGTGAGCCATGCGGGCCTGAAGTAACCGTCACGAAGGACACCCCGTCGTGGAGGGGGTGCCTCGCGACGGTCGCCCAACGTGGGGGTCGGTGCATTCGGCGACGAGGGACCGCTGGTTTTCGGAGGCGGCCTGTGCTCACACAGGTGCGGTCCCATGGGGCCTGTGGATGCCCGGTTCTCCCACGCGTAGCGCCGGCGTTGTGTTAGAATGGACGCTAAATAAGTATACGCCGAGACGATACGCGTGGAGAAACCGGATCACAGGGCCCCCATGGACCGCACCCTGTGTGAGCACAGGCACGATCTCCGGGAAAACCCCCCAGCGGTCCTTCGTCGCCTGATGAATGCACCGGACCCCCATAACGTTGGCGGGGGGGGGGGGACCGTCTGCGGAGGCAAACCCCAGCCACGAAAGGGGTTGTCTTCGTGCACGGTGACTCAAGGCCCGCAGGGCGTCACACGCGATGGTAGTAGCTCACTTCTTTGAATCGCGGCCAGCGACGCCCGTCTACGTTTGGGGCCGATCGAGAAGCGCACCGTAAGGCCGGCGCAGAGAGAGTAGCGCTGGCCAGCACAGGGTTTACATAAAAAAAGAAAACCCACACCCCACAACATAGCTGCGATCGACGAAAAAAAGGCCTGGGGCTAGGGCCAACGTCGGCTCGGCCCCGGGGCGTACAGGGTTCCCCACAGCGTGAGCAGGCATTGCAAAAGGAGCACGCTCGAGAGCAGAGTACGCGAGGCGCAAGGGGGGGGGGGGGGGGGGGGGGGGGGGGGGGGGGAACGGGTCGAGTCATCCTTTTGGCGCGGGGGCTGGATCGAAAGCCCAGTGGCGGGCCGGCCGGGGACAGGCTGTAGGTCCGGGCAGAACGGTTACCCCTGAGGAGCTAGACGGAATGGATGTCCCTGCCGTGTTATACAAATAGATTTACACGCTCCGGTTATACTATGAGTTACGCGAAACGGTCGCCAAAATCTCTGGGGGGATACGCATTCGAACGTAACACCCAAACCCCACCAAACACAACACCCAAAAACACCACCACCCCCCCCCCCCCCCCACACCCCCCCACCCCCCACCCCCGTAATACGAACATACTAGGGGCAACCAACCCCCAAAAAAGCCCTTGGCCACGGGAAAACCCAACCCAAAAAAACCCACACCCCCACACCCCCGCAACACAACCAAACCAACAGGGGCGTCCCGCAAACTGGTCGAGGAACTTTCCCGGCGGATCGTGCCGGAGTGCTAAAAAGAACCCCAATTTCGTGCGATAAAGTGGCGAGGGACGAAGGATCCTATGAACGACGACGTCGACTCCGAACAAGGTCATTATACTGCCAGTTATGGTACACGGGCTGAGAACTCCATGGGCGGAAAACTGAGCAAGGAGCATGATAGGGAGTATGGTCAGAATAATCATCCGGTAATTATTGTTCTCCAGTCCGCGGTTTCGCGACTATGTGAGTTCAAACACTTACGAATTGGACGTATCATATGGTAGATAACGTCATTGGACAAGCCGGCCAATGTGGCGTAAATCCGAACGCACGAGTTTCGAACCGACACCATAACATGCTAACGGGATGAGTAAGTGATGTTGTGCGACCTAACAAGGGGGGCGCGGCGGGGGGGGGGGGGACCACACCCCAACCAACCCACCCCGAGGCGGGGGGGGGAGGGGCCCCCAACCAACCCCCTTTTTGTTTGCGCATTCGCCGACGCCATTAGTGAAGTCTCATCCGTCAACAAAACAGCCCCAGAACGAGTTCAGGACCATATGACTACGTGCGCGGAGTGTAGTTTTCGGAACAGAAGATTACATGGTACTATTGTGTTTACTCTGTGTTTCCAACTGCAATATACTTTGCGTCTCCGTTCTTTTTCAGTCATATAGCTTACAGCGAAAAGAGAAGGGGGGGGACGGTGGAGGGGTGGGGGGGTGAGAATGGGATATGAGATAGTTAAAAGGACGATAATAACCCAAAATAAAACTAAACAATACAAAAAAGACGGAGAGTAGATAAATATTGTTATTGTGGGGACATAGTCTGAGGGGGTCGAGTTAGTCGGGAGTGCGGTTATTAATTGTTCTTGTTTGGCGCTGGTTGTGTTTAAAATGGTCACGCCTCGTTGAGTGGGGGTTGTGGCTTTTCAAAAAAAAAAAAACAAATAGTATTATCTCTGGGTTGTGTTTTTTTGTTGTTTTTGGTTTTGTTTTTTTTGTTTGGGTTTGCTTTGGTTGTTCTTGTCGCCAATGAAATAAACAGTATTTGCATATTATGAAAACAGACAAATATGATTAAATAAAATGTATTCCAAATTTCGTAACTTTGTTTTAAAGTTATTAATTAGGGGGGGGGTGGGGGGGGGGGGGGGTCGGTGGGGGAAAAAAAGGGAAAACTTAGTGTTACTTTTGTTTTTTTTTTCCCCCCCTTTGGTGGTTTTTTTTTGATTTTCTGTTGTTTTGTTGTTGGTTGGGGTGTGGTGGTGGTGTGTTTGTTTTTTGTTTTTGGGTTTTTAAACTTGGGTAAATTGAAAAGATTGGATCATTTATTAATTCCTAAGTCGTATATTTTAAGTATTTGTGTGTTTTTGGTTGTGTTGAATTGGTTTTGGTGTTGCTTCGCATTCCTTTGCGGGTTATCTTAGAGGGTCAACCCACCGGGTGGGTACACCATGCTTGAATCAGGAAGTGATGCGATTTCTTACTTATCATTTTTGTCAGCAAGGGAAAAGAGCCGTTGTTCGGTGAGGGGTGTCGCATCTGTCTTTGGTGGGTAATAATCGGCCAGAAAAAGGGAAAACCAGAAGACGCCGGAGGGGCAAGAGAGACGGCAGAGGCCAAGGGCGGCGGAAAGACGGAGGACAGAAACGGGAGGAAGGCAACGGCGAAGCAGCCGGAGAAGGGGGAAAGGCCAAGGCGAGGGGGAGAGACACAACAGCAAAACATACTTAAATTAAATACCGTTGTATGTAAAAAATTATTGAACCCAATTAACTGGAATGGCAAAAAATAAAATGATAGCCTGGGGGGTTTGTTGTTTTTTTTTGTCCCCCCCCCACGCGGGGTATAGCCAAGCATAACAACATAATACACCTAAATAAACAAAAAAACCAAAAAAATAAAAAAAATTGGGTTTGGTTTGGGCATACAGGTGTGGCAGGGAAACCAACAACCCTTGGGTGGGGGGGGGTGGGGGGGGGTTGGGGGGGGTGGGGGGGGGGGGGGATATTTTTACTTTAGATAAGTTATATGTCAAAGCTAAGTTGAGAGGACCTGGACACGGG
>Ga0179591_1322433_pt1 | contig 10772 bp, 8 predicted proteins | sample CZOMad2_1_08_16f_FD_182891 | JGI IMG/M metagenome (GOLD analysis project Ga0179591, IMG submission 182891) | Vadose zone soil fungal communities from Angelo Coast Range Reserve, California, USA - CZOMad2_1_08_16fungal (PacBio error correction) | ecosystem: Environmental > Terrestrial > Soil >... | reverse complement strand
TGTCTGGGTATATTTCTGCCCATCCGCCCTTCTGAAGGGTTGATCCGCTTGCTTTATCTCTAGGAGTTCTGTTCCAGGAGAAGAATGGCTTATGCGTGCCAGGGGAGGATTGACTAGCTCCCGGCCCGCGCCCAGCCCTGTTTTGGCTGTCCGCTCTCTCAAGACATTTGGCATTCCTCTTCTCTATCCTTCCGGGCACGCTCGAACGAGAGCTTGATCCTGCCTTGCGCTTTCCGGATAATTGAACGTCTTCCTTCCCCCGTTGCAAACAGTTCTGAACCTACCGGAGATAGTGCGTAGTTCTTGACACTTCTAGTCAATTTTTGGTTTGGCAGTAAGTCGAAGCACTCTCTGTTGTCCCTAGGAGTCGAAAGAAGAAAATATCTCGAAATCTTTGTTTTCGGGTTTTATTACCCTTAGCCCGCAACCCCCCGTTGTTAGTTGCTTTTTCAGTGAAATTACTCAGCCTGCACCTCGCTTGTCACTCACTAGAAATTGGACCCTGACCCCTTCGACCATCCTCTTTCTGTTCGTAGGCCGACGTGGGTTATAATGTTTCGGACGGGTCACGGCTCCTCCGAGAAAGTCTTCATCTCCGTTTCGTCTCTCATTGAACAGTTGAGGATTGGTTGGGGGTCATATCCGTACCATCCGCCCCCCCGCCCGCGGACTGTTCTTGGGGAAGTTTCCCACATTGCTCCCTTTGCAACGTCACCGGTATTGAGCTAAAGACCGATCTCTTAATTACACCGACCCTTCCTTCGACCAGTGCCGCGTGTCATGACCGGGGACATGTTTGGTTTAAACTCCCAGATTCCACGTCTGAGCGGCGTGTCCGCGTTGTGTGCATGCTCTCGCGCCATTCTCCCGATTCGATCAGGACAGCACGTGAATTCCGCCTTAAACGGGAGGTCCAATTGCTCACACATACTGAGCTTGGGAAATTGATGATTTTTTCAATCCCTCTTTGGGGCCACTGATATGTCAAAACAGAATACGCGTTTTTAGCCCCCCGGACGAGTCCCCAGTTAACGCCGGCGGCCTTAACTGATTTCAGGTCCCCCTGCCTTCCCCTCCCTTTTTTGATCTTGAAGCTGTTTTCACCCGGCTCCAGTCCCTCCTTTTAAGAAGTGGAAACCAGGAGTGTATTTACGAGGGGAGCGGGAAGAAGTTGAAGTGGCCCGAGCGTCCTATCGTCTTTCTATACGACCGCTCCCGGCGAGAAATCGTTCCTAGCCCGTAGATTCGACACAGATAGCGCCACGTGCAACCGGCACGGTACCATGGACTATTGAGTTCAACGTTGAGACGCGCCCGCTCCCCCCTTCCAGCATCCTACAACCAAGGGTCTCTCCTCAGCAGAAATTGTGAGAGTGAGTGTTACGCAAAGCCCCATTTCTGAGCGGACTCTAGTGAGTAATCCTCATCGCCTTCGTGCTTCTTCCTCACTTGATCTCCTGGGCTAAGTCCCTAACCCCGATGAAAAGGGATCGCCGTCCCCTGTCCACGGACCTTCTTTTTTCAGGCGGTACAAGGACTGCCCGAGTCCAGTTGCTAAATTGATGACGCCCCTTCTTCATTCCGAGTTCCTACCCACGCCCTTCCTGGTTGAAAACTTCAAAGGGGCAACCCGGCTTCCGTGTACAGGATTAGTTTTTTCTGTTTTTTTGCTCCCGCCGGACGAGAAGTATACCCGTACGCAAGTCTGAATCCACGCGAGCTGCTCCCCCCTTCCGATGATGGTGAACGTCTGATGACGGCGATTTTTCCTGCCACCTCTTCTTACCTTTATTCTTGATACAAGATACCGCTGGTCTCCGAGGTGAAGCTCCAAACAGCGTTGGCGCGATCTGCAGCCCCTCATGATGCCCTTCCCGTTCCTGCAAAGGTGCATATCGTCAACCTGTTCCCCCGCAACCTGGACCACATAGCCTTCGCAGGACCTTTCGCCGAGGTAATGACGTCCGAGGTTTCGTGTTGATCGGTGGCTGAGTATCGCCTGAGATGAACAGTCCTTCGCTCGAGCGCGCCTTCTTTCTGTCTACGCCCCCTCACCCCTCTATAAGAGACGATCTTTACCTTTTTGAACCATCCTGCGTTGACAGCCTGTCAATGTGCCCCACTCAGTCGTCCTCTGGACCTAGGTGTGAGGATCTTAGATTCTTTTTCTCGGTTAGCTCCCTTCTCTGTTTCGCCACCTCGGGAGAATCATAGGGCTTCAATGTCATATACTTTCCTCCCCTTTTGTTGAGATCTCTGGTTCCCTTGAAGCCCTTCCTATGACCCGACCGAGTTTTTATTTTTTTTGGGGACGCGCCATACGCGAGAACAATTTGCGCAGCTCTCACAACTCCTCTTTTTGGTGTGGCCCTCTCGAGAGTCGTTAAGACGGGGAAGTTTCCTGGCGGCTCTCCTTTTCGTTCCTCCCTTCTGTTGAGCCATAGCGCGCGGAGTGATTGCTTACGGTGAAGGTCCATTCTGAGGCTGAATTTTTGGTCTCGAGACGGCGTTCCCCATTCAAGAGTCTAAAGCCTTTCTTCTTCTCGCGGATCCCTTCTTTCTCAGACCTGCTCCTAAGACCTTTTTTCCAGTCAATGGGCCAACCGTCATCATTTTATCCGCTGCGTCATTGCCCCCCTAAGTAACGGTCCAATCGTTAGTCCCGGCTTGTGCGTTTTGGAGATTCCCCCCTCGGCTACCCGGGGGGCTATAAGTATCGCCAGCCTAATTTTTCGTCATGCCTTTTCTCCTTTTTCGTTTTTCAAAATCAGCGTCCTGGTGCCAGCTACTCCGTGGATGGCCATCCGTGGTGCAATACGCTTTCGTCCGTCTTAGTTATGATCCACTAGCGCTGAACTGTAAAGATACGGTGGTTGTGGGGCTTTGTTCCCCCCTTTTCACTTTTCTCCTGCGGCGCTTTTTTCTTTTTCTCTGATCGAGGGTGTTGTCGGACAAGACTCTTTTTCCTGATTTCGTCGAAGTCTTAAGATGACTGCCGGGGATCATAGGCGGAGGATCCTGTGTTCATCCCGTCCTCTTCTTTTTTTATTTCCTCCTGGGAGGTAAGTAGGACACGATGATCTCTCTTTATTTCCCGATTTTCATTCTAAGAAGCAGTCTATACCTGATCGCGACCCTTGTCGGGTCATGGCCTGCCAATTAGTGTTATACTTCTTTTTTTTTCTAGGCCTGTGTGGACGTGCCGGGACGGCTCCACGGTGGTAATCTAATGACGGGCTCTTCCTATTATTTCTCGCCGCTGGGCAGGATAGTCAAGCCCTATAGCCCTCCTCTCCTACTCCTTCAGCCTTACCTCCCTATCCGGGAATGATTTTTTAGGGCTGGCTGGTGCACTTGCCAATCTTCCAGATCGGCTCTGACAGGGTTTCAACGTATCGGACGGCTCCCTTCCCGGACTAGTCCTTTTGGATCCTCCCTCTCTTTCATTGAGCTGACTCGTTCTTATCTCCCCCCTCTTTCGTGTCCCCCAAAATAGTACTCGCTTTCTGCACAAGATCTGGATGTTGGGAGCATGGGGAGCCCGTCATCGGCCACACTTCAGGGCTCAGAAGTGATACGTGCCCGCTCCGCAACTGTTTTTTTTCTGGACTAGGCTCAGGGCGGCCAATAACGGTCCCCTGACTCGAGCTTTTAGTAATGACCATGGTCCCGGCATGATCCCACTCGCCTTTTCTCTTCCTTAACTGAAGTATTCTGAGAGTTGTTCTTGAGGCGGTCTTACCCCTCCTTGCTTCGGTGATTGCGTTCGGGGCGGACTTCCCACGTCCGAGGCGCCATGGTATGGTTGCTCCCCCCCATAATCCTTTTCCTAGTGATTACAGCAACGTCAGGTCAAGTTTGAGTCCCTCCGCACTGCTCTTACTCGCTCATTTCCATGGGAATCCCCAACCGTCTTTCAATACATAGATTGGAATTTTCTGGTGTAGCGAGAGGTAACCTCTAGTTGCCTTGGGCGAGTTCAATTGATACGCACCTTTTCGGAAGTTTCTCGCCCCCACTCACCCTCCTTGGCGGCTTCTTCAGGCGCCTTCTACAGGTGACGGACCCAGTCCCCACCCTGGCCATCGGATTCCTAACCACGAACATCCTGCTTTCCTGAATGTCTTCAGAACTTGGCTTCCCGTTCTCGTGAAAAAGCTCATTTTGCATAATTTCGCGCGTGAAGCCAGAGTAAGAACCGGTCCTTTCTAAGCTGCTTCCTCTTCCGTGAGAGGAGTGAACATGGACATGCTCTGCCCGGGTCCATCTGCGTCTTCTAAATTGATATAATGGGATTAGCTACGTCGCTTTTTTTTTCTTACGCCTCTCGACTCATTTCGATGATACCTACCTGCCAGAAGGGTTCATCATATTCTTCCTAATCTTGTGTTTGAAGCAGATTACGGTGATTGCCACTACCCGCTTCTGCAGGGCTTTCTAGATGAATATGAGGCTAGACGCGCCCGCGCGTCTCCCTATGAGGCCCTTTTCTTGCGCCTCCCAGCTCCGTGAAGCGCCACCCCGTGTTTCTGTCGCCGCATTTAAGATTGACGCTTGCCTCTTCTCGCGTTCCCCCTCCTCGGACACTCTGCGCGCTTCAGATCCGGATTGAATTGTCGGATATCCCTCTTTTCCGCAACTTTCCATGCCACGTCTTAATTGAAGTCATGTGACCCCCTTTTTCTTCCCAGACCCTTCCCTCTTCTTGCGCATGTGGGGGCCTGGTCCTTCTAAGCCTTCATAGTTGTTCTTTTCAGATTTTCAAGCGGCAAGGCTTGATTGGTCGTCGTCTTCCTTTCGAGGCCCGCTCTGGACTTGAAACATAGCCCTCATTAAACCTCTGAGGTTAGTCGCGACCCCCCCCTGTAATCCATCCTCGTATGCTTCTTTCCGTGAGCCGCCACTGGCAAGTGATGACTCCCCTACTCCTGCTTTCCCCCTGACCCTTTAACGCCAGCCCTCTCTACTTCCTTGCCCCAGGATATGAGCGGATGATGTTTTGTTAAGCACCTAATTCTGCGCCACAGCGATGACTTCGATCTCGAGCCGTCACTTCCCCTGCCCTCTTCTGCAACGTAACGCTTCTCTCTAACAACCTATAGAGAATGACACGGACGTCGAACAGTTTTCCGCGAGAGGGTGACAATTTTTGCCTGCTCCCCTGCCGGTCACATTTGAAGCGGCGGGCTTTTGGCATCATGGCGCCGCGAGGTCACGACCGATTTTCCTTTGCTCGCGGCCAGCACGATGCTCTGGGCGGACAAGATTTTCCCGAGGAGGCTCCACATGCTCCCCCCCCCATCCTGAGCGACCTGAAGACCGTTTGAGAGGGCGAAGACGATGTTGGGCACGTCTTGGTTTATACGCTATCCTCCTTGTTGCCCCCCGTCCCCATCCCTCTTCCTTACTCCTGGCCGTACCGTTGGTCCTTTGCGGTCCTCCCTCGTGTGGCCTCCATCCCAGTCCCTCCGGGCAGAAGACGTGTGGAAACACGGGGGGAGGTAAGGGGATTGCTGGCCGCGCATTAGTGGTCCCCTTGGCTTCCTCCTGTTCGGGATGAAGTCTTTCCTCCCGGCGCGGAGCTTAAACGAGCCCCCTCCAGTAGTATCCGAAAAGCCATCCGATTCTCGTCAGTGCCCCCTGCCCCCGGTCGTCCTAACTGGTCCTCCCCCACTATAGACATCTCACGTTCTGACTGACCGGCAATTTTCTCGATCAGGCATTCCTTTGAGATGTCCTGAAAACAAAGTTGAGGTTGCTGTTCTCCCTGCAGCTCTCTTCCGTGCCTCTCTCTCTCTTCGTAATTAGAAGCCAAGGAGAGCCCTACCCTGCTCCCACTCTCCCAAAGATGTCCAACCTGCAGATGCGGAATCGGCTACTTCTACTAACTGAGCCAGACGGATTTTTTTGGCCCTGAGTGTGCCAACATTTTTCCATGCGTATCCGCGACATAACGCTGTACGCCGGGGATGTCACACTTTTATCATCCCAGCCCCACCCCGGGTGTACCCAGGAGTTCCGTGTCTCAACTTTGAGAGAACTCTCTTCCCAAATCCTGCTGTCCCAGTACCTCCCGAGAACAATTCCCCAGTGATGGTTAAGAACCCCCGGCGGCATGTTTGACCCGCTGCTTCATTGATCCACCTGGGTAGCGTTTTGTGGCCTCTACCCCCACCGACAAAGCTTTGGCGATGAGCTTTTAGGACCTGCGGACGGTCCCAATGACATGCAGGAGAAAAGGTTCGGTTTTCCACGCCCTTTTTCTACCCTCCCCTATCTATGAGGATCGTAGAGCGCGAGGTAGTACTCCTGCGATATCCCGATGAGGATCGAGTACCAGCGACTTCGTGAGCTCGGGTTTGGGATGTAGAAGCACAACCCCCCGTCATCCCCTTTTGCGAGCTCTGATCCCATCATCGCGGCACGCACGACCCCTGCCATCGCCTCACTTCCGATTAGCTCGTCTCGATAGGCGGCCCCACATCGCTTTTTCTGGAGGATCATTCTTTTAGCGGCCTTTCTCCCCCCTCTTTCAAGACAGAGGAATGCTTCTTTCACCTCTCCTCCCACTTCCGTTGTCTTGTGAAGCTCACTTCCTCTTATTTTCTTCCCGCGGTGTTCTAGCTTCCTATCTACGCGAGAACAGAAGAGAATGATCCTCTCCACTCGTGGTGGGGCCTTCGTCTAGATTTTTTCAAGAATGGGGAAGCTTTGAAGTGAGAGACGCTTCTCGCCCTTTTCGCTGAGTGAGCAAGGAGGGATGAAGGTGTTTTTTCGTTCTCCAGCCCATCCGCGCTCTGAGGCTAAGGCCTTAGTACATAGGAAGAGTCCTCCCGTCTTCCTCCCTCTTCTACGTTCTCCTTTTTTGCCTTTATCATCCTGCTGGAGTTCTATTGTCCGATCACTTCTCTCCAGTGCAGATTCGGGCGGTCCTCCTTCGTCACTTCCGGATAGAGTTGTGAAGGTTGGTGAACCCCTCGTTCCTTTTTTCCTTCTTAGCCTTCCAGACGGCTTAGTCTCTGCCGTGATCCTGGCCCTTGTGCTCCTATTCTGGTGGCCATTGGGCCGGCAGGGGATGGTGAAAAGATTATCTTAAGAGGATTTGTCTCTCCCCGACGTCGCTGTCCACCCCTTTCCAGCGATGGTGTGTATTAAAGGACTTTTTTTCCTCCTTTCCGGCGTCCGCTTCTTGCGCGTATCGAAGGTTAATGTTGAAGAAGGATCATGGTTCGCCTCCTCTCGTTTTCTTCCCCCCTAACTTCCTACGATGATGAGGGATAATCGGCTGCTGATTCTTCATGGTTTCCTTTAGGACTCGGAGTAAGGGACGCGTCGCAGGACCCGATGATCTTCCTTTATGCTGATCGTTGATTCTTTAAATTGCCTCCTCGTGCTGTCTTTCTTTTTTTCCTGCTTGTGGTTTTCATTGTGATGACGTGCGGTCAAGTCCTTCTGAGGACGATGAAGTGCACGTGGGGCGCGAAAGGCCGGTTGGTTTGGAGGTGATCGTCATCCTCTTCTCGCCCCGCCTAAGGTAGTCAGGATACAGTAGAATAGCTCCGACTTTTCACTGCGCTTCACCCCCCCTCCGTATGGGTTCCACCAAACTCTCTCCTATTCCCTTCGTCGAACGGTGAACTCAAGATCGTGCTGCCCGGCTTCCTTTTGTCACAAAAGTACTATGACTTCCGCCGCGGACACTGTCCTGAGACCGGCAAGGAGGCGCTGTTTACGCGTTACCCTCTAAACAGGTGCCCAACATCCGTCGCCCCTTCCTTTTTCCTTCCTACTTTAGACCATTTATGGTGGGTTTGGAATGCTTATTCCACCACGGACGTGTTCGGTCCTTTATCATCGTGTTTTCCGCCGATGTGAAATAGCGACCTATGCTCTCTGCCTGCGGCCCTCCCGGCGAACGTTCAGAGCTTCCGCTTGTCAGTACCCCCTAGTCCCCATGTAAAACCGCGGCCCTGTTCCGCCTTCCGGTTCATTGAAGGATCTTTCTACTCCGTTTTTTTCTAGTTCTGCGTGGCGATGTTTTTTTCACAGCTGGAAAGTGGCGGGCTCGAGACGATCCAAAAGTCGCCTCGTTTTCTTTTTGTTTCTAACCCATCCTCCTGCCCAGATCCCTAGTGAGCTGCAGCTCCGCTTAGTGCTAGGTGGGCCGTGCCCCTGCTCCTGAGTCTGAGAATAAGCGCGTTCTTCCCCTCCCCCATCCAATCTGATGATGCGATGTCTTGGCTCGCTCTTTAACTCGCGGTGCAGGGGGTTATGCCTTGTCGGTCCTGAGACTTTTGGAAGACGGAAAAAATCAGGCTTTTCCGATCTCTTATTCCGAAGTCTAAACAGGGTCGACTGACCCCGCGCAATAAGGGATGGCAGAACTATACGTTTGGCCCCCCTTCGGCTGCCAGGACGTGCCTTCCTGCTTATGCGAATTGAGTAAGAAGGATTCAGTGAACGCTCGCGATGAGTACGCCTCTGGGACTCGAGAAGCGTGAGTAAGAGGAGAGGAGCCTGGCTTGCTGACCCTTTGGATTTCCATCCCATTGTCCTAGGATCGCCTCTCTTTAAGAATTTTAAGATGATAGAGATCAACCTTTCCTCCGAGGCTGGGCCCAATCTTATATTTGTAATCAACACTTTGTTCTTTGCCCGATCTCCTTTTGATGCCAGAAATCGTATGAAGGTCCTTTATCTATGTATTTCTCAATGTCCCAGGCGCGCGCTGTTCCTCGTCCATTGAGAAGGAGGATCGCCCCACGCAGCGCCCCCCTCTTTTCTGTCCGGTGCTCAGCTGAGCTTGCGTCCGTTTCTACTTTATTACATTCCGACACCATTTCACTTTTGTCTACTTTATAATGGAATTGCATTACTCATCTCCCTCTTCATTCCTTTATGTAAGACCTAATGTGAGGCAGAGGGGTATTTCTGGAAAAATACTTCTTTTTAACAGTTGGGTATTACCTTTTGTCCGCTTTCTCTTGATTTCCAAAGGCGGTCAAATTCTGTTGTCTTTTCTTGTTTCCCGGACCCTCCTTGCCCCATAGAAACTGAACTCACTCGAGTTCCCTTTTCCCGCGCACGGCCACTAAGATGAGATGATGTTCTCTGATGTTTTCTCCACCGTTGATGCTCGCGGCCCCCTTGGGGTCCGAATCCAATCTTCACCCCTCACGAGAGAGTCCTTCCCTCTGGTCGCTCGTGCGGCCAGTTCGGGTAGTGAAAAGGAGGACGCGAGGTGGATCGATCGCGACAGTTGAAACGACCCTTTTATTCCGTGCCCCTCAACGCGCGTAGAGACAAACAACGCGTCTTTCCCGAAGATCGTTCAAGGAAAGGCAGCCCCCTTTCCGCTTTTTCTTATGCGAGGAAAAGATGGCCGGCTTTTACCAATCGCGTAGGCGTGGCGCCGTGAATGGTGAACAACGATACCCCATCTTTTTCTCCTATGTCCGCACTCTGTTTGAAAGAAAGATGATCAAGGGCGGCCCTCGGCGGACGCTTCCTCTTCTCCCACATTCCCCCCCACCTCCGATCTTGGAGGAAATCTAAGTCTCTCCTTCGTGCGCCTACTTTTTTTTCACGTTTTGTATCGAGATGGAACTCGGAAAGATTCCCGGTTTAGGAAAATAGTACGCCTCGGCGGCACAGATAACGGTGGCCAGCCCCCTTCCTTCAGGAGTGCCGATATTGCTGTAACTTGGCCCCCTCTTGTCTCCTCATTGTTGCTTGTTAAACCCACAGGAGGCTTACCTTTTTTTCCCGTGGATAGTAGGCATAGCTTAATCTCTCGGGATGACCCCGTTTGCCGACCGGTTCAGTGGAAACACTTAGTAGCTTGATAGACCGAAGTAGCCCTCACACTATGCTCCCCGCCGAACATCTTCAGGTTCTCCTACCTGCCTCTCCCGAGACAGGAGGACGCGGCTACTGTGCGCAGACCCCCTTCCCCATGTTTCGTCTAAGCAGATTTGATAGGTCCGAGCCAGCCACATGATATGATTCGATCCAGTCATCGAGATTCATCGTCTGAGGAAGCGAAGGAGTACCGAAGAACCTTGCCTGGATGTCTCTTCTCCCGCAAGTCTGCTTACACGCAGGCCAGCTGCAGGTCCCACTCGCTTTCTGAGAAAATGTTGGACTGCCTTCAAGGCCCGTCGATTCTCGCCCTCACGCTTTAACCGACGAAACAGTAACCCACTCCCCTCCCCCACACGGAGTAGCTGTCAAGATTACGCGGTCTATGTTAAAAAAATTACTCGCCCTGCGATTCCCCCCCATCCCCTGACGCACTGGTGGAAATAAACTGAGCCACCTTCCCTTTGTGTCCATGGCCCCTGGTGATTGCATGAAGAGAGACCCATTCGCCTTGAGGCCGACAGGTCTCTCTGGAAACCCACTACCAAACTCTCACCCCTCTTTGGCGAGGCTTGATATGAGACTTAGCCCCGTTTCGAACCTTTCTTCTTTTCCTCCCATGGAACAGCCTCTCAGCAGTCTACCTTCCTAGCGATCCGTTGATCTGCTGATCGGCAGCTCTCCTTCTCGGAGGGACCAGCCAGAAGAGCAGAGAAGGATGGGTGAGACGGCCCCTTTCCTTCATCCCTCCTTCCCCCTGCGTCTCTCTTCACAATATTGAGGCTTCGACCGGTGCGCTCCTCTAATTTCAATATTTACAGAGGTCTCTCCTCGGGTCCCACTCGGTGTAGAGCCGGGGGGATCGCGGTAGTGCACGCTACGAGACATATTCTTCCTCCCCCCTGTAACCT
>Ga0179591_1228026_pt1 | contig 10772 bp, 19 predicted proteins | sample CZOMad2_1_08_16f_FD_182891 | JGI IMG/M metagenome (GOLD analysis project Ga0179591, IMG submission 182891) | Vadose zone soil fungal communities from Angelo Coast Range Reserve, California, USA - CZOMad2_1_08_16fungal (PacBio error correction) | ecosystem: Environmental > Terrestrial > Soil >... | reverse complement strand
GTTAACCCCCTTATAGCTTTTCACGGTATACAAAAACCCCAGTGCCTTTCCCCCCCCCTTCGCGTTCCCTTTCTTTTTCCTTTTTTTTTTTCTGGCGATTGACAATGCCGGAATCTTCTCACCCCTTCACTTTTGGGGCAGTAAAACCTAAGGTTATCCAGTTCACTTCCTTTCCTTTCCACACTCCTTTCCTACTACTTATGTTCAACCCTTTCCGCACATGGAGTGGTTCCTTGCTGTAATTTGTCTTTCCGTTACCTTTTTCTCAGCTGCCCCATGACTCTTTTAAAATTTCTTACCGTGTTTTTTGTCATTCAGGAGTCCCCTCCCTTTTTTGAACTCCCCCTGACCTCCAATCTTTTTTACCCCCCACCGGGTGAAGGGCCCTTGGATTTTTGGTCTAAAGGTATTTTTTTTTGGTCTTTTTTTTTGTCGTGTGGAGTTCCCTTTACATCTTCCTTTTTTTTTTACCTTGAAAGATCCCTTCTTCATCGTTTTGACCCTTTCCCTGTTTTTTTTTTCCCCCTTGCACTTTTCGTTTTCCTTGTTTTGGTGCCCCACTCCAGTTTGCCCTTTTCCCCCCTCTCCGTTCCCCTCGATTCCCTTGGGCCTTCCCCCCCCTGACAATTTTTCACCCTGACCTCTTTTCCTTTGGTCCCTCCTTTTCGACGTGTAACCTCCCATATCCCATTGCTAAGTCCCTCAACTCATCCCCAAATCCTGTGTACCCACAACCCGCGTGATTTATTGGTCTTCAAGGCCTGTTTTTCTTGTTTTTTCATAATCTATCAAGTGGGACATACCCCCTCCTTCCTAAGTTTTCCTTTTTGTCACACATTTGATTATTCAATTGCCTTTGGGAAACTTTTCCCCACCGCTGCCCTGTTTACCCGTACCCGGTTTTGGCCAATCTGACGTGATTCTTTAGTCTCGTCGTTTCCCCCCCTTCTTTTGGCGATCCCTGCTCCACACCCCTTCCCCAACCCCCCCCAGTTTTGGAGGGCGCCTTTCAATTGGTACAATTTTTTCTATTTTTTTTGTGATTCATTGTGGACTGCTTTCTTCCCCCTTTCTAAACGGTCGTACCCCTTTTTTTCCATCTTCTTTCTGCCCGGCCCCATCACCCTTTTTTTTCACCGTTTTTTTCGCCACCCTGAGTCAACAATGCCTTCCTTGAAAACGGGCCCCAGTCCAAGCAGCCGTTTTTTGAGGGAGGCCTGTCCGTGCTATTTGACCCTCGGCTTCAGTGGCGGTAATTTAAGTAGGGTTTTTTTCATTTTTTTGAGGTTGGAGTGCTTTTGGGACACACGCACTTAGGAGCCCTTGCGTTTTGCAACGCAAAGAGTTGGAGGGTTTCAGAACGTCCCTTATTCTTTTTCCATTTCACTGACAATTTCGGCTTTGGGGCTATTGAAGCACTCCTCTGACGAAATGATCCGGTTTGCCAGAAGCAAACGCTTTGATTTTTTAAGGGTTCTTTTTTTAACTTCCCCCTCTCCTTTCTTGAGAGAATCAAACACAGTTGTTTTACCACCATTCCCACCCCCTCCTTCAGGGTGGTCTTCGGTTTCCTGGGGCTTGCCCCCTTTCCCTTTTTTTCTTTTTGCGGGAGTGAATGTTATAGGTATTGTCTTTACCTACCCTACCCTTTTTTTTTTTTCCACACCGTTTTTGTTTTTTACCGCGGTCAACTGCTGAAGTTTTGTTTTTTCCTCTTTTTCTTTCATTTTTGTTCTTCCTTTTCCCCATTTTTTTTTGTTCGAGTTGTGGTCACCCTTTTTTACTTATCCGCGGCCCTTTTTTTTTTTCTCATTTTCTTTGGGGCTTATTCCTATCATGTACCATCCCCTCCGGCTTATCCTTTCTTTGACCAACTTTGCTGTCACCCCTCAAAATTCTTTTTCGTCCCTCCCTTTTCTGATGTTTCACATGACTATGATACCAGTACATTTAACCTCCGTCCCCTCCCCTCCCCTTTTCCACGTTTTCCCCCCCCCATGGTTTTTTTACCCTTTCAGGATTTTTCCAACTGTGGTTTTCTTGCCCTTCTATGGACCCCTCACGATAATTTGCTATTTAGTCTTTAAAACGTGTTTTCACGTTCCCCCCCTATGTATATGCCCACACCCCCCCTTTTTGTCTCCTAACTCTTGATTTCCTTGTCGATCTTGAATTTGTTTGACCCTCCACTTCCCCCCTCCTTTTCTTACGTTCTTTTACATCGCACTCTTTTGCATCAGTCATGACGAACCATTTTCCCCAATGGACTTTTGATTTCGTTTTTCTTTTGGGTGCCAAATGTGACTTTCTAACAGAATTGTGCACTCTTGCCCCTAGGCTTGCCGTGGTTTTTTCCTATGTAGGTTGGCAGGATTAAGCTTTTTTTTTCCCCCCCCTGGTCGTGGCCAGGGGCTTTGAGACTGTTTTATTTTTTAACTGCCCTCCGTCCAAATTTACCGGGCTACACCCCGGGTCCACATTCCTTGACAACTTTTTGTTTATTTTCCCTCCATTCTTTTTTTTTTTCCCTCTTACTCATTGTGACGAGTCCATCCTCCCCATTTTTTTGGCAACATGACCGAAAAATACCCCCCCCTCGCCTTTTCCTTTATGCTTATTGCCTAACCCAGGAATTGCCAATGTGGATCCTTTCTCTTCTTTCCCCGACCCACCCGGTGAGGCTGATTAACTGCAAATTTCGCCCTTTTTCCCCATTTATTTCCCTTACCAGTCCCTGCAAGATTTTTTTTTTTTCCCTGTATCCCCTTTTTGGTTTCCAAGTTGTGCTTAAACCACTTCTCCTTTTTCTCTCCCTCAATGTACAGGTTTCTGTAAACCGGCAACGAGTCCTTCGCAGGGTTGACCTCTGGGAGACTGATGACACCCCCACTTACCCTTTTTACCAGGCCGCTTGTTTGAGTGTTTCTCCAATTCTTCCGCCCCTCCTTATTTTTATTCACCCTCGTTCCTCCTTCACTCCCCACAAACCTCTTCTTTCCCGCGAACCCCCCCCTTCATTTTTCTTATGTTCCCTTCTTTTCTTTTTCGTTCTTTTTTTTTTTTTTTTCGGAGTTTTTTAACTGTCATCCTTTTTCCACCTGAGTGAAATGGCTGTGATATTTCTTGTGTTTTTTTTTTTTTTTTTCCCTGGCCTGGGCTGAAAAGAGTACCTGGGGCTTTTTTCTTTCGAAGGTTTTCCCTTTCCCTTTTCCGTTGTCTTCCTTTGTTTCCCCCCTTTCCCTTTTTGTTCCTTTGACTTTCCTGTCTTTTAAAGTTGACTCCGCACAAATCTTGTTTCCCCACCCCGTCATCTTTGTATAACCCGTAGTGACCAGACATATTTTGCTTCCCCCTCTTTTGGCAACTTTTTCTCTCTTTTTCACTGTTCACGGGATTTTTTCACTTTTTACAACGGCTTGCTTTATTTCTCTATATTCCTTTCAAATTTTCTTTTCTCGTCCCCGTAACGGTTCACGTTCCCCAGACTTTTTTCCCCTTTCTTTTCAGTTTTCCCCTTCTCCCCCCCCTTATTTTTTCAAACTTTTCTACACTATTGTGTGTAGTCTTTATTGACTCGGTTCGATCCTCCTTTCCGCCTGTTTTTTTAAATTTCGCCCCCAATTTCCGTGGGAGGAAGTTCTTTTCCCCCCCCTGATAACCCTTCTCTTCGCCTTTATCCATAAGTCCGGTGTGCAAGTACCTACCTTGGAACCTTTTACTCCAAATTGCACAAGATTCCTTGAACAGGCCTTTATTATTTATGCCCCTCTTTTTGCCCAATTCTTTTACCAGTTTGGCTTTCCGTTTTTCTTTCCATTAGCTAGATCTCACGCCACCACGTTCTTTGCTTCCCTTTTACAAGTTTTAAACGATTGCCTGGACAACCCTTACTGATCCCTTTGTCCCTTTCCTTTCCACAACCCTTTTTCTTTCCCTCTCCCCCCCCCCCACCCCCCAATTCCCATCTTCCCGCCACTTAACTTTACGCAATCTCTTTTACCTTCGCATTTTTTTTTCTCTCGTCAAAGAAGAGTTGTTTGACGTAATTCTCCCTCGGTTTTCCCAATCCCCAGCTGTTTTTTCCTTTTGAGCAACATCCTTCCCAAACTCTGCTTTGTGGGTTACCTTTTTTTCTCCATAGTTCCCCGATGTCCTTTTTACCGTGCGTTAAACCCCTCCTTGACCTTCCCCTTTTCCTTTTATTTTTTCTTGTTAATTCAGCCCCATCTGTAGCTCGGGCCTGTTTGACCCTATTTTTTCTTGGCCTCGGACTAATTAATGCCCCTTGTGCGGTTCTCCCCTTTGTGTTTTTTCACTCCCCCTTTCCCCCCCCTTTTTTCCCAGGTCCCCGACATTCTTTACAATTTCTGAAATGGAGTGATAATGACTTTCTCCTTTCCCCCCCCAAACGTTTAGCGTTCCCCCCCTGTCTTCATTATTTCTTTCTTTCGTAACATACTTTTCACCTCCTTTTTGTTTACCTACTGTCCATTGTTAGGATTTCTCTCCACCTGTGCCCTTTCTTGGCACCCTCTCCTTCCTCACCAAGGACCCTTTTCATGCCTTGGACTCATTTTTCCTCCTCCTTTTTCTCTCTCCCCCCCTTTTTCCCCCTTCCCCCCCCCCCCGAACAGGATATCGTCATTTCCCCTATTCAAAATATTCTTTTTCAGTCCCCGAAAGTCGAGTTCTTCGTCCCCTTGGGATTGTAGTCCCCCCTTTTTATTTTTTTGCTTGCCCAAATTATACCCCAATCTGTTCCTTCCGTCATTTTGGGTCCCCCTATAGCTGACCGCTTTTTGCCCCGCGTTTTAAAGTCCTCGCCTCGACAATATTCGTTTTTTTCCGTTCCCTCACCTTCAACCTGCACCCAACAGGTTTCGCACACCTTACACTTAACAAGCCCCCCTGTTGGTTCGTTCCTGTTAGTGACCGAAACTTTCCTTTAACCTTCATAGTTCTTGTACGAGTACTCTGCTTTGTAAATGGTCCCTCAACTCCTTGTCTGTTGTTCCACGAGCCCTTCCCCCCGTGTGGACCTCTTCTGCCCCTGGTTTGTTCCCCTTCGACTTGATAATATTATGCATCCCCCCCCACCTCTTCGACTTTTTTTCCCTCTGGCCGTGAGTACCCTTCAACTTTCCCGTCATGTTTTGAAACCCCACTTCCCCGTTTTTTTTGAATTTTTTTTTGTGAATCCTCGGCCTCCCCCCCCCATATCTGCGTTTCCCCCTCAAGCCCCCCCCCTCTTTACGTCCTTCCCCCCCTGTGATGCTTTCCCCTTAATTCAATAGAACTTCACATCCAGCCCCCACCGCCCTCTGTTAAAGAGCCAAAAAGCCGTCCAGAATCTCCCCTCTTTCATTTTCCCCCCACCTTTTGTGTTTTTTTTCTTTTTCTTCTTCATCTGAGTTTCCCCGCGAGTTTTCTTATTTTTCGTATCTTCCCCCCCAGCATCTTTTGATTCCCACCGGCCGGCTTCTCTTATGTGCACTGTTTCGGTTCGTTTTTCCTGCCTGGTCTTTTTTTATTTTCCCTTTTTCATAAGCTTAATTCGCCTGGTCCTCCCTTTCCTGTTTTTTTGTTTTTCGCCTCTCTACCATTTGACTTCTGGTCTGTTTTTTCCCCCCTATTCATTTTTTCTTTCCCTTGTTTCTACCCTCTTTTTGAACTCTTCCCCCCCCCCCGACTAAGTATTGCCCCTTTTTCCCTGTCTCTTGGACCGTTTTTTCAGCTTCCTCGCAGACCATGTTTTAAAGATAGACTCCAAGCTTTGTCCTTCCCCTGGTTCCCCTTTCTCCCTTTTTGTACTTGGTTTCAAACCTTCTTAAGGCTCACCTTCCTTCTTTCCCTAGTTCTTTTTTTTTATTTATTGCTAGATTCGTACACCGTTGCATACCCCCTCCACCCCTTTTTTTGAAACCGCCTTTTTACTTCTTCGTCTTTCTTTTTGTCACCTTTTCTTAAAGAATGGCCCCGTTTGCAACGTTCCCCAAAAAGTCACGTTGTCGGGGGTTTCGATTTTAAGGTCCCCCTGTCACCCCGGTGTTCTACTGAGTCCTGTTAGTTCTTGTTTTATGTGACACCCTGGCTTTTGGTCCTCCCCCACTTCTCCCCCCACTGATCTTTTTCAAGGACATTTGTTTTTTTTTTGATGGTCAGCCCACTGGTGGAAGCCGTCTGTGATTTCGCCCCCAGACCCTAAGATTTATCCTCCCCCCACCCTAAACTCCTATAGGTCCAAAAGAACCCCCACCGATTGGTCTAGTAAACAAATTTTAGGACACATGAAACAAGACTTACTCTGGTTTGGCCGTAGTGAATGAATGAGCCACTACTGATGGTGGGGGCCAAAATTTCCCTCTGGTTCGTGCAGAGTCAGCACCCCCCCTTTTTCTATTTTTTTTTTTTTTTTGGTGTTTTTTGTAGGTTTTTTTTTGGGCGGTGGTGTTTTTGGTTGGGGGGGGCGGGGGGGGATTCTGGGTTTTCTTTTTTGTGGATTCTTTGGGGTTTTTGGTTTTGGTTTTGGTTTTGGTTGTGTTGGTTTTTGTGGAGGTTTGGTGTGTGGGGGTTTGGGTTGCCGGATTTTTGTGTTTCTGTGGCGGTTTCAGTGTGGGGGTTTTTTTCTTTTGGGGGTTTGCTGGGGTGGTTCTCTTTTGTTGTTGGGTTTTTTGTGTGTTGTTTTTGGGGTTGTTGGTGGTTTTGGTTGGGGGGGGGTTTTTTTGTTGTTTTTTTTTTGGGTTTTTTTTTTTTTTTGTGTTTTTGGGATGTTTTTTAGTTTTTGTTTTTTTTGGGGGGGGGTTTGGTTTTGTTTGGGGGTTTTGGTTTTTTTTTCTTTTCTTGTTGTGGTGGTTTTTTTTTTGCTTTGTTTTTTTCTTTTTTGTTTTTCTTTTGGTTTTTTTTTCTCCCACGACACCCCTTGTTTTTCCCACCGTTTCTGTTTTTTCTTTGTACTCTCTTTCTCCCTTCTTTCATTTGATTTGTGGGGGCGGTTACCCCACTCGACTGAGTTGTACCTTGTGTGTCATGTCTTCTGATGGTTTTGGGACTGGTTTCAACTTCTCTTCCCTTAGGCTTTGCTCAGATCCCAATATGGACATCTGGCCTTTGCACTAGCTTGCAAAGGGGTCCATTAACTGTTTGATATTACCGTGTTTTATTTTCTTTTGTTTTAATCCTCTTACTTTCCTCCCTCCCTTCTTTGGGTGTTTTTTGAGTAGCCCCTTAACCTAGCTGCCCCCTTTTCCTAATCCCACCAACATTGACCGTGCTGCTTTTGCAATAGTTGCTTTTTGATTTTCTTCACTGTTCTCTTCCTTGTTCTTACCGCTTCCCTTTCACCCCCTTATGTACGCAGTCCAATCCAGGTTAAGGGTCTACCCACTGCCCATCCAGCCATCATGGACTTCTCCCCCATTGTGTTTTTCCCCCCCACTTTCCATTCAAAGGTTGTCCTTGCACATTTTGTTGTGGTCCTTGCCGTTTTGAGCCTCATTTTTCTATTCTGCCCCCCCCATCTCGCTGTTTTTTTTTCAAATTGTTTTTTCTTTTTTGAGCCCCGGAATGGGAAGTCCCCCCCCCCCCTGACTTCGTGTTCGGTCAAGTGTGGGAACCTCCTTGGGGACCTAGTGTCTTTTTTTTTACCTCCTTTTTCGTGTAGGTGTGGTTGGAGTTCCTTACATATGTTCGCTTTACCTTACCCCCTAATTTTTTTGACTTTTCCGCCTTCCCCTTCCCCCCTTTTTCCACAACGTTTTTCTCCCTTTTGATTTTGTGACTCTTGTATTGTTCTCCGCATTTTGCAACCAATGTCCAAGCACCTCCCCACTACTTACCCTTCCCCTACGCTTCCCCCTTTGTTGGTAGTCACAGGGACTTTTCCCTTTTAACCCCCGGCACCCGGTTGTTGGTTTGCTTCAATCGGCTACCCCCCGTTTCAATGCACCCTTGATAGATTCCTCCTTAAAAGCCATTAGGGTTGTCCCCCTGGTATGCACCATGGGGGGAGTTTCGTTTTTTGGTGTTTTTCCTTTCCTCCTTTCCCCTTTTGGTCCCTACCCCACTGATCTTTAGCTTTTTCGGGCAACGCTTTTTTTTTTCCTAACTTGTTTTTTTTGCACACAACCACCTTCCCCCGCTTGCCGGTTACATGTAGAAACTGTTTCCGTTTTTTTTTTGCAGACTTTCTTTTTTTCTCTATCTGGGATTTCCCCACCTGGTTTCTGCGGTTTGGCTTGGGAAACCTATTTTCCAGTTTGTTCAGCCATATCCAAGGTTACCAATTTTTTTTTCTTTTTTTTTACTGCCTCTTGTCACTACCTTCCCACACTCTGCGTCTTGTATGCATCCCCCACATTCTTTTTGCGTGACCTCCCGCGCTCACGTGTCAAACTTTTGGCTCTTCTTGTCACAAAGCAAGTCTCCCCCCCTGTAAGGAGGAAGCCTTGTGTGTACTGAGAGTCTCGTTGCTCCATCGAAGAAGAGTTCCCTGGGCCCCGGGTCTTCCCGCCGAATGGGAAGGTTCCCCCTTTCTTCTAAGAAGGAACTGCATAGGAGGCCCGGTGTGTCCTGTGATTTGGGGGCATTCCGTTGTCCCCTTTCCCCGGATCGTGGTCGATTGTTTCTTTTGGCTGCTCCAGCCCAGGGTCTCTTTGCATCGACCCCCCTGATTTTCAAATCACGGCTTTTGGTGTGTTTTTTTCTGAAACCTTCTCGCTACGTTTTGATGGAAGGATTTCCCCCCCCCCCTTGGGAAACATGAAACCCCCTCTCAGGAGTTCTTGTTCTTTTTTTTTTTTTCGCCCCCCTTCGGTTTTTCTGTATTTTTTCCTTTCTATGTATTTTTTTTCACTAATCTTTTGTCAGTAACCGCCTTTTTGATTTTTCGTACTTTACAACTTGGTGAGTCGGCGGCTTTTTCTCTCCCCTTTTCCCGCCACTGTCATTTTTTCATTATCGTACAATTGTCATTGTTATTATTCCCTGTACTTTTGAGTTCTAGTATCATGTGGGTCTTCTCCATCCTTTTACTCTTCCAACTTCAACCATCGGGACACCCTTTTGTTCCCCTTTTTATCCTTTGGCCCCCCCCACACCAGACTTTAGTGTTTTGACATTTCCCTTCTCGTCCCAATGCCTTATTTTGTTTTTCTAAACATTTACTTACCTCCCCAATGAATTTGGTCTTTCCCTTCCTTTTAATCCCGTTTGTTTTTTCTTTGAGTATATTCCTCCATTTATTCATTAGTGAGCTGTGTTTTTCCTTTTACCCGCGGGCCGCGTCTTCGTCTCTCTGCCACACACCTTCTTAATTGTAACTTATGATTTGACGCTCCAGCCTGTTTTCCCCCCCCCTCTCAAGCCTCTTCTTACTCGGTTGCCGTAAATTCTCCCTTTGCAATGATCCCTTTGACTTCGTTTTTTTTTTACTTCCAAACCCCCATGTGCCTCTACTGAAGGTTTAAATTTTTTCTTTGACCATTGTTTCTTTTCAGGTTGACTTTCCTTTTAACAGAGTGATTCCCCCTTTTATGCCCCCCCTTAGCTGTCCATCCCTCTCTAGTCGTCGTCACAAAGTTGACCCTTGCATTTTGAAAACCCCCATATTAAATTTGCCCCGTCTGTTTTTCCCATTCACCTTTCTTTCCTTATATTCAGAATCTTTTTTCCCTTCGTCCCGGCTAAGTTTTTTTTGCCCCTTCCCATTCATTAATTCATCTGTGTCCTGACCGATAATGTCTCTTCCCCACCGCAATTGCGGTCGATCCACAGTTCACTGACGATCCCATTCTTATCACCTTTTTTGGGGCATTAAGTTCCCCAAACCGTCCGAGTGGAAAGACCACCCAACGTTTAATTTTTCTAGCGTTGCACCTCCTGGCCTGGTGACGACAAGTGGTCCCCCCCTTTTATTGGATGTATGAGTGGACCCTTCCCCCCAATATGGTTAGTGTGATTGCAACCCCAGGTTTGCCCCCACCTTCCTTACAGCCCTTGCCGGTTCCAATTTTACTTTCACCCGTTTTATTTACGCCGACGCTATATGTTTTTTTTTCCTCCTATTGCCCGTCCCCCCCCTATTTTAATCCTTAGTGCCCACTCAAACCCCTCTTCTTTCCCAGTCTTCCACTCCCTTTCTATAGGTACTGCTGTTGTTTATTTTGCGTTTCTCGCTTGGAGTTGTTGAAACCCTTGCGTGAATTGTATTTGCCTGGGGAGTGATAGAGAGTTTTTTGGTGCTTTCTTCTCCCCCCTCGTATTTTTTTTCCTTTCCCGATTTTATCTTGGAAATCACGTTTTGTACGGACTTCAACCCGTCACACTTGGTGTTTGCGATTGACTTCAATGACTTTAGTCTGCAACACTTCCCCTTTTCCTTTTTTTTTTTGAATTTGCGTCAACCAGTAGCCAGACGAAACAAGGTGCTCGTTTCACCTCCCCATGAAATCTTGTTCTTTGATCTAGTTTTTCACGTGGTTCACGTGTTTTCTTCACTGTTCTGGATCTCTCTGTCTTTCAAGTCGCAATCGTTTCCCTTCACGGCCCCCCTGAACTTTTGTTCTCCTTTACTCGGCCGGGTTTGACCACTTATTTTCTCTTCTTTTGTGTCCCCAATTTTTCTTCTTTCCTTCTCCTCCTTTTTTTGTTTTTTCTCTCTTGCCTCGTTTTTGTTTCCCTTCAGTGTTTTTTTCTTCTGAGCGTTCTTTGGACCCCCACTTTTAAAGTGCTGGGGCCCTTTAAGTTAATCGCCCCCCCCTAAAAGTTTCACCCTC
>Ga0179591_1207939_pt1 | contig 10772 bp, 11 predicted proteins | sample CZOMad2_1_08_16f_FD_182891 | JGI IMG/M metagenome (GOLD analysis project Ga0179591, IMG submission 182891) | Vadose zone soil fungal communities from Angelo Coast Range Reserve, California, USA - CZOMad2_1_08_16fungal (PacBio error correction) | ecosystem: Environmental > Terrestrial > Soil >... | reverse complement strand
GACTCCCTCCGGACTATGCCGTTGACACGACTGCTTTTCGGTCTCCGCACCCCCGAATATTGACCTTTTTGCTGCGAGCACCGGCCCTTCTTTTCATGGAGCAGCCTGCGAGAAAGTGACCTGTCGCTTGGCCGACCCATTCTCTCAGGGACACGCTTTTCTCGTCGGCTGCAGTGCTCAAAGGAAGTCACCCTCAATTATCCATGCCAACAGTCTGCCCCGGTTCCTTAAGAGGACTTTTCTTTTAATGGGGGTCCAAAGAAAGACGTACAAACCTAACCCAAGCAGCGCACCACAAATAGGTTGCCCCGGATTATTACAACAATTGTCACCCCCTCCGCTGATCACCTCTCCAGGTTTCTCGTATCTTTCTTCCGTCAAGTTAGGAAGGCCTTGCTTTTTCCCCCGGCCATGATATTATGGTGATCATATCCCCTCCCCCCCCCGTAAAGCGGATTTTTTATGTAAAGCGGGTGTGCAGGGCCCCTCGGATAGCTCCTTGTCTTTCTCGCAACGGGGTGATTTCTCTTTCTCTTTTGAGAGAGGTTCTCCTCCTTTGCTAGCCCGGGTCTCCTCCACCCCGAAGGCGCCGCTTCCCTCCTCTTTCCAATAAAGCCGCGCGCTTCTCCTCTTTGGTATTCAGTATGATATAACCAGTTTCTTCCAATCAAATGACCAACGGGTATCATCCCTTTTGTTACCGTCTCCCGTACGAGTTAACCCGGTAGATATCCCAGAGGAGTGGGAGATGAATCGGCACCAGCCTTTTTTCTTTATGGCGCTTAGTGTTCGTTTTTTTAGGGTTCCCGCCTCGCCCCTTTGCAGAGGTTTTTTACCCTTCTCTAGTGTTCAGCCTTTGATGCTGGGTAAGTTCGCTCAGTCGGCCGAACCGAAGACTCGGCTCTCACTTCGGCCCAACCTTGCAACGTGCCCCCTTATCTCTTCCAATGGGCTCCCCCCCTTTTACGCGCGACACACCCCCCTTCCAGGCCACGACTTTTTTCTTTTGCGAGAAGCGAACGCAAGACCCCATCTCGGCAAACTTTCTCCCGACAACGGAGTCCCCCTTCCGGACTCATATTCCCGCCCCTTCCCGACTGGCGAGCGATTCTCCTTTCAACAGCGACAGTGGAATAGTCCCATTTAACGCGCACCCGGATCGCCGCCTCTTTTGAGGTAGGAAACTCCAGGCCTGCGGCGATTCTCAATACCTCTCGCTACTTTCTCCCGTTGAAAGATCGAGTCAGCGATTCCGCCTCCTATATTGACATGACTCGCTTAGCGGTGAGTACAGAAGTGTAACCCCCTTGCGAGGCTGTCGTCCGAACCCCTCCCATCGCACCGATGCTGAGAAGGTTCGCTCGATACGCGGCTCTCTGTTTAACCGTTTTGTCGTCGGGGTTTCGTGAGCGCCTGACTCATATCCCTTCCGCCCGACCGAGTTCTCTTTCCCCCTTTCTGCGCCGGCTTCCCCAGCAGGCCGAGCTCTCCTCGAGCCCAGAAGATCGTGTCGGCCCAGTCCTGCCTGTCTTACATGGCCTTCGCGCTGCTTCGTGAAGGGTCGTGACCCCTAGGTTTGCCGCAGGACGCGCTGTCCTGACCTGCTCGTCGTGCTGGCGGAAAACGTTGGACTTCACGCGGCCCGCGTCTCACTACCCTCTTCCTTGATCGTGGCGGAATTTCCAGGCGTTTCTGCTTTTGTTTTTCTCTTGTCAGTCCCGTCCTTCTCTATTTTGACGTTTTCTTCCTCGAGCTGCCGCCCATTTTCTTCCGGCCAGCCCTCGACCCCTCCATAGTACGCGACGCGCCATGGGCGGCGCAGCGGCGATCGCAGGTTCAGAGGTCGTGAACGTTTCTCCACTGTCCTCCCGATCGTTCGCTGCTTAGGACCCGCTGCTAGAGGAAGCGACTCGAGTTCGCAAAGCATTCCCCTCTGTCTTCCCCCCCATTATCGGTCAGGACCCTCTACGAACTTGGCAAAGTCGAGTACGGTTTTCTCCCCTGAATCAGGTCCGGGCCTCTCGCTGCAGAATTTTCCCTCCGATGGTTATGCACCTCGAATCCCTTTTGATCGAGAAGCGGTTTTTCTTTTCCTTCAGCCCACTCTGCAACTCCCGCTCTTGTTTGATTAAGGCAGATCCACGTTAGTAAGTGCCCAGCGGGTGGCACGCGCCCCTTTTTTTCGCGTACCCTTCTCGGTCTTACTGTAGTCGGGCCCTTTTTTAGTGTGAATGCCTCAACTCTACTTTTCGGGATATTTTTTTTGGCGCGACGAGCACTTTGCAAGCCATCGATCGTGGTATTGAAGTAGCTCTTCGTGGCTGTCGGGTCTCCTCCTTGTTATCCCGTTTTGTGTAGTGTATCCGTGCAACTTCTTTTTTGTACCTTCCCCCCCTTGATCCAATTGAGCGCGAGTGTGCGATAGACTGCCCCTCTTGAACGTCGACTTAGCCCTGGCCTTCCGTGCTTTCGGTCGCCTTGCTTTGCTGACAAGCCACGCCTGCTTTCGGTTGGACAACTCTTCGATCGTTATTTTTCCGTCTTCTCGAGCGACCCCCAACCGCCTTGCGTTCTCCATCGCGCACGTTTTGATCTCACGTCATTGAGGTGGCCCTCCCTGCGACGACCGCGGCGTTCCTCTTTCTCTGTGCGGTCGGGTTCTGGCCCTTCTGGAGCGATCACGGGGCAACGAATGGCAACCCGCTTTTCCTTTGCGTCCTTCTTTTTTTCTCGAACGCTTTTGCTCGATTGCCCCGAGGTTCCTGCGTCCCCCCCCCTTCTTGCGCATGCCGTCTTGCTTTTTCTATCATGTCCGCTGACCATTCTTATGGACTCAGTTTTTCCGATGTTCTTCACCTTACCCCCCCCAAATCCACTCTCCCTGCAGCACGCGGACCACCTTTCCCTTCCATTCTGGACCTCCTCCTCCGACGTTTAGTCCGGACTCGGGATCAGGACCGTGCGAATCCCCCTGCCTTCCTTCCGTAGCTTAAGCGTTGTCTCGTTCCTCGAACATCCCGATTAGTACTCCTTCCCGGATTCCTTCCCACCCGGATATTAAAAGGTGACTACGAGAAGGTAGTGTCCAGTTTCTATGTCCGCTTTCCCCCCTACCTCATCCGGGAGGACACTCCCCTAGGCAGGGGAAACGTATCGGCCAGTTCCAGATCTACTCTCTCGTACGGTCGCGGACGTTTCGTCTCTCTACGTTTCTTCATCCGACGCGGTCGCGCCCGTTTCTCCGAACACGAACCTCCGGCCGTTTTCCCCGGACGTGCAGTGCCTCCCTCCCTTTTTCCACTGATCTTAAACTTTTGCGCGCTCTGCGGCCTCTTCCTTCGCAAACACGGTAGGCAACTTAAGCCTTAATGACCGCGGCCCCCCCCCCTCCTCTTTGAACATTTCCGGGAACAGCACGCCTAGCTTTCCGGCCACAAACTTCTCCCTCGCCTTAATCGTTCCTCCCCGAGCGAAAGAGAAAAACTTCTCCCCTCCCCCTTGCCCGCGACGGTTTCTTCTCCTTCGCCCGTTCTGTCGTTTCTCGTTTTGGCCTTTCGCAATACCCAGAGTTTTTTCCCTGCGAATACCGTCTCATCGGTTCCTGCGCAAGTAGTCGACCTTTTCATCTCCTCAACTGAATGTCAGAGGGTGATTTTCCCCTGTCCCTCGAGATCCCGAAGCTTCCTTGCCCGTTCCTTTCTCGGTCGGCGACTCGGTTTTAGAGGGCGGTCCTCTGCAAGAAGCTCATGGATTGTGTCCGTTAATTTTTGCCGAGAACCTGTCTTCGCTACCCCGCTTCCTTCCGCCACCGGTCCCCCCCCACACCGTTCATGGCTTTCTTCCGAGTGGCGAGTCGAATAAATGTTTTTTTGCCTTCTTTTGGGGTCGTTTCACGTGTCCTCATCCGTTGTGTTTTTTCTCTAGAGATGTTCTCGCGCCCCACCTGATCCGTCCATCGGACGTCCGTATGCCCGACGCGACACGTTTTTTTCCCCTTGCACATGCCTTCTCTGAACGGGTGCGTGTCCCTTTTTTTCTAGCCTCAGACCAGGTTCCGGTCAAGAGTTTTTTTTTACGACTTACATTCGCTTCTTGTTCTTGAAGCCGCAATCGACCTCTCACCCTCTCGCGCGAAAACCCTTTTGTTTTTTGCGAGTCTTTCTTGAGTCGAGTTCTTGTCCGGTCAAGCACTGCACTTGGGTATTCTCTTTTTTTCGAAGAATTGCGATTTATAAGCTGGCGGCTCGATGGGGTCACAGCTTTTCTTTTCAATTGCACCTTGAGAACTACCTCACGGCGACATGCTTTGCTTTCCAGGTATAGATGTTAGTATTCATCTATTGCTTCGAACTTTCCCAGAACGTGTAGCGCTGAAGTAGTCCAATTTGTGTGCCTCAACATTACCAGGTCCGCGCCCCAACTCGAGCGGAAGATCCCCCGTTTAAGGAAAGTTTTGTTCGTCCGTGCCGCTGAGAGACTCCGTGTCTCTTCGAGATCGGCGTTTCATTTCCAAACGTCGTTGTCTCCGTTCCGTATAGGTGAAGATCCAGTCTCTTTCTGACCGAATCCCCCCAGCGTCCGGATTCGCCCCCTCAACGACCCTTCGACTAGTATAGAGAGTTGATTTTTCTTTTTTTTTTTTTCCGGGGGCTTGCACTCCACGTCCGACCCCTTTGGTCTGGGATCGTCCCTTGGAAAGCTTCCGCTTGTCAACACTACGCCATTCTCCTACCCTGTTCCCTCCATGTTCACGCGCAGACTTTCTTAGTGACTGAGATATTCTGTTCTCATCGCTCCGTCGGTTCAATGACGCACGAGTATGCCTTCCCGACTCTCGACGGATCCCCCTCTACTTTAAAGTAGTCATCAGATCGCTTCATCCTCGCCCTTACCGGGTCCGTTCTCGGTGGGATTGTTTGTCTTAATCTGGTGATTGAAATGATTAACCTCAGCATCCTTCTATAACATCTAGCGGGCACTTCTCCACGCCTGCCGAAGCAAACCTTAAAACGGTCTCTCCCCCTCCGTTCTTAGTCCGGTACCTTCCAGATTTGCAATTATTCTTCCCCCCTCGAAATGACTGCTCTTCAGCCAAGACTCCGCACCCAAAATTTCCTATAACCGGACCTCCCTCTGTGCTGATGGGCCACCTCCCAAGCTCCACGATGTCGCCTCCGGCGGTTTGGGTTTCTGCCGTTATCTACTCGCTGAGCAGTACGACTTTTCTTTTCCTCTCCACGACCCCGGTTTTTTGCTGTGCAATCTTTGCGAGGCGGCAATCTTCCCTCCTTTGCCCCAGTGTAGCGTTCTTCGTGCAGCGATCGCCCGCCTTCTGGGTTCAAGGCTGTACACCCAAAAGAATTTCCCGGTTGCCTCCAAGGACACGCCTCTCTGTTTCTTAAGCAGAGACATGGCGACTCCTCTAGGCCATCTTGCCCTTCTCCCTCTTCTCTGCTTTACGTTTTCTTCGTTCGCGGCGCATCCCCCCCCCCCACCCCCTAATCCACGCTGATCTCTTCTCTCAGCACACATACAAGGAACCCACCCGAAGAAAAATCTTCCCACGCATTCACAGTGGACGATCCCCAACCTGACATGCCTTGAGCTGGGCACTGCGTGGCACCCGACGCCTGTCTGCCCCGGACACCCTTCCACATCTGGTTGAGAGCTTCGAACTTCTTCCTCGAGGCAGTTTCGCTGCTCCACACATCTCTTCTTCCGTACCTCTCCCTGCCCGCAGCTCGCCGCGGTGGCAAAATTCCTCCGGCCCCCACCGGCCCCCCAAGTGCAAGCAGGGTCCCTCTGAGAGGTGTCCTCCTGGCCCACGAGCAGCGGGTGAAGTCGTCGAACGGACCTATTCGGCGGGAGATCGCTCACGCTGGGCGGGGAATACGAAGGACAGTCTGGGGGATTGACGTGTCCCGCCATTAATCTCCGAACAGATCGCCTTCTACCTCTCGTCCCTCTTTGGTCAGCATCCCCCCCCCCTGATCTATCTTGGCTATGCGCCTCAGCAGATACTTATGGCCGCTCCGCTGCGCCACCTTCTTTGCAACGACCATTCGATTTCCTCTATCCTTTTCCAGGAAGACGCCCCACGTAACAATACCTACCCCAGATATGTGAAGAAAATAGAGATGCACCCAGAGTGACCTGCTGATGACATAGCGTTCCCGAGTCAAGACAAGAAGACTTCCTTTTCTGAAATATCGTCGATACCTTTTTTCCAGAGCTTACGAACCCGATCCCCACTTTAGACGCGAATGTCTATGTTCTCCCTCAAATGAGGAAGGATAATTCTCTACCGCATCTTATGGAGATTCCCTCCATGAATTTTACTATCCGCCTTCTGACGTAGAAGCACGGTTTCGCGATTTCGGGCGGCGCTCTTAGGAGTGCCTCCTTCCCTTGGACGAAACTGCAACCTCCGATTTGTCTCGATTTCTATTTGCAGCTCTCTTGTCCCCTCTTGACCGGCGCGCAACGGATTCTATCTCGCCGTACTAGGAGGCAGCACTCGCGTCTCTCGGAGAGTTGATCCTCGGCCTCCTCCCTGCACAGTTCTCTCCGCTTCTTCGACATAGCCCAGATTTTGTCCTCCCCCCCTAGCGCGCAACTTAACGGGGAGATAGTCCTTGGCTCCGAGTTTTTGTTCCTTTTTTGAATCTTGGTGCTCCCGACGGCGCATCTAGATTTCCCTAATCGGCTTGACTTGACGCTCCTAGCCGGGTTGCCCCGACCTTCTTTCCGATGGACTTATGGTCGTTTCTAAGAACCCACCCCTGAATTGAAGAGGTTTCTCGTCGTGTACCCCCCCATCCAAGCGTTATACCCCCTCCCTTCTGGCTATTAAGCTGACAACCGGGGCCTGCAATTGTAGTTTTTAAGCCCCCCACCCTGGTCCGCACGGCGGCTTCTTTCCCTCCCCTCAGCGAGACCAGCCCTCACTCCATCATATCTCGACACCCAGTTCAGCGTCGGGAGGCGGCATTTGCTTTGTTCCACACGGCCCGACACCCGAACACGACCTGCCAGCTCCTCAGCGCTTTGGTGAAACATGAATAGACCCTGACGCTCCATCCCCATCCCGGGTTTATCGTACGTATTCTCTCGAAAGTTCGGCCTCGGTTCTACTGTTCGTCTCCCCTCTATTCTGGTGAATCTATTCCTCACCTCCTTCAAGCGCGCTGTTCTCTTTTACCAGCGGGTGGAAGGCCTTTTAGCGCCTGATGGTGGCGAGTGGTTGACATCGATATTTACTACTCCTTCCCTTGTGGTTGTCTTTCGAGATCCCCTTCGCTTGCCCTCTTCGCCTGAGACCCCTCACTCTTTAAATAAAGCCGTGAGCGATTGAAGGGTCTTTCTTTCTCTTTTATGTTGTCAAGAATCTCATTCAGCCGGTGTTCCCCCCATGAGGAACCCCTACAGATACCTGCTACGTACCGAGACCCCCTTTCCCCCCCCGGTGATAAGCGTCGGTTCTGGGCGATGCCCTCACACAGAGCTGATGCTCCCCCGTGTAGTGTTCGTGCCCCTGTCCGCTTCCGCATTAAATACAGTCGATTGAACTGCTCTTCCAGTGTTCATGACCCGATGAGGGCCTTTCCCCCTCTGAAGAAGAACGCCTCCCCCGGTCGGATCCTGGTACTGACCCAGAAAAGTGACCCGTCCAGAGCCTCCCCCCTGGGCGACCCTTTGCCGGCCAAAGGCTTCGGTTTTGTGTCGCTCCTCCCTACTATCGAATCCTTCCTCTTCTGTCCCCTGCGCCCTGCGGACAAGCCGATGAAAGGCCTTCTTCCCCTTTTCGTGAAGCTTGTCGCGTCCCAATCAACCCATGACCCCCTTTCCACGATAACGGCGCCCCCCCCTTTCGAGATCGAGCCCGTTGATATGTGGATGTTAGGGACCGATGCACCCCCCCAATTAGATGTCGATTTTCCGCCCGCTCCGTTAACCGTGAAGACCCTAGCGCTGACCCATCGCGAGCCTTTCCCTTCAGGCTGAAGGAAGAGTCGGAACAGAAAAACTAAAAAGTAACCAGCTTGCGAGGGTGTCTCCCTCCCCTCGCGACCGAGCTGAAATCCTTATCCTAGGGAGACCCGTCTCCGAGGCCGGGTGCTTCGTCGGTCTTCTGCCTGACTGCATCTGATTACGCGCCCCGGATCCCGCAAGCGATGTTGGCCCGGGCACTTCATCGTTACGAATAGTACTCTTGCCCTTGGTGAATTCGGTCTCCCAGTCGTCCGTCATTCTTTTCGCGATCCTCGATAGAGGGAAGCCGTCTTTTCCCCTTCCGAAGAGAGAATTTCCATCTCATGGTACTCCTTTCTGCCTTTTGCCGGAAAGGCTTTCTTCTTTTCGCCGGGAATTCCAACTTGTACCGATGCCCAGCGATCGTGGTTTTTCGACAGAGAAAGTCCTTTATTTTTTAGCCCAGATTAGACCCGAGATACGAGGTCGGCAGACTACTATGTAGCGTCGACGGCAGCTAACCTTCCATGCGAGTCCCCCCGTAAGCGAGTTCGCAATGGCTTCCCGACACCGCCTGAAGATTGCAAAGGCCTTGCCTGGTTAGTGTCGAGCAGGTTCGAACCTTTAATCCCGCTCCCGGACGCATTTTTCTAGCCCTTACCCGCTGCACGCAATAGCTGACACCCTTTCCTACGGCCTAATCTCCCCCCCTATGGTCGTGTACCCCCGACTTTCAGGACCTCGCGCTTACGACCCTTCTTTTTCAACTTCGAGTACGGAATTCATCCGCGCTTCGATCTTCCCCCTGTCAGACGCCACCGTAAGAGCTTTATGCCCACGAGAAGCCATCCGTCCCTGACTGAGGACGTTCTTATGTATTAGGCTTTAGGACATATGGTAACCCTCTGTTGATTTTTCTTATGTCCCAAGGTCGTTCTCCCGTTGAAAGCAGCTTCCGTCCAAATAATTCCCGAAAGGGTTTTTCGCGTAAACCCCTCCGCTGGCGGCCCCCTCCGCGTCTGTCACTTCAGGTGATGTGATTGCTCCACCTCTCGTCTTATAGTTTGCCGCTTTCCTCCGTTCCGAGACCGAATCCGTGCCCTCTCTACTCCCGTGGTGATGGATTTTGGGCCCCTTCGTCGAACAGTTCCTCCCTCTTAGCCTTAGGAGTGTACTTGTACTCACCCTTCGATTCCAATATTGTTGTACTCCTCCTCTCCCTCCCTTGAGCGTCGTGACTACTTCCCAACTCGCGAACCGCCCTCATGTTTGACATATTCTTCTTGTTGCCGCGATTTCCGCTTTGATCCCCCCCCCCCCGACCGACTCGCTTCGGAGGCCCCGACTTACCGATAGTGCCTTTCCTCCTCCCCGTTTTCCCAGTCCTCGATTCGCACAAGCCCTTGTTCGGACTACCCGCTTCCCGTAAGGAGTTGCTTACACTCGACGTCCAAGAACGCCTCTGCTGCGCAGTTTTCTTGCAGGGCCTCTCTGGTACGTTCCCCTCCCCTGGCCCTTGAGCAGTGAAACTCATTCAGGCGTTGGGGCTATGCGTTCTCTAACTCGCTGCAGCTAACCCGTTGTAAACTTGTTGTCATGCTCTCACATTTCTCCAAATGCCCCTCTCTGTATTAATTCTCATAGAGCTCCTTCTATTTCCTCCGTGCAAAGCACTGATGTTCCTTAACGCCCCCAAAAAATCCAATTCTTTTAAGAACCAAAGGTCCCCTTTCAATATGACGCTCTATTATTTTCAGCCGACTTTTTGATCTAGTCGATCATCCTTTCCTCTCTCCTTTTAGTCCTCTCCTCTCACTAAGGCCATCCCCGCTAGACCCCCCACTGAAGATACCGTCCTAGAGAATGCTTCCTTTCGAGATCCCCTGGTTAGTGCAGACTTATTGTGTATTCTTCCGAGGACGCCGTCCTAGGGCCGTCCCGCCATGTGCGGATTGCTTGTTTGCACGTATCTCCTGCCACATGATCTCCTTTTCCCCTCCCCTGATAAGGATTGACTTGTCCTCCGCTTTGAGGACTCTTTGGCGCCCCTCTTTATTACTTTACATCAAAGAAAAATGCTTCCTCAACCGCCGGTTCACGAAGTCTTTTTCCACGAGGTCCTACTTCCCTAAAGTCTCTAAGCATCGTCGTCCTTTGATTCCTGCCCTACCTTCCCCTGAGAAAAAGCTCCTCCTAGGAAGGAAACTGAGGTAAGTAGACTACCCCCTGAGAGAAATTTTTTCTTTCACTCAATCCGGCCGCAGTACAGTCTTAGACGCCACGCGTGTTTTCCCACGTTTCTTCTACTTTCTCTGCTGCCGCAAGAAGCCCTTTGAAAATGCGCTTCCCCCCTCCCTTCCCTTACGGGCACTGTCCCTGTTCGTTCGTAGAGTTGCTCCGTTTGTTCCATGTCAGTTTTCTCGAAGTTCCTGCGCATCTTTATCGGAACGCGCACACCTCCCCTCTCTTCCCCTCCTGAATGAACACTCCGGTTTCTCTTGGTGACTAAACTGAATCCGAGATCCCCGCGCCCTTCTTTTTTCAGGGAGCCTTTTGGTCTTTCGCTCCTCTGCGGTTTTTCGCTTTTCCTCTGGCCGTGATTTTCAAAGCCGGCACCGATTTCTCTTCTTAGTTGAAAGCTGTGCACTCTTGCCTATGAACTGGTGCTCTGCATCCTCCTAACTTGATCACCCCCTTTTTTTCACACGGGAAAGAGGTATTTGTCCCCCTGAACTTAGAGCTTGGCGCTTCCCACATTCCGGAATAGTGACGCTTGTCCCTTTTTTAGCACCCCCGTACCG
>Ga0179591_1369940_pt1 | contig 10773 bp, 8 predicted proteins | sample CZOMad2_1_08_16f_FD_182891 | JGI IMG/M metagenome (GOLD analysis project Ga0179591, IMG submission 182891) | Vadose zone soil fungal communities from Angelo Coast Range Reserve, California, USA - CZOMad2_1_08_16fungal (PacBio error correction) | ecosystem: Environmental > Terrestrial > Soil >... | reverse complement strand
GAGACGCTTAGTCCTCTGGTCCTCTTCTTCCCAGATAGCTCCGCCGTTCTAGTGTCATTTCCTCTTTTCTTTTCTAGATTAAAAAAAGTTCCCCCCCCCTTTTGATAGATTGATTTTCGTGTTTGCCGCTGGTCTGGAGTGTGACCAGAGCTGCGTCTTTAGCCGTTTTGTCTTGAGGGCGGTTCTTTGCTTGGACTGGCTTTAATCGAGCGTGCTATATGTACCCTCCCGTTTTTTTTTTTGTGTGTTTAATCAAACTTCCTGTCCTCCAGATCTTAGTCCAGCCCCCCCTTTTGTGAAAGAATTCTCGTTTGCTGCCCCTCCCTCGGGGTCCGCGTTTACAGGAGTTCCTTGACTGACCGTTTGGGGGGTCTCTACACCTGGTGCAGTGACATCTACCAATGCTTTTTCCCGTTTTATCTGACCCCCCATTTTAATGGCGGTTTTCTATTAGGATGTCCTCATTCATCCCCCCGCTTGGGATGCCGCAGATTTGTTAGACGCCCTGCCCCTCCTCTGTCTTTCGAGGATACAAGCGCCCTCATCCCAAAGTCCTGAAGCTTTTTCCTTTTTTTCGCGACTTAACTGTTGTTGTGATTTCCTGTTTGACTGCCTTCGGTGAACGTTTTCTCGTTTTTTTAGCCCTTTCTCGATTTACTCTGGGACCGTGAAGGCTAGACTTCCCTTTTTTCTTGCTTCTCCAAAAAGATTTTGCTATTCTATTTCTTAACTTTTCTTTCCACCTTTGACGCTTCTTATATCCCCGACCCCTTCAAGCATCGACCCTTCCATTTGCCTTTGCGTGCCCTACGCCCTCTTAGTAGCTGGCTCTATCGAAGCTCGCCCCTAGTAGGATGCGCCGTTTCCGCCTTTGTGTGGTCCCCCGCAACGTTTTACCTGACGACCGCCAGTATGTGGCTTTACCTGTTTAGCTCCTCTCCTTTAGTCCTTTTTTCCCCCCCCCTTTTCCCTCATGGGCGTCGCTAGATATGGATGTCACTTCTTCTTTCTACTGATATACCCCCCTTTCTCTTCCTTCTGGAATTTTCCTCTTTTTCCCTTAGAGACTTCGATAATCCTATTTTTCCCTCCTGTGCTCTTCAGTCCGAGTCTCCACTTTCAGCAACCCATGCCCGCCTGCCCTTTGTTGTCAATGATTCCTGCACATCCTTTGAGGATCTTGTCCTCCTAGGAGCTGGTCCCTCCTAGGTCTTTATCACAGGTCTTTTCTCGCACAGGCTCTAGGTCCGTACTTTTAAATTTTCCTGCGTCACTTTCACGGCCTCTAACTCTTCCCCATTGGACCGTGCCTCTTTTTACCTGCAGTTGCATGATTTTGCTCCTTTTTCTCTCGGACTGTGGTCCTCCTGGTTTTTAGTTTTGCTTTAGAGCTTTTCCGCTGGCGTTGCAGTTCCAGCCCTGGGCTCTCTAGATGTCGCTTTGAAATGGATGCTTCCCCGTTGGGGGGCGGTTTGAGCTCACTTCTAGAAATACCGTATAGTCCTTCCCAGTCCTCCTTTTCGTACGACATTCCGCTTTTCCTGCTTTTTTTCTTCTCTTGGGCGTAGGGGAAGACCTTCCCATTCTTTTCCCCCTTTCAGCCGTTCCTGTGTGTAATATTTATGCGGTCCCTCTTTCCTCCCCTATTTTCGTAGTAGGCAGACGTGGACCCATCGAGCATGAGCTCCCTCAATCCTATAGGTCATTGACCGGTGAACCTTCCACATCGAAGATAGGCCTCCTTTCAAGCCATCCCCCCCCCAAGCCCTGCTCCCCTGCCCCAAGAACCTGAACCTCCCGACTTACCCGATTCTTCAGTACTCCCTGAACTGTCTACTGATTTGAGGCTGTCCCCCGAGCACGGTTCCCCCTTCTTCGCCCCATCTCTTCTTGCATTTGGTTTGCTCACGAGAACCAATGCGTCGTCACGCCAGAATACGAAGAACTTGCGACGAGAATTCAGTTTTTCCGGGCACTTAGCGCTGGAATCTTGGAAATCCTAACGTTACCTCTTTCTAGGAAATTGATGTTTCATGCTTATTCCGTTATAGTCTTCAGATCTCGCCCATGAGCCTTCGGTTCGCTACACCCTGCTTAGGACATAGTCTGTCCTTTCCCGGCTTTTTTCGGTCCAAACTAAGCTAGTTTATCCCTCCAATCCCCTCCATTTTTTTCTGACGTGTCCAATTCAGCTGATTTTCTATCCCCCAATAATCTCCGTTGTTGGGTGTGTAATGGCTTTCAAATTGAAGTTTTCCGGTGGTGCACTCCCTGTACTGGGTCCTTTACCCCCCCTGACCCGTTCCAACCTGCTGTAGTAGTCTGGTAGGGCTTTGAGATTGCGCCCCGTATTTCCCTCTCGCGTTTCTCCTCGTTTCTTGTTATCTGCCCCCCGTCTACTTCCTTACTGATGACGATCCGATTTACTGGTTGCAAAAACGTATTTTTCCGGAGCTTCACGGGCGTCTGCCTTTTTCCCATGAATTATGCTGAACCGTCCCTTGCCCCCTACTATTCTCCTTCACTGGTTTTGATAGATGATGGTCCGTTAGAAGGTAGGAGAAGACAGGGGGCAACTCTCTCTACTGTATGTGGGCTCCAGGTCCAATTGTGCACCCCCAAACCGTCCATACCCCTTAACGCTCTCCCGACGGGTTGAGGCATTTATTGCCTTTGTTAGACGGCTTTTTTTGGTTGCGTCTTGTCTTTCTAAACGAGTCTTTACTTTCCAGATTCTCCCTACTACCGGGATCCCCTTTTGGATTTGATTTCAGAGGTTTTGAGGTTTGCTGTGGCACAGGAGGGGGTAGCCCGTTAGCTTTTCGTTGTCAGTTCCGGACCCCATTTCCCGGGAATGTTTTGCATAAAAGTTCCACCCTTACCTTAACCTCCTCCCTTTTCTTCGGAAGTAGACACGCTATGCATTTTCTTAACCCGGGAGTACAGATGATCTTTAGCCAAAGTGCTTCGACCAATTGGCAAACTGAGGGCGTCTGTACCTTTTCCCCTTTCTACGTATGCTTATAGTCAGCCTGATCTTCCTTCGGGTTTTGGAGTTTTGTTTTCGCAGCTTTTTCTGTCCGATCGGTCCCCGTGTGGCTTGCTTTCGGCTGGACGGTGTTCCGCTTTCCGCGGCAAGCTTTTTCAGCGTCAAACCCAGCTTCCCTGATACTTGCACTCCTTGTTGGATGATGTTTATTGGATGGTAGTCTTTCCCTGCCACCTTGCCAAACTCCGGCGACGCCTGGCGATCTTCGGCTTTCTGTGTTTTTCCATAGGCCTGTCTTCCGGTTTCAATGGACCCCCCCTCTTTCGAGGCGTGAAGGTCTGGTATTCCAACCGAGTTACGGGTCCCTTTTCCTTTTTTCTAGCCTTTCGATGAGATGGAGCCCGGTCCTACTCACTGGCAGTTCCCCAGTGCCCGACACCCGAGGTCCTTTTTTGGATTGATTAACGGTAGGGGGCGCGTCTGAAACATTCGTAAAAGGGCTTGTATGTCCCCTCTAATCTTGTGATTCCTGGCAGTTTCACTGCTACATTCTCCAGGTATTCTGACCTTTCTTTTCTCTTTTCCTCGGGCCGTACCCCCCTTCCCAATTCTAAAACGGTTCCTTCCCCCCAGGTTTTCCTGCGTCCCCTCTCGAGTGTCCCCAACTTCTGATTTGTAACACGACATATCCGTATAAAGTTCCATTGGTATTCCGTGTGCCATGAGCCACACAAGTGGAGATAGAGAAGAGGTTCTGAGATATTTAGATGATCTGTCCTGATGAGTACCCCCCCTTAGTTCTCGGCAGAGTGCAGGACCGCCCCTCTGAGTTTGGTTTTTTTTTTTGAGATTCACTACTGCTCAAATTCATGTGGGCCTTCATTTCTCTGTGCCTTTCCCTATGCCCCCCGTGGTAAGGCTTCACGATGATTTTTACCGATTGGATGGTCAATCCAAGATTTTCACCCCTTCGTCCTCCCCTGATTCCTGAGTGATGTCAGGAGTCTGTAGGCGTTAACCCGAGTTCCCCGATCGTCCAGTGTACTCCCACCAAACCCAACCCCCGTCCTATTTCTTCGAAGTTCATACCTGGATGGGGGACGCCCTTTTTTCTCCCCCTGTCGACCAAAGATGATCGCCTTCGTCACCTGGCAGTCAATACGGCGTGCTGGCATTATGTGCCCAAATATCAAGCCCCATCCGCCCAGTTTTCGCTATCAATGTTTCTCAGTTTCCCACAGTACACCTCGGTTTTTTCCAGGGGCTAATTGTTCTGCACTGAAAATTTTCGATTTTTCGCCGGGAACCTCTGCGTCTTTCTACCCAACGTCTAGTCCTGACCTCTTCAATTTTCTGCTTTTTCCCCGTGCCCCACGTCTTTAGATGGGTTGTTGGTACGAAAGTTCCTGACGGAGCTTCCATCTTGGTTTCTTTCCCGTTCCATCTTGTTGGGTCTTCTCAGGCTCACCTAGGTAGAGGTTAAGGCTTTTCCTCCCTCGGGCCGGCTTCGCGACCCCCAAATCTAGATATTAGTCTATGCCCAGGACCCATTCTTGATATTTTTTTCTCCGAGCTCCTTTTCCCTCCCCCCGAGGTGGCCTTTAACCCACTCATAATTCCTTGCCCATCAGCCTTTTTCGAAGTAACGTTCTTCTGTCCCTACTCCGACCCACGCTGCCCCCAGATGGGCTCGAAACCTTCTCACCTTCCTTCCTTCCTTAGCTTGTTGTTTGTCTCTGATTTTCTTGGGTGAATATGAGACTTTCGGCACTCGTCTTCGCTCCTTCGGGGAGATAGTACGGCATTTCATCCGCCCTTTTTTATTTATTTAAGACGGATCGTATCTATATGCCTCCCCCTCCGTATTTGTGTCTATTTTTATTTTTCGGTTTCAACCAGAGGTGTGGCTGGAGCCTTTGTCTAGAAGACGGGTTCTTCCCACCCCCCGAGTACGGGCCTTGTTTCTTTTGGGTACCTTCGTTCAACCCCCCCTTCTTGTTTATGTGTTTCTCCCAGGCCGGTAGCCAATGAGACCCAGTTCGCCTAAGAGAGGGTCCGTACCTCCTCCCCCTCCCCCATCGTCGAGTCCTTTCCCCTTGCTTGAGCCGATTCTCGTATTTTACATGTTTGGACTCCGGTGTCCTCGAAACCCTCTTTTCAAGAGACATATCCCTTTTTGGGGCCCATTCCGTATTGCACGATTCTTTTCCCTCCCCTTCCCACTCCTGTGAATTTTTTCTGGACTGCGAAAGTGACTTTTTTGCCGGACGGCCAGCCAGATGTCTGTGGACTTGCTAAGTCGAGCTTCGAAGGGCAAAGGCCTTTTGGTCCACCTTTCCGCGTAAAAGCCGGTTTTCAGGTTGTTTTTTGTGCGCCAATGCCGGACTTGTGCCGCGGTTGCCCTGTTTGACAGAGTCTCTTTCAGTGAATTTGATCGTCCTCGTTGGAATCGTTTGGTCAAGTGTTCCTTTTGAATTTGTTCATTCTTGAGACTTATCTTTCTTTTCTGAAAAGGCTTAGTCCGGATTAGGCCCACTTACCCGCATTGTCCTTTTCCACCAGCCTTCCTCTTTCCGAAGGATTCTTTAACTCCCCCGAAAGGCCTGTCCCTGTCTCCTTTCTCTCGGTCAGAACAGCGCCCCCCCCACCCCCCCCCCCCCCCCCAACCCACACACCCACCCCCAACCCCCATTTTTCGAGGATTACTTCGAAACTACTATCTCTCTGTCCTTTACATGGATAGTTTCTCTGGTCAGACAGTTTGCAGTCTCTGAATTTCCTTCTTCGGTTGTGTGAGCGTAGTAATTTCTTCCCCCCAGACCTGGCGTTCTTTCTCTTTTGGCCAATGCCTGGCCCCATTGAAATCAGAGCGTACCCATTAGCCATTTTTTTTGTCTGAGTGCATTAGAAGCTTGATGAATAAGGTATTATTGGGAAGTAGAGAAGTCATATCGTTAGTTTGCGCACATACCCTTTTTCCCCCGCTCACATCGTGGATGTAGCCACAAAGATGATTGAACCAGTATTCGCCCCAGGACTCCCTGCCCCTTGTGGAGGAAGATTTTTCCCTTTCCTGATGACACCTTCCCAGTGGATTATCTTCTAGAACAGGATATTCCATGGCCCTTCTCTCTTTCTTTTTTCCCTGTTATTGGAATGAGCCTTAACTAATAGAAATGCCCTTGGACGGGTCCTTTGTATGTCAAACCCCCTGTCAATTCCGATGATTTCTCGTAGTTTATTTCTAGGTTTGCTCACTGGGAGACTTGGAGTCTCGCAAACCTGGCCGTGTTTAGTAGGCATTGTTCGCTCGTGTATTGCATGCATTCTTGCAGACCTTTTTTTTAGATCAACCCCCTCCTTCTGATCTTCCCCATACCCAGTATACGGATATTTTTTTTTCGACAGTCCGTCCAGGTCAGTTTCCATTTTTTCGCTATTCCTGCTTCAGTTACTCCTCCACCTAGGTGTCAGGCGAACCTCTTGATGTGTCCTGAGTTTTTTTTTTTGGCTGATGAGGTTCCTTTATACGCTGTCTACATACTGTTTTTATAAGGGATTGTGGGCCTTTATGACCCCTTCCTCTCTACAAGGGTGGGCCTGTGTTCCCCCCGGTGAAGTAACTTCCCCTGGACTATGTCTGCACTTGTCAAAATTTTTCGCCTATACAAGAGTAGAGCCCCTCCAATGGCGAGCCCCCCCACACCTCAAGACCATGCTTAAATCGTTACTTCGCTATAACGCGTTTCACGTCTGAGGTGCCCTTTTTGATCCCTCTCCCCTATATTACAGTGAGCTATTTGTCGGTCCGTCGGTGCCCGAAGTACGGGAATGGTTTTTTGCAGTAATCGTTCATCCCTGCCCCCCCCAGTACCCGCCGGCGAGCCTGTTCGACTTGTTCCTCTGAGAGCAGGTACTCCCTAAGTCGTTATAGACCGTCTGGACTGCAGTCGTGTTTCCGGCCGGGCAATAGTGAAGGCCGGCTGGTGTGCCCAAGGCCTCCTTTGTGTAATTCCCCCCCCTCCGAGGTCCTTCACGTTATTGTGATAGACCGTAAGTCTGTCCCCCGGGAGACTCTCTCATTCTTTTGTTTTTTTTTTTTCCAGCCCCCCCCCTCACCTGAGGCTTGCAAATTTGTTCGTCGGACTCTTCCCCTTCTTTTTGTTGTTTTACGCGACTCCCATTTTTGTCCGTTAACCTCTTGGTTCTATCTCCCTGGGAGACCACCCAGAGTTTGGTGCTCGGTTGTACGGAGAGAAATAGTTTAGGTTATGGGGCCCGACCCCTTTTCTTCCATACTCATATTACTCCTTGTTATCTGACCCTCCTTTAGTTTTTTTTAGGGCTCCTTTGCGAAGCCTTTTTTCCGGTCCCTTATTCACGATCCCCGGGGCCTGGTGTTTCACCAGAATTAGCTCGTTTCTTATTTAGGAGTTTGCGTTTTTTTTTTATAACTCTTGCGGTCTCTATTGTTTTTTCCTGACTGGCGAACTGCTTGAATCGAGGCCTTTTTACGCGATCTCTGCTCGTCCTTATACGTCTTCTTTTTTCCCCATCCTTTTCAGGTCTCGTGGCATCCTCGTTCCTTTCCATCAACCGTCACGTTATCCCGTACATTTTGGCCTTCGCGGGATGTTCGTCGGGTTTTCATGCCCTGAGTCTACTTGCCAAATCTTCATGTCCCCCCTCAACTTCCCTGGTCTTGCATTTCTGGGATTTTTTGTTGCTAGCCGGTGTGCGTTTTTTTTTTCCGGACTCTCCCCTGAGTTGGTGAAGTTGACCTTTCTTTTTTTACTTGTGTCCCGTCGCCCCCTGCACATTTTCCTGGTGTCTTCCCACCTTTTCCAAAGGCGTAGGTAGTTACCCTATCTTAGCCGAATTTTTTTTTGGGCCCTCTCGATCCTCCCCCAATTCGTGCTCTACGAAATCTCTGGTAAGGATCAGAACCATTTCTCTGCCTCACCCCACCTTTTGGTCACTTGTGCGCCAAAGTATTTTCTATGTAGAAGGCCCCCCCAGCTCCAGGTCGCTTTCTGTGAATTTTCTTTTTCTTCGGCCTTCCCCCTTGTGCTTTAACGGGTAGTTTTTTTTCAAATACATTCCGAAGTTACTTGGTTTTTTCGGCCCACCTTTTTCTTTCTGGACTGTAGGGTCCCCAGCGTTCTTCTTCCCTTCACTTTTTCCAGTCAGACCCCCTACATCACTCCATTGGCTACTTTACTGACACGCCCGTTCCTTTTTTTATGAGCAGTCCGGCGCTCCCCATGTTTTTTCCAAAAAAGAGGAACCGGATCCCCCGCCCAGATCCATTCTCGTTCTTTCCAGGGGCTTTCCGGCTCAATCTGCTGCCTTACAACGTTCTCACTGGACCACCCTCGAGTCCCGTTTTAAGGATGTCCCTGCCCTTCCACGAGTCGCCGCCCTTTATCATGATCCGGTCCCGAGGCCAGTGAGTCTCCTGTTTCCGAATTCGACCAAAGACTGTCCCCCTTCCCTCGTTGTTTTCAGCGCGTTACACGGTGAAATAGGAAATTCGTGGGCTCAAAGGGGTTCATTTAGTCTTTTACCTTTCTGCAGTTCCCCTCCCCTGGTAATGTATTTTCTCCCCCTCCCCACATTTTGAGCTTTCCTCCTTATGTCCCTCAATTTTCTCACCCCCTCGCTTCTGTCTCGACTTCTTCCTTCTTCCAGCTGCAAATGGCTTCCTTCCCAAACACTGTCTCGTCATTCCTCGCCTCCTTTAAGTATCCCATTATTTCCCAGCTCTCAGCCTCCCTGTGGGGCTCCTTCTCCTTTTTGGACCCGGCTTCTCCCGTGCTTCTGTTTCAGTCGATGACTTGAGCGGCGTTTCTCTTCTAGGCTTTTTCTTCGTACCACGGTCCCCCCTCTGGCTTTGGTGCGCTCCCTGAAAGGAGTCTTTAGGATCCTTTCCTCTTTCCGACCAGAAGTCCTCTCCGCAGTTTTTTTTTTTTTCGAAAAGACATACACCGTTTCTGAAGGACCCCGTCCTCAACCGAGTTCCGGGTCTGTCACCATTTATGCTTCCTTCTCCCACTTTTTTTTTTTCCTTGTTTGACATGCAATTTTTTTTTGCGTACCCCTTCCGTCCTGCGTTCAACCCAGAAAGCTCGCCTTCCCCCCGCCCATCTTTCCCCCCTCCCAGTGAGTTAAAATTTTCCCCCGTGCTTCCCCTCGGACTTACTCTCTCGTAACCCCCTGAGTTTGATCGCCTTTTCTATTTCAACCTGGGCCTTTCTTCGGCCGTTTACTTATTCCCAACCCACAAGTTTCACGTCTTTTCCTGTCCTCCAGATAATGTCTGGTTATCCCTGGTCTCAGTCATGGGGTGCTAGTGACAAGATGCTCTCTTTCACTCCCCTTACTGTAGATTTTTAGTGTCCCCCAACCTTCTCATAAGACTTCTTGTAGAATGCTGGCCTTCTTTCCGGACCATTTCCAACCTATCTTTTTTGACTTGACCTTGCCTTTGCGCAAACTTTACCACCTGTATGATTGTCACAGAACGAGCCCTGTGAAACTGAGGAGTACAGTTCCAGAACCCCCCCCGTATACTAGGTCCCCCCCCAGCCATTTTGGTAGTTTTTTCCCTTTACTTTTGCATTTCCTTGCTCCCTGTAACCGAACCGCTCTTGCGTTACTTCCCTGGTACCTCCCGGGCGTACAACCCCTTGGTAACACCTTAAGGGCTAGGTTCACGAAAATTTTTACTGCCCAACAAGGCGCCCCCCCGTTTTTCTAGCTGACATAACCGCGTTCAGTAGGAGTGTGATTGAATTCCTCTCTGCGTTACCGCCGTTTCCATCGTGGCGCCACAGTCTACTTTTCCTAACTTCAGCGTTCCTTTCACAAACCCCAATGAGAACTCACATCCAAGGCTTTTGTGAGTTTTCACCTGTCCGTACGAGGCCCTTGCATGGCCTGGCTCTAGGGAGACTAAGTGATCGCACTCGCATCCCGACATTTCTCTTTTAATAATTTACCTGTTGTTGTTGTTATTTAGTATCTGGGCGATACTTCTGTATTTTCCCCGTTTTTGGCATTTTCAGAAACGCGTCATTTCAATAAGAATTTGATGTAGAACCCTTTTTTTCACCTCGGTGTCGGTGATTACTCTATTGAGCTCGTTTTTTTCTTTTTCAGTATTTTAGACGATCTCCCCCCCCCCCGGTGAAGATTTCTTACCGCTATCCCGCGGTGTTCGTTTCTTGCAGGAGTTTCTTTTTCTACTGAGTGACAGCCCTGGATGTTGGCCCCCACTTTAGACGCAGGTTTACCCCTGCGCCACCCTGATGGACAAGAAACTCTTCCTCTAGTCACCGCAAGAAAAGACCCTGCCTCCTTGATGAGTTCCTTGGATCATAGCTGATCTTCTTTCGTCCCCCCCAGACCCCCCTTCTGGTGCATGAAACCCCCCCCTCCTCAGTGCCGTGCGCACAGGTTTTGTAAGTATTTGTCCGACCATAGTTCCCCCCTTCTACTTTCTAGTTGCCCCCAATCAGGCCGTAATATCCTCGTGATGAGTGAGATGCTGTTCCATTTTCCTTTTTCGAATAAGAGCCGCCCCCTGTCATGTACTTCCGTGACTAATGAGCTGTCTTCCCCCCCCCTTGAGAAGTTCAGGTGTTCCCCCATAAGACTCTTACGAATGCTTGTGAATTTGTTTTTTTTTTTTTCCCTTTCCCTGTGGACATCCCCCCCCCGTTTTGTGTCACCCACCCCTCACTGAGGATACGTAGTCTTCTGTCGGGTTTGACCATTTTCCT
>Ga0179591_1330853_pt1 | contig 10774 bp, 7 predicted proteins | sample CZOMad2_1_08_16f_FD_182891 | JGI IMG/M metagenome (GOLD analysis project Ga0179591, IMG submission 182891) | Vadose zone soil fungal communities from Angelo Coast Range Reserve, California, USA - CZOMad2_1_08_16fungal (PacBio error correction) | ecosystem: Environmental > Terrestrial > Soil >... | reverse complement strand
GGCATGCGGCCCTTGGAATTTTCCATTTGCGTCAGAAAGGGGCCTGAGGTTGTGCGGTCCAAGTCGGATTTCTTCTATCACAATATCTTTCCCCTTTGATATTCAAGTCCTTCAGTAGTGGTCACCTTGGGCCCACCAAGACCGTCCGGAGTGAGTTCCCTGAATTCGTGTGGGTCGAATCGCCCTACCTTCCATGGCCTGAACGCTTCCCGACGCTCATGTTTGACAGCTTAGAAAGGTATATTTAGCCCAGGAGACTCATGTTAGCTCTTACGTCTTCCGTCCATTCTCTTTGTCTTTTCTGACGGTCTCTTAAATCTGGGAGGAATATCTACACTCTCGTCTGATGCCGTTTTTCCCATGTCGAATTTGTGTAGCGGGAATTTTCCCTTCCGAGGACCTTTCCCCTTCAAATATTCCCCCAAATGTTAGTTGTCGACGTCCCTTTCTTGTTAGGACTTTCTTTTCCAGTTCATGTGATTTTTTCCTCAATCCTTGTCCCCTGTTTCAGCTACTTTCAATGCGACTTAGAACGAGCTGTGTTTCATCGAGGATGCGAGGGTCCTGCGGACCTTCTGTTTTAATCCTTCCCCTCCCCAGAAGAAAAGGTTCCCTGAGAGCTTCCGCTCCCCGACCTACTCTATGTCTCCCGGTCTGGGCCAAAAGCTGGCGTTACCCACGCTGTGGGTTCCTTCCCTGAAACAGGATTCGCATTAAGAATAGATCTCCTCCCTCTTCGGAAAATGTCGTCCTTCCCGAATGGACTTCAGACGAAGCTTTTTAGCTTTTGTTTTTTCGGTTTGTTGGTAATTGTGAATTTGACCAGTATGGTGGTCAGTTTGAAAGTTAAAGGTTTGTAATCTCCTATTTGGGTTTGTCTTTTTCCTTGTCAACGCATTAAGTCTAGCCTGATAGAAACCCTCCTCCTTTTGATGAAGTCCGTCGGATTTTTAAAACTCACGATACCTAATTCACTTCCCCCAAGAAAAAAACCCGCACTTTTTCCCGCCAGCTTTCACCGGCCTGTCATTGGCGCAGTTATGGTCCCCCTTTTTGTGGCATTTCTCTTGAATGTGGACTGTCCCCCCCCCTTTGGCTACTCTTTTCAAGACATGGATAACCTGTTCCTATAGTTGGTTGCTATTGCTGGTTTTGATGCAGCTTCCGCTGTAGGGCCGAATTAAACGAACTTAGGTCTTCTTCTTACCTCTCCCTACGTCACCTTCTCCCAACGCCTTTCTTTTTCTAAGAGAACTTCGGTTGTCAAAGACGCCCCTTGTTTTGCCGATACCCATCCGGCGAGGTTCCCCCTGGGGCAAAGGTATGTTGTTTGCCTCAAGTGTGTTTCCTTCTTACTCTACATATTGTTATAGTTTTCTTCTCTTAGCTTTGAACATGTTCTGAGAGGGTTTTGTTTTCCTCCCTTTCTTCATCACTGTCTGATGTTTCTCTCCGGTCACCAGTTTATGATCTTCTCTTCGATTGGATGGGCTCCTGTCCTCGATTCGATCCAAAAATGGTCGACGACTTCTTTCCATCTCGAACGGCCTCTCTCTAATCCTATTGAGATTCTATTTTCGTTTTTTTTTTGCCCCTGGGTAGAGTTCCCTGTTTATCTCACTCCTGACCCAGAGCCCCCCTTCCTGCACCCCGACCCCCTACCCAGAGCCTCGACAAGGGTACGCCTCAGTCCGCTAGCTTTCTCCGTTCATCCGAGTACTTCGAAATGTGAAGACAAGGTCCTCTCCTTTTGGAGTTTCCCTAAGGCCCCTATGAAACCCGTCTCACAGCAGTCCCTTTTTTTCGTCCTACATGCGGCCCCCCACCTCTTTTTCCCCGGTGTTCCCGGTCTTTCCGTATTGTACCGTCCTACCTTTGATAAAGGTTTGCGAGGCACGCCTCCGTTGATTATATGTCCTCCCATTATGTAAAAAGAGCATGCCCCGTGTGTTCTCCACCTTCATTAGGCTACTGGTTTCCCTTAGTGACCCCCGGCAGAGCGACATTCTCTTTCCTTTCGCACTTAAAGAGCTGGCCACCGCTTTTAGCCCCCTTCCCCACCCCAATCAGTCCTACCAGTTCCCGGCGCCCACTTTGCCCAATTCGTTGTTGGCATGGTTGACCTTCTTTCTTGGTTCCTTTGGTAGACTGTCTTGGAAGGTTTTTTTCACATGCTCGTGGCGTGTAGTCCAGGATCGTCGGTGGGTCTTTTTCCTGAAGAGTCTTCCCCCTTTTATCGTGAGTGGCAAGTGCGCTTCCACACCCCGGTTTTCTCGTCTTTGCCCCCCCCATACAATTCCCGCTTTTCCCACGAAATTCAAACTACCCGTTTCTTTAAGCTTTTCCCCCCCCATCTTCGGTGCGCTTTGCCTGGCTTGGTTAATCGCGATACGATTCTGCGGCCTGTTTAGACCCCCCTCTTTTCCCGCAGATAGTCCTGCCCTTCCCTTAGAATTCATTTTCCCGTGGGCCGCAAACGCGCCTTGCGACCCGTGGCCTGACTGGTGTACGGATAAAAAAGTCCCCTTTCGAGCAGGCCGCGACCCCTCTATGCCCCAAGCTAGATCTTTCCTTCGCCCCTTTCTTTTGAACCAGGGAGCTTTGCGCAACGAAACCTCGCTCAGTCCCCCCACCCCCCCCCCCCCCCCACCCCCCCCCCCCCCCCCCACTCCCCATTCGGCAAAAATAGTGCTCACCGGAGGCCCCGATTTGGTTTCTTCGATCCCAGGGATGCTCTGCCTTGACCCCCCTTCCAAAAATGAGTTGGCTTCTTAACCCTAGCGGCTCCGTTTAATCATCTACTTTTGGCCAGGACGTACAGGAAATTAATTTCCCTCCCTCGCCGAAGAGACAAATGTCTTGCCCTCCTCTTCGAAGCTCACCCCCTTTCGTAAGTCTGTGTGCACCTCTAAGTTGAGTGCTGGCTCTTTGACCCCTCGTAGGACAGGTAACTCCCCCTCGGCGTTTAAGAATGTATTTGACCAGCCCCTAAGTCTTTTAAGTATTTCACCCGACCGAGTATTTGGCAGCCCTCAACACGCCTTTGGCCACTTCTCCTGAAAATTATGTAGTGTATCATCCGTCCTCAGGGCTCTTCAATCCTTCGTTGTGTTTGATTGATTTTGACCCCCTGGGCCATGCTATTTTTCACTTTATAAGTGTAGATACGTTGATAAGAGTCAATTCTATTATCCAAACTGGTTCTGGTGATGAACTCCATCTTCACATAAGTTTTTCGTTGTCCCCCAAGAAATGCACACGCCTTTGGTTACCTGTCAATCACTTTCAGTAGCATGCCTCCAATGGGTGGCCGTCTCTTTTTTCTCCCCACGCGTTTTGCCCGTCTGCTTTTCCCCCTCATTACTGAATGTGTCCCTGCTCCGGAAGGAGGTCGTACATTATCGTTGAGGTCGCGTCGGCGCTGGTCACCTGTGATGTAGCTTTAGCTTGCCGTTCCGCCACGTTTCTTCTCCCCCCCTCCCCCAAAAGGTAACTTAGCTCCGTCATGTATTCGTCTCCCCCCCCCTTTCGCTGGCGATCTGGTCCGAAGAATCTTTTCCAGTTCATTGTGACCTGGATTACGGTTGTTTTTTTCCCTCACACTCCTCAGCCGCATGGGAGTCATCGATCGTGGCGTTCTTCTTCTCCCATGTTTTTTTACCCTTCCCCGCCCCTTCGCCATTCTCCTTAGCGACTTCCGTCGTTCACTCGAAAAATTGTCTTCTTCTGCGCAAGCCGGGGCTGTCGTCCAAGTATGGATCGTCCAACGTACTGTCGAACGGCTCTTAATTCTATCGCCTCCCCCCCAGAAAGCATTACTTCCCAACCAGAAGCGCTCACAGTACTCCTTTAAGGAGCTTTGATGCATTTTTGAAGATGGCTCTTCCAGAGATTGCATTTTGAAGTCGTTGTAAACTCGTCTCCCCTTTAACGGTGTTTCATCTCATCTGATTTTTGTGTTCCCTTCCCTCTTTTCAAAGGAAAAGTCTTTTATTTACGTGTCCCCCTCTGCTTGGTTGCCCGACACCAACGGTTAACTTGCATGGAAAACGACCCGAATTGTCAACGACCCAACCACTAATTTCCAGAAACGACTCTCCTCATTCCCTCCTGAATTCCTTGTAGGATCTTTTTTTCTCTAAGTCAGTCTCATTTGGAATGTTTTCGGGGTCACACCTCCCGATGAAGTTACTCCAGCTGCTCCTTAGTTTGCTCTTTCTTCTTTTGTGGAAGCTTCGCCCAGTTAGGCCGCCTCCAGTTCTACCATGAGGCTTTCGACCCATCCCCCGAGTATCCTCTGCCCTTAGGATCACCTTCATCGTTTGATTTAGTTTTCCTTCCCACGGCAGTTTGCGCCAGACCGTCATGGTGGTCGCCCGTGTTTTTCTGTTTTTCATCCTTCCTGTTCTGGTCTTTCCCGGAATGAACTCAACCTGCGCCTTCGCTTTGCCCTTCGGTCTTCCTTTTGTTATTAATGTTTTTTATACTCTTTGAGCCTGGTGCCCTTTTTCGATAAGGTAACGTTTCGGGCTCTTTTTTTCGCTCTCTTTTCGCATTTTTTCCTGCTCCCTAGATAACATGCTCGTTCTGCCGTCTACTTCTATCCTACTATCCGTTCCCGTCGAGATGCCGGGCGATCGTGCATGCTCGTTGCCAGGTTGTATTCCTCTGAAAGAGAAAGTGTTTGACACCCCAGATAGCAGACTCCCTCTGTTCTCCATGATAGAAAATGGTACTCCTCCCATATGTTGATACGTGAGCTCTGTCACCCCTCGCACCCGTCGACGGTGCAGGAAGGTTGAGGTTCCGGTCACCCACCCCCCCCAACCACCCCCAAACCCCCCCCCCCCCCACCACACCACCAGTGAACCAATTAGATGACCATTCGTTTGGCCCCCACAGGCTCCCCCCCATCACCCGTCGGATCGGCCGTCTGGAGTCTCCCCTTCGTTTGGGCATCTTCGATATCCGTTTGGATCGGGCCGATTATTCCGTCCGAAGAAGGCCATAGGCGAATTTATTCGGCCCTCCGGTGTTGGCTCTCCCTCCCAGACCACTCAAGAAAGACGTCCCCCCCCTTCAGGTTATCCTTCACTGCGAGGACTTCGTCCCTTGAGTCTGACCACTTTCACAACAAAGACTAATCCAGGCTCCCCCCTTTCAAAAGAGTATCTTTCCATGCGGCCGCACTTTGTGCGTAGTGCGTGACCTGCCTTGTTGATTTTTTTCTTGGGTATAGGGTGTGTCGATTCCAGTGCCCTCGCTTGGGTAACGCAGCTTTCCATTCTTTTCTTGCCGTTTGAGGTGACTTCCCGCACCCCGCCCTCTTTACATGACCCACGGGAAACCTTGGCCTATCTACAAAAAGTACTCCCAAATTCCATCCCCCACCATCACTCAACCTACCAGCTCTTATCAATATTTGACTAGGTCCTTTCCCCCTCTCTTAGGACGATCCTCTCTCATTCTCCTCCCTCTATATCCTACCCCCCACGTTTTTCAAATATTTGCCCTTGACCAGTCGTCTCAGTAGACAATCATTTGATTGGAAGCTATTCGCCGGCTCATCAGAGTTAGTGTGGTTCGTTTCTGATGAACAAAAACTACCCTCTTCCGAATCCCTCGCTGTATTTTCCCCGCATTCTATTCTTAAAATTTCACGGCCCCTACGGACTTCTCACCAAAATGACTACAGAAGGAAACTTTTTCCCCTCGCATACGCTTTGTTTTCTAGTGGCTGGGTTCGCACGCTCATGCAGCCTCAGGAAACCCCCCCGCGCACTTGGCTGAGCCTTTTTATCGCTCTGCGGTCCTCAGATAAAGGACTCTGAATAGACCCCGTCAATCTCCTTACTCCCTTCTCTCTGACATGATTCCTTTTCTATTTCAGTCCCCGTTCTAGCTGTCCCCCCTTGAAGCGTTCCTGCGTCCCCGGAACTAGTTTGAAGGTGTTATTCTGCCCCACCCTAGACCTTACTCGCCAGTTGGATCCGGGGCGACTCCTTCTTTAAGAATTCTTTTTTCCTGTAGCCCCAGATTTTTTTCGAGAAACGTAATAGAAATTATTTACCCTCCCCCCCTGGGTTTGTTAGTTCTCTCACCCTTTTACTAATAATACGGTTTGTTTTTCTCTCTCCTTCCCTTTGTGAATATCCCTGCATTGGCTTTGACGCGCCCAATCGATCTGCGGTTGCCACTACCGGAAGAGGCACCCCGTTTTGAAAAAACGCTTTTTCCCCCATTCGGGGCCCCAGCCTGCTGGACGTTGACTGTTAGAGTTGTTCCCATCTTGCAGCCCACCGGGGCTTTCCCTTTCAAGGAACCCCCTACCCTCGTTCCCTTTTTTACGATTACGAAAGGTCTGACTTCCGATGATGTGTTTGTATCGGAGTGTAGACCCAGGGCCACCCTTTTCCTGGGGTAATCCTTGATGACAGCATCTTCCTGTAGTCCCGTTTTATCGTCCAAGTTTCAAGTTTCGGGGCTTGCTCTGCAGTCCTCTCCTCCATGCTCCCACAAACTCTCCTTAGGTGAGAAGATTGGGAAGATTCGAATCTTTCCCTTTTTCTTTGTTGTCCTCTTCCCCTTTTTCGGGGAAAGTTGAAGGTACCGCAGATCGAGTGGAGTCATCGTTAGCGAGCCTTTTCCAATGCTTTCCGGCCCGAAAAGGTTTGCGACACGGTTCCTCTCTTTGTCCGTAGCAAGACTCCTCTCATTTTTTAATCTCTCGGATTTACAGGCGGTACTTCTTTTTCACCTTTCAGACGGTCGGAGAATTTTCCGACTCTCTCCCGCCTCCTTGCCTAAAGCTCCCTCGTCAAGAAGTATGTGTTCATTCCTTATTGGGGTGTGACGTTTTTAAGATGGCGTGCGTGAGTTGAAATTGTTTGGGTCACTCCTTGCACTTTCCCCCCTGGTGTGTTGCAGTCCTTGTTGTCTCACCCTTTCCCTTCACGGCTGCGAGCCTACTGAATATAGGCTTTCTCGCAACAATCAATCTCAACGCCCGATCGGTTGTGACCCAAGAACGCCATTCATTGTCCCACTACCACAAAACCGCCCTTCTCCTCTCATTCTTAGTGACCATTGGAGAAGTGATGGATTTCCCTTTTTTTCCGCGACTTGCTTTGTTCTGTTTTAACTCGGTTCGGCTAAGGGAATAATGAGACTTACGTTCTGGGGCTCTTGCTTTTTCCATGCTTAAGCTTAACGCCTCGTAACTAGGAAGGAGGCTTAAGTTTCTTCCCTCGCACAGCATATGCTTGCTCCTTCGCCCCCCCTTCTTAATCCGGTTGTCCCCTGCCTTTTCAACTCTTAGCAAAGAATTCCGCTTGTCGGTCCGGGGGACTACGGTGTTCTCGGTCTTCTGCCGTCATCAACCCTGTCCTTGATCTTTTGGTCCTTTTTCTACTCTCTCGGCGCATTTATGAACACAATCCGCGGTTCTTTTTTCTCTTTGTTCGTCATCTCGGCGCGCTCCTTAAAAATTTGCATTTCTCCCTTTTTCCTATAAAGTTCACTGTTTCTCTTTTTTCTCGCGGCTATTCCTTTCCCCTCCGTTTTAGCTCGTTGCCTCGCGCAGTGCTTAAAGTTTCTTTTTTTACTCCTATTGTGGTTTGATCGATGATTGTCTTTGGGAGATTTCCCTTTTCGTCTCTGGCCCTGTATAGAATCGCAAGGAGCTCTCACCAGCCGCTTGGACTTATTTTTTTGACTGAGTCCATCTTTATGAATGGAACAGCTTCCACAATCCCAGTGCACGCATTTTGACAGAAAGTTTCGCAGAGCCTTTATTCTTCCTTAGAAGACAGAAAACTTTTTCGTCAGGTTGCTTGAAGACAAAATGAGACACACGTCGTTCTCCCTCCCGGCGCATGGTTAATTTCCTTCACCGCTTCCCACTGTGTCCAGCCGTTTCGATTATCCGCACGGTTTGCCTTCCGCAGGATTTGGAGGCAGAATATTTTTTAATTCTTCTCTCATTCACCCATGTACTGGTTGACTTGAGCCCCCAGAACAAGATCCAAAGACAATCTCAGTTCTTCATGCTCGAGACTCAACATCCAAGAACATTCGACGTCCTCAACGCGTTTCAACGGCGCCACTGACAACCCGTTTCTTTTATTGCGGCTCCGATGTGCCCATCCTCTTTTGGAATGTTTCTTTATCAGATAGTTCTTCTCTCTGTCTTTGCCCTCAGGGTTTCTCTTTTTTGCGCTCTTCAGTCATTTTTTTCCCGCTTCGCGGGCAGAACAAAAGCAGGACTTACACCACTTTGAATGTCCTCTCTTTCCCCACCCTAAAAAATTCTCTAACCCAACGCCACACTCCCCCATTTTCTGAAACCTTGATTTTCTGCCTGCCGCTGTTTCGTTCCTGAGTTCGTCCTGAGTTATGACATGCGCGGCAGTCAAGTTCGATCAGGACCCAAGCGTCGGACACCTGGGTAAGAAAGGGACCAGCTATCGCTAATACTTTCTCCTCTCTGGAAGGCGTCAAACTTCGTCATGGCGCTACCCCGTTGCGGAGCTGCTGTTTCGGATAAAAACCAACCTCCTAGCCTCCTATCCGCCTTTCTCCTCGATCCGCCAGATCTCTTCTTTCCCCTTCAAACTTCTTCCCCCACCCCCCAGTACTTAGGCCCCTCCACAGGCAATCCTTCGCCTTTTCAAACATTTTTCCAAAGTTGGCATCAGTGTTTTTCTAGCATCTGATCTCAGCTTCCCTCATCCCCATACACACGCCTTTTCCCGCGAACTGCATCAAGAGTTTCATCCATCAGATTCACGCCCTCACTTTTTCACGGCCTATTCCCGTCTTCTCCCTTTTTCCCCAGCACAGGATCCTGAGCCCGAAAACCATAATCCTCCCACCCGTAGCAGAGCTCTTCGTTCCTTGTGTGCCCCGTGTGCAAGATCCAAGTTGACGTGCTGTCGATTTCTTCACAATTCGCCCATAATCCGCCGGCGTTTTTGCCCCGCATCTTCTGGTTCCATTTAGACCTTACGTTCTGTGTACTCGTCTCTAGTTATCTTCCTGTATTTTGGAAGAATAATCACGACTTTGTGAACTTCGTCCAAGATCAAAACAAGGTCCGTCAGCTACCTTCAATTCTTCTTCTTTCACCTCTTTTTGTTCCAGTTTTTTTTGGGAGAGTGATTGCTTTCCAATGTGGGCCCCGTTTGACTTTCCGAAAATGCAGGAATCGCTGCCTTGCCAAAGTCTGGCTTCCCCGCCTCGGCAACCTCGGGACTCCCACAACCCTCATGTAGTCTTGACCCCTTTTGCCCACAATGATTCTTCCCGTTTAAGAATCCCGTCTGCCCCAATCGGACCCCTTTCCAACTGGTTGGCCTTTTCAACTCGCCCTCTTAATTTTTGGTTGTAACCGTCATTCGGCCCTTTTCTTGGAATATGCCCCTCTGCATGGTGTTGCCTCAGCCCCTTTGACTTATGCTGATCGGTCCGAGTCGATTTCCCCGTTCTGTAGCCAGGCCCCTCCTCTGTCTCTTTTTTATGCCTTCGAAAAGTTGCCCTTCCTGGCTGTCGGCTCTCTGCGCTTAGCGACCTCTCCGAAAACAAATCCTTTATGCCTTCCCGGTGAGACTCTTTTGCAGAAGCTCCTAAGGCCCCTTGCGCTCCCAGAAAACCTCACCCCTATGTTTTTCGAAAAAGTTAAGGCGCAACGAAGATCCTGAGCGGGTCGATAGCGGGGTCTTTCGGCGCAGTCGTTTTTTTTTAAGCGGACCGAAAAAGCCTCGAAGAGCTTTTTGAGATCCTTTCCTTCTCCCCTGATTCCTGAGATGAATTGCTTCTGAGAGAATGTCCCTTTCTTGACAAGCTGTCGTGCAACCCAACCTCTTTGTGGACTTTTTTCAAGTTTGCGTGTCTCTTCCCCGACTCTATTTCCCTACCAATGGACCACAACTCTCCCACAAACTGACTTCTACTCCAAATCTACCTGGTTGTAAGTTTAAGATTGGCTGTTATCGCTTTTAATTTTTTCGTGTTTATCATCTGCGCCCCGCCGGTTCTGTACACCGTGGTCAGGGTCTTTTGGGTGTTGCCAAACTCTTTTTCCCAATGAACATACTGCCTTTCCTCTGAGTCCTATCCCCAAGTTCTTGTGTAGAACAACACTACTTACCGGACGCGATCCCCCACGGAAAGGCCTTTCCCACAACCCCGATTTCACCGTCCACCATGCCGCACGCCTCCCCATCCCGCTTTTTGCATTTTCATGACCTTTCCCATCGTCGTCCTCCTTGCGTGGTTTCAACTAGGGAAAATCGCCGGATTCCTAATACTTGAGTCTAGTTAGTTTTGGTCGGATGCCGATCGCCCCCTTTAACCTCGAGGAATGACCCCTAAGGAGACTTTATTGCCTGCGGCGGAAGATCTTCGCGGCCACAAAAGCACCTTCTCCCACCTTCTGTTTCTAACCTTGAATCGGTCACAGCCTTCTTCCGGTCCCTCCGTCACCTGACCTACGGTGGTGTTTGTCAGGACCACTTTTTTTTGGGTTTTGTGTAGTAACAACTTCTCCCTTCGTTCTTTTTATTAGCCGGTGAATGACCACCCCCACCACCCCACCCCCACTTTCTCGTCTCATTTAGGAAATCCGGCAGCGGGGATGTTCTTTCTATACGCGAGCGACTCCACACCCCTCTCTGGTCACTGGTGTCGAGTTATGTCGATCTTCTTCGCGTCTTTCTCCCTTTTTGGATATTGAGGTTCGTACCTTAGACGCATTCCCCCCTCCAGACCCTGCCTA
>Ga0179591_1296270_pt1 | contig 10774 bp, 11 predicted proteins | sample CZOMad2_1_08_16f_FD_182891 | JGI IMG/M metagenome (GOLD analysis project Ga0179591, IMG submission 182891) | Vadose zone soil fungal communities from Angelo Coast Range Reserve, California, USA - CZOMad2_1_08_16fungal (PacBio error correction) | ecosystem: Environmental > Terrestrial > Soil >... | reverse complement strand
AAAGCAGACATTCATGAGGTCGATTCTTTTTCCGATCACCCGATAGCCCTCCTTTTTTTCCTGGTATAAAGGCTTTCACGGTAATTCGTATCGTCTTTCCTCCTCTTCCCCAGTACTAGTCGCACCGACGTATTGCGGCCCCATATTCAAAAAACAATTCTAATTCCCCTTGTGGTTGACTTCCTCAAAAAAATCTTCCCCCCCTTCGCCCTGAATTATTAGACAAGTCTGCGGACCAACTTCCTTCCCTCCCCCCTTGGAAACCGAGAGTCGAGCGCAACTTTTTCCTAGTCCCCGGCACTACCTCGACGTCCCCCATTCCGGTGCTTGGATGTCCAGTAACCCTCCCTCAAGACGCCAGCAGGCAAAAGCGCGCTCTCTCTCTTTGTTATTCAGCGATTTCCAGGTGCTAGTAAGTTGCTGAGTCACCTTTTCCCTAGTTTCTGCCTTATCTCCTCTTCCCCCCGATGATTGAGAAAGCCTCTTTTTTTTTTCACCACCTCACCGACCCCTGATCCCCCCTTTTGTCCCTTCTAATGTTAGGTGCAACAGAATAAGTTCTCCCCTACCCCCATTGAGAATAATTCAGTTTTCAGTTAGCCTTAAAGTTGATACTAGAGTTTCTTTCCCTGTTGTTCCTGGCTGTGCTTTCCAAAAGGCCCGTCGTTGCTCTGAGCCTCTGTTAGGATGGGGAGCTTCTTGACTGAAAAGGGATCTTTCTCCCTCCGGGTTCCTCGGCATAATCTTTTTTTCCTCCTGTCCTTCATAAGTTTTTAGAATTGTTACACCCCCCTTGTAATCCCAGAACCACCGGGTTTTTTCTGCCCTCCGTCCACCTTCAAGCCATTTCTTGCTCGGACAATAAACCCCTATCCTCCTTACGCGTGGTCCACTTTCTTTCTTGATATGGTCCAGTTGACTTTTACCCGTAGGTCCGGGCCCCCGAATTCTAAAGATGATGAGTGACCTAATCCCCTTCTCTTTCTTTGTTTGGGCTTCCCTTCCTTTAAGATCCAAGCGGACCTCCCCCCTGCCAGATCATCCGACTCCGATTATTCCTTGTCCGTTAAAGTTTCCTTTTAGAATCTTCTCTTTGAAGAGCAGCCTCCCTCGATTAAGGCTCATACGGCTTTTCCTCTGTCCGCCCCCTTATTTTTCCCCCCATCTAAGTTTTCTTCTGGCCGTTCCTCTTGAAGAACCCCTAATTACTCCGTTTTATTTCTGTCGCGACCGAAGAAATCGTTTATGCTTACACTCCTTCCTTGCCTGCAGAATCCTTGCCCCCCCTTTTTCTGCGTTTTTTCATTAACATTTCATTGTCGTTCTCCTCCTCCTATTCCTTTCGAGACTTTTCTCTTCTTATTTTCCCCACACCAGGACAGCTACAAGTGAGTCTCCATCGCCCGGCGTCCTTTTCAAAACGAACCCACATCCACCTACAAACCCCCCTTTCCTCCCTTCAATAAACGGGTGCGACTATTTTCTTCTTTTTCGGATTCCGAACTGTTTTTCTTTATGTTGAGAGCCCTTTCCCTTCCAAAGCCCGCCCTCTTCTTCCTCCTTTCCTTTTTACTGGACAACCGCTTACCCCTCCCATTTGTCTCATTTGATTAAGAGTTACACCCTTTCCCTCCATTTTTCCAAATTCATCCATTTCCCCCTGCAGAAAGGCAGGAGTCTTCAACCCCCCTGCTGAATCTTTTGTCCCACTATGTTAGTTTTTTTCGCTTTACTTGATTCACCCTTCCTACTTTTCCCCAGCTGTAAAAGGATTGTCAACTCTTTTTCACCTCAACCCATAAAATCTTTGGACGAAGAACCCCAAGCTTTCTTTTTTTTTTAATCTTTTCAAGCGTTTTCCCTTCCCCTAGAAAGAAACGCTTTTGGCACCAAAGACTTCCCTTCCCCCGTCTTGTTTTATTATGAAAACAAGGACCTCTCAACCTGTTTTTTCTTCCTCTCCCACGTGCTCAGTTTTCCCTTTAACTGAAGTGCTCTGCTTCTGATTTACATTATTATTGCTTCTTTTCCTGCACCACTCGCTTTGCACTTCCCTTTTGCCTATTTAGTCGTCAAAGATTTCCCCTCCCCTGCCCCTACAAAGCTATCCCCTTTTTTCCCTGCCCACCCTCGCATCCCCTTCTGGATTTTTTTTTCCCGACAGCCGGCACGGTGGTTTTCTCATAACGATTCCCTACCTATTGCGCAATCCCTCTCCCAGACCCAGAGTCCTCCTTTCCCCCCCAGAAGGTAATTCCCTTCGTTGAAGCCCCTCCGTAATCTGATTGGAGACCAAATTTCCACTTTTTAACCCCCCCTAACGATCGATTTTCTTTTCCCCTACAACCTTTTCACTATTTCCGTGCTGCAGTCTGCCTGCCCCTAAACCCTCCCGTCTCTTTTAACATTGATGGTTCGGCTAGTCTTTTTCCCTGGTGATTTACGCCTTGGAAGACCCCCCCTCGAGCGGCCGCTTACGAAGGAACCTCCCTTCCCCGAGTTAGGGCTGTCGACGGCAATTTCTTCGGACCTTCCTACTGCATCGGCCCATCGGACCAACCCCCATTCCGCAAAGTCCACCCGTTCATTCGTTATTCCCCCCCCACCGGTTCTTTGGCGACGAACAGGTCCCAGTCCCCTTCCGCCCCATCAAGCTCTGCCCAATGATCCATTTTCCCCTTCTCCTGTGAACCAAAGAACATGCGGCCCATTTCCTGTCTATGTAGTATCCTTCCCACCACGTTCTCTTTGTGCCCCGTCACGACTTCTGGCCTGAAACCCATCGAACTATCCGCGTTCATGTTTCCCGCTGACCCCCTTCGCATCTCTCTTAATCCCCCTTTTTGAGAAGAGATCTCTGAGTTTGGTTCCCCCTATTCCTTCTTTCTTTAGATCATTTCATTTCGCCTTCGTCTTTTTTCACCCGCAAGATCTGTTTTCTCCCCATATTCCGTGCTGGACGTTTTTCGTTTCTCCCCCCCAGAAATGGCTCCCATGCCGCTCTTTTTCTTTTTTCCCTTTTTTTCCCCCTAAATTTTCGCGCCAGTGGCGGCGGTCGTGTTTTCGAGAAATGACGCAGCTCCCCTTGCCTTATTTTTTCTGGGCAGAGGCGGTAGGAATAGTCCCCTCTAACATTCCTCTGAAAAGCATGCTAGCTTTTTCGCCCAGGTCTTCCGCTCGACCTGGTTTCCCGGCGTGTTCGGAAAACATCCCCCCTTCCCTATAGCCGAAAATTTCTCCGGTTCGGTTTGATCGAGGCATTTTCTCCTCCACTTTTTTATTTTCCCATCAAAGCGATCGGCTAATGTTTCCTCTTATGGACAATTATTGCTACCAGATTCCCTTTTCTCTGGGGAACCCCCCCTAGGGCAAGTTCATGGATATTTCTCTCCGGGGGTAGATTTACAGTTTATTCCTCTTCTTTCTCAGTATCCCTGGTTATGATACCACTTTTCCTTTTATTGGTATTAATACGACCAGCTGGCAGAATTATAGGGTTTCTCCCTTGCAACCTGTGTACTTGGTCTTTTTTCCCTTCCCTTTTCCATACGTTCTCCTCTCCCAAGATCCCCTTTTGCCCAATAGGTCGTTGGCTTCTTTCCCACAAGGCAATCGTGACTTCCCCGACCTGTCCCTCTACTCATTAAATTCCCCGACCAATCCGCCCTCTTTTTAAGAATGCCCCCCGATTGGAGCGTTTCCTTTTTTTTCTCGCCAATCCGGATTGTTCCACCTGGGTTGACCAAAAAATCGGATTCTTCTCTGGAAAGCGACGAACTTATCCATTTGGGTTTTTTTTCCCTTACGTTTCTGTTTTTAGGTTTACCCCAAGCATTCATTAGTGTCAACTGCTGCCGGCTAAGTGAGGAAACCTCCTTTCCAAGTTGATCCGCTCATTTCCCCCTCGTTTTTATGCTGTCTCTTCATGTCAAGCGATGGCCTCGTGCCCTCTGTCCTTACTTCTTTAACTATTAAACATCGCCCACTCTTCTTTTTACCTGGTGAGTCAGTACCTACACCCTTTTTGATTTTTTTTCCCCTATAACTGCTTCTCACTACATCCTGCTGACCGGAGGTGCGGACTCTCACTCCTCAAATCGGTTTTCGTTGGACCGTTCCTCTAAATTTAGATTTTAATGCGTTCTGTTTGTTCTCTCATTGAACGCGGATCAATACCTGCCGTCCAATCTCGCCATCGGCCGGTTTTCCTCCCCCTTTTTAATGCCCGATACCATATTCTCGACGAAGCGAGAGGGCTTTGGCTTTTATATAGAACTGAAGAACTCTTATTAATTTCCGCTATTCTCCCTCTGTTTTTCCCCTCTTGTACGAATACTCTTTCTTTCTTCTCTCCTCCAAAGTAGACGCCTGAGTAATTAGGCTTCTGCAATATTTTTTCCCAAGAGCTAAAGAGCCTCAATCATTCCTCGCAAAGTCTTCTCTCGACGTCGACCCTTTTACTCTCTCAGTTCTAGATACTCGTACTTCGCTAAACTTTTCCCCTCAACCTCCGTTCCGAAAAATTGATCGTTGCCACTTTTTTCTCTTTGCTTCGCCCCCCCCCTCCCCAAACCTCCTAACCGTTGGTTGATTCGATTTCCTTACTCCATGCGTGCCGAACCGTCTTTTCACATGGACAATGACGAACTCCCCGTAGAGGTACTCTTCTCATAGGTCATGTTTTGCTGCTCTTTGCCTAGGAATCGGTCTTTCCCCAGGCTGCGTACCCACAGGTTCCTTTCTAGCTGGATGGTAACCTGCTTAGCAACCCAGGTAGGTCTGGAATCTCCCCTGACTAGGCCGGCCGTCGAGTTGATTGCGACCCTCCTCCTCACTTTTCTCAACTACCTTTGCCCTGCCAAAAGTGACGCTTCAAGATGAGCGGTCCTGGTTTAAGAAAAAACACTCCCCCACAGGTCCCCCCACCAGGACTTCTTTTAGGATTCCTCCTTCGCTGAATGCGCACCCTGTTTTTTCAGTATAGTTTGCGGGGCGTTTCGCAGAGCTTTGATATACCCAGGCCTACCTGTCTTGAAGGTTCCTTTCTAATGGCCGTGATGTGGAGACCCATTAGCCCTTAATGAACTCAGTCCCGACAATGATTCCTGAACCGAATAGGGACAGAAATTTGCGTCCCTCCCCCCCCAATGACGAATAAAAATTGCCCCTCTTATCAAACTTCCCCCACAGTCTGGAGATTAGCTGAGCGATAGGGAGAAGGGAGAGAAGATCAGGACTTGGAATTTCCCTCCCAAGACGCACCAGCGGGTATTCCAAAGGCGGTATTTTTATGATGGAAAATATGACCCTTTACAGCCTCCCAGAGGCGCGGCCCGTGAAGGGAATCTTGGATCATTATGGCCGATGTTTTTGCAATCCCCCGTTATGCCGAGACACACCCCGTTTGTCCGCGCAAAGTACCCGTGTTTGCCCAGATTTGTGCCCGAGGAAGACCCTAAGTAGTTCGATACGCCCCTTTCCGCTAGAAACGAAGCCACTTTTTACGAACGGAATGAAACCCTCCCTCTTTTTCTATCAGTTGCTCTCAAGATCATTTAGTTCAGGGAATTTTCTTCTCCTTTTACCCACAAGTTGTGTGTTATGAATCAACCAAGACGCGATTCGCTGGGGTGCGATTGCTCTTCCGAGCAAGATCAGAAAGTTTTCCGACTTCCCCTTTAGTCCACCGTTCATCTATCTCTTCCCTTTTACGCGTCCCGAGTCGGGCAAGATCGGGCGCCCCCCTGTGCGGGAACATTCAACCCTGTCCGACTGGAGGTTTTTCTTCCACAACCCCCCTGCACACCCCTGATCATTATTTCCGTGAGCCTGCACGGTGCCAGACAGAGAGAGCGTCCCCCCTCCTAATTGGGTCCTTTTGCATCCCTAGCAACAGTCCACGGGCCCTCAGGGCCGTCTTGGCTGTCTTTTAACCCATCGCCCAAGGAAAGCTCGCTCTCCCCCTATCAGCGGATCACTCTCCTTCCTCGGTGGAAAGGTGGCATGTCTGGGTGGGATCCCTGTTGTTTTATGCATATTTCGCGCTGCCCCTGAGAATGCTACTCTATTTTTATTCGTAAACCAGTCGCTTCACCTTTGTTCTCTTTTCTGTGAATGGCTCCCCCCTTTTTTGATCTCTTTTTCGCACTCCCCCCACTAACCCAACGGGTGCGCATTGATCTACCGTAAAGTTCCTGCCATTTTAACTGTTCGGACCCTCTTTGGGATTAAAAAGTACTCTATCGGGCCTCTTGACCCTTATGTACCTTGGGTCTCCTGAGTTGCTAATGCTAGTTATTTCTATCGCCCTCGGACCCGGGTGTGTAACCTTTAAGTATACCTAAATGTTTTGATAAGACCCAGACCTCCCTTTCGCCCCACAGTTTGGGTCCCCAGCTGGACCCCAGACATCTTGTAGGTCACAGTAAGAAACCTTAAGAGACTCTTCCCATGCTCTGTTTGACAAATAGGGTTACTTCCAAGCTGAAACCCCTTAGAAGTGTGAGGCAATAATAACCCCTGATTATCGATGAGGACTCTCACCGATAGGAATTTTTATTGGCCCCCCTCTTCCCTGTCGAGAAGTAGCCATCCCAAATTGGTCCCCTCCCTCATCCGATCGCTTTCAGTCCCTTTTTTTTTCGGTTACGTTTAGCGAACCCTGTCCGGTCTATGAGAGCAGGCTCCTCCATTCTCCCCTGCAGTCCCTGTTCAAATCTGCTTCCTAATACCGAGTGCGCTAGCTTTTGGCAAAGTTGCCAATTTGCATTTCCCGTCCTCAACGTAAGGTGTCTATTTTTAGTTTGAAGAATCCCTTTCCTCTCTTTGGACCCTCCTTATTTCGCTATGCAAATTTGCCCACATTAATAAGAAGTTTTTTTATTTCTATAATTATGTATGTTCCTCTCTGGACCCTTCTTTCTTTCTGATCCTTATTGGATCGCACCCACCCCTTTTTCTTCCCCCCAGGGTTTAGATTGGGTAAAAACGTTTTATAACCGTCAACGTGATCGGCCACACACGACCCCCCCACTAACGAATTACTCTCCCCTGGACAGACCTTGAACACACGGGCGAACATATAGTTTGTTCTTCCTTTCTGATTTTCCCTCAGCCTTTCTTGATTTATGTTTTTCCAGTTCTCTTTTCCTCCGAATCACATATGTTATTTCCTTTCCTTCTTTCCACCCTTTACCCCGTAGTTTGCTCCCACGATTAAGAGTTCCCATAGTCCATTTCTTTTTTCCTAGTGCGCCCGGCCCCTGAAATAAGGCACGAGACTTGACACCTCCTGGGGCATGTCGTTCGTCCCTTTTCTCCGTCATTTGCCAAGCGAAGGAGTTTACCACGCCTTCCCCTCCCCAATGAAAACTTCTAGACTTGGATAAATCTGTTCAAGCCGGCTGCCTCTCCTCAAGATCTGGCAAACATACTGAAGTCAACGGATTGGCGATTATGATTAAACGCTCCCCCCCCCGGTTAGTTTTGACTTCTTCATCTTTTTTCTGATGGGTCCTTTAATGATGATCTTGCATTTCCACTATAAGTTGTTTTATCCTCTTCCCACTTTCTCTATCTCAACGCGCTTCTTTTTAGCTTGCCCCCTTTTGCCTTTTCTACCAAAGATCACTTTTTTACCTTTTTGCATAAAGAGCTTCGTTTAGTATTAACGACAGCTTCCCTTTTTTCGCAACCCTATCACTATCTAACGAAGTTCTCTTTTCCTTTTTCTCCCCGACAACCCGATGCGTTGACGAACTCCCCCCTCCTGCCTAATTGCCCTTATTTGAACCTTTCAGCTTTTTCTTTTCATTTGGAGAAACCAACCTCTTCCCTCCAGTATCTTTGCATTGCCTTGTCGGACTCCCCACAAGTGCACGAGATCTCCGAATCTCTTTACAAAAGTTCGAGGATTAACAGGGGCTGTGAGGCTAGTCTTGAAAATTGTCTTTTTCTTTCCGCCGTTTTTCCTCAGACCCATCCCCCCAGCCTCATTTTGAAGGCAATTCCTCCTATGCCTTTTTTTTGGTAGACGGCACTTTAGCGTCCGAGAAGCCTACTTCGGCCCTCCAAAAAGACCGAAGTCATTTCTCCTTCCACACTAACGCCCACTGGGGACGATTGTTCTTCCCCTCTCCCTGACCAATTTTTGAACGTCGGAAAGTCCAGTTACTTTAACAGACACACTAAGGAAGCCCCTCCTTCTATCAACATCTTTCTTTCTGACTCGGAAGGAGTGGAAATTTTTTTTGTTTTTTTTTTCTGACCTTCCTCTGACTCCCCCCCCTGAAGACCCCCATAGAATATATATCCCCCCCCCCCTACGTTGTGTTGAGTTAGATATTGTCTTTTCAGGATTCTATATTTACGAGTTACTCTCATTTTAATTTAAATCATGGAAAAGACCCCCCAGTCTTTTTTATCATGACTACACTCTCACGACGTGATGCGCTTTTTAAACTGCCCTTATGACCCCCCCTTCCTAGAAGTTCTTGAGTCGTTATCCCGGTTTTTCGTTGGTTGTATTTTTGATTGAGCTGACTTCCCTGAGTATTTTCGTTTATGCGAGGGCCCGCTGTATTTTTCCCACAAATGCAGACCCTCTTCGGGATGCTGCATTTTCGCCCTTCGTTCCTCTAGCTGGCCAACGGGCGTGGCGTCAGAAAAAAGCCACACCCGTAGAAGAACATTTTCTGTGTAAGCATAGCGACGGTTGTCTCCTTAGGCGTCCGCCCCTCTGCAAAGATTTCGAGCCAAACTCACTGGAAAAGGAGGTTCCGTATTTGTCCCCTCTTTCCCCTAAGCTTCACTGCTTGAGTCTCAAGGTCCCCCTCTAGCAAGTTTTATCCGTTTTTTGCTGATGTCCCCTCCGCTTTTATACGTTCCGAAATGGGTTATTACTTTCTCCAGGTTTTTTCCGCATCCAGCGGCATTCCTTTTTTCGGCCCTTTGGACCTTTTTTCATTCCAAGTGCCCCTTTTTTTTTTGCGCTAATGCTTACAGCGCTCGTTCTCGACTCTTCTTTATTATACCCAAAGAATGTCTTTTTTTGCACTGATTAATCCTCCCACCTACCAATATATTTTCCCTTGATGAATAGTAGCGGAAATACCGTAAGGTTCTGTTTCATACCCTGTCCACGGTATAGACCCGTTTTCCCCCCTTTCACGTATGAATTCCGGTGAGTTACCTTACAGATTCTTCCAGATGGTGTATCTCTTTTTTTACTTGTGCGCCAACAATTTCAGCTAAGTGTCCCCGGTCTTCCGTGAGACACACGCCAATAGTTGCTCGTCGGTTCCAGCTGCCCTTGTCACTTTTCCTTCCGCTAACTTCTGTTTACTTTACAAATATCCCCTGTTCCAGCCGGGTGGCTTCCCTTCCCTTTTAAAGAGTAATAGTTCTTCGGCATAGTCTACATAAATCCTCCTCTTGCGGGACTTTCCGCCCTCCCCCACATTTTTTCCCCGTTTGTGACGTAAGGTGGAGATTTTACGTTTTTGCTTTTAGCTTTCCGATTTTGAATTACGGACTCATGACGTTGTACCCTCGCCGCCGTTCAGACCCCCCCAATTTTTTATCCCTGCCGATCCCCTCCCCAAGCCCGTCGTTTCTTGAAGATCAGATAGAAACTTATGTCATAGAGTAGGGCTTTAGCTAGTTTTCTCAGCAGATTTTTTTCCCCCGACGACCTTATCACCCCCCATGGTCCGGCTTCAACTCCCTTTCCACCCCCTTTGTTAAAGCGCTTTTTCACTCCCACTTCATTGAACGCCCTTGTCATATCTTCAGGATTTAGAATGTTCTTCGCGCCAGAGACCTCCTCTTACCCCTCGCCCCTATTATCTTATTCATCCCAATTTTATTTCCCGCTATTAAGTCAATGGCTCCCCCCCCGATAATTTAACTATTTGATGCCTAATCCTATCAATCATCTTTAATTTCACTACGTCTCAATGTTTCAACTGTCCCCTCCAGCACCCCATTAACAGATAGAGGGCAAGCTGAGTTAACTTGCCATTGGCGACCCGAGTTGGTATTTACTGTCTTTGAACTGGGCTCCTTGTCGTCATGGTAACCCTTCGCCCCCCCCCTTTAGGGAGGACGCTGAAAGGTGCCCCCTTCGATCAGGAACGATTCGTACTCTTTTATCGAACCCTTTTTTCCTCCGATTTTTCCTCCCTCCATTTCCCCCAAACAGAACGCTCAAGTCCTCTACATCTCCTTCTGGTTAGAAATCCAAAGGCCAACAGTTCCCCCAAAGTTAAGCAAAAATAGCTTAGCCTCATTAGAGACTGCCTTCCCCACTCCTTTTTTAGTTTCCAGAGCTCTGTTGTTTCCGTCTTTTCCCCTGGCCAATGTTATTTGTAGATGTGTAGTTCTTGTCTTAGACTTATATGAACTCCTTTGCTTTAAATGAGGCATAAACCGACTCCATGCCTTCCCCCTCACCCATTCAATGCGAAGGCGCTTGTGTTTTTTTTTGAAAATAACCAGCGCCTTTTAGATTTTTTGTGCGCTTTACCCTCTCTCCCTTTTTTAACCCAAGAAATCGTCCCCCTTCGTCCTACCAGAACGTTGTTCTAGACTGACGCCAATATCGGAGTGACCATCGCCCTCCCTCCCATACGTGACGTAGAGACATTGACTTGAAGTCCTCTTTTACTTCATTGAGAATTTTTCTTCTTTTGCGAACCACCGGTTTCCGAGAGTCCTTCCCGTTTCCTTTTCCTTTCTCCCACAATACGTCGTGCCACTAATCGTAAAGCCGATG
>Ga0179591_1269334_pt1 | contig 10774 bp, 11 predicted proteins | sample CZOMad2_1_08_16f_FD_182891 | JGI IMG/M metagenome (GOLD analysis project Ga0179591, IMG submission 182891) | Vadose zone soil fungal communities from Angelo Coast Range Reserve, California, USA - CZOMad2_1_08_16fungal (PacBio error correction) | ecosystem: Environmental > Terrestrial > Soil >... | reverse complement strand
TTTCTCTTCTTTTTCCCGGACTTGAAAATGAAATGAAATGGTCAGCTACTCTGTCCTAATTGGTCTTTTTTTGAGCCTCTTTATGGAGTTCTGGAAGGTTTAACCACATCATTCTCCCCTAATTTAAAGGGCCGCCCAAGAATTAGTGGTGCAGTTGACACGACACTTTTCCCAAAGATTTTGCGCTCATCTTCTAGCTGCTTTCTTTCCCCGCTTCCCCCCTGCCGTCTTTGCAAGGTAGTTTTGAGGATAGGTTTCGCTTTATACCTTTGTCTTTTTTTCTTTGAAGGCCCCATTAGTTACCGCCGATTATTTCTTATCTCGTGCTTTGCCAGTCTTGCGGGAATACTGACTACTGATTTTAGTTTCGATTGGATAATTCCCAATCAAGGTTCTTCCCTACCCCCTAACCCTGACCTATAGAAGTTTAACTATAGTCTACTACTCCGCGCGAGTTCTAAGTCATTCGGTAGTCCCGCCCCAGCCGAAGAGAGTTTCTTTTGAAACTTTGCGTGGATTGAAGTAACATTTTTTGGGGGGGTACTGCGCAGCTTCCGCCGACGAGACCCCCTCTGCGTTCGCGGATACTACGTTACACCCCCCTTTCAAACTTTCTCCCCTTTTTCCCTTCAATCGGTGAAAGTGACTTATATCGCCTTGCCTCCTAATCCGACCGGGGTTCTTTCCTACCACCCCACCCGCACAGTTCGCACTTTGAAACGATTCAGCCCCTTAGAATACGCATTCGTTCATCTCCCGTCGGACCCGATTTGGGTGTCTCATTAATTCCTCGCCCCTGTGTGCACCTTACCGATCTCTGCTTTTATGCTTTAGCGTCGTTTGCTCCTGGCGGCCATTTTTTGACTCCTTTAGATAAGGACCAGATTTCTCTTCCTGCGTTTTCCTCTGCGCGTTATCCTCTCGGTTCCGAGGCCCAAGGTCTCGCCTTTTTTCTGGAATCTGCCTCCTCTTCGTTAGGAACTTTGCTCGTCAAGCACGCTCCCCCGCATCTCGAATTGATGTAGAGATTTCGTTGCCGGTCATCCCGACAATTTCCAAGCTTCCGAAAGATGTTACTACCCCTAGACATCTGCCGAGCTGTTTCTATCCTCTAAGGTTTATCTCACCAACTCAAGCCTTGAGTCCGGGTATTGTCATGGACCACTCCGCAGAGGTCCCTTCCGAGGCAGATTTTCTTTCCGACTACCTCGTACCGGGAGCTCCTCATTAATTTTTTTAACACCCCCTCCTCTATTTTTTGTCCTCGGGCTTTTTGCTTTCCTTGCTTTCGAATTGAAGAAGGTTTCCCCTGAAAAGATCGCAAAATCGTCCCCCTTGGGATCACGAATCCCCTAGTCCTTCTGCTTCGACTACTCCTTTGTGGGACACGAAGCCACCGCGATTTAGAACGGCAGTTACTTTCTCGCTTCCCCTGTACCCCAGCCTTCTTCCAGTCCCCTTTTTTTTCCCCCTTGAGCAGACATCTCTTTTCTCGTCCTCCCTTCTGACTCGCGGAGACCATGATGACGATTCCAAGACTTTGAATTTGTCCTGATGAGGGTGTCATCCCTCTGTCTTTTCTTCTTCGTAGAGAGATTTCCTCTTTCGATTTTTCATCATTCGGGAGTTGTCTCTCTGTCTACTGATACCCCTGACCCCTCCTCCCCCAATGGTGCTCCATGGCTTGGTTTTTCTCCTGAAAGGAACCGGGGCCCCGCTTCATTGCCGCGGTTAGGACCACCTGTGAAGACGTCTTTCTTTTCCTTTGATTTGCAAATCTCTCTCCTTCATCACCATTTCCCCACATCCTTGCTTCCTAGGGTGAATACTCTGATTCTTTTTTTCTAGCCTCCATTCAAGAGACCAGCGGTCTGATTTCTTTTTCTTGAGAGGCTCTCTGTCTTTCTTTTTTTTCGAAGAGTTCCCCGTCTTCAACCTTACCGTCCCCCCGTCCCCCCCCCCCTCTGTTCTCTTTAAATGACCTAGCCAAGGTCCTTTCTGAAGCTCATTTCGCCGCACGAAAGGAGATGCTACTGTTGCTTGTTTTCCCCGCATTAGATCTCCTGCCCTGCATTTTTTTCTGCCTGGCGCACAAAGCTCCGTTTCCTTCCCCCTTCCATGATCGAAACGCTCCTTTCTCTTTTTTGGCTCGCTTCACCCAGTTCTTCCGCGACCCCTCTCGTCGAGAAGTTGATTCCGAAACAATTCAGGTACAACTTCCCTTCTGATTCTCCCGCCTCACCGCTCGAGGCCGGTGCATTGTCCCCGTCTTTTCCTCCACATTGGTTCCACTCGACTTCCTGTTCCTTCCCCCTCCCTCCCTTCCTTTGCGCCCTTGATCGCTAGAGGATGCCCCGTGTTCCAGCTCTTTTCCCAGCAAGTTTAGCGAGAATCACGCTATTTCCAGCGAGTTCCCCGAATTGTCCAGGAGATCTTTTTCTTTCCTCCTCCTTTGTTTTGTTCCTCCTATCGTTTTCACCTGGCGAGAAGTCATCAATTTTTACCCTTTTTTTTTTTTTTCTTCACTTGCTGATAGCTACTTTTTTTTTTCTTTTCCTCCCGAGGGAACCCCGTCAGGCTTCGCTATTCGCGCTTCTTTATGGCCAGGCTGGCCTCTTCGTTAAAATTCTGCCCCCCTGGTGGATTGAAGACAAACAGACAGTGTCCACTTCCACTTTTTTCTTTTTCAGTCTTTAGCGCGTCCTACAATCGTCTCGTGTCTTTTTTTCTCCTTCTTAGGGGGTGGCATTTTTTCTTCTCCTCGGTGCGTCGCGGCCCCCCTTTCTTTTTTCCAAAATGCGTCATTGACTTCTTTCCTTCCCGTCGTGGCTCGCCCCCGACTCCTCTTTCCCTTCAACAGGTGAGGCCTTCCCCTTTTAGGGCGCCCGGTAAGTTTCTCCTTCTTTGTCGTCTTCCTCCCTTGCGTCATCAGACCTTCTGGCGGTTCAGCCCGAACATCCTACCATCCCTTTTGAAGAGGTCCTTTTTCCGACTTGAATTTCACTGGTCCCCCCCTGCGGCACTGCACCTTACCCGATCCCTTCCCCCCGACGAGCTCTCACGCCTCTCCGCGGCCCCCTGCTAGTCTCGAAACGTCCCCCAAGACAGAAAGCTTTTTTTCCTTCGTGGACGCGTTTGATCTTGTTCCCCCCGTTTGGCCGATCATCCATAAGAATCTCCTTTCTCCTTCTCTTAATTACAATTTTTTTACTGCCGCGTCGATGAGCGCAGCCCGCCCGGTTCCCCACCTCCCTCCTAGAGGAGGCGAAAGCTCTTTTCGCTTTTTTTCATGATACTCCAGAGCCGACTTTCTCTTCCCCCCGAGATTGCTCGCGTGACTTCCCTCCTGCAGGCCAATTTCCATGCTTCTCCCAAGACCTTGTCGCGCATCCCCAGTGTTTAGGAATTTCTCACTCGAGCTCACTCATGTTCGGCGACTCATGACCCGATGTTTCTATGGATTTCGGGTCCTACTTTCGTTTTCTTCAGGCTCTGACCCGGTTTTTGTTTCTAAAAAAAGAGGTTCCTTCGTTTAAAAAATGAAAGTCCCTCTCTCTTCGACGTTCGTGATATACCGCCCTTCCTTTAGCTGCCGCTTCAATGGCATGCCCTCCCCCTTCCCAATCCTCCCTGAGGAAAAATCTCATCACACCCTTTTTTGTTGGCCCCAATTATCTTTCCTTCCTTGCCGCTTGACTATATTCTCCTCCAATTAAGCCTCAGTTTTCCCCCCGACTCGAGGGTCCTTGGTCCGTCACGTCCCTCTCGCTTTATTGGCGAGAGCCCTGAACCGCCCCGGCCGTAAGCTAGGCTTATTTTTTTTTGCTGATACATCTTTTTACTTTTGTTATTTACTCTTTCCCCCTTTCGAGCGCCCCTGCCAGTACACTCGGATTGCTGGCTGATCTTCTCTCCCCCGTTTCAGCAGCGAAGTCCCATCCTCTTCTTTTCCAGCGCTTTTATCTAGCGCTCGCCTTCCCTTGAGCCGGCGTAGCCTTGCCTTCCCGCCTCGCTTGAGGCACCCCTCGGCCCTATACCGCCGGCCTTTTTCACGCGCTTTGCTGATTCCTCCCTTCCTGCCCACCACTGACCCTGCAATTTGCCTGAAAAATCCCTTCACAAACCAGCGTCTCCCGATTTCACCCTCCCACCGGCTGGATTTCATATTTTTCCCCCCTCCGTCGCTCGGTAGCAATTTTCTTTCACTCTTGACAGTTTTATTTTTTGGTCCACATTCTCTTTTTTTCTTCCCTTCCTACAATTTCAAATTGTTTCGCCAATTTTCTGCTTCCTCCCCGCTCCAGGCGCTGAGCCTCTCTGGGCCCCCCGCTTTAAAATTTGCTCTTCGATTTTAGTACAAACTTGTCTTGTCATATCTCTCCTTTCGTTGAGATATTTAAACTACTGGATACGTGTTCTTTTGTCTCCCACCCGAGAGGTGGTCGCTTTTTCCCGGTGCCCCAAATACACTCCTCTGGCTTTTGCTTAGCTTCCTCGACTAGCTCCTTATCTGAAGTCTGAGCCTATGAGCCCCTTCCCCGATATTGGTCTCCTCTCCCTGTTTAGTTTTTTTCCATCGTGAGCGTTACTCCCGCTCAAGCCCTTCGTGTTTATTCCCCTCCTAGCGTTACGCAAAACCCCTCCCTTCTCTCCAAGCTCTGAGGGGACTAATTTTTTCTTTAGCCTCGGACTCCCAACACAACCAGGATTGTTTGGTGTCTGAAAGTTAATATTTACCCAGTCACTTGCAATGCTCAATTCCCCTTTCCGGCCCAGGAAGCTACAAGGGAGTTCTGATGATACTCTTCTATATTTGGCCATCTTTTCTGTAATCGAACATTCCTGCTCAAGTGAATTCTTCTTTCGTTTTTGCCTCAGATTTCTCCCATCCTATCGATCGTCTTCGAACCCGCCATGATGATCCCAAGATCATCGTTTTTTGACCCCAGTGTCCCAACGGCACCTATTTTCTTTCCATTCCCCCATTCATCACATAGTCTCCCCCATAAGTTGTTTTTTTTTTTTTGACGAGACTGTCGTATGCGGCATTTCGCGATTTCCCCCCTGACCCAACTGCTCCTACTTATGTCCCTCCCCTCTTTCCTTTTTTCGGCGAGCGCTCTAGCTTGAGTATCGCGTGAAAAACCATTTCTAACACTTTGGACCCTCCTCCGGTCGGCTAAAGCATTTGAGAGGTGCTACTTCCCCCCGACCTGCCCAAACGTATAATGCCGGCGGATTTTCTATTTCTTTTCCCAGCTTCTTTTTCTTCCCTCCGTCCGCCCCCAACCTCTTTTTGAGGGCAAGTCGTTTTATTGGTCTTCGATCGTGTTTCCTTTCATCCCCAGCTTGATTGCTTCCCGGCGTAAAGCAGGCAAAATTCGACGAACCTATTTGGCTACCAGGAGAATTCTTCACCAGCTTTGAGAGCTCCCCCCCTACGCTTTGTCTTACCCTTTTCCGCCCGCTGATTCGATCGAAGACACAATTATTCGGCACCTCTCTCTTCTGCGCTCGCTCTCGATTCTTTTTTTCCTCACAAGTAATTCCGTCCCTAGTCCTCTCTGACCCCGACTTTGTCTTGGCGCGAAAACTTCGAACCCCTTTCATTTGATCCCCATGGACGGAATCCGGGTCCCCCAGACCCCCCTCGAGCCGTGTTCCATAACGATCACCCAACTTCTTCCTACCCCCCTTTGGTTACCCCTTTCTTCCGTTATCTACCTGGGATAGAATTCTAATCAGACCGTTTTTTCTCGGTACCCTTCCCCAAATGTCAAGTAACCACCAGGCTCCTGGTAACCCAGAATCAAGGTGACGACTACCCGTTTTGTCCCTGCTCCTGAAGAAACCTCTTCTCTGCGAGGGGAGGGTGTTCTCTCCGAATGATTGAACAGCCGTTGCTTTTTTTTCTTCTCTTCAACATACGACGACTCTCTTCTCTGTTTGGGCGTTGCGAGTGGTTCATTTAATTTTGTTTTCCTTTTCACTATCCCCCCCTGCGTTGCGGGCCTTTGTTTCGCGGTTGAGGTGATTCCTAGCCGCTGATTCCATTACGCAAAAAGGGAAGTCTTGTCGACATTCCTTTTCCAGATGATCCCCTCGCAAAGGCTTTGAAAACTCCCCGCTTCGCTTCTGCAAGTATATCACCCCGTTTTCAGAAAGCATCCCCTTCTCGTGTTCAGATGAGATGTGGCCCTTTCCGACCCTTTTTCCTCTTTAGACGCCTTCTTTTTACCCCTCCCTCACACTCCTTCGCCGAGTGTCCCCCCCTAGTCAGCGCTCATATATTTAGCCTCGCCCCTGTTCCTCCAGTTCCCTCATTGGCCCCGCTTCGATGCTTTGATCCTCAAGGTCTTCTTCGACTCCGGTCCCAGCGTCTTACATTTTGCCCGAACACTCGCTATCGGGTTTGATGCTCTTGAACCGCCTCAGGCTTTGAGGCATGTTGCATGATGAAGAGCCGCAAAGTTTCCATTCACCCCTCGTAATTCTTCGTGACTGAAGCACCTCGACGTATCTACTTTCTGGTCGGAAAACGTCTTGGACCACCTTGTTTCGTACCCCTCCCCTCATCCGTACGACCCTAGCGTTTCACCCTTTCTTCCCACCTGGTTACAGAAGGCCCCCTTCGATGCGTCCTAATCTGTCTCGCGCCATGCTGCTTTGCTCGCCCCTTGGTGCCGACAATGTTCCTCTTCAAGAAGGTGTCCATGCTCCCCCGGGCCCTTTCCTGAAGTTGGCCTATTTTTCACGTCGATCTCTTCCGAGTCTAGTTCTCGATTTTTCAGCGGCCCTCGTTTTTTGATTTTGACCTTTCCGATTTTATCCCCCGCAAGCGAATCTCCTTTCCTCCCCGCATCGCTTCTGAGGTGGAGAGTGAACGGAACCGGCGGTTGCTGCTCCTCGGCCGCTGCAGATTAAAATTCTTTAATTCGTCATTCGAGCTATGCTCTTTTTTTTTTTATTTTTCCCTCTTTCACCTCACCCCTCCCTAAGAGCGACTTCTTCCTATGGGAAGCCAAGATGCTTGTATTGTGCATTCCCTCCCCACTTGTCCAGGAAAGAGGGGCCCTGTTGCTGTCTGCTTTGAGCGAGGGACGTCCCCCTTTGTTTTCATTTTTTTCCAGCTTTTTACCCCTTCCTTCCTTCTAAGCTCCCCCCCATTCCCGGCTTCGTAACATTTGTCTTGCGATTTTTGCGGTCTTTTTTTCCCGTCTAGACCCCCTTGTTCGACAGCTGTGGTGGTGAGCAGTGACCTGAACTACCGCTGCCCCTTTTTCCTCTGCTATGAATGCGATGTTTTGATCCCGCACCCTTGTGTCTCTTTTTTCCACCTCCCTGTCGTTGCCGAGCCGTTTTCCCAAACGGTAACTAATCAATGGCCTCATGCTTTTGGGTGACTTTCTGTATCGTGCCGCTCCTCCTCCTTGCCTCACTAACTCGACTTGCCCCGCCCGAAAGTCCACAAGTCCTCATGATACCTCGCATCCTACGGCTGGATTTTCCCGTGACCTTTTGGTTTTTTCTTTTCCCCCAAGTTTTCCCTTCCCCTTTTCGTCGCGACCGCATGGGGCCAATGTTAACCCCCGTCAGTCTTTGCGACCCCCATCGCGTTCATTACGATGATGCTCTTTCAGGTCCCGCACGACAGCAAAAGGTTCTCCGAATTTAGACCCTTCCCCCGTATTTCCGTCAGTTTTCCCTCATTTTGATTTTTTTCCTTTTCCAGGATGGATTATTTTTTTCTACTCCGGGGGTGGGTGGCTAGTGCCTGGAACATGGCGCTCAGTTCATACTCGTGACTTCGCTGAGGGTATTGCATGGTGCTGCTCTTCGTGTGATGTAGTTTAGTTGTCACCTGAAGATTTCCTCTTTCCTTCGGCTAGATTGGAGCTCTTCTTTTTTTTTTTTTCTGGTGAATAGCATGGCCCAGGCGGTCTGTTTCAGTCCGAAAATGGGTAGTCCCTGTGGGGAATCACAAACCCCCAGAAAGTGTCAACGGTCAACCGTTGCGACTCTCTTGCTCTGTTTCACTCTCTGGTTGGGGTCTCCGGTCTTCCGTGGGCAGTCCTATGGAGCGGAGGCCTCTGCGTCGTTTTCCTGTATCGAATCGCCCGGGAACCCAAAATTCTAAGTCTTCTCGGTTCTATTTACTCGCATTGCTCCCCCAACTCTGTGGGGCTTTTTGGCCGCTCCCACCTTTCTTGCCGCCATCTCCGGCGTAGCTCACCTGGTCAGGCGCGTTCTCGCCTCCTGGCGTGCGGCAGCTTTTCGTTCCCATCTTCCCTTGCTGCCCTTTGCCGCACATCGCATAGCTTTTTTTCGCCGGTATGTTTTTTGCCGGCCGTACGGCATGGAATGCCAAAAGGCTTCCCCCGACCTTTCGTCCCTCCCCGCTTCAGCTTTCACCCAAAGGTCTCTTCTGCTTGACGTCCACAGTCACAATTCCCATCTTTCGTCCCCTCGGCAGTGCGCTCGGGACCTTTTTTTTATATTGACACTTAGTCTTTTCCCTCCCCCTTATAGAGTAGATCTTTCGCCTTCCTTCGATTCTTTCCTTCCTCTGCGATGATTGCGCGACTGCCCGGTTCCTTTCGTCTCCCCCTCTCCCCTACGATGATGAGTCAAACTCCCCCAGATTTTTGGCGCGTTCCCCCTTTTATGTGGGACTTTCTACGATCGGTGCCCTTCCCTAATGTTTTCTTTTACCCAATCTGCTCCCTCCTCTCTGCGTAATCTTCCTGCCTCCTCTCGAAGGTTCAACCTCTGTCAATTTCTATTGTTCGCGAATCCGCCCTTCTTTAATCGCTTCATGGTTCTGCACCAGCTAGCGATCCTTTTCTTCCCTGCTCCTCTGAAGATGCGATAAAGTTTTGCCTTTGTGTCCTTTCCGGCTGTACGACGTCGTTCCTTCCCCTGGCGTATACGTTCTTCATGCGGTTTCACTTGACAACAACCCTCGCCGGGAATAGTTTAACCTTGACTTCAAGTATCCGAACCCGATATCTCGATCTTGCTTTTATTGATCCCCCTCCGATTTCTCTTTTCTTTTTTTGCGTCCCAGGAACTTGTCCCTGCCCGCCCCCCAAATTTTTAACCCCCTCGAGCGGAAACTTTTCTCCCTAAAGATAGCGGCTGTGTGTCGGCAAACCTTAATTATGCCATTGGATTATCCTCCAAAGGCTTACGCCTAAGCAAATTCGTGCCATCACACTCCGATCGAAATGAGGACTTCTAATCTCCTCGATGTTTATCTCTCATACATCCGCCGTCTCCCCCCCCGTCAACCCTTCTCCCCCTGCTTGATATTTCGCTTTTCCCTATCACGACCCAGTTCCGTCACGACTGCCAATTTTCTTCGATGAGAATGGAATTCTCCCTTCACACGCTTTCCTAGATGCTGACGACCGCTTTCTATCCTTTTTCTAGAGAGCTCATTGTTTCCTTCCCCTCAGCTGTTTCTCCCTTTAATGCGAAAATACTCCCATCCTTCGATAATGACTCGTAAGACCTTCTGCTTTCTACTTCCCGCGGCCGACCCCATAGAAGAACCCCGCCCCCCCGTTTGTGCTTTTATGTAAGGGACGCTCACATCCCGCCCGCCCTTCGAAACGCGGCCCGCACCATCCCCCGCAATATATCTTTCCGTTTTTCCAACTCCCAACCTTCTGACTTTCTAATTCCTGAGCCCCTCTTGACGTCATCTCTGGTTCTTCTGCCCTCCTTTGTCCCAGTCGCATTGATTTTCCCCCTTTTTTTGACCCTGTTTTTTCCACCTTTTCCTTTGGCTTCCCTTTCTAAATTTTGGCACGTGTACGTTGCTCCCGTTATGATTAGCCGTGCGTCCCCCGGATGACTAAATCGCACCTTTTACCTATTCTGTCACCTTTTTTTATCTAGATTGTTTAGACCACTTCCGCGTCCTGTCTAGATTTTTATGAGATATGACACTCCTGACGCTTCTCGAGGGATGCACATCTTTTTAGCGTGGTCCCAGCACCGGTCGGTTTTAAAATAGATCCATCTAGCCCCGGTTTGTGCTTTGAGGCTTTTCCCACCCGCCTCTCGTTCCATCTCCTCCCGGCTCCTAGCATTTCGAAGTTCCATTTTGCATCCTCCGCCGGTGGACGTTTCTTCCTCCCTCCCCAGCGTGCCGTTTCTCATCTGATCAACGAAAAGAGTGTGTCTTCAGGTTATCACTTTCGCCCCCCCCCCCCCAGCACGGCCCTATTAAGTCGCAGAGGCTGCGGGCCCCTCCTTGGGCGCATTCCTCCGTTTTGAAGCCACCTCACGCCTTCTGGTTTTGGAGGACAGATAGACCCGATCTCCCTTCACAAGAAAGTAGCGCCGGAATGTCCTTGTTTGTTCGATCCCACTTTTTTTTCCCTGCGTCTTCGCGAGATCCGCCGGAGGGTTGTCCCCTCGGGGTGGGTTTGAATATTTCCTCTCCGTTTCTTGAGCAAGTGCGGACTTACTGGTTTAGGCATGCGTTTGACTTGTTCCCATCTCGCGCGCGCTTACCTACATGAAAATGAATCATTCTCTTCCAGGCGTTGTCAAACTCGGTAGGTCCAATCAGTTGCGCACTACCTTCCACAATACGATATAGTCTTCTCAGAATCAGTTGTTGTTTGTTTCTTTTTTAGAGACGGAGCGTGGCTTCTTAGGTCGCAAATTTTTTACCCGTGTCCCCCCAACTGGGCTTCGGCGGCTGGCTAACTTTTCTTTTTCCCGATAGAAACTTGATGAGCTGAGTCAAGAGGCGCAAACC
>Ga0179591_1242881_pt1 | contig 10774 bp, 13 predicted proteins | sample CZOMad2_1_08_16f_FD_182891 | JGI IMG/M metagenome (GOLD analysis project Ga0179591, IMG submission 182891) | Vadose zone soil fungal communities from Angelo Coast Range Reserve, California, USA - CZOMad2_1_08_16fungal (PacBio error correction) | ecosystem: Environmental > Terrestrial > Soil >... | reverse complement strand
AAGTTTTTCCTTTACTCCGGAAGGCTCAGTGTTTTTTTTTTCGTCGATCTTTTTTGCCATCACACACTGAGGAGACCTTGTTGATTCTAACCCAATGCTCTTTTCCCCCTTGCATGGGATATTCTTCTATTTCAGCATTGACGCTTCCCCTTCACCATATTGAGTTTCTGCTCCCGCTGAAACGTCCAAGGACAATACCCCTTGGCAGAGAGATCGCCCCCGCTTTCTTCTATCTTCCTTACTTCTTGTCCATATTACTTCTCCTAGGGCCTTTAAACAACACCCCCTCTTTTCCCAATTAAGGCGGACGATTTTCTCTCCCCTTTGCTCGCCTGTTTGTTGATTTGCCCTTATCCGTCTTGCTCTCTCCTTTTTATTTTGAGAGCTGAAAGAGGTCTTGGCTCTTAGCCCAAATAAAATCTCCACCTTTCGCTTTTGTGTTTCTTATCGACCGAGTCCTGCGGCGGATCTCTTCGATTGATCCGAGCAATATATTTGATTTCACGTACTGGCATGAACGCTTTTGACGCGTTAATTCGATCCTGATTCAGGTACCCTGTGAATGAACGCGATTCGTTTTGTCCTTCTTCCCTTTCTCCTCAGTCGCTTGGACCTCTCTCAGGCCAGGTTAGGCGGTCGTTTCCTCCAGGACATGCCTTCACCCTGACACTCCCCCTGCCTTATTTTCTCTGGTTCCCGATCAGAGCTCTGTGTGAATCCCTTTGCCCTCACCCCCCCGGCTAATAATAACACCACCCGTTCAACTTTACATCTTCGTCCGACCGCTTCTAAATCTCACGGTCTACTCCTACTGCCCTTTATCCTCCGCCGGCGTAATTAATTTCTTTACACCATTTTCTTTACCTCTTCGCCCATGTAGTCAAGGAACGGTCGGCGATTCTTCTGCCTTTCCTCCCAAAAGGCGGCGGTACCACCCCCGTCTTCTTGGGAAGCCCATATACCGTCCCCTCTTTCTTTTGACGGAGAACGCCTGCCCAGTGCATTGTGAAATATCATGCAGGCCACAAAGTACGACCTCAAATTAGCCCCTTCCGCCCTTTTACTAAGATGATTCCCCCCTCTTTCCCCTCCTTCTCTATGTCGCGCACGTCGTTAGACCTCGGTGTTCTGTGTTTTTTCGTCCTTTTGCCAGCGGTCTAGGCCGTCCCGCAAGTTTCCCTAGGCCCGCTCGTTTCTTTTTCTGAAGTACATACCTATCCAAGTTTTTTTTGTTTCCTTCGCGCTAAATGATAGGGAGTTCAAACGTAGGCCTTTTGTGTGGGCAAGACTCACGCGCGGAGAGCTTTACGCTTCATCCCTCCCCGGTTTTGCTTTCCCCTAATGACGAACTCGTGCGGCTTTTTTCTTCCTCCTCTCTATTTGAAGACAAGGGTTCTCTACCTGGTCCGGCTTATGTCTTTCCGATGGGTCTTTTTCTTTTCCCTAGAGCAGTACTTCTCGGTTTTCCCTCTTTTTCTGGAAGGTATGAGTGCCTCGTTCCGTTACTTTCTTGCTTTTCAAGAGTTCCCCAAATTAGACCACCTAGTGTTTTTTTTCTCCTTTTTTTGGACGCTGTGCTGTCCATCACTCCTTTTTCTTTGATTTCGTCTTTTCTCCAGAAGAACTGAGGTGGATTCCTTCACGTTGAGCCGGACGCATCTCCGTCTCTTATTATTTCCCGCCGTCTGGGCGATTTCTTTTTTCCATTCTGTCATGATCGATCAAGCCGCTCCCTGTAACTAGAATACGACTCTATCTCCTTCTCTAAGCGTAGTGTGGATGTTACGTTGATCTCTCTTCCCAATGGTCAGATAAGGGATTCCCCTTCCGATTCCCGGTTGAGGTGAGAGATCTTCCTCCTTCTCCCCCTTTTTCTAGGGAGTGTCGAAAAGCGTCAGATGGCATTTTCCACCTCCATTTAGTCGACCCCTCTTACTGGTGAATATACTTCCTAACGCGCTTTTTCTTCACTTGGTTCAAGTAAGGTTGTGTTAGACGTGCCCCCCGGGCTCCTGACCTGAGCCTGGCTCTTGTCCAAGGCTGTCGTGTTTGGCGCGGTCATGAAATCGACTTGATCACAGTCGCTCTTGGGAAACTTGTCGGAGTTTCTTGGTCCACGATCCCGCATTTGTTGTCAACAAAAGTGATCCGAGATCCGCGATTTCTTTACATCTCCTCTGTCGCATACGGAGATGAACGTGTCAGGCAAGACGTGCAACTTTGATTTCCTTGCCCTCCCACGCTGAAGGCCTTTTATATGATCATGTACTATTTTCTCTCCTTCAAACCTTTAATTCTTCGGGTGATAAGGGATTTTCCCTGTTTGATGAACTGGTCTTCACGGTGTCTCATATTCACTATTTCCAGATGGACTCTTTACAGTTGAGTCCTCTCTCTTGTTCTGCCTCCTCCTATTCCCCTAAATTTGAAAAACCGGAAGTATGGATCTCTCCAGACACTCCTATATCGTCTCATCTTTGAAATAGAAATGGATCTTTGATCCCCTGCCCTCTATTTCCCTCACCTATATTCTTGGGAGAAGAATGAGAATACTCCGAGTTGCTTTCCCAATCCCTCTACGTGTTTGTTGATCTCCCTCTTTTACAATAAAATAGAGAGGCGAGGTGAGAGATGCCAAGATGGAAACTCGGCGGTGCCAAATGATTTCCCTTCAAGGCTGACCCAAGAAGTAGTCAGAAGCCTTGACTCGACCGGGATAGCTCATATGCCGTTTGGTCGATTATAGGGTATGATTCCTCATGAATTTTCTCTTCGAAGGGGATAAGGGTCCTGCTGAAGTTTATACTGTTACTTCAGCATGTGTTTATTGTTGTAGAGTATGTGCTGTCCACGTGTTAGCGGTGTTAAGGAGCACCACTCTTTCTTTTTTTTTTTTTTTTTCCTATTTAGCTTGAATATGTGTTTAGTCGGTGATATGTTTTTGCTAGATTTTTTCCTTCTCTACACTTCCCCCCCCCTTTTTTTTGCCCCCCCCCCCCCCCCCCCCCCCCCCCCCCCCCCCCCAAGACTTCAAATATCACCTCCCGTCTCAGTGTCGGTTTTTATTCTGACCCCAGAGTGTCCCTTCTTTTATCATGTCACTCTCGTTCTCTTTTCCTCTTCAACGGAAGGCTCGCGACGTAGCTGATTTTCCACTCTTTGAGTCGTTACCAAGAAAGCCGCTTCACGATCGACTTTTCTGCAATAATTAGAGTTCCAATAAGCGCCGGCCCTTTTCCCCTTCCCTTCCCGGTCGTGTGTCGAGTCAGGGTCACTCGTAACACGTAGGGATGTCCCACCCTGCCGTTGTCGCGTTCTTTCTAGTTCTCCAAAAAGGTAGTTCGCCTGCTCTTTAGGTATTCCCATCCTTCTTTTCTTCCCTTCCCGTTTACCTTAGCGCACTCTTCTTTTTATACTGAATTTTTTGATTCCTTCCGTTTTTCTGGAAGGTTCATCCTTAGCTTATGACATTTATTGGCGTTGTTCCCACCCACTTTTTGTTCCTTACTTCTTTCATATTATAGAGTGGAAGTTAGCGACGTAGAGATCTAGTTCGAACGTACTGTTCCAGATCTCCCCGCGCGTTTGAGGCTTCACCTTTTTTCTTTTTCTTTTCTCGCACCTTCGTACGCACACCGTCTTGTCGCCCCCGTCCTCTTCCCCTTTTTTCAAAGTTTCACCCAGTCCAGGCTCCTCACCTCTCTCCGTTTCATCTCCCTCTCTCTTTTCTAAAGTTGGAAATGCCCTGTCTTTTCTTCTTTTTCTAAACCTTCCCCGCCAGTTTCCTACGAACTCTCTCTTTCTCCCTCCCGTCGAGGACTGTATTTCTATAGGTTCCGACCCCGTCATCTGTCCCCCGACCTTCGTTCCTTCTTTTCAAAGTCGTCCGCCTGATACCTCCGTAGTCCGACGACTCCTACGCTTTTTCTTTCGTCTTCATTTCCTTTTTCGAATCTGTAAGAGAGCGTGGCATCTATCTCCCTACTTATTCTATTCTTCCCCCCCGCATGGCCATCGTGTGATAACGTCATTGCTTGCGTCTTCTTTCTTCTCCTTTTCTTCATCAAAAGCACCGGAGGCCTCTTCGTAGCTGGTGCACGTTTTCCGTCTTCTGAGCTCACACCCAACTGACTCTTGTCCCGCATGAGAGATAGTGCGGGTAGTTTTTATCTCCTTTTTAGTACAGGTAGGAAGTGTACCCCCTGCAGGGAGTCCCCCCCCGTGTATGATTCTATTTCCTCTTTGCTTTGCTTCCCTTTCCACTTAGAAGAAGAAGGCGGTGTTTTCCCCCTTTTTTTTTTCCCCCAATTTTGTCCCTGGTCTTTGAGACCTTCTTGGAAGGAAAACCTGCCGAGGGCCTTTCCCCTTTACTGGCGCTCAAGTTTGTTATTCTGTTTTTCAGGTATCCTGACGGCGTCGCTCCTTGCGCCGTCTTTTTTTCTTTTTAACTCGTGTCTTAGGCTGGTCAATCTTACTAATCTTTTTTAGGATGTGCCCTCTTTTCTCTTTTTCTTTGTTGAGTTTAGCAAGAACATCCCTTGATCAGTCACTTCTTCGGATCGCGTTTTTTTTTGCCCCGATTTTTCTTCGTTATTTGGCCGCGTGAGAAAGTCCCGACCACTTCCCGCTTCTCTTTCCCCCTCGGACTCGGCGGTAAGTGTTGAAGGTTGGTTCTTCCTTTCCTGTTTCCCCCCCTCCTCTCTAGAAAGTCCTGTGAGATCCGGCGGTCAGGTCCGCGTGCGCGCTTATTTTTCCCCGGGAGGTTCTATTTGATTTGCCGCGGCAGCCGAATTCCCTTTTCGTCGCGCTTTTTTTTCCAACGCGCCTCCGATTTTCTGTGCTTCTTGATAACCGCCCTGATGCAACCTCTCTGGTGCACTTCGCTTCCCTTTCACCTATTTTTCTAGTCCCGCCCTTCGACTTTCAGCACCCCCCCCAACCAGAGGCGATAACCGAGGTTCTCCTTCCTCTCTCCATTCCTTTTATTTGTCGTATGTGAATAAAGCTTTTTGTAATTTCCCCCCTTAGATCGTCCGTCGTTCACGGTCGTTTTTTGTCGCCGTCCATCGCGCATTCTGCAAATTGTTTTTCTTGTTTTTTTTTTCACTGCTGGGGAAGTTGGTTAATACGGATTTCCAGTAAAGCTTCCCTTGTCAGTTCAATTTAAGGCCCCGTTGGTGTTTCTAGACTTGTCAGTCTCAAAGTTCGCCCAGGGTGTTATGTTAAATTTCCCTACTAAGGAGTTTCCTCTCCCTTCTTGAATCTACCTTCTGTTTGTTTTGTTTTTCTTGTGGGCAACAACACCCCAAAGTTCTTCCGCCCCCCCTCAGGAATCTAGAACCTTTCTCTTTCTTTACACCCCTCAAGTTTGTTGTTGTTTCTGAGACCTTTGGCGAGCGTCCCGAGGGGGCCTGTCTAGGTCCTATGCTTTTCCTTTCAGACTGATTGTCCTTGTCTTCTTACCCCCTTTGTCCCCTTTCCCCACCTGTGTGGCCCGATCCCCTCCCAGTTCATTTTAACATGGCCAATTTTCAGTCTTTTCTTACTTGTTTTACTTTTTTCTTACAGATTTCCGCCACATTTCCGTCGATTCACCCCTTTACGTCATTTTCCGATGCTTAACCTATCTTCCACAAAATCTTTCCCTCTGCTTCGCGATTCCTACCCTGCAGACCACTGACGACCGTTTTTCTATCTTCTATCTTCTTCTTCGATTACCCAAAGAGGTCTTTCCATCCACCTTTTTTCTTTTTCTCTTTGAAACGACGTTATAGCGCTGTTTTTTTGTTACCCATTGTCCGCCTCATCCCTCGGTAATTAAGTCGACTCTTTGGTCCCTGATGGTCAACTCCCTCCATTCTCTTCGCCCTGTGAAACAAGAGCAAGAGTGTATGGCGGCTTGGCTCTTCTTTACCGATAAACTATGTCTATTTTTTTTTTCCTTTCGTTCCTGACGGGCTCGAAGGGACTTCTGAGCAGAGGTTCCTTAGGTTCCGTGCTGTCCCTTTCAAGTTCCCTGCAACCTCCTTGAAACGATCCGCTTCACTTGGCACTCTGAGTCCTGACGGTTAGGCTGGCGTGCGCCTTTTTTGCCAACTCCTCTTTTATTCTGCTCTCGCATCATAAGAGCTCTGTGTCTTCCGTATGTGTTGTTCTTTAATCCCCCCCTTCCTACCTCCCCCCACAACTCGTTCACCCATGAAATTGACTTACTCCTTTTATCTAATTAATATTTAACGCTACTCTCCCGGAGTTATCGCCGTCAAGGATTTTCCCACTTTCAAGCATGATTCCTTCACAAACTGATTCTTTCCCTTTGCACGGTCTTCTGACGGGGGAAGTCCCCGGCCTTCGACTCTTTTTCCCCTTTTTTCTTCCGTAGTTATTTCCCGCCGACTGCCCTTCATTTCGTTCGCGATGGAAGTCAGTAAGATAGCTTTTTTTTTTCTTCATATCATTTTCATGACCCACGAAAGGACTTCCCTTAGTACCACGTTTCCCCCTCCTTTCCTAAGACATGTAACAATCTCTTCTTTAACTCCCGCCAGCAAACTAATCTAGAGAACTTCTTTTCCCCTTGCTTTTTGTTGTGCGGCGAGAAGTCAGGTATATGACTTTCCCCCGCTTCTCTCCCCTTCATCTTTGCTTTTATTACGACCCCACTTCCAGTTTTGCCTTTACGCGATCACGTGATTAAACGTCGCCTTCCCCTTTTCTTGTTTTCACTATATATCTACTCGAGCTGCAAGATAATCTTGACTGTTTTTTCTCATTTCTTTCGTTGCGCTGAGGTTTCTGTCTTTCTTTTTGTTTTGCCTTCTCTACAGATGTTTTCTAGACCTGGTCATAGTCTTCCCTGTTAGTTCCCTGATGAGGTTTATTGTACCTCGTTTTTCCCGCTGCGCTTCTTTCCCGAGTCTTTTTGCTTTCTGGAGGCGTTCCACAGATAATTGTCCTTTTCCCTTTTTTTACCCGACCCCCCTTTTTCCGATTTGAAAACTGGCGCTTTCTCTGGTTTTCTCTTCCCTCTCATTACGACACGCAAAAGAAGGTGGGGACTGGTCCCGATTTGCGTCTGAACGCAGCTCCGACGATTTTCTCTCTTCAGTTGTAACTCTTTGAGATATTCTTTCTTGCTGCACCTTATGAGATCTTTTCCTCTCTAAGTATCTGAACCGTTTTTTCACTCTCCATAAGAGAACGTAGAGTGCCCTTGTTCTTCTTAACACCCTCTCCCCCAATTTCTCCTCCTCCTAAGGCCTCCTTCCCTTTTTCTGTGACTCTGGATCTTCCGATGATGAGAAACTGCTCTGCGACATTCCGACGTGCCCCTGATAAGATTTTTTCATGTACCTCATCAGTTCTGAGAACAGCCCTGGGATCCCAGTCTCTCCCTAACTCGCTTTTTTTCTTCCCCTCCGGTTTCCCCCTCTGTCCCGTTGACTGACCGTAGCTTTTTTTCGTTTCTTTCCGTTGTTTTTCCCCCAAGTGGTTGACGGCCTGGTCCTTCTTTTCACATGCCGATTTCCCTTCTCTCGTGTGGACATAGGCCCGGCCTCCTCCCTTTTCTCCGTTTCGTGTCAAACACTTCCCGCTCGTCTCTCGCCCGTTCGCCGGAGAAGGTGCTACATGATTCTATGTCTGTTTCCACCTCTCCCCTCCTTTGGTCAAGGTTTTCCTTTTTCTTCCCCTCCTCGACTTTCGGCTCTGTAAAGTTTAGATTCCTTTCTTCCCCTGGATCCACCCCTCCCTTTCTGTGAAATGCGTGGACCGTTGATTGATTCATGTCCCCCGGTCACTGGAGCCAGGTCGTCTAGGGATCCACCGTACCTCTTTCCCTCCCTTTTTCTTGGGGAATTTCCCGACCTGGGTCGAGCACGTCGATTCTGAAATCATATCATCCGGTATACCGCCCCCCCTTTCCGTATTGGGCTTTCCATCCCTCCTCCAGATCGTCGTCAAGTTCGCTTTTCCTTGCGCGCTTTGCTTTGATGCTCTTTGTAAATCCACTCCCCTCATTTTGTTTCTCTCTCTCCCTCTCTCCCTCTTTTTGGTTTACGCTAACCACTTTGACCACCCCCTTCTTCCTTCCCTTCCTCCTTTTTTTTTTTTCTGAGAGATTGTTTCAAGTGGATCTGCCTTTAGTCTTTTGTCTTCTTTATTGGCAATCGGATGTGGAGGCAAAGATGAGTTGCGCTTGCATCTGTCTGCTCCCTAAGTCTTATGTCCCTCTGACGATATCGGATGTGGGCTCGCTTCCTACTGCCGGTTTGGTTCAAACTGAAGCTGGTCCCCCTTAAATGATTCCTTACTTCGCGTTATCAGACCCTGGGCGTGATTTTTACCGAGTCCTCCCCTTTTTTGAGCACCGAGCTAACGCTCCGTTTGAAGCCGGTTTCCAATTAGCATCACCTTTTTTCCCCAACAGAATCATCACCTTTTAAAGGTTTAGTCATTTGTGCCATGTCCTCCCCTTCCCCCTCCGTTCGCGGTGTCGGGGAATTCGTCCCCCCCTGAATCGCCACGCGTCCTTTTCTTCCTTTCCTTTCTATGCCATCGGTTGGCTAAATGTTATACCGTGAATGCTCTTCGAACGCGTCTCCCTTTTTTCCAACTGAGAGTATTTTTTTGGTGACCAACGAAAACTCCTTACACTTTACCCTCTCGCCTTTGATCCTCTTCGATTTAAATTTCTTTTTTCTTTCACCCTTTTTTTTCACGTACCTGAAGACAGGACTTCCGATTTCGTCCCTTTTGTTGTTCCCTTCCTTTCGTTATTTTGAGTTTTCTGCGGAGGCCGTTTTATCACCCTTAGCTTTTCTCTGCATTGAGTTCGGTCTCAAATTTTTTTCTTATTCCCCTATTTCCCTGTCGGCTTTCGCCCGTGATAGGGGTATCGAAGCTGGACCGACCTCCTTCACTTCGCCTTTCCTCAGGGAGGGTAATTACGGAGCTTCGACATTTCTTTCTTGTTTCTCTTCAAAGAAAAACGGCGCTCTTCGCTACTTTTATTTCTTCTTGACGGCGCCCTACGTACGCGAGCAATTAGTCGTCACGGGGACTGCTGCTCTTCTCCAAGCGGTTCTAGTTGAATCACTGTCGGCGAGGCTGCCTTCTCGTCACGTGCATTTCCTCCCCCCCGTCTTTTTACTTGAGTACCCCGCCCTTCCCACATTTAAACGACCCAACCCTGCAAGTCCCTGGCTTCCAGTTAATATTCCCCGAGTGAGTTACGACGTTTTCAATTGCCATTCAATGAGTTTGCTCTTCCCCCTTTATTCCGTACCGATAAAGGGACACGCCCCTCCTCTGACTTTTGGCCTTCTCTCTTTAATACACACCTCACTTCTCCCTCTTTCTCCCCTTTGTTACTTCCCAGTCGGGCAGACCTCGCTCATGCACGTTAGTCCTCTCAGCTACTCCTCCGCACTAGCTCAGTTTTTTTCTCCCCTTTTAGCGTCAGATACGCCATTTCTATTCTTGCCCCACCTCCTGGCTCGTTCGCCCTGAGCTTCCCTCATCGCCATGCTGGAGCGTTAGTCTTCCATCCCAGAAAAGCTGTCTCTTTTTCGTATCGCGGGACCCTGCCTACCTCTCTCTGCCTCCCCACCCCACCCCCCGGGCCCCAAGGTCAACTCAGTGCGACTCTATTGTTTATTTCCATCTTTATTCCTTTGTTGGTACAGTAGAAGTGTCTCAGGGATTGTCTCTATTTAATGAAATGGATTGTCATTTCACCTTCCTCGCAGCTATTCTGGGTCCCCTTTTCTTCAATCGTACGTTTTAAAGCCACTTGTCTTTCTTTTTCTCGTTTTTGGGGGTGGTGTGGTGGGTCAGGAACCGCCTCTACCGACTCTATTATAATTTCGAAGAACAGGTTTGCCTCCGCTTGTTCCCTGTATCATGACTTCTCTGTATCTCCCTGTCTGCGTGATTCTGTAGAAGGGTATATGATGGCCGCAGACTTTCAGTTATTTTTCAGCCTTAGAAGTGTTGTGATTTCTAAGCCTCACATCCAAGGTCTGATTTCCCCCACTCGCTTTTTCTTCCTATGCTCGACCAAAGAGGTTTAGTTTCTGCTTTTTCTTCGACCTATGACCGACCCTTCCTGCTCTCAAGTACTCTACTTGATTTTCAGGCTGTTTCCTTTGAAGGCGAGGCTTTTCTTCCCCCATCTTTTCCCCTTGCGAGAAGGCTTTTAAGGTCATTCCGTTTTTTCTTTCTCTCTTATCTCTTCTCTGATTCCCGCTCGAAGCATATATCCTAGTCTCTCTTTTATTTTCCCCCCCCCGCATACCCTCTATTTTGGAGATGGATGGACCAACTCCCTTTCCATCTTTCGAGTATTAAATGACTAAATCTTTCGGCACTCTCTTGAAGGGCTTTTTTCACCCCCTCCTGCTTCTCGCACGCTTTTTTATCTGACTCGTCAGAACAGGATTGATCTCCCCCCCTTTGTTTCATGAAGAGACTAGATCAGTCTCCTTACACGTCAGTAACCTGTTCTACGTTAGTCGCATACGATCTCTTCTGTTACATTTTTTTTTGTGTTGAAGAGCCCACTAATGGCGGACGTTGTATCTTTTCAGGTGAACTTTTTCAAGCTTTCAACGTCTCTCCTCCCCGCCCCCTGTCCAGGGTGATGATGAGATGTTCCAGATCTTTTCCCCTCTTTCCAGTTTCCCTCAGTAAGAAGGAGCCCGACTTTCGTCCCCTCGTTCCTCTCTGCGATTCTCCTTTTTTAAGAACCCCAGTTCCTCGTGCTCACCGTTTT
>Ga0179591_1389649_pt1 | contig 10775 bp, 11 predicted proteins | sample CZOMad2_1_08_16f_FD_182891 | JGI IMG/M metagenome (GOLD analysis project Ga0179591, IMG submission 182891) | Vadose zone soil fungal communities from Angelo Coast Range Reserve, California, USA - CZOMad2_1_08_16fungal (PacBio error correction) | ecosystem: Environmental > Terrestrial > Soil >... | reverse complement strand
GACACCAACTTTCCTTGTATTTTTGTCTTTTTCATTGAGCAGGTCCCCCCAGGGAATGGATAAGCGAGAGGCCTCGGGCATCCCGTCACGGGGTCTGTCATGAGCCCCATTAGATCTTTCTTTTTCTTGATTGTAAGTTACAGTTCCTTTTTGCCCGCACCGGAAATTCCGTTCTGTCCATCCACCCGGCTCTTGAAATTCCCCTAACCTCTTCTCCCCCCCCCCCGCCCCCCTTGTTCCCATGTCGCCCCCCCCCCATTAATTTTGCCACCCCACTGAGATCTACCCTTTCACCTCACCTCCCCTTTCCAAACCCAAAAAACGAAGTTTCCCCTGTTGGCTTGGGGTGCACTTGCTCCAGATCCTGAGCGGATCCCCCGGATTCATGCTCCTCTTTCTTTGACCAGCACTCTCCACTGATCTTCAAGGTTTTTCCAGCAAGTCTCAGAGCAGGATACGAATCCATTCCATCAGCTTAAGCCTGCTTTCCCCCAACAGACCCCCCTCCAGCCCCGGACCCACCCCTCTCGATCAGCACCTGATAGAATTCCCCCGATTATCGAGTTTTTTTCCTTTCTTCATTCTCCCTCTGCTACCCCTCTGTCTTTAGGGTCTATAATGCGCTCACGTCCTTTCTTTTTGCATACTTGCGTAATATGACCTGTTTTTTTGCTATCCCCCCCACAACAAAACTCCCCACGTCGAGAAGCGCCTCCGCTGTTTTCGTTTCTCTTACTCTCCATCTCAACACTGGTAGTTTTATCATCCATATCCCCATAGTATCGGCTTTCTTTCCCCCATGGCTATGGCGTTGGTGTTTACTCCCGCCTAATCATTCCACACGTATTCCCTTTTCAGGATATGAAAATCCCCCCGCTGACTGTGTCTTTCCAGATTTCCCCCCCAGGTGGCCCTCCTTCCCTGAAGTATTATTTATAGACTTCCAAGGTCTTTTTCTTCTATTATTTTCCCTTTTTTTACGCTTCAAGAGTTCCAGAGTTTACCTTGTGGCGAAGTTGTTCCTTTCGGTTTTTCTCCATCTTATATTTCCGTTGGGGCCCTCTATAGTTCGGCCTTCAGACAAACCCCAGTCGTGCTTCTTTGCGGCCCTGATGCGAAACCCACTTCCCTGGTGCCGCCCTACGTTAAAGATCTCCTCCCCCCCTTTTTTTACTTCCTTTCCTTCCGAAGAATTCCCTTGGAAGCCACATTTGTTACATTGTACAGGTCCCTTTGCTAACGATTGTCGGCCGTCCGACCAGCCTCAGAAATCAAGAGACCTCATTCAATGCCCAGAATGATTACTTTACAGCCCCTTAGCACACCCTGCGCTGCTCTTCCCTCTTCACAACCCCCTCTGTGTTAGTGATTTGGGGCGGCGATTGCCCCCACGTGGGTCTCTCCATTTCTAGAGCGAACATGTACCTTTTAACCCCTTGACTAACGCCCTGGCTGTCGTCCCTCTCTTTTTCCGCAAATTTTTATGATGAGTCGATCCCGAAGTCGTTTTCTCCGCGAGGATTTGATTTTGATACTGGCTATTTTGGAATTTGGAGCGTCCCCCTCTTTCTGTCGCTTTAATGACCCTCCTCCCTTCTTGATTTTTCCTTTCCGTAGACTACAGCGATCAGCCGCACCAATCTATTCCTGCCGCACTGGCTGTTTTTGGATCGTTCCGGCCCCTTTACTGGCTCAAGTTCTCCGCATTATTGTTAATTTCTTTCGTTCCATATCCTTGAATCTCCGGACGTCTCCCCTTGTCACTCCCCATTATTTCTGTTGTCTGTTTGCGACTCTTCTCTTTTTTTAAGCGTTTTGCCCGGTACATTGGGGAACTGTTTTCTTGAGAAGTTTTTCCCAAACCCCCCTTCTTTTTAGGTTTTCCCTCAGTTTTCCCCTCTGGCTCGGATCGTGCTCTTCAAGTTCAGGTCTCTCCTTATAGCACTCCTTTAATACCTCGTCGGCGGATTCCCGTTAGTAGATCTTTGGACCGCCTCGTCCTTTTCGTATATTCTCTACTTTTTTTCTTCAGTTTTTTTCCTCAAAAGGGCACCTCATCTCCACATTCACTCATAACTTACCGAGTGTTTTCCCTCTTAGACCTGACCTCTGAGCGCCTATTTTACTTCGCCGGCTAAGATCGCACCACCCGTTTGGCCTCTGGTTTCCCGTGCATACTTTCAACGAGCATTTCCATGACGACCCCGACCGTCCAGTTCTCCCCCCCCTGTCCTCTCTTTCACTGCATTTCTCTTTTGATAAAGTTCCGCCGAGTCGAGCCTCTTTCTAAAGAAGCAGTTTTTCCCCTTGTGGTGGCTTCCTTTGATCGTATCAATAAACTCCTTCCAAACCCCTTTCCCCCCCCTGTGCCCCTTTTCTGAAATTCTTTTCTCTTCTGGAAGATTTTTGAAAATCTTGGGTCACCGGTGCCCTACAGTCAGCCAGAATTCTCACATGGAGATATGCGGAACGTGAATTCGTCAGTTTTTACGCCGACGACATTTCTTGACTCCTTTCCCCAATGATGGAATTTTTCCACTCAAGGTCTAATAGGTTTTTCCGGGATTAACTCTACACCCCCTCCCCCTCTTGACTTTTCCCCCCTCGACCGAACGTTTCAGCCCCCCCTTTCGTATTCTCCCACCTCGTCAGCCTTAGTCAACGGTTTTTCTTTTACTCTCCGTTTTTGTTTTTTTAGACTGTGCTCCACGTTTCGCCGTCTCCCTTTTACCCCGAGGATTCGAAAGAAGCACTGATGTTTCGCTGAGTTTTTGACGTCCCCCTCTTTCCCGATCTTTCTTTGGCCTTTTTCTGGAAGATTCCTTGTTTTTTCTCTAGTTGCCCTTCATTGTCGGGCCTCGTGCCACGTTGTTTCGCGGGTCTTTTTTTCTCTTAATCCTTCCACGCATTTCCTTCGCCCTTAGAGACATTGCTGAGTCCCTCTTTTTGAACGCGACGCCCTCCAGCCCCCTCCCCCTATACCACCAGATTTCCCCCCCCTCCTCCCTTTTCAGACCTTTTTTTTTGTCAGACTTGTCTTATTTGGATGAACCACCCACGTCGTTTCGTCCTTTTTTTACGTAGCGATCCTTCCTCCCCTGGCCGATAAACACGTAGGACAGACCGTGCTTGCGGACTCCCTAGACCCTCTTTTGCGATCCTTTTTGGTACGGCCTTCAATTTCTTCCTTTTTTTTTCGCCGGGAGACCCTCCCTTTTTAACCCTGCTTTATGCGAGCGTAGATTCTAATCACGCGGCTTCACACGGTTCGATCCTTACTTTCCTCTCTTTCGAGGAGTACCCAGCACGGTCTTAGGGTAGTACCTTACGGATTTTCCAGTCCCAGCCCTTTTTCCTAAAGAAAAGGTACCATCTCCCAAATCCTGGACGTCGGGCAATGTCCTACTCTCCGAGTCATCCGCCCCCGAATTCCCTGTCACCTTCCGTACTGCTAACTCGAACGCTTTTCCGACGAACTCCTCTCGTGCTTTAGTGACCATCGTTCCTTCCTTGTTTTTGCAGCCACTGTCCAGTCCTCCCGACAATTTACTTTTGATCCATTAAAGACCCCCCCCCAAATGTAAAACCAGAAGGAGCTTTCTTTCCCTCCCTCTCAGTTCAGACTGGCGCGAACTCTATCCTCTAATGATTTTCATGACCCCCTCTTCTCAATATACTTTCAAGATATTCGAGAACGTGTATTCCGTCCTTTCCCTCTTCCATCCGGTATCATCGGACAACTTGACCAAGCTTGCTTTTTCCTCCTAGTAGCCTTGCGCAGCCACAACCAGAGAGAGCGTGACGCCTCGATTGTCACTCCCATCTCCCTACGAAGGCTTCTTAAGGGCAATAGACGGTTTTCACCCTCTCCACCTTCGTTCTGTCCCCCTCTTGATGGTAGCCTCTCGCCCCCTTCTGGGCTTTCCCGCGGACATACGCCCACGTTCGTGACCGGTTTACTGTTGCGCTCCTAGATCAGCTCCAGCGTCCTGGCTGTGGTCAGCTTCGCACTCCCCTCCCCCTCCTTTTTTTTCAACTCCATCGACGTCAAGCTGTCTGTTTTTCTCTCCGTACCGTCTTCTCTAGATGGCATACATCTGTCTTGCTCTCCCTCTTGAAGAAGAACATTGTTTCCCTTTCTATTAGTCATGATATTTAAAAAAGGCTAATCATTTTGCATTTCGCTTCTCCGTTGTCCGAATCGCGTCAGCATTTTGTACTTTCTTCAATGCGGGTGGTTGATTCTTGAGGACATACCTTAAGCTTTTTTCCTATTGATTCCCCTCCCAATATAGTTCAAGGACTCGTCAAGATCTCCCCTTCTGAGAGTCGGGCTTTGGTCCCCCCATTACTTTCCCCCATAAATCTGGAACGCTTCAAGGGTGTTTTCCACCTCCCCAACTTAATAGGTCCCCCTCCCCGAGTCTTGACCCCTTTTTCCTCCCCTAAATGACTTCCTCAACGAAACCCACATTTCAAGTCGGACCTCGAAACAGACCTTTTCATATACCAAGCGATTGCGTGCGTGTGGAATCTTTACCCCTTATTAGTAAGGGCCTCTTTTTTTGTCCCCCCCCTCTCATTCCCCTCCTGATTAGTTACGAAGCTTGATATGCCTCCGGTGTTGGCTCTATCTTGAGCTCGATGAATTGAATTTGGTCTCCCATTCCGTGTAAACATTTTTTCCTGTAGCACTCAACTAAGGATATACTCCCCACAGAATCCCTGCCTCGTAATCCCCCGCTGTTTTAGCTCTAAACTGAATGATCTACAAACTTCACTCTATCTTTTAGATACTAGATGACTCCTCTTGGTTTTCTTGCTGCCTGTTTTTGTTATTCTTGTGATCGATCTTCGGATGTATTTCTGTTTCTTCTAGCTTTCTTCTTCGTTTTCTTTTTCTTGTACGTCTTCGGCACTATCGAGGCTTTCTGTGCTCAGTCCTTCTCCTTGCTGGTCCGTCCTAGATAAGCTTCGTGCTCTTTTGAGCGGTTCCACGTGTTTTCCCCACACTTTCTTATGGGCCTTTTTGAAAGTTGGTATTGGCTTTTAGTGTCATTCAAAAATCTTTTTTTTTTCCCTTTGAAGAACTGTGAGGATGCTTGTTAGGGTGGATTAGACTGTTCGAAACCTCCTCCCCATCACGTTTTTTTCCCCTTTTTTTCGTTTGCCACAAGTCGACCACTCCCCTACACGGCCTGGTCCATCCCCCTTCATACGACCAATTGCTGCTGAAGTGTGCCCTCCCCTTTTGGGCATGGCCCCTCACTGATCGTCTCACCTTCTTTATCAGAGCCCCCAACTGATTGTGCAGTATTCTTTTTCCTCCTCCTTCCTGTTTTCTAGCCTCAGTTGTTTTCTTTCTCCGACTCCTTATTCTCGACGCGCTTTCTTCCCCCCCTTGTCCAGAGGCACGGGGTCTTCATAATGAAGTCCCCCCTTTTCGATTTCATGTCCTTTTAATCCCTTGGTTGTGTCCTCTTTTTTGCCAAGGGCAACGGGCCTCCTGGATGTCACGTTCCACCTCTGCGCTTTCAGTATTTATGACCCCCCTGCCTCCCATACCCCTCAGTTCCTTTCCCCACATAATGGAACTGGACATTTGTCCCAAAACCCCCCCCCAAAAAATCCAGTCATGCGCCATCAGCTGGTTTTTCCATGTCGCCTTTTTCCAAGTCTCTCCCTCCTTCCTTTTTCCTCCCTCTCCAGAAATAGCGTCTCAAAGTCTAGCACCTCCGTACCGCAGGCAGCTGAAGGAAAGAATTCCGAGCATCCACATCCCCCCCCCCCCCCCCCCCTCAGCCTCCATAACCATATCCCATCCCCCATCCCCCTCCGAATAGCAAGCAAGAACCAAGATCCCTCGCCTTTTTTCTTACTCGTTTTTTTTCCCCCTCCTCAGTGGGGGAAATGGTATAATCCTTTCTCGCTAAAAAATCTTTCGTATATACGTCCTTACAGAATTTTTTTTATCCTTGCGTTAATTTGTGGTGGTCTTGTTCTTCCCCCCCCCCAAAGTAACACACTAAGTATCTGAAGGTTGGCGCACCTGCAATGCTTCTGGTCTATCTAATGTATCAATTTTCCCACACCTGGAGTATCCCCTCCTCACCCCTCCCCGTCATTTCCTTATGAGGAATTTTTGGGATTTCTCATGTAATAATTGTTATTCCCACGTAGCCTTCCAACTCGCCCTCTTGAAAAAGTCATCAAGATATCGGTTTTCGCCCCACTTAAACGTTTTAAATTCAAGCTTCCTCTTCTTTTCTTTCTATCTGCACCTTCTTGTCTCCTTTCTGGTTAGGTTGGTTTTATAAGCCAGCTTCACGCGTCAGAGTTCCTGCTGCGTCTTTTTTTAAGGGCTTCTCTCCTACAAGTTTCCTAGATGCTTATTCTTTCCTATATTTCCCCACCTCGGCATCAACACTCCATATAAAGATTGGCCTATGGACCCTAGATCAACCCCCCCCGGGTCCTTTTTTTTCCACCCTTGACGGAACTCCATTGCGCAATGGAGACCGCGTAAACCAATATTCTTCCTGCAATTCCCTTCCCATCGGATTTTGAGCTTTGACCTCATCCCCCCCGCGTCTCCCTAAGCACCTTCAGAAATCCCTGTGAATGACCTAGCATCTTTTACCGATCCCCCTCTTTGACTAATGTAGAATGTTCTTAAACCCCAAGGGTCTCGAAACCTGGCTCAGTATCGAGGGGTCTTACTCCCCTCTTCCCCCGTCGCTCCCTTTTCTTTGAGCGACACTTGTCAATTTAACTCCGGATGCCCCGCACCTTTCTCCCCTATTTCGTGTGCCGAATTCGAACTTGCAGCAACCATGAAAGATGAGGCGTGGTGTGACATCCGGCCGAAGAGGCTTCTCATGGTGATCTTTCCTGGAATTTGGACTTCTTTTTTCCGTCTTGAATATGAAAATTTCCGTCCTTCTCACTTTCGCCTTGTTTTCTTTCGGACTTTTTAGTAAGCTCCCGCCCACTTCCTTTCCAGTTTGACTGTAGCTTTTTCACCTTCCTATACCCTTCCTTCTCACGCCTTGCGCAGGTATCCTTATGCTCCATTTCCTTCCCTCCTTTTTCCCTGCCCATCCTTGTCGGTTGGGAGTCTCCCGCTAGCAAGAATACCTTGTAGTTTGCGCATTTTCTGCAAGGTCTTTCACACTTTCGGTACCTTTTTTTTCTGGGTTTCGGCGCCGTAGGTACAACAAACCCCCTGAGCCGCCCGTCTTGTTTCTTCACTTCCCGAAACGTGAATTTTCATTGCTCGCCCCTCATTTATTCGGGTGCGGCTTTCAAGTCCCGGCCACACTTTCTTCTCTATCCTTTTTTTCTTTTTCTTTCGAAGTGTGCCCGCCGTGCCTTTTGATTATCGACATGGTTTCCCCTCGGCGTGCGAGACACTTTGGCGGACCTTCATCCCCTTTCACAGCGCTACCCCTATTATTTCCTCCTCCCTGAATTTTTTTGAGCCGAATTTATCCCCTATACGCTCGCTCTCCCGGAGACTGGGCCCGGCAATCACGGTTTTAAACGAGTTCATCCAGCTTTCCCCGTTCCCCCCCTAAACTGTGTAGCTGAATAACTTCGGGTTCTACGTTCCTTGCCCGCACGCAGATGTAGATATAGTAAAACATTTTGCCCCTGCGCAGAGAACGCCGTTTTACTATTAGCCCCTCTTGAAAACCGCACTGTCTTCAATTTGTACACCCCCGCTTTGGGAATTTGTTGGTATTTCTTCAGTGTTGAAAATATGGTTCTTCCGTCGTTTATTTAAGATTTAGTTTCCCCCGTCCTACCTCTTTAAGTCTGGCTGTCTCACCCGTTACGCGGGATTTCCCTGGTCCGAGTTTTTGCGAATTCGCAAGACAATTTTTCACTTTAGATAGCCCCAAGGTTCCCTGGGTCTTTTGTTTTGTGTCCCCCCTCCCGTTAATTCCTTGGTTCCATCTCCCTCCCGAACGTCGAGAAGCAACATACCTTCTATTCGACTTCACTTCCGGTCCCTCTTTTCCTGTTGAGATTTAACTCGCTTTACCCCTCCGGTTTTGTTTCTTCTCCTCCTTCGGGCATCTTACCCTTGCCAGCGTACGAGGTGATCGATAAGACGGTTTCTGCGCTGCGTTATTTCCTCTTGGAAAAAAGTTCGGATTTTTTTGCAGACTGTTCCCTTCCCTTCTGAGCTTAGTTCCGCCACTTGCCTCTTTCTTCGAGGTCTTATCTTTTTCCTAATTCCTTGCCATTGTCCGAGAGCCTCTGAGCCGCGTATTGATCACGACCCCTGCTCAACCCCCTTCCCCCCCTCGCAACCACCCCCCCTTCAATGCAGTTTCGGGGTTGTATATTTTGGCCAAGGGAGCCCCCCCCTTCCGTTTCCGCTGCGCCTTAATGGTTTCGATAGCAAGCCTGCTCGGTGGTAGGAGCTTTTCTTGGCTCCGCCATCGGCATGCAGTTTCTCTTTTTTCCCTTGTCTCCTTCACATTTTTCCTTCCTTGATTAAACGCCTTGAAAGCGATGATTCGACTTAGGAAATGGATTTGTCCACAGCGTTCTTCCTGCGAAGCCCCTTTTACATCAGGTCTCCGGCTTCCCTAAAGCACTCGGTCGAGCAGCAGTTTTGAGGATCCCGCCTTTTTGAACACTTTCCCCCCCCTCGATACTGCAAGACTCTAGTGTCAGGCAGTTTCCGACTCTTCCCCTTAACCGAATTAAGGTTCATTCAGGAAGTGACCCTGCTCGCCTTGATCGGCTTCTTCGATCATGATCAGGCAACGCCTTGATCCGATCCCCAGCCCGCCGTAAGGCGGGCTCTTGGTTCTGTGTTTGATCCCCGCCCAGCTTTTTCCCCCCATCCGGGCCGGCTTTTTCCCCCCCCCCCTCCTTTCGGCTCCCGCTTCATTGGTTCATAAAATCTCGTGAACTTTCGTGCTGGGACTTTTTCTCTCTCCGTCTCTCCCCCATGACCTAGTTACACAGCGATAATATTTGGCGTCGCCAAGTCTTCGCTATTTTCATCTGAGTCCCGATGTCGCCATCGCGGCAATGATGCCCCTAGATTTTGCTTTTCGTCCCCCTCCTCGTCCCCCTGAGCCCGCGCCCTCTACACTCCCCTCACCCTTCCCTATGACAGACCACCAAAAATAACATGCAGCGTCCGCAGATATTTCTAGCCCAACGGCGGAGACGAAACGCCGTTGCCACCGTGCATATAGAACCGCCTGGCTGAAACCAGAGTGCAAAAGTTAGGGGTCTCCCATCGCGGGTGGATCTTTTTCCACATCAGCCTGACGAACAGTCTGCCAGACCATCCCCCGCAAGACCGAACCACAGTCCTTTTCTATGAAAAGATTCCTAACGCAAGAAACCCAACCCAAACCCTCTTCGTAATCGGGCCTTACAGCTGGCCAAATTTGAGTATGCCTGTATTAAGCAGTTACAGGGACCTTGGGAATCTTTCTTCTAGCTCCCAGCGAAAATGGCTCATTCGGATTTCGCCCTTGCGTTTGCTCACTAACTCCCCCTCTTCGTCCAATTCCTTATGGAGCTAGTGTACCGTATCATGCGATAGGTCCTACACTTTTTTCTCGTCTGACGAAGACCGTCTCCCCCGGCTTAGCGTCTGGCTCCAGGATTTTTCCCCTTGCTTACAGGACTATTGGTACGTAGAATTTGACCTCCAAATATCCTTTTCCCTCCCCCTCGATTTGTTCCCCTGTCGGAGTTTTTTCTCGGCCTAACCCTCCCGCGCCTCGCTGTGTTAGCCTCCTGCCCACCTTCTCCCAGGCAAGATCCCGCATCTTTTTCTTCCCTGGACGGCGTCCATATCAACTTCGCCACCTTCTATGGACGCTGGAATTTCCCACACCCCCCTCTCCTCCAGTTCACTCCCCCTTTGCATTCTAGAAAGATTTCATTTCATTGCTTTTTCCCCATTCCATTTTCTTCTGTAGTTGGCAACCGAATCAGCTTTTTTTCTGAATATACTGTCCTCGATTTTTCTAAGGGTGGCCCAAATGCTTGCCCCCCTCTTTTCAGAAAAGATAACCAACTTTTTGCCGGGACGTTTTTCAGCCTATATGTTTTCTCTGGATGACTCCAGGGGTTGAGATATGCTGGAGTCTTCCCCTCATTCCGACACGAAGTGTCCCTTTTTCCAGACTTCCACTTTCTCAACCCCTCAGGATCTTACGCAATTTCATTTCCCAAAGCCCCTCTTCTGCTTTCCCCCCCTCGCGTTCCTTTCCTTTTCCCCCCCAATCCTCGTTCGTACTTCGATCCTTTTGATCTTTTCTTTTTCTCCCCCGTTTGAGGTATTGGCGATCTCGTGCTGTCTTGCTGTAGGAGCTTCCGATTTCACAGATTTTTCCTTGCGTTTTTCTTCCTTCTTTTATCTGGTCCTTCTCCTTTTTTCCCTTCGGACTTCTACCGGTCCTTGTCCCCAACCAAGCTGATTTTTGCAATGGAACTTCTGGAGTTGCTTATTTTTTTCCCCGTTTTTTTCCCTTTTTTGTCACTGTCTTTAAACCCCCTTTTTTGGTGAAATTGAGGACCGGAGAGTTCTTCTTTTCTCCTTTCTCAACCCTTCCGGGACCGTCTGTTTGTGCACTTTTTTCACGTTTCCTTCGACAACCAAGATTTTAATTACCTTCCCTTCCATCGGCCTAACCCCAGTGGCGGCCCGGGGAACCGACCCTCGCGTTCCTCTTTTTCATTGCTATTAAGGGAAGGATGCTTTTATCCCCCAAACCCCCTCCCCCTGAGGTGCA
>Ga0179591_1292750_pt1 | contig 10777 bp, 9 predicted proteins | sample CZOMad2_1_08_16f_FD_182891 | JGI IMG/M metagenome (GOLD analysis project Ga0179591, IMG submission 182891) | Vadose zone soil fungal communities from Angelo Coast Range Reserve, California, USA - CZOMad2_1_08_16fungal (PacBio error correction) | ecosystem: Environmental > Terrestrial > Soil >... | reverse complement strand
CTTTCCGTTCAGTGCCCCTTTTTTATCGTTTTCTTTTTTTCTGGTAGGCGTCTCTTTTTCCCCCCTCACTCGGGCTTCTTTGCAGAAGACCCAGATTAAGTAAGGCTGGCTGGCCTACTTCTTTTGAGGCTGAGTTCTGGGTCGGGTGAAGCGTTGATTCGCTCAATCCCGCGTCGGCAATTTTTTCTCTAGTTGCAGTAACCCTCTCCGAGGATCCTCCCTTCCCCCCAGTATGGAGTCCGCGGGTGAGACATAACGGCTTTCCCAATTTTTTCTTCTTTTTTTAAGGCTTTTTAGTTAGAAAAGCGGGTCTGTCTTCCAGATGGCCTTTCTTCCCTGCATGGTGTCCTCAACCCCCCCCCCCCCCCCCCCCCCCACCCCCAACCCCTGCGTGCCCAGCACCCTTCCTTTTTCCAATTACTCCAACAGCTATATTTCTGATTAGCATGTTTTCGGTCACTCTCATAACGTAGCGGTAGCCAGATCTATTCCCTTTTTGGTGAGGTTGAACCAGCATGTGCCTCTCCCCCCCTGTTCTTGATTTTCGAACTGTTCGTTCCCCCCCGAACTGTGCCGCAAAATCCCGTCAAGGCCGACGTCTCTGAACTCTCCTGGTTTTGATCGGCGCACCTCCGCTTCCTCTTTGTTTTTTTCTTGATGACACGGGTTTCTTCTTTTTTCCCGGTCGGTTTATGGTCTTCATAGATTCTTAACTTCGTCCGCACCACCATTTTTCCCCAACGGTTTCTCTCACTCCACTTCTCCCTGTCGTCTTGGTTACTCGCGTTCAGAGAGCACTCCTGACTATCCTCGCGCACATCCCCAGACAAGGCCCCACCTCTTCTCCTCCCCCCCTGCGCGTGATTTGTTCCAGTGTCGCAGTGGTGGACCGCTTAGTAAGGATTGTTGTTCACATCCCCGTGTTTCGTTTTTCCCCACGACGCGTTTCTTCTCACCTTTGTCCCCATGGGCGCTACCTCTTTTTTTCAGTCAGACCGGCCATTCCTTTTAATCTTCATTTTCCTCTTCTTACGAGCACCTCACCCTTTGAATAGCGCTCCAGTTCTGCGGCAACCTGCCACGCCCTGGACTCCTTCTGGTCGCCCCATCCTCCCCTATGGGCCCCGAGCGTTTAACGCGCCGCCACGCCCTCCACCCTCCTTTTTTTTCGAACCCACTACCCTGGTTGTTCCTCCCCCCTACGCCTGACACCCCGCCTTTAAAGTCGGTTCCCATCCAGACATTCTAGATTTATCCCCTTGTCGTGGTCCACAAAAAGGCTTTCACTTTTCGTCCTCTCCTTTCCACTCCTCCTTCTAGAGATGTTCCTCATGAATTTTTGAAAAATGGAGGCGAGTGACTGATAGGGTTCCCTTTTTGCGAAGGATTCTTAAGTTACGAGGCAAGCCCTTGCGTGGTGTGTTTTTATCCTTTAATACCTTTGGAGCGTCGCCGTTAGGGAGTGAGCCGTTCGCTTTTCAATAGCGGCCTAGACTTAGGATGTCTGTCCGTTGTGTCTGATTTTTTCCGATTGCATCCGCGGCACTTCCTAGAGCCCCTCTTTCCCTTGGAGCTTTTGGCAGGCCTGGCGATCCTCCGAAGGTACCCTGCTGCACCCCCATAGTAGTGAGTACATGGGTCCGGAATTGTTAACAATCTTTTACAGAGAGCGAGTGTTCACTTCTGAAAGTAAGGGCCCTACTCTTCGCTCTCTGTAAGACGTCAGGAGGTACGTTGGTCCTTTCTTTCCCCTATTCTTCAATCTGACTCTCTCCCCTGGATCGTCTCTCCCTTCTTAGTTGTAATAAATAAGACTCGGAGCATAAAAAGTGTGTTTTTTGTTTTTAATGATCCCCGGTGCTTTTATGGGTCCACACAAACTTTCGGCTTTTCGTGAAGCCGTGATACCATCAGTCCGTGTCTCTGCCGTCTCAGGTCGCGGCCCTAAACAAAAAGACTTTTTCCTCGACTTTTTCCCCCTCCGTTGCATCGGACTTTTCTCTCGAGAGGGGACTTTTACCCCCCGAAGGTGATGTATGCAAGGGCTTCCGGGCGTCGATACAGTTTCTTCCCCAAAGTTCCGTTCCCTTCTTTTCTCTGTTTTCTGTACTTGTTTATTTCTTGCCAGCTGACCCCCCTCCCCTAGTGCAAGCTCCTCGGCGACCCGATTCCAAGTATTAGATTTCAACTCCACACCTGAGCTATAGCTCAAAGCGATTCTGGACCTTCTGACCTGCCTTTTCTTCCCAATCCTTCCCCCCCCAGAAACGACTCCCATGCAGGTTCCTCTCAGGCCATGCGCATGAAGATCTGTAGTCGATCCTCTCCAGCCCCTTGAAGGCAAGTCGCAGCAATGTCTTTTTTCCCCTCTTTTATGCCTTTCCCTTCCAGAGACTGGGCCTGTTACGGCGTTGCCTCCTTCTTATGGCGATCAGGTGCTGCACAACCGTCTTCCCTGGAGTCCGTAACACCTTTTTTTGAATTCGTCGCGCGTCTAGAGATCACACTACGACCCTCCTTACTTCCCCTTTTTCAGTCCGATCCCGGTTCCTACGGATCTCGACCAGCCCCTCTTCCTATACTGAGCTGCCCCTCCCTGTAACAAGCAACCAAACCTCCCTTGAAACCGTATCGCCCGCTTCCGGTGCGGGATAGAGGTTCGCCGGTTCTGAAGGCTTTTTCTTTGGATCAGAGCTTCCTTTTTTTCACTTGAATCTTTTCTTGAAATCTGACGAATGAAATAGTCTGGCGAAGATCGACGCAAGGGCACGCCGTCCAGTGATCTTTCATTCTCCCCCCGAGCTTTTCCGTGACGGAGTTCCTCCCGTTCGTGCGATGCAGAGGAATCGAACGTTACTCTGCCCTTTCCCGTCCTGAGATTTTACGACCTGTGCCCTTCCTTTCCCCTTTCCCTGCACTGCGTCCAGCCCCGCTCAGAGCAAGAAACCGACGCCGCGTTCCCCCTTTTTTTGTCCTCCGTCCCTCTGGACCCTATCGTTGCTTTTTTTTCTTTAGAAAGGATTGTTTATGAAAACATGCCCCTTTTTCCCTCTCCTTCTAAAGCTAGCTCCTGCCCCCCCCTCATTTTGAGATTTTTCTGTTTTTAAGCGGAACATCTCCTCTTGTTGCGGGTACGTAACCGCATACCTCGATTCCGAACTAGGAGTGTGCACTTCCCTCGATTCTCTACCCCCCCCTCTCTGACCTCCTGCCTAGTTCTCCTTCCGGCACGTGTCTGGTGCCCCAGCAAAAGCACACTGACGAGAGGGCACCGATTCCCCTTCTGAGGTGCCTGCTATCTCGCACGCTGTATTTCCTGGTCCTTCCTTACCGTGACCCACAAACTCCCACCGCCAGTATGCTCCTTCTCCCCCGAGAGAGGAGTTTGACGGGGTTCACGAGACTGCAGCCGAGGATACCCTCACCCTTCTTCCCAGAGATTTACCTTGGTTCGCTTCACTATTCTCTTCTTGGTCCCCCGATTTCATTGCTCGCCTCTCCTCACAACGTTTTTTTTCTTTCCCCTGCCTGACAACGACACCTTGTTGATAGCTAGTAGATGCAGTCGCCTTCAGAACCTCCCTCCGACCTACGTGTCCCTTGCCCTTGGTTCGAGTTCGCCCCTTTCCCGTTTCCCCCCTACTTTCCAATTCTTTGACGAGGATATGGCCGGCAAGGCGAGCTTTCGAGAAGGAGTCAGCCGGTCTCGCGGCCGGGTTCCTTTTTTCCTCGCATATTTTTTTGTATCTTTTTGACAATTTTTTGTCTGTTTTCTTGCGGTCCTCTGATACTCCGTTCCGTCTCTCGGCCGTTCCCCCCCCGACCATAGATTGACCCAGTCGGATGGTCCCACTTCTCATCCGGTTTTCTTCTGGCTGGAAAGAGCCTGGTCCCACCCTAAATTTTTTTGATGTTTTTTCTTTGGAATTCCCCTTTCTCAAGCAAAATCCATTCCCCCATCTTCATTTTAATACTAATAAGTTGTTGTTTTTCAGACGATGGCGATGGCTTTTCGTGTCCACTTCTTTTTTTTGATGGCATCAGTTGGTTTGCGTCCACCCGAGGTTCAGGTCCTCCCTCTGTTCCCCCCCCCTCCCTGTGCCCTCCGCCTTCCTCTGAATCTCCCTCCTGGGTTTTTTTCCACCGGACGAGGTGGATACGTACGGCGCGTAATCACACCGAATACTCACCTTTTCCCAGCCCGATTAACCCCCCAACTTTGTCAGCCAATGTCTCCCTTGCATGCCTTTTCTTCCATTCGTGCTGTCTATCTTTTTTGCCATTATAGGTCAGACGACTGCCTCGACCTCTTTCCACGAGGATTATTCTTCATTCTCTTGTGTGTGCTGTTTCATGAAGTGTGCAAATGTCGCTCGAATCCTCTTGCCCATTGCACCGTCCCCATAGACCCCTTGGGGGTCCGCACACACCTCCTCTAGGGAAGCCCCGTGCATAAGGTTGAGAAGGTTCCTTCCTTCTTTGTATGTTTAACCGCTCCGCTTCCCAGGCTCGTCTGCACCCCCAGCGCCGACATTTTCCCTTCCGTTATTTCCCCTTCCTGGCTCCGATGAGGGTCTAGAAGTCCTCTTGTATTTCCGTATTCAATGGTGGGCGACACGTACTGTGTTTTTTTCTTTTTCTGGGGGGCCATCGTGGATGCGAGAGGGCCTACTTTCTGTCTTTCTTTCCGCCTTTCTTTTCGCTACCCCGTAACGAACTTTTGTTGTGGTTGTGTGGTCTTCGTTCCAGGGGCCCCCTGATTCTTTTTCCCCCTTTCCAGAGGACGGTGAACCTAATTTACAGTTCCATAACCCGTGTCAGGTCGACCACCCGCTGTCCTTACCGGAGACCCCCTCTCAGAATGACTCAAAAACGCTCGTTCGGTTCAGTCAAGAGGCTCGCATGATTCGCCGCACTCTTCTTTTTTCTCGTAGTCTGACCCCGCTTTCGAGCGGCCCCCCTCATCTAACAGTCACGGGTTTCCCTCCCTGTATGCGGAAAAGGTCCTTGGTTCTTAGGAAGTAGTGAGCATCTCGCCTCTTTGTGATGTTTGTTCGCCGAGGTTTCTGGTCTCCCCCTTTCCAGATGCTGTCTTATGAAACCCTTTCTATCCTGAGAGAATTACTATGTAAGGTCGATGACTGTCCTCTCCTCCCGATATCTTTTTTCTGAGTGGAACACGCGCCAGGGCATCTCCTGACGACTTTCTCCTGCGATCCTTTGGACTTCTATATGCATTCGTCCTCTTTACACTTTTGGAGACCGAATATTCGAGCCACTCCCCTCGATACTATCCACCCCCTATCCGCTTTCCTTCCACTTTACATATTCCGTAGTTTCTTGCACACGCTTCCCTTTCACAGGTCGCATGTTGTTGGCGTGTGGTTGTTTTTTCCGCGGATACGCTCCAGAAATAGGGCTGGTAGTTGGTCGTCCTCCCTCTTAGTTCTGAGAAGACCTGAGCCTGGTTAAGGCTTTTCCTTCGGCTGGGCCTTTTTTCTCCCCTGATGTAGACCGCAGTGTGGATTTTTTTTATACTGCCTGAGGTAGGCGATGAAGATGTTCTCAAACAGGGCTATGTCCACGTCCCCCTGGAGTGTTTTTTAGGCAATCACGCCGCCCCCTCCCTTTAAAGTCACGCTCCTTGATTTTCCTTTCTTATTTCTCCCCGGGTGATTTTATTACGGCGTCCACTTACTCGCAGTAATACGTGTCACTCGGTATAATTTCCCGACTTGTGTCGTCTCCCTACCAGAATGGTACGCGTAAGAACGACGTTACAACAACCCCATATTTTTTTTGAGCTACGAATGCTTTTGGTCCCATTGAACATCTTTTCCCCTTTTTCGTAGTTTTTCCTTCGAGGAGAAGAGAGGCAAGAGTGCGGCGATTGTCTTGGTTACTGACGCGCCTTCACCTTTGAAGCGCACATCTGCACCCCTTGCTCTGTTCTTAGATTTCTTAACATTTTCGAACCTCCTGCAGACCACATAAATATTATGGAAACTGATTTAAGTCCTGCCTGGCTCATATCCTCCTCTATGATTGACGCTTTTCAAGACTTCTCATCCGGGGAATGTTGGAAGGTGGACTTTTCTTATATCATTCCTTCTTTACCCCTCGACGTTGTTCCGCATAGGCGCGTTAACACCCGTCTCCCCCCCCTTTATGGGTCCTACCTACTCGTTCTTCTCTGTGGAAAAGACCCCAGGATATCTATGAGGGGAGTACCTCCGCGCCCCTTATAGATTAATTTTCGGGAACACCCTTCTTTACCCACGGACCCCAGTGAGAAATCCCTAACAAGCTCGTCTCCTTCTTTACGCAGTAATGGAGTGTAATAATTGAGTGTTCTCTTCAATCGGCTTTGTCCCCTCATTTTTCACCCGTGTGGAGCGTAGCACTCGAAGGAAAAGCAGTTTCCTTCCCTCTACGAATCCGCCGACAGAGAATCCCCCCCCCGGTGGTGTACCGACTCTCCGTGATTCCCCATCCCCCCTCTCAAAAGAGTTGTGACGGTCGTGTGTGACGACAACCTATTTTTCGATCGCTTTTGCCCAGTCACGCAGCTTTCACTTTCACTCAGTCTTTTCCTTCCCCCACTACCCCCTACCCTAGTAACTTTTCTCACGAAGCATCCCCGGGCCCCATGCACCGCCCTTCCCTCTGGGAATCCAGAAAGACCACACGGTCCTTACGTGTGCATTTGTAACCCTTCCTCCTGTCACCCATCACCTTTGTAGGACGCTATTTTAGAAAAAGTTGTCCATCCTGCACTTCAGTCCACTTGTCACTCTTTTAATCCCCCTCCTTTGTTTTTTTGAGTTATTGTTTGCCTTGTAAGGAATTTTGCATGGACGACATACGCGCTTAGATTCGATTTGTAGGCAGTCTCCCTCGAACTTAGTCGGCGTTCTTTGGTGTATTCCGCAAAGGGAGAGTATTCCCTTCTGACTTCCACTCAGACTTTTTCCTTCGGGTGATTGATTGTGTCTACGCGTTGTACCCATACTTATTATATCTTATTGGCCGACACCAGAGAACGAGGGTCGGTAGTTGATGTATAATCCTCACCCTTCAGCCTCATTGTCCACCTGTTCCTTTTTGGCAGAACAGGATTGTCTATTCGGTGAGTGTCAAGGGTACGCGGGACCCGTTCAGTATTTGCCACCACGGTGCGCTCCTCATCCCCCCCTCCTTTTCGATGGTGAACACGGGCTTCGTAAGACCACATGGTAGTTTTCCCATTCTTGGCGGCATTTGCCCTACCGCGACTTGATCTGCTCCTTCCCCAATGTATTCGTGGCCTTTCTCCCTATGAGTTCGGATCTGTAGTGTGATCCGCCCGCTCATGCCTTTTGTCGGCCTCCTGTGCTTTTTCCTTCCGGCGGTGCCACTACCCCGAGTATTGGGACAACAGGTTCGTGGTGTTGAACGTTTAGGGACGCGTTGCCTCAAAACGGGCCGGTGTGCGGTGCTATACTCTATCTCCCCGACCTTTTCCCCTTGTAGGTCACCCCCCTCAGTTTTTCACGACTATACGAGTGGGCATGACCCACCTTAAGGTCCGGGCGCGGTCTGACCTCTCTCTTGGCTCCCCCGCGCTTGTGTGGGTGGGAGTTGCATGCGTCCCTTGGCCTCGTCCCTCCCTTTCAATCTTTGAAGTGTTCCCCGCCCTTATCCAAGCTGGCGTAGTTCTTTTCTTCCGGCGTTCAGGATCTCGATGTTTGTCCCTATGTCCCCCTGCGTTCTAAGTATCTGCCTCATTTCCTCCCGGTCTGTGGCTGAAGTATTCGATGTATTTGCCCTCTTCCTCACCACACGTAAATGCGATTTTCCCCCCTTTCCTTGAATGTGGAATCCCACACGGGCGCCTCCTCTGGTAAGTGACTCTCAATCACCTTTTGGGATTGGAGGCCCCATGATGGTAGTCAGAGTTCCGAGAAATTCCTTTCCCCCCCCCGACTCACCTTGTACGTTCTCTCTCTCAAAAAGAGGTGAACGGATTCGAATTCCAAGTGGACGTGTGTGCCATACAAGCCACGTCGCCCAGAATTTTTTTTCTTTTTTTCCCCGATTACGCGTTTTAGAAGGTTCCCTCCCCAGAGTCGCCCTGGACCAAAAGCTAAAAGAAGCTTAAAGGGAGTTTAGTATAAACTACCCCACCACATGCTGAACTTCCCCGGCTCCCACGACCCCCCCCCCCAACACACTTCTCTTACTCCCTCCATGGAAGGACTTTTTGAGAATGATCGACCCCACCCTCTTCCGCCATCCCGACTCTCCCCCAAACCAAAAACCTACAGAAACGCGATTTCTGTACTACTGAGTTTTTTTCCGGAAGTTTGTTAGAGGTTTTTTCCAAGGCTGTGCTCTATTAGGGTGGGATAGTAGACGTCGCTCGTGTCCCGCCGTTTTCAGGCTCGATTTTGAACGGCCTTCCCCTGCTCCTCTCTCGCCCCTGGCAGTCCTCCGCCCGCTGCCCTCGAGGTGTTTTTCTCCTCGCTCCTTTTCTCCTCTTTCGGGAATTGTGAGAAGGAAGAGACATCGAACACAGAGAATGACCGGCCCATCCTAAGAGGTGGTAGTCCAGACATGGCCTCCCGAGATTGTCCTGGCCTTCCTGCGTCCCCCCCAGCTTCGAGCCCGAACCTCCTCGAAGAAAAGTCTCTGCGGTAAGCCACCTGAGGACTAGCTCCTCGAATCCCGGCAGTGTTGCCCATTCAATCCTGAGCCCCGCCCCCTTTTTGGGACAGCCGATTTCTTCGATTTCCCTATTGACTTTTTGTCCTGCTGCCCCCCTCTCTAGTTGTTTACGTAACCCTCCAATGTATTAATAGCTTTGCGCTCTCTTGAGGTATTGTTTTTTCCCCTCTTTTCCCCCCCATTTCTTTCTCAGGTTTCGTCCAGGTGACAAGCCCGTGCGAGATGATGGACTCCTTGAGGACCAGCGCTTGAACCTATCATCATTTGCAGACGACCACCCCACGCGACGCCACAACATTCTTCTCCCCATTCATTCCCCCTTCTGCTCTCCCTCCCCTGAAATGGGCTCTACTAGATGAATCGAAGGTCGGTCCACGATAGAATAGCGACGCGTACCCTAAGCCTCCCTTCTCCAAGGATCGTGAACAAATGTGCGACTATCTCTCATTGTCCCCCCCCCCTTTCCCTTCCCCTATGCCATTCTCCTTTCAAACGCGGGCTTTAAAGCTCGCCTTTCCCACCTGATAGCACATCCTTATAATATGTCTCCCTATAGCCTTCGTTTCAATGGGTCTGGCCTTCCCCTCTTAAGATCCCTCCTCTCTTAGCGGTGTCGCTCGACCTCGTATGAGCGTAATTTTAGTCCCAGTTTGGCTGTACCAGTGTGGTTTCGGGACTTTTGACTCTTTGGCTTCGGTTGACTCGCGTTACCCACGTTTTTTTTTTTCCTACTCCTGTTCTTTCCCCAACCCCGCTATCAATTGGGTATTCCATTTCGTCCGTCAGAGTTCCTGTTCTGTGTCCAGCGCCTGGCTTGCCCGAACTTTTCTCTTTTCACGTCATTGCGCTTGACGAAAAGCCTGAAATATCTCTGGTTTTCCTAACATCTGTTGTGAGAGAGTATTTTTCTTTCGTTGTCGGTTTTTGCTAGTTCCGGGATTCAAGTTTTGTCGATTTACATCGAGGTTCAGTTTTTTTCCCTTCTCTTCCCCAACACTCTCTTCCTGCTTTTTTAAAAGCCCTGAGCTGAGGCCTTGGGGAATTCGGGAGTATGTGAGTACGTTCGTTTTCCTGCTCCCACTTACCATCTCAGAGCCCCACGCTGGTCAGCAACTTCCCCCCGAGTTTTCTCGTCTCCGTTTTCTACGTCCGTGATTTTTTTGTACGGCCAGAACTTCCCCCCCCGAGAACGTGTGACCTTTCTAAGTCAGATTTACTGTCTGGATTTTTCCCCCTTAGAGTCTCGAGAGCACTCTGTTTAGAAAGTGGAAGCGCGTCGATGTGAGGAATCCCTTTTTTCTTGAGAAGGTTCGGCGGTTTGTCTGCGCTATTCCTGTCTTCCTTCACCAGGCCTTCCTGAGGAGAAGCGAGTTTCTTGAGTCTTGTCGGGAGTCTTTTTATTCTAATTTAGATTGTTCCGACGCATACTTGTTTTTTTTTCGGACTACGGTGAGTAGTAGATTCCGTATGGCACAAGTTCCTTTCTGTAAGTCCGGGATATTTTCCGTCTCTATTTTCCCCTGGTCTTTTTTCCTCCGTTTTTCTCCCATGCCCGGGGACGTCCGTCCCCCCAAGCGCGTTCATCGAGCACCCGCGCCCTACTGTCTTTCAAATCCGAGTACCTTTTGTAAGTTTTCTAAAAGCTCGTTCGTTCTTGAAGACCCCCCCCCTTATCCCCCCTCCTCTTCCTACCCCTGATCCACCTAGGTCGCAGTCCTTCCCTTATGGGACTCGCGGGTTCGTCAGACATTTATCAATTAGGGGCAGGTTCCCCACTCCGTGACAATCCTTCAAGGGCGATTTCCTTCTACTTCCCCCGCATTCCCCTTCTTTGAGCCGTCCGTGGTACGGTGGGAAGAAGGGTGAGTTAAAGGACCCTTTCTGGAGAAAGGTCATTGGACATTCAGCTTCCCCCTTCCCTTCTATCTTCGATCCCACGGGTCGCTAAACGAACCTTTTTCCCCTAGCTCGCCACGGATCCTGAACCTCCGCCGGTGCGAGCTTGCTTCCCGGAAGACACATGGGCGAATGCGTGTTTTTGCCCTTTCTTTGTCCTTTGCTTTCGCCGGCG
>Ga0179591_1243991_pt1 | contig 10777 bp, 7 predicted proteins | sample CZOMad2_1_08_16f_FD_182891 | JGI IMG/M metagenome (GOLD analysis project Ga0179591, IMG submission 182891) | Vadose zone soil fungal communities from Angelo Coast Range Reserve, California, USA - CZOMad2_1_08_16fungal (PacBio error correction) | ecosystem: Environmental > Terrestrial > Soil >... | reverse complement strand
GGTTGTTCTCTTTTCATAGACCCCCCCTTGATTGGTAGTTTACGCTCGTCGACACCGATTTTCCAGCTCGTGGTTGACACGGAGGCTTATTGAGTTACTGCGTTCCCGTCCCCCCGCGAGGACGCACGTTTTCCTGTCCCACTTGGTCTCGTCTTCGGTTGCACTTTTCAGTAGGGACCATCCCTCTCCCCTTGCCTTTGGATTTTTTCCCACTCCATGCCTTTTCTTAGAGGTGAGTTGGACTGAGTCCCCAGCCTGTCGTGGCGGTTTGGCCTAAGTAGAAGGGCGCTTGACCATATGACTCCGTGGGGAAGTCCGTTTCTTATCTTGCCTTCATCGAGGTATACAGTCTCGCCCGTTCGTAGAGATGGGGAGTCTCTGACCGTTTCGAGGGCCAGGCTGCCGGACGAACTCTATGCGTACACCTGGGCTTTTTTTTTAGCAAATCCAGGGCGCTGGGCTTTTCAAGAAGTCCGCCCCAGTAACGGACCAAATACCCCTCGCTTCACCCCCTTCCACCACAACCCCCCTGCCCTCCCTCTTCCCACCCCCCCCCCCACCCCGCCTCTCCCCATACATCCTACCCTTTCCCTCACTCCTCTTCGACACCCAACCTCCCTCTATCCTGCCCTCCACCCCCCATAACCCAATCTCGAACACCTCCTCCTCCTTCCCCTCCTTCCCTTACCTTAACCCTACTCTCCTCCCCCTATAGGGCTGATCTGATTCGACATAGGATTCTCTCTCTCTTTAGAGATTGTTTTTTAGCAGTACTCTAGGCAATAAGTAGGAGCTAGGTTGCCCGCACTGCCCCCCCCTCCCTCCCCCCTCAGATTTTTACGCGCTAAGAAGTTCTCTCTTTTCCTTCTCCCGCGAAAGGGCTCTATGTCCCCTCTTGATCCGAGGAGATAATGGCGCCTCCTTCCCGAATATGTTTCCCCCCCCTTTTTATCTCCTCCCTGACCTCTTCTAGAGACCAAAATTCTCTCCTCCTTTTCTAAAGTTTTTCTCCCTTCTTCCCCCTCTTCTGCGGTCTCCGGTCCCCTTTGGGAAGCAGTTTACGTCTAGACAGCCAAATTCTTCCTTCCGTCTGATCCTTTAAGTCTGAGCACGAGCCCCGTCTTCTTCTCATGGATTGAGAGTGGCGCCCCAGTATAAAGAGCGGCCACCTTCCTGGAGCAATAGGGAGTCCGGTTTAGGCCTTCTACTTCTTCTAATGGAAGGTTTTGAAAGAGTCTCTATCTCTCGGCAGGGCTCTTCTTTGGATAGCTTTTTAGGCCGCCCCGTCTCTCTCCTGGAAAGAATACGTCAGGATATCCCTCCTCTTGTTGTTGTGGAGAGAGATGATTCTATCTCTCTTGGAATTTGCGTAGTAGCTGAGCGTGCGTCTCCTTTTCCCCCCAGAAAAAGCGAAGGGTCCCCATCCTTTCTCGTACCGCCGCGAGCTACCTCTTTCGTGAATTACTTATTTACGGGAGCCGAAATCGAGCCCTCTCTCCCCCTTCTTTCTCCTTCTAAACCTGGTTTCCGGTCTGAGTTGCCCCTAGCGAGTGAGAGAGACGCCCTGCTCCTCCCATCACGTGCTGGCCTCTCTACCCCCTTAGTAACCGATTAGACGAACCCTACAGGATTCTTAGGGAACCTCCTCCCTTCAAAACTCAACCATCATCGGATTCCCGGCGCTTCGGGAGGACCTCGACACGTTTTTCCGCCGTGATCCGATTTGCTCTTGTTAGCCCGAATGCATGAGCGGAGGAAACCGTCTCCTTAAAGAAGGAGTAACGACTCTCCTGGGCTGATCGACCGGCGCCTCGATGCCATCTGCTCAAGTCTCCCTTGCCGAGATAAAGCTCTGAGGCGCCACCCCCCCGGACTTTCTTTTATAGTCTTGGTGTGGCAACTCTCCTCTCTTTCCTTGAAATGCCCCCGTCTCTAAAGCAAGCTCCTGTTAGAGCCTCTTCTCCCCGGAGACAGCATCTCTTTCATCGATAGTCTTTGCACGGTACCAATACCACTTTTTTGTCTTTGAGCTACATGGCCCGTGCGGTCCCCCGAGGAGGTCGTCGTCATTAAAGTTCAGTGAGACCGATGCTTTTCAGCGATCTCCCCCCAGAGGTTCCCAAGGCCGCTCTCACCGGACTTCCAAATAGCTCGAGAACCCTCGACTAAAGAGATGTTGGGGATTTCATCCTACCCCTTGCCGATAAACAGACTTCTCCTCCAGACTGAACCTTATCAGCCCAAACCTCCACTACCCTTTGGCCTGGTGATATTAATCAAACCTCTTTCATCAGCGTGAATCTCCGGAGTTTGTGAGAGAATCCGAGTTAATCGAGATGGTCGCTCGAGGGAGGTGCAAGCTTTTTTCCATGATAGATTATCGGCTCCCCGTTTTAGGCCTTTTCTTTGGGGACGGGGCGAACAACTTCTCATCAATCCTGGGCGCTCAAGGTAAGCTAGTTTACTTGAACGCTTCTTTTCTTTCCCCTAATAGGTGGTTAGTGCTGCACCAACGATTCTCATCGCCTAGTACGAACACGGCTTCCCCTCCTCGTCGATGTCGCCGCGATCAGAGAGAACGCACGCACTTCTTTCCTTCAGACCAATCCTACTTCTTTCGTTCCTATGCTGTTCAGCCAGAAGAAACTAAGTTTCATTCCCTGAAGATACCTCCTGCAAACCCTACGTATATTTTGAGCCTTCCATTCGATCAGGTGTATCTTCTTTTCTGAAGAGTTGGCTCTCCTGGGGTTCGAGAGGCCTTGCCTCTTTTGCCTTCTACTGTAGGACGAGCGGGACTTGTTAGTAGGTCTACCTAAGGGGGAGCATCGATTTCCTTCCCGAAGAAGCGCTCGCGCTAGACCTCTCTCTTGGAGGAGACTTGTCAGGTGTCTGAGTTGTAATTATCTATCCACACCTTCCTCCTTGTGTGTGTTATATAGTTATTCCTCGGTAGATGAACCCTCGCCTCTCCGACTCCCGATCCGATGGCGAGGCTTCTCTTCGCTGGCAGACTCATAACTTCAGGTCGCATGCAGCGGACGAGATCGTTACTTATAGGAACTCGATACAGCCGCCTTCAGTCTCCAATCTCCTCTGATCCAATGATAGCTCTTTTTTTCCCTTCTCGCCCAGGGCTGTTTAATGACATTTGCCGTCTAGGATCTCGTTTAAGCCGAAGAGACTTCGGAATGACCTGATCCTCCAGTCGACACCTTTGTCTTTCACTATCAGAGAAGGAGGTCGCTGCTCGAGGGACGAGAGCTTCTCGGATTGCGCTGTCTGATAGGAGATCAGATCTGTGTTTGCGACCGCCTTCCTTCATAGACCTGTGAGCGACTGCACGAGCGTTCTCGAAGACTTCTATGTCCAGGGGCAGAACTTATGAGCCTAGAAAGGAGACCTTTTTTCCCCAAGAATATTCCTCTTTTCTCACCAGGGAAGGCGCCGTATGCCAGAGTATCCTTTAACCTGTGAACCTCCTCTAGGCTCCCTCTTCCAGCCCTTGGGGCGTGCAGTCCACAACAGGTCTCTATTCCCTATTTATTAAAAGGTGAGGGGAAGAACAGCCCTGGTTTTGCTTGGACTACTTATCTTTGTAAAATTAAGAGTCAGGAATCCTTCGGATTCCTCGATAACCCCCCCTTTATAACTTCTTTTCTTCTCGCTGGTGGAAGTGTGTCCACCTTTTCTAGTTAAGTTCTCCCCGTTCCTCTAGGTTGGCCAGGTACTCTCCTCCAAGAAGAGTAGATGTTTCTTTCCCTCCTTTAAATTTCTTCTCTCCTTCTTTAGGAGAACCTCCCGAGGTAGTCTTTTTTTTTCTGTGATGAGAATTTATATTTACAGACCTTGCCGGACGAATGGTCTCCTCGATGCTTTCTATCTTTCCTTTCACTCAAAGGGAGGATTATTCTAGAGATCGTGCCTACCGATCTTACATGCATTCGTTTCCCGGTTAGCTTATGACTCAGCCATCCATTCAGTTAAGATCCTCACCACTACACCTTTTTCTCGCATAAAGAACGTTCCGGCCTCGGCTCAGGATTTTTTACTGGGCTCTTCCTCGTATTAGAATCTTGTCCCTCGTCCTTTTTTACTTTTTAGAACTTCGGCTCCAGGAGAAACCTCTTGCTCGTCATGACAGTGGACTCTCCCCCTCTGCCCATTCTCCCTGAAAACCTAGGTTCGCCCGTATTCCCCTCCTTGAGCAGGTGGCTACGATTTCGTTCTTCCCGATTCCCTTCTTATGTTCCGGAATTAAGATATGTTCTCAATCTGCGGTTTCTTTTGTAAATTCGAGGAAAGGAGCTTCACCACGACTCCTCGACGGAAGACCTTACTCTTCTCTAGAATATATATATTTTACCTCCTTCCTTTTTTCTTTTTGTATCGAGAATTATATCTATTGATGGATTTTCCGGAGGCTCCCCTGCTGTCCACCTAAAACTAAGCCGTCCCCTCTTCTCCAGATGCAATCCGAGAGTATACAATAGTACATCCCCCTCCTCTCCCTTTCGTTTCTTAAGAACTTCCCTTTTTTCTGTCGATTTTCAAGGAGATTTTTCTTACCTTCCTTTCCCCTCGCTCCACCCTAAAGCAGAGGTTGCTCCTTGTATACCCCCGTCCCCCGACCCCTCTCAGAATCTTGGATTCTTCGAGCTCAGCACACCTATCCTACGGGATTCATCTCTGGAGTCCCTTCTGAAAAAGTAGACGAATCGCGGTGAGGTCGAGAAGCTTCCCTGCATGTACGTTTAGTAAGAGAACCAGGAAAAGACTTTACTACCAGCGCTTTCCTCTCTTTTCGCCTCTCTTTCTCATACTAGACTCTCCCTTTTCTGTGCTGACCTCTAACTCTTCTAGGAGAAAAAGTCTCCTGCTTGATGAGGGCGTTCTTTCCCCCCCCTCGCTTTTATGGTCCACGCCGCTCATCTATCTGAGCAGTTAGAGCCTCTCTTCGCCATCCTCTCCCCTCTTATAGAGAAGAAGTCCTCTTATTTCAACTATGTTCTTCTTTCCATACCTTGAGAACAGACTGAGGTAGTCGGACCCCCTCTCACTTTAAGAAGAGACCACCATCTACGTACTCTCCGGGCTCCGAATAAAGGAGGTCTGTAAGAGGGAGCCCCTTCCTATATCGAGAATATCCTCCCTCACCCAACCTCCCCAGGACTTCTTCCCCAAGTCAGACTTTTCCTTTTCCTCTTCACTGCGAAGGATTTTTTTTCTAACCCTAGTTTTGTTCCTATATAGTGATTGGTGAGGTGACCATCTCTAGTAGGACCCCACATCGCGCGCATTGACCTTTTTTCTGAAAGTCCTTTCTTCTTGTTAGTCTCCTTTTCTGGGATGTCTTAGATCTGCTTTCTTTCCGCTGAAATAATTTGGTTCGACAGAGTTCGGTTCGCCACCCACCGAACCTTTATCGCCGGTCGCACTCAGCCCTCCTCGCTAGATGAACTGCTCACCATCGCGACTTTCTTTTTCGTCTCCCAGATTCTTCTTCACGTCAGACATGCCTGGCAGACCTTCACCCTTCCTCATATTTCACTCCCTATACGGATGTCTTACCAAGTAAGTTCCTTCCGTGCTCAGTGTGTCCCTGAGAAGACCTGTCTCCCCTCCCTTCCGGAGCTGTGACCTCGGACTTTCAAGGAGCTCGTTAACTTTCTCGTTAGAATGACCTTTCCCGAGATAAGGAACTAGTGCACGTCTCCCCTTTTCTTCTCTCGAGTAGATCCTTCGGAGAGGGGTTGTGGGGTTTCCGTTGTTCTCAGAGGAATCTTCTCTTTTTTTTTTCCTTCCTCTTTTTTTTTTTGTTTGAGAAGTCTGTGTTCACCAATTCGAGAAGACGCTACGGCCAAGAAGTCACGCTATCTACGGAATCCCTATGATAGATAGCAGTTTTTCAGGTCGCATGCGCAGTCACTGAGATAGTAAGCCGTATAGCGCGCTAAAAGCTATTCGGTCCTCCGTCGAAGCATCTCGGCAGACTCCTCGGAATTTCACTTCTCCTTATGATGGTTGAAAGCAATGAAGTTCTTCTATTCGTTTGTCCTCCTGTTAGTTCGGACATTCCCTTCATCTGCTACATGAATTTTGGACACCTTTGAAAGACATTCTCCCTTACGGTTGGGGTTGGATATGCGGAGAAGTAGCGAGTCTCAGCCTTTGGATAGAGAAGGTTTTTGGCCTAATTACAGGCGTACTGTCCCCTCTTAGTGACCCAGAGCAGACGACGTAGATCTACGTCAGGGCCTCCCGGAGTCAGAGAGAGACATTCTTAGCAACTTACCAAAGGAGTCTCGTGAGGTTCCTCTCCCCAGACCCTCCTATGAGAAAAATCGATGGCATCTCGAACCTCCCAGGATAACAGCGTATCGTCATCAGTAGTTGCAGGATGCTCCACCACTCAGGAGAGCAGCCCTGACGCGTCGCTGATGGGGTACCTGGCCCCTGTGCTTGTCGGTTTGCAGTTTTACCAGAATCTTACTCTAGCCCCGGTATCTCCTTAGTCGTTGCTACTCTCCAGATCCGCCGTCTAGCGATGTCATTCCTCGTAGCTGCCTCTTGGACATACTCCTTCGCTTCTCCCTACCAGGAAAAGCAATCTGATATCTTGCCCTCATCTTCCCTTTTTTAGTCCCCTCTCCGGCGTCGGGATAGGTCCCGTCTTTAGTTGGTTTCCTGGTATGAGAAGATAGGCTTCTTCCCCCGCAGGCAATCCCCTCCCTACTGGAAAGGCTGGGCGAAAGATTGCGCTCTTTGAGGAAGTCCTTGCTCCTGTCCCTTAGAAGGAGAGGCCCTCAGGGCCCTGAGAAGTATTAGTACGTACTCTCTTCTGCGTTATCTTCCTGACAGTAGGGAGAAGTTTAGCTTGAACCACTACGCCACAGGAGGCGAAACTTGTTCTCCCCAGTTACCCCGCTCTGCGCCTTGGATCTTGCTTCTTTCAGGGGTAATGGTTAAGGCTGCTCCCTCTCCTTCTTCTAGTAGCTATTTACTTTGTAGTTTAGCAGGTCCAAAGTAGGTCAGGTGGCTTTCGCGTGGAATTCCCCCTCCGTATCTCCCTCGCTTATGGACTCGACCCCCTGACCCCTCGGGTAGTTATATTCTCCGGCTTTCTTTCCCTTTTCCAGAATATAAGATCTTCTAAGGGGTTTTGCTCGAGCTTGAGCCCGCTTTTTGATGCTCCTTCGCCCTTGTGCGACTTCTTTCTTCGCGCCGCGACTTGAAGGACATTCCTCGACTCCTCCACTTCTTCTATAATAAGTTTTTTTCGCTCAGTATGCTCTCTATCGTATTGGCGTCACGCGCTTCCTTCCTTGAACGTCGTCCCCCCGAGTCCTCCGAAGAGATCCGCACGAGAGTGCCACATGGCCATATCTCTTATCCCCGGGCGCCCCCTAAATAGTCAAGCCCTCCCTGCTGGTTATAATGATAAATCCCTGCGTCACCGGGCGAGTTTTTTCGTTTACACTCGCGACCCCGACGTTGTCCGCCTCCCTGACGTAGTAAACTACGACGTCATCAGACGAGACTTGAGCCGTTCTTCTCGTCTGCGCCTCCCCCGCAAGTACTCCCCCCCCGAACCTACCCACCGGAGTGGTCCTTCTGAATAGACATGGCGGCGATGTTCTTTTTGTCGAGCCGCGGCCCCTGAATGTCTGGATGGAGAAGACCAGGAGACCGGCCCCGACGGTTCCGTCCTCGTTTTTTTCTTTGGCATGCTCTCCCGTGACCTATGATGGTATTCGCTCCTACCCTTCTATTGAGCCCCCCTCCGGTCAAGGCTTTAACTGGATGCTGGACCAATTCTCGCGATATTAATGGCCTACGGCGCCCGGAGACAGCCAGTCGTTTTGCGTGAGCTTGCTCCGCCAGTTTAGCCTCCTTGGGATTTGACGAACAATCGAATTGTGTTGCGCGGCCAGTAGGTGCGACCGGCGATCGGGTCGTCGCCTTCCCCCCCTTTATAGAACACCCATCGCACGTTGCGATGAATATCATGTCGCGTGGTTCGCGCGGTTCGACGTTTTTTCTCGAGCGTCCGACTTTCGCGCCCCCCCCTTCACCCCCCCCCAACCGCCACTCCCGGGATGGTGTCTACACCCCCCTTAATCAGATGCATCGCTCCGGATTTGGGGAGCGCCCCGCTGCTTTCCGTCTTTTCGGATTTCCTGCGGCCATGTTCCGTCGCGGCGTCATTCGGAGCTCCTGGTTGAGAAAGTCGTTTCGCGTTTTTTTCTTTTTTGCGTCCCGCCATGTCGAGTTTTTGCGTATCCCTGTTTTTTACCCGTTGTGTCGGGCCCTAGAGTTGACTTCCTTGCTTTTTCGATCCCTGATCCCCACCCCCCATCTCTTCATATCCAGGGCGCTCTGCTCCTTCCTCGTTTTTTTCCCCTCGCCGTCCTTGCACGCGCCTCCACTGCTTTTTTCGTTTTTCCCCTGGTGTCCTAGTCGAGGCCGCGCCTCTTGTATGGCGACACCGCCCCCCAATCCGACCGTAACTTTTCCTATCCTACGACGGACTGGTTAAACAATCCCCTCCGTCGAGTCTTGAAGTCGATTCTTTAGGAGTCGGCGTTTTCCCCGCCTAAGTTTGTATATCGGCGTTTTTTTTTTTCCTTTGAGCGCCTTCAGCGGGCGGAGAGATGACGTTTCCTTTCGTCGTCCTGAAAGTTTATTTAAGGAATTCTAGTACGCCTTCTCCTGGTGATAGGGGGTTCCTTCAATCTTAGAGGGTGTAAAGGTTATCGAGGAATCTATCTCTCCTCCCCCCCCCCCCCCTCATAAGTGTGTTGCGAGAGAGTCCTTACAAACGTTCCCCTAAGCCACCGCTTATTTACTTTGCCAGACGAGAACGGTATCAGGAGTCTCGTTTTCTGCAATGAATGTTCTGTTGGCGGGGTTTGTTTTGTGTTGGTGGGGGTGGGGTGGTGGTGGTGGTTTTTTGGGTGGGTGTTGGGGTTGTTTTGTTGTGGTTTGTTTTGGTGTGGGGTTTTTGGATTACATGGAGTGAGCTGACTTTTTTCCTGTCCCTAGTCGTACGCCGTCTTTTTCGAGCGGCCCCCTGCGGATCACGGAATGCTACCGTCGTCGTTTCTCCGCTCCACGACGAGACACCCCGGTATTTTTTTTTTTTTTTGTCCTTTCTTTGACTTCTCGAGTGGTTTTTTTGACCTTCCGTTTTGCTTATTTTTTTTATGACTCCCGTTTGTCCTGTTATTTTTTCTCAGGCGAGCTTTTTCCGTCTTTCAGATGGGGGCCGGACTTTTCTTCACAGGACCCTTTTGCCGGCGGCTTCCCCGGTCTTCGAGCGTCGGGGAGCTTGTCTTCCCTGTTTCTCTTTTCGATGCGCGTGGTGATCGTTACTTTTTCATCGACACCCAAGGATGGCTTGCAGCACGATTTTCGTGCCGTTTACGACGACGACGTGAGCTCCCCGTCCTTAGCCCCCCAGTCTGCTGCTTTTAAGAAGTGGCTGGCGTCCAGTCCAACTTCCGAGTTTAGAAAGTGTTAGCACCCGGGCTTGCCGCTCTAGTTTCCGCTTTCGAATGGCCATTCGGGACACCTTCGCTTTATTTACAATCTCGGGATGCTCCACACCATCTTCCTCCCTCATGAAGCTGATTCCCCCGGTTGAGTGGTTTGAAGATAGGCAAGGGTAGGATTTTTGCGAAGCGTTCTTGCGCCTCCTCGTAAATCGTACGCTCGTATTCCCTTCTGTTTCTCTTCTCGTTTCTTTTTTTTCATAGACGGTATTTGAGCCGCTTCGCCGATGTTGTTTCCTCCCTATTCCGGCGGACGGTAAGTCCTCACTTTATTCGCTGGTCGCACCGGGTCTCCCCCCCTCTCGTTCCGAATTTTTTTCTTCATATCGTCTTTAAGTCGACCACCTGGTGAGAGATCAGACATATGCTTAGAAACAGGAGTTGTTCGCTCCGTTTTCCTTCTTAGCCCCATGCCCCTCTCCCGATTGGTTGGCCCGCAAGGCCACTCTCTCCCACTCCCGACTTCCGGACTTTGTTTTCTCGTTGTTTTCTCTGGGGAGAAAGAGACCGTGCGTTTCTCGTAGGTCCGCTCCCTTTCGCCTAATGATCCCCCTCCCCGTTTTGCCTTCGGGGCTTCGAGTTCTGGCTCCCCACTGAGTGAAGAGGCGCGCCCCCACCTACACTTAGTGCTCCAGGAGGGGAACGTTTCGCCGGCCTCCCTTCTTTTCTGCAGGGCCTTCTGACTGTGCCGCGTTGTACTGCTGCTCCCGAGCAGAGGAGGAGCAAGTCCCCCCGGCACTGCTGCCTCCCCATCTACGCACCTCCTACTCTCCCCACCCTCCCTTCTTCCCCCCCCCCACCCCACCCCCCCCACCCCCCTACTCCCACCCCCCCTCCCTACCCCCCTCCCTCATTGCCCTCCTTCACCATCATCCCCCTCCCTTTCTCTCACCCCCCCTCCCCTCGCCCCTCTCACCCTCGCCCCCCTCGTCGATGACTTCTTCCTTGGGTTTTTCGTCGGCTGATTCACCCTGTCGGCCTTGCTTATGGCTTAGTGGACCCCGTGCCGTATCTCCACGCCCTTTGCACTCGTCGACCCCAGGGTAGTGTGCCCGGATTAGCAGGTTTTTTTGAGGGATTTCCGATTTCGGCGCCCGTCTACTCGTGCATGGCCTCTGATCTTGCGCCGAGCTCGCGCTTGCTCTGCTCGTGGATTGCGATCGCGTATTCCTCTTCCAGGATTCCGCACTCGCGCATTTTTTTCCAAGTTAGATCTCCGTTTT
>Ga0179591_1147711_pt1 | contig 10777 bp, 14 predicted proteins | sample CZOMad2_1_08_16f_FD_182891 | JGI IMG/M metagenome (GOLD analysis project Ga0179591, IMG submission 182891) | Vadose zone soil fungal communities from Angelo Coast Range Reserve, California, USA - CZOMad2_1_08_16fungal (PacBio error correction) | ecosystem: Environmental > Terrestrial > Soil >... | reverse complement strand
CCCTTCTGCCGGCGTCCTCCATGTTACAAATACCGATAAGCCTGTTTTTCCACCTGGGATCGCCGTAGCCTTTAGTACGGATTGATCGTCCCCCCTCCGCCCTGTACATGCCTGGGCCTGTACTCTTTTTCCTCTCACGCGCCCCAGGACTATCATTTACTACCCGCACCGGCCAAGCAAAAGGCATTCTCTTTCAGTGCTTCCCCTGTCCCATCCTAGCTGGGCACAGTTCGTTTTATAAGCTATTTTCCTCGCAATCCCTTCCCCCCCCCGCCCGTAGCGATCCGCCGTTTTAGAAGATCCCGCGCGTCACTGAGTACGCACTTACAAGTCTTCTCCCCCGAACCCGACCCTTTCATTGTAACTCATCGCGTCTAGGTATCCCCCTCCTCCGATTTTTGCGCACTTCTACCTCCCTTTTTTTTAAGAGCAGTTCGATGATGCTGGTTTGAAATCTCTATTCCCTTCCATTGAGCGCGAGATAGCTGAGTTGGCTCTTTACTTGCCACGTGTGCCCACCAATCTCCCCCTTTTAACTCCCGCCAATGTTTCAATTTTTGCTTTGTCAAATAGGGCATCCCCTCCCATTTTCCCCTAACCATTTTTTCTACATCCCGTGAGTTGTGCTTTCCAGTACTTCCCCGCCATGGATTGCGGTTTTTTTCCCAGTCTTTTCTTATCTCTTTCTTCTTCTCTTCTTTTACCCCTCTTTGTGTTTTTGTAGGCTTTTCACCTTCTCCTTCCAGACGGATGGTTTTTACGCCCCTCCCTTTGGCCCAATTGAAGCAGCCGTCTCTTAACCTTTCACTGCACCCCCCCTCAGGAGTGTTAGTACGACATTGGTCATAGAGCTCCCCTCTTCATCTTTCTTGCCCACTGCCCCCTTCCCAAACTGGGCCCCCCCTTTAGGGTTTACTTCCCCGCTATTTGTTCAGCTTGTCATCTTGCCTGCGCAAACCTCGGCTACCTCCTCTGCTCTCTAACGTCCTTAGAGATTTTCAACCATGTCTTTCATCGTCTGCTTGCCCCCAGGTATTGAGAGTCTTCTGGACTCCGGCGGCGGTGGCTGCCTCCCCTTAGCTTTTCTCTTGAGAAAATGTCTGGTCATTGGCGAAGCCTTTTCTTTCTTCCTAGGCGCCTTCCCCTTTCGGTCCTTCTTTATAGGATCGCTACTTGCAAGTGGTGTTTCTTATGGCTCGAATCCGGCTTCTCCAGGTGCCCAGTAGATCTAGTGAACGTGCCGCCGTTACTTCCTGCTTTTTCTTTCAGTTTGTGCTTTTTTTTTTCTCTTCGGTCGCCCCTTTGATCCCTTTTGACTCTTTTCTTCGATCTTTTTTCCTTGGTAGGATTTTTCTTCATGACGGGGACGACCCCTTCCGTCCATCCCGCCGAGGCGTCTCACATCTTGCACCGCTGAGGTTGTTGTTTTTGATGTCGGTTAGTCGCCTAACCATGCTCGTTTTCCCCGATGAGCTCCGAAGCCTTTTGTCCTGAAGTCGGCCCTCCGTATAGATCGTTCTCTCTCGATTGTTCATCCGTCGGGGGAACGGTGACGTCGTCTCTGTCCGTCTCCCCTTGTAGGGTTTGGTCTTTTTTTTGTTTTTTTGTTGTGTTTTTTTTTTTTTTTTTTTTTTTTTTTTTTTGGGGTTTTGTTTTTGTGTTTTGTTTTTTTTTTTTTTTTGTTTTGTTTTGTGGGTGGGTTTTGTTTTTGTGTTGGATCTGCTTCTTTCTTTTCCCTTTGCCCAGAAGAGTGCGGTCGATCGCTCCCTGGTATCTGGATGACCTTTCTTTTTCCTTTTAAGGTTACTCGGTTTCGGGGGCCCTCCTTCGGAGCCCCCCAGGCGAGCGTTTTTCCTTCTTCGTCTTCCACCTGGATGCGGGCCTTTTTTTCAACTGAACCTTACATATCCCTCACATTCCTTGTCGGCGGCACTTGTCTGTCGGGTTCTTTTCTGAGAAGATCCTTCCCTTCACATTTCTTTTTCCCCCGGCCCACCCCGGCGGAACCCTGCCTGTGCTTGTCTGGTTGCGCCCCCGTGACCGACGGACTCTTTTGTAGCGTTCCTCTTAGCGAGTTCCGTTATCCCATTTCTTTTCTCACAATCCTTGGCGATTCTGGATACGTCGTCCTTTTCCAAGGATGCAGTATACCAATTGGAGCGGATCGGTTTTTTTTTTCGTTTTTCTTTTTTTGCGTTTTGTTAGAAGAGGGTTCCTGCCTAGTATTTAGTATTTTTCTAAATTAGGTTTTTTTAATTGCCAGTTTACTCACCGCGATCAACGCTCCCCCCTGGTAGTTGAAGAGGCACCCATTTGATTTTCCTTGTTCTTTTTCAGTGGACCCCCCGATGCTTACCCATAGTGGCTTTGTCGGTCGCTATTTTCTACGATAATGCGAAGGAGGCTATTTTCTTGCCTATTTTTTACGCCCAAGATTTTTTCCCAGTACGTGTCGACTTCTCTGTGTTTTTCATTTTATTTTGAATAGCGCTTCTCTTTTGTTATCTTTTTTCCCCTTTACTTGACCCTCATTGAGACTATCCTTCACGATCTCCATAAGCGATTTCTTCGTAGCAGTTGTAATGAACGGCCCCTTTCTCTCTCCGCTGATGAACTTATTCGAGGGCTCGTCCGAGGCCCGAACTGTTCGGATTGGTCTGGCTTCTGTCTTGCCCATTCCCGCAATAGCCCACACCCTTCTCCCCTCTGTCTGAGTCGGAAGCTTTTCTCTTGATTTCTCGACAATTGGTCTTCACCCGATTGCCTCCTTTTTTGCCGTTTATAGATCAGCGACATCGACTCTTTCTTGTTGTCCATGGCTTCAATCTTGTTGACTCACAACTGCGTTGCTCTTTCCCCTGTCCTTCGCTGGACTTGGAAGTCTTCAACAGTGCCGCTTCTTCAATTTAGAGCTCAGATGGTTTTTTTTTCGCCGTTACTCCCTGTCCTTCTTTCGGGCCACTTCTCCGTCCGGTTTAGCTCTTCTCGCTTCTATTCCTCTTTCACAGGGCTCGCAGCGGATTATGCTCTTACGCACCCTTTTTTCGTGTTGTGCTGGTCGGCCGTGCGCTTCTGCCGGGATGGGGGTCACCCTTCTTTCCATGCGTATGGCTTTTCTTTTCTCTCGCCTTTCCCAGTTTGCTTTTGGAAGATGAGGCCTCCCCAATTCTGCCCAATCAACATAGCGACCTAGTCTTCATGGACCGGTTTCGGTACATCCCCCTCTTTTTCCCATTCGGTCTACCCTGTTTGACGACACCCCACATTCGTTAATCTCCTCTTTTTTAAGAAAAGCTATTGAGTTTACACCCATTGCTTTGTCCCCCCTGTCCTTTACCCCCATCCGGGCAGGGGTTCTCTTGGTACTTCCTCTTCCCACAATTTTTCTGAATTAATTTTCTCCTCCAACTCCCCCCTTTTCCAATTTGCCTCTATCTAATGCGTTTTTATCCTCATTAACCAATTTCTCCAGAAATTAAAACCCCTGTTTCTAAGGCTAATGGCTCCGCCCGAATATCAAGTCATTTCAGATTGATAAATCACCGAATACATCCCATCCTTCTCCTTGCTTATCGCCAATTTTCCCTCTTTGCATTTCATTCTTCCCGGATCTCCGCATTTTATACCCCCTTTCCTCATATGCTTTCTTCTCTGCTTTTCCCCTCTCTAAGTCATGTTCAATTACGTTTTCTCATGGACTCCATGCTCGACCATGTTCCTGTACTAGCGATAATTCATTTCCGTTTACCAAGTCTTTTTTCACTGCGTTTTTAATATTGTACTTTAATTTTTGCACCTGGTTCCTGATTGTTTCTTCCGCGCTCTTCGAATCCGCCTCTCTCCGGTCACCCTTAACGGCCCACCACAGTTTCCCCCACTCCAGGTGCATTATCTTGAGAACGCTCCATTTGCCCCCCCACGGATCCATCAATTGATAACGATTCTCTTTCCTATACTTGGGGTTTTTCTCTGCTAGGTTTGTGTTGTACCGGGAATATGTTTTTTTTTTATGTACCTGTAATGCCCAACGTACCCCATCTCCACCTCACCATTCATCTTTTGACAGGTACAAAGGCGATGAACGCCTTTGGCCAAATCATCGTCCCACGTTTTCTTGCGCAGGACCCTCCTTCTTTGTCCCAAGTTTGATTTTTTGACATCAGTTTCTCTTGACCTTCCTTCCTCTTTTTTCGACCCTTTCAGAATCCTGTTTCTTGACTCGATGAGTTCCATCCATCAGAAACCCGCCCTTCAACCTTGGGTCCCGCTGATTCATTAGCATTGAGACCAGGCAGTCTTTTTCAGGTCTGTTGGTTGGGTCTGCTTTTTCTCCAATAAGATCTTCCGAAATCACAAGCATTCCCTGACCCAAAAGGCTGCCCCACCACAACAGAAAGTCCTTTGAAGCTTTCCTGTTATTCTTTTAAACCCTTTATTTTCAGCTCAGGGGGTTGTTTTGGGGTGGTTCCCAATTCCTCCAGTTATCCAATCGCACCACCCCCCCCCAGTTATTTTCTCCATATTTTTTTGAGGGTCGGCTTTTTCCTTCTTCCCGCATCTTTCCTAACTCTTTCATTTTGCAGCACGGTGCTCTCCCCTGAAGTTTTAAACGCCCCCCCCCTAAACTTCTATGCTTTCCACCTTTTTTCGTGTATGCTTTACCCCTTCTTTTCGCGTTTAAAACATGCCTTTTGCAGTTCGCTTTCTCTTTTTTCTCCCACCCTGTCCGGGGAATCGTAGTGAATGTATCCTCTCTTCTCCCATTTCCACATTCACCTTTAATTCCTCTACGCATGTCATGCTTTCTCAGGATTCGCGTTTGCCCTTTGCTCCCCGGTCCATCTTCCTCACCCCACCCGGTTGCTGATCCCTAATTAAACTGAAGCTCTTTGCCATACTTTGCTTGAACTAGATTTAAGTGATATTACTATTTTGCGTTCCCCTCTCACCTCCCTTCATGACTTCATTGCCGCAACCCCTTACTGATTCTTGTAGTAAGAATGTTCTTTTCCCCTATACTCCCACTATCCAGGCGCCACCTTTCCGGTTCTTGATTTCAGGCCAGTCCATTCCCATCCATGTGCTCCATCAATGAAATGTTTTTTAGGTTAGTGTTTTCCTCAGGACCGTCCCTCTTGTTTCTATTAAGGAGCCTACTTCTTGTTCAAATCGACCTCCGACCCACAATTTCGCCTCCGACCCCGTCCTGCTAAGCTAAGGCTTTATCATTTGCTTAAAGGAATATTTTCCTTTTATCTCTGACATTTTTTTTTTTCGCTCTTCTTCCCAACTATTTACACCCCCGTTATTTTTCCCTTTAGAGAACACTCATTTCTTTCCCCCCTCCCGACCAAAAACCAGAGGCACCGTCTTTTTACCTTCCGTATTCTTAAAGCCATGCCCGCCAGCTCTCTTTGTTTTTGTGGGTTTTTTGATTTTCTGGCCCCCCTATTACAGCCCCCCTACTCCCAACACCCCAAGAATGCCCCCCATCCCCAATGCACTCACAAACCTTCTCCTTCCAAATTCTCATGCCTCATCGCAATTCTCAACTGAGCAGTTTTCCCAGATGCATTATAATTTGGCGATTGTGCCCACTATTTTTCATCCTTCCTTTCAATATTTTTTCCCTGTGTTTTCTCCTCTCATTTGCAAGAATGTTTTGCCTCCCCAAGCGTATTTTTTAGACTTAGATTGACCCCTTTCTTCCGTACGATTGTTTGTCTTTTGTTTTTGTCCCACCCCAGTTGGAGCTCCTCCTCTTTCCCTTCTCTCCGTTTTTTGTTGGTGCGCGCGTTCCCCGTTTTTTTTTGTTTTTCGTTTCCCCCTTCGCGATGAGCCGCCTTTGGCGGCCCAGTCTACCACGCGCCCCTTTGCCGGCCCTCCCTTGTCGTGCCCGTTCGTTTCGTTCTCCCTGGCACCAAAGAGGTATAAACTTTATACAGTCCTGGTCACAAAAAGCACAGTCACATATCCTTACACTTTTATAGCGTGTGCTCCTGATCCTTCGCTTTTTTTGCCGGATCCTTTTACCCCTATTTCTCTTCAAAAGGGGGGTGCCGCTTGAGGGTTTGCATTCTTGTTTACGTTTCTGTTTTTTGTAGTTTTTTCAATTAAACCCTCCCCCTCCCACATTCGGCTCTTCCTTCTTTCTAAGATGACTGCTGGTCATACTTGCCTTCTTTTTTGTTTCTCCTTTATGGCAGTTCCTCTCTGGTTCTATAGCAGACTAGACGATATGTTCCCCCAGTACCGCTTGTTGCTTTCATGAGGCTAAACCCCTTCTGATATCGTGAAGATACCAATGCACCCCCGCATTCTTGCATTGAGAAGTGTAAACCGCCTTGCCTGGTTCTTTCCTTGTTTTGGATTCTTCTCGGTCCTCGTCTGGATCATTCCCCTTGCCCCCCCAAATACTTCACGGTCTTCCAGTTTCCCCCCCCCAAATAATCAGTGCCTGGGATGATCCATTGTTGTGCCTCTTTAATGTTTCCAGAGACTTAAATGACAATTTTCCTCCCCTGTCTTTATTGGAGAGGTGCCGGGACAAATCCTCTTTCTTCCGCTCTCATATCTTTTGATGGCAGTTTTCTTGATTTTCTTCATGGGGGGTGAATTCGATCGTCTTCGGAAAAGGTAATTTATCCAATTGCCCATTCCTTTTCCCCCTTTCAATATGGCCCCGACCTGCCATGCCTTGTCCTAGGCCTTAAGACGACGCGGAGTCTCTTTTATAATGTTGCCGCTTGACGCAGTCCCGACTGATACCCTGGGCTGTTTTTCCTCATGATCTCGCTTCCAAATGAAATTTCCAAGTTGTTTTGAAGAGGAGCTGATATGACATCCGCATTCCCCCTAAGCATTATTCTTTTTCGTGTCTCCTGTTCCCCGCCGCCTTGACCCGAGGATCTTCCTTGATTTCCTTGAGGTCCACTGCATACCGCCCCAATTTTTTTTTTCCCCTACATAGAATGATGGCGAAATATCTTTCTCTTCCCGTGCTTGCCAAATTTTCGTCTGACTTTGATTATCTTTCAATTCCACTGTCACCTTGCAAACGCACAAGAGTGGCTTCACCTCTAATTTGGGTTGGTACTCTTTATCAAATGTGGGGACCTTATCTCTATCTTTGTTATCTTTTGAAATACGGACTCTGACATGCATTCTTCGGGTTGGTTGTGGGCATCACAACCCAAGAACCGTTATTGAATTGGACTGTTTCGGCCTATTTATGTCATCCCTATCAGTGACCACACTCCCCCCACCCGCCGGCCCCACTATACGCCCCTTGAATTTCCCCTTTCTCAATCAATTCACCCTTTTTATGGCGGGGGTTTGACTTGGTGAATTGAGCACGCCCGCGCTCCCTCCCCCTTCCTTCTCCCTTTTCGAAAAGAAAGAGGGGCACTGGACTTTTCGATAAAGCTTAGAAATTTGTTCCCACCTCTTTGTCAGTTATGGTTCTTCACAGTTGCCCGCGTCGGTTGTCACCAAATCCCTCATCTCCCTGTGTAAGCATTCCTTCATTTAGGTTATGATCTTTTTGTTTTTTTTTTCATTCCTTATCCTATTTTCCCCTTCATTGAACCTTCCTTCTGACCCCCCCCCACCCCCTGTATATCCTATACCCCCTTTAACAATTTTGTGTCTCATTTTTCCCTTGGTTGAAAAATTTCTCCTGGTCTTAACTGATGCGGCACTTCCCCAGGATGTGCTTTTTTTTGCTACCTGTTCCTTTTCCCGAGCTCGCGTACCCATCTACGAAGAGGCTGTTACCTCCCCATCTCCCCCGTGTGTTGTCCCCTCCTCCCCATCAATCATGACACCACTCTTCCTACCCCCTTCCTTTTACTAGTTCTGCACAGTTTCCCCTCCCTAAAATGAGTTCCCAATTCATTTGATATTCTAGCTTGGACCTTCCAGCAGCTAAGCCCAGTTATGTCTTTTTTCTTTTTCCCCACTTTTGAGATGTGCCGAAGTTGAATTGTCAAGAGCAAAATTGTTCTCTCTTTTTCAAAAATTCTAAGAGGCTTTCTTCGTTGGTCTATCCGTAATTCCCCCAGGACGTTTTTGCTGAAGCAATTAGGCGCTAGTAGGATCTCAAGTTTTTCCTTTGGTCATTGCGGTTAATTTTTATTTTTCTACCCCAACTCTTATATAGAGCAAATTGATGCCCAACTGTGTATTGCTGTACTTAATTCTTTCGTACTGATTTTAGGCGTTCTCGTAATTAAATCCATTCTGGTTGTCCTCCCCCCCGTCGTTCCCGTCCCAATTGCAAAGTTGGGTGTTACTCCCACCTCTAGTATTAATTCTTACCCCACCTGCTTTCACGAATGTGGGATGTTACTTCTGAGATTCCAATTCCAAGGGTTTTGGTCTTTTGAAACCCTCCCATCCCATTTTGAGAGCTCTTGTTCGCTCTGGAATGTTTCGTCAACATTTTATTTACCTCTCATTTTTCACGGAAAACGAACCTACAGAGCTTTTTCTACCCTACTTCATTGACATGTTTTCGCCCTCATCACGTCTTATCTTCGTCAGCCCAGCAAACCCCTCCAGCAGTGATTGATTAATTCAGCCTCCACGCGTGTATTTCACCGGTAATCTCGGAAAATTCTGAAGATTCTTTTTTCTCGATCTCGGAGAATCCTTCCCTGCTTTCACGCTCCCGATCTTCCTCTCTGTGAAATTCGAGCGCCGGGGACACTTCACGCTTGTCATTCCCTGGCCTGACCCTCCTCCCCCCAGGCGCTGGTTCGCCCGTTTGCCTCCTCTGCCAACCCCTGATAACGTCATTCAGATCGTGATCGATTTTCTCCGCACCCCCCGTCCGCTCGGATTGTGTTGAATCCCCTTGGCGTCTTCTCTCCGAAAGGGACCCTTTTCGCGTTCTTCTTTTCCGCCGAGTATTTGGGCTATTTGGCCTGGTCCGATGTTCCAGCCTTTGCCATCCTCTACCGCCCAGAAGCCGGTTTTTCGTCCTCGCCCTTCATTAATACTTTCCCCTCCCGCCGAGCGATTCCTTTTTGCTTCCTGGTGCAGCTTGAAGACCGCGCTTTGACTCACGTCGCTTGGACTGTCTCGGCTGTTCCCTCCTTCTTTTTCCCGATTAAAGCCCTAAACCCTTTCCCGACAGCGCTGAAGCCCTCTTCGCTTTGCGCGACACGATTCCCCCTCATTCCCCCATGTGACTGTGGTAACTGCCTTAAAAAAGAAATTTGGACACTCTTACAGAACACATGATTTTTAGTCAATTCGACTTCTGCCCCGACCAGTCCCCCCGATTGTTTGTCCCCCTCAATTCTTCCCAAGCTGAACGTCCTCTTCCTTTTTTGGCAGAAGGCGAAAAAGGCCAGAGGGTTGTTATCGGTGACGCAGCGGGTTATCCTTGAAAAGTTTGCCAGGAACGCCTCAGGAACCTTTAAGAATAATACAGGAGTTTCCCTAGATCTGCGGTAGCCAAACCCCCCCTCCCCCCCGGCACCAGCACCCCCACTCCTCCCAAAAGCCCTCCCCGTAGCCAGAATTTACTTGCAATACAAGCGAATACCCGAATACCATTGCTTTTTGCGAAGTACCCTTGATCCCGCCGCCGCTGTCGAGATTATATCTCCGCTTTAGGTCATTGTCTTTTATCGAAAAAAGCATGTCCCCTCCCTCACTTTTTCCTCCTTTACGGGACAAACACCTTTTTACCGTCACCCCAGGCAATGCCTGTCGTTTTGCGAGCCGTCGTTTGGCCCTCCCCCCTCAGGACTTCTCTGATCAGGTTTCCATGGTTCCTTCACCGTGCGACGTAGTCAGCCGACTACCTTTTCCTCCCGCCGCTTTATATAATGCCCATCTGCCCCCGCTTTCCCCACCCCCTCTTCCAGATCAACGTCCGCCCTTCTGTCATCCCGATGACCAGGATTTCTTCTGTTCCTCCGCCGCGGCGTTTGCAGAAGTCCCCAGTTCAGCAGGTCCCCATAGAGGATCGGACGCGACGTGGTGAAGTTTACTGTCTTCCTCCGTGCAGCCCCAGCCTTTCAAAATGAAACCATCCCTAGATTTTGAGAACGTCGATTTCCCGCCAATCCTCAACCATTCTTTCGTCGCCCAATGGAACTCGCTTTTCTTATTCCTCCCCCTTTTCCCGACGGCAGCCAACACCCCCTCCCAGAGACGGTCACTGGTTACCTCGCTTAGCAGTTCTGGACCTTTACTGATCGTCCCCTTCCTTCTCCCGCAAGACCTGGGTGCGCGATTTTCTCGCGCACGCGTCACTTTTCTGCCTTCCCTGCCAACCGGCAAGCCCAGCATTCGAATCATTCGTGCACTTTCACCTCTTTCCTTTTCGCCGAGTCCGCGCCATCATCCCCCCCCCTCCCCTTAGCGTCTCCTCGCCGCTCCCTCCCGCTTCAGCGCGCCGTCGTCACATCGTTCGAGCGAACTAAAACCCCCCACCCCCTCCCTTTTCACGTTATCATGTTTTAGGTGGACACCGCCGCCGAGTCCCATTTTCCCCCCCCTACTTCCAGCCATGGTTTAGCCGGTGACTGATGATGCTTTGAATGTGCCCTCTCTGACTCTTCCAAGTTGATTTCTCTTTCTTTTGCTTTCCCCGATGCACGTCTTCACAACCTACAATTACCAACCGAAATGTTTCCATTCTTTTTCTCTTACAAGTCGTCCCGCCCCCCCATTTTTCACGTTCCCCCGTCAGTACACGCATCCCCTTCTTTTGATTTTCCAAGTACGTTCGTTTTTCACAGTCCTTAGCGTTTTGAGTCCT
>Ga0179591_1503823_pt1 | contig 10778 bp, 16 predicted proteins | sample CZOMad2_1_08_16f_FD_182891 | JGI IMG/M metagenome (GOLD analysis project Ga0179591, IMG submission 182891) | Vadose zone soil fungal communities from Angelo Coast Range Reserve, California, USA - CZOMad2_1_08_16fungal (PacBio error correction) | ecosystem: Environmental > Terrestrial > Soil >... | reverse complement strand
CCATGTCGAGCGCCTCCCTCATCCTTGCGATCAACACGGGCACCAGTTTTTAGAAACGCAATCATCCCACTTTTTTTTTTTTCACGCGTCTTTGCGGCTTTGGAGCGGTGTCGGCGGCATCGATAACAACGGACCCAGAGTGCGAACACGAGCACTGGTCCACCAGAGAGCCTTTCCTCCATCGGTCGTGGGTCGGGACGGGTTTGCCGCCGAACCTCGGATGGAATATCCCAAGCGTGCGCCGCCGAATGGTCGACGATCAAATTGCGATGCTTGGTTCAGGATGGATGAACGCAGGGGGCATCGCGAGAGCCGTCTGCTGAGCTCGGCAACGCCGACCACGAAGGCCACGATCACGCAGCTCCTCGGTAGGGAGATAACTGGCGCCACCACGCGTATGGGGGCAAAAGGGTTGTCCCAGCGGGGTTTGTGATGGTTAGATCGGTGTCGTCTCGGACCTCGAGAGAATCGCCTTCAGTCGCAGCGCGTCTCAACGTCACCATCGCCGTGATGGTGCCTCGGTATCGGAAGAGGACCTACTCGTGGAGCCTCCTCGATGCGAATGTGGTGATGTCTGCTCGCAGAGCACGTCGGTGAAGTCGGGCGATTGTGTCGGTTGGTTCATGGTCAGTGATGAGCGTGTGAGGTTGCGTCGGCAAGCTCTGCCTGCAGTCGCGCAAGCAGGAGTTTCTCAGGAGTCGACAGACGTTTGCAGCTCTGGCGCATGAGCTCGGAAAGCGCGCCCGCGCGGCCAAGCAGCTTCGATTCTCGAGTCGATCATTGAGGCTTGGTCTTTCATAGTTCCCCGTCCCGTGGCTGTCAGCGCTGCTTGCTTCGCGCCAGAATGAGTTGCTGAACGGTCTTCATGTTTGGTAGGCGAACAACCGGAGTGAACCTGGAAACGGGGACCGTTAGGCCCATTGCAGTCAACCACTTGTGGCAAGCAAACTGGCATTAAACGGCGGAGCCGGCTGTCTTTGTTGCGTTCGTGCGGTCCTCGGCACCGGCTGGATCGCTTGCTCGGAAGGTCACTCGTCAACCAGTCCGAAGCGAGCAGCAGGATGAAATGCGAGCGTCTTTGCCAGCGTCACCGCCCGACGGCGCAGATCACTGGCGATCTGACCGACCTGCCAACATGGTCCGAAAAAAACAGCTATGTTCGTCAGCCGGTTTCACGCGGCGAAAGGGGCGGCGACCATACAAAGAACGTGGCTTGTCGGTGCTGTCAAGCTCGCGAGCCTTATGCCAGCACCTCCGGGTCGGTCTCGGTTGTTCGGACTACTCTGTATGCGTGCGTTAGGTTTTCCCATGAATCAACCTCCTAGTGGACTAGGCGGATCGACATCGGCCTCGCGTCGGCCAGGAGCGGGGTGGTTGTTTTTGGTTCGGCGGCTTTCTTCTGCGAGCCAGGGATCCAGTTAGGCAAGTCCTCTGTCAGGATACCGATAAACTTCGAAGCGAGCCTCAACATCCAGATCAGATGCGATCACCTTCCAGGTCTTGGTTCCCATGTGTCGAAGGCCTCGTGAGAAGGATGGACGCCGGGTGTCGGTGAAAAACGCGCGCCGGCGTGGATGTTATTTTGGCTTCCAGGTTCAGATCGTATGTTAGGGCTTGGTTAGCGGTGTCGAGGATTCCTTTGTAGTAGGTCTCGAGTTCTTGGAGCGTGGCTGTTTGCGACTTGAGTGTTCGTCGCGCTCGTCAGCTAGCTGTCCTTCGCATGACAGAATGATCGTGAGATTCGTCGACATCACTCCTGAAGCTTGCGATGGCCGCGCTCACTTGTCTTCTCTTCCATAATTAGAGTCCGCCGGGAACGGTTCCGCGCGGGAAAAACTTCACAGGAACGGTCCGCCATGGACCGGTTCAGCTCACCCTTGATCGGCGCTGCGCCTGTTCGCGCGCGGCTCACGCAGCACGCGGCCGACCAACGACTGGACCTCCTACAACGCACCCTCCAGGCGACCGTTTCGCGCCACAGGCCGCGGTGGGAGCCGGCCACCGCCCCCCAGCTCAAGCACGATTGCATCTACGGACCTCGGCCGCCCAGACGCGCTTCCAGAACGGGCCGAATCGAAGCGAGGCGGGGTTTAATCTATGTCACCACCGACTTCGACACCAATCCGCTGGACGCCGCACCTGCGCGGTTGCGATGGAAGACCACCGAGAAATACAAGGCGCGAGCCCCTGAGGGTGAACGCGGCGCAGCGATCGCGGGCGGACCGCATCTTCGCGGCACCCAGGACGGGCGGCTGCTGCTACGACCTCGCCACCGGCAAACGGATCTGGGCCCAGAGGCATCGCCGATCCCCGCCCTCGGCAGAGGACGGTTCGGCGCGCCATCGTCGGGAACGGCATGGGTCTTCGTCCGCAAACGCCGGCGGCGACAAAAAAGGGGGTAAAGGGCCGGATTGTACGGGCTCGAGCGGCGACGGGGCAGTCATGGGGAGCAGTTACTCGTGCCCCGCCAGGCGGCGACAAGGCCGCGGTCCGCGCGCCCGCCACGCCCATGCCGGGACGGCGGCTGGGGCAATGCGCCGGAGCCATGCCGATCACAGGCGGTGGCGACCGTACCAGATATGCAGCTCGATTCGGCCATGCGGGGACCCTCTACGTCCCCGGCGCAACCCGCCCCCGACTTACACGCCGCCAAATGAGGGCGGGGAACCAACCCCTACGCGCCGGCTGGCTCGTGGACCTCGACGCCAAGAACGGGCCTTCAGGCTGCCTTCCCCTCGTCGAGCGCGACTTCACGACTGGGACGTCTTCGGCGCGCCCGCCTTGTCCACCACCCGCGGCGGGGTCGCTGGAAGCGAGGACGATAAAGGACGGCACGTCTACGGCCTCGAAACGCCGCGGCAAACAGCTATGGAAGACGCCCCACCACCACCCTGCTCAACACCACCGCGCCCATCACCGCGGCGGGACCCGACTTTGCCCGGGCACAAAGGGCGGCTCGGAGTGGGAACAGGTCCGCTCATTCGCCGGCCACCAATGTCTACGTCGGCGCAGTCCGACGTGGTGCGGAAACGTGCAGATCGCGCCCGTGGAGAAGGTAAAGGCGGTCAGCCCGGCAAGCGTGGTACGGATCCGCCGACGAGGCCGCGCCCACTTCGGCAAGCTCGACCCGCCCGGCCAATGGGCGGGCTATCAACGACGTGACGCCGACAGCGGCAAGCTGTCTGGAAGCGCAAGCTGCAGGCCCGGTGTGCGGGGGCGGTGACGCCCACGGTCGGCGGGGTAGGTCTTGTGGGGACATGGCCGGCCAACTCTACGCCCGGGATGACGAAGAACCGGGCGGTGGCCGAACCGGTTCCCCAGGCGGGGCTGGGGCGGAGGGATCGTCAGCTATGCGACCGCGGGTTTTCCTGAGGAATCATTTCCGTGCCATTAAAGTTGGTCGATCAATCGCAGATGTGCCGGTAGTGAAGTCTATTTGGCATCCGAGATTATCTCCCGCGCTCGGGCGCCTCGCGGTGAATTTTCCGCACACACGCTCACAGCCGAGGCGCGAGCACGCCGAGTTACGCAGAGGTTGAAATTAGGTCAATACCCGGGCCCTTGCTTGGATCTGGAACCGGGAGGTGGCGCGTGTCTGATCAGTGGGACGCTGAAGTTCGTCGGAATAACTCATTGGTGTAAGCCGAACGAACAAGCCAGGACGGTCGGGTGCGTCTCGGAGGTTCCGATCAGCCTGAGGAGCGCGATTCGCGATAGACACCAGCTTCTTGCTTACGATCAGACCATTGCAATGATCAGTGCAGGCCCACCAGGATTGCGCCACTCCGGCCACCATAAACGAATGAGAATCTCGCAGTATCAGACGGTACTTGCCACTGGGGTGGGACAACGATGCCACCCATCAGGACATAAAGAATGACCGCCCACCCCGAGGCGATACCGGCGCTGATTTAAGATACGCCGGCTTAAATTCGGTTGATGAGACGTAATGTTCCGGGGTGATGCCGACGCTCACGTCAATCAGTTCCTTTAGACGCCTCTGCTCTGTTGGTTGAGAAACATATCGACACCCAGGTTCACTCCAATCGATTTCTCGCCGGCATCGCGAACTTCGACAGGCGCGCACGCGAATAGATTCGACGCCGAAAGGAGTTACAGAATTCAGATCTTCGCTGTGATTAGTGCCGCATCGTGGACAGAACATAGAGCCTCCGACGTTTTGCCCAAGGAGTACGAGGATTGTACCCGCCGGTTCTGTTTTGGGGAGCACAAGGAGTGAGCCGGAACAGGTTAGGGATAGGTCGTTGAAACGAGGTTGTGGTGTAAAGCTGCTGTTAGGTTGCGCTCAACGTTGAATGCCGTTCAGGATCGCAAACTAACAGTTGCGTTACTAAAGAAGACGCCACCCACGGCCCCGATACTGACCCACTCGCGCGCGGTGCTAGGGAATAACGGCCGGATCCTAAACAGGTTTCTTTACGCCAGTCATCTGTCTGCTTCTTAACAGGGAAGATGATCTCAGTTCCCTCGCGGCGCTCGGCTCAGAGAGTGAAGGCACAATTGTAAATCGACAGCTCGCTATGTTTTTTGCAGGATCGCGCCGCACCGCCGATCATGGGGGGGGGTGTGGGGGGGTTTTCCGAAGTGGGCTCCACGAGGCAATTGCAAAAGTGCGCGACCGATCGAAGAGATGGCTCTCTTTACCGAAAGGAAATGATCGGGGAGTGTGCGGAAACAGTCGTGTGTTTCGCCATGCTCCGCTCACGCGACCGGTTTGTCGCCTATCAGGGGACCGCAGCTTACGGCGACTTCGGTAACTTTCGAGCGCGCCGACCACGGTCTCGGCGTGCTGGACGAGGAACTACTGCGGGAGAATTTCCGAGAAAGCACGCACGAAGCGTACGAAGTGACCCCGTACGGCCGCCAGAGCGGCCTAGATCACGGAAACGACGGTGCCGCTCTACTCCGCAAACAACGGTGGCACGGGGAGTCGTGGCACTCGTTATAGCTTCTTTCCAACGATGGCCCATCGCGCGTTTCGGGGCGTGCGTGAAACGCGCAGTGGATCGAGTAGGGCGACGGTGGCCTTCATTGCCAGCGGCGATCTCAGCACCGTTTGCAGCGGAAGCAGGCCGGAGGGATTTAACCCGAAGGCACACTTGTTCGCGAAGAGTTACGCGGCGACTGCAGGCAAACTCAGCAGGCGAATCGTTGATGGCGATCAGGATGTGAGGAAAGCTCGGCCCGGCGAGTCGGCTACCGGTCCCTGCTCGTCGCCTTAGGCGCGAAGCCGGACCCGCCTTCTCATGCGAGGTACTAATAATACGAGGCGCCTTTGGAGGTTGGTTATCTCGATCGCGCAGTTTTGTGTTTGCCAAACTGCGCGACGAGATAACCAACCTCCACAACGGGACGCCCAGAGTTAGTACCTCGCATGAGGAAAGGCGGAAGTCCGGCGTCGCGGCTAAGGCGGACGAGAAGGGAACGTGGTAGCCGGCACTCGCCGGCGGCTTCCTCAAATCCTGATCGACATCAACGATTCGACATGGGCGAGTTGTTGCCTGCAGCGCCCGCGATAACTTCTCGTCGAAAAAAGTGTGCCTTCGGGTTTAAAGCCCGCCGGCGCTTAGGCTGAAACGGTGGCTGAGATTCGCCGCTGCAATGAAGGCCACCGGTAGCCCCCTATCGTCCACGCCGCGTTTCACGCACGCCCCGAAACGGGGGGAGAGAGGCATCGTGGAAAGAAAGTATAACAGGGCCACGACTAGTCCAGTGCAGCCGTTGGTTGCAGGAACGTGAGAGGGCACCGTCGTTCCGTGATCCAGGCTCTGGCTGGTACGGGGATCACTTCGTAACGCTCGTGCGTTTTGCTTTTCGGAAAATCTCACGCAGTTAGTTCATCGCATGCAGCGCCGAGACCTGGTCTGCGGCGGGCCTCGAAAGTTACCGAAAGAGACGAAAGCTGGCGGTCCTGCATAGGCGAACAACGCGGTAGCTGTTGAGCGGAGCATGGGGCGAAATCAGCACGAGTTCCGACCACCCCGATCAGTCTTCGTTAACTAAGAAGAGAATCGTTCGATCGAGTCGCGCACTTGGCAAATTTGCACTGGCCCACTTCGGGAAACATGCTCGGCGGGTGCGGAGCGATCCCTGCCAAAAACAAGCGAGAGCGGATGCGATTTACCATGGGTCTTCACTCTCTGAAGCCGAGCGCCGGCGAGGGCAGCTGAGACTATTCGTCGCATGTTAAGCGCAAGACGGGGGAATGGCGGAACGAAACCTGTTTCGGGATACGGCCGTTATTTCTAGCACCGCGCTGGCGGAGTGGGTCCGTATCGGGGCCGTGGGGTGGCGTCTTCTTAGTACGCAAAACGTTAGTGGGCGTTCCCGTGAACGGAGCATTCAACGTTGAGCGCAACCCTAACAGCATTGCGTTACAAAAACAAACTTCGTTCAATATCGACCGCTATGACTAAACACTGTTCCTGCCGCACTCCTGTGTGCTCCCCAACACAGAAACCGGTGGAGTACAATCTCGTACTTTGGCAAAACTGGTCGGAGGCATAGATGTTCTGTCCCACGAGGCGGCACTAATCAACGCGAAGATCTGAAATTCTGTAATCTGCGCGCGAATCTATTCGCCCGTGCGCCGAGGCGTCGAAGTTCGCGAGGCCGGCGAGAAATTCGAGTGGAGTAGAAGTAGAACCTGGGTGGCGGATTGTTGCTCAGCCAAAAAGCGCCGAGGCCCGTCGCACGGAACTGATGACGTGAGCCGCGGAATCACCCCGGAAAATTGAAGCGCATCACCGAAAGTTAAAGCCGGAGTGATTGGCGTAAGCAGCGCCGTTATTCGCCGTCGCGGTTATCTTATGTCCGGATGCGGTTGCATCGTTTGCCAGTGGAAAAGTACCGTTGATACTGCGAGATTTAATTTCGTTATGGTGGCGGAGAAGTGGCGCCAATCATGGTGGGGCTTGCACTGATCATCAATGGTCTGACGGCGTAAGACAAGAAGCTGTGGAGACGCGAAATCGCGATCCTCAGGCTGATCGGAACCTGCCGGAGCGCAACCGGACCGTCCTGGCTGAGATTCGGCTGACACCCATGAGTTCATTTCCGAAAGAACTTCAGCGTCAATGATCAGATCACGCGACCACCTCACCGTTCAGATCCAGCAGGGCACAGGGGGTAGATGACTAATTCAACTCTCTGCGTGAACTCGGCCGTGCTCTGCGCCTCGGCGGTGAGCGTGTTTGCGGAAGATTCACGATGAGGCGCCGAGCGCGCGCGGGGGAGATAAACGCGGAGAAAAATAGACCACTACCGGGCACAGCTGCCGATTGATTTCGTACCAAATTTACTGGCAAGGAACAGGAGTCCTCAATGAAAGCCGCGGTCGGCATACGCTGACGATCCCGCCGCCATCAAGCCCCCCCGGGGCGGCCGCGGTCCAGGCCACCGAGCCGGTCTTCGCATCCAGGGCGTAGAGGTGGACCGGCCATGTCGCCCACGAAGACCCCCGACGGCAGTGGGAGTCAACGCCCCCGCCACAGAGCGGCAGTGCGCTCCAGAGAGCTTGCCGCTGGCGGCGTCGACGGCGTTGATCCAGCCCGCCCCAGTGGCAGCGGCGGTAGGCTTGCCGAAGGCGTGCGCCTTCGTTCGGCGGATTCCGGACCACGGCTCTTTGCATGGGATGTGGACCGCCTGGACCTCTCCCGGGCGCGATCTGCACCGTGTAGCACCAGTCGACCGGCGCCGACGTAGAGCCGGTTGGTGGCCGGCGAATAGTGGCGTGGGACCGTTCCACTCCGCGCCGCCCTGGGTGCCCGGGCAAGAGAAGCGGGTCCCGCGCGGTGAGGGGCGCGTTGGTGTGAGCCGGGTGTTGGTGGGCGGTCTGCCAGAGCTGTTTGACGCGGCCGTGTCGAGGCCGTAGACGTGGCCGTCCTTGAGCGGACCTCGGCGGCCAGGAGGAACCGCCGAGGGTGGGTTATAAAGGAGGCGCGGACGAGACGTCCACAGTCGTGGAAGTCGCGCTCGAATAGGGGAAGGCGGCCTGAAAGGCCCCGGTCTTGGGTCGAGGGTCCACGAGAGAGCCGGAGTAGGGGTTGGTGCCCGGGCCGCAGTTGCGGGCCGTGAAAGTCGGGGGCGGGTTGCGCGGGGACGTAGAGGGTCCAGATGGACCGGATGAGAGAATAGCTGGGTTACCGGTCGCAAGCCTGTGATGGCACGCGGGCGACTTGCCCCAGCCGCCGGCCGCCATGGGGGGGAGGGGCGGGGGGATCCGAGGGCCTGGTCGCCGGCCTGGCGGGGCAACGGGGAATGCCTCCCAGAGGAATCTTGGCCCGTTCGCCGCGTCGAGCCCGTAACATCCGGCCATTGAGCACCTGGTGTCGCCGCCGGCGTTGCGACGAAGACCATGCCGTTCAGGACGATGGGCGCTGCCGGAACCGTCTCGCCGGGGCGGGATCGGCGAGGCTCTGGGCCCAGAGCGTCTGCCGGTGGAGAGGTCGTTAGGCCAGCAAGAACGCCGTACTGAGTGCCGCGGGAAAGATGCGTCCGCCGGGATCGCTGGCCGCGGTTCACTTTTCAGGGGGCCGCGGCATTGTAGGTCTCGGTGGTCTGCAAGCGCACCGCGCAGGTGGCGGCGTCCAGCGCGAGTGTTCGAGTCGGTTGGGACATAGATTACCCCGCCAGCTCGAGCCGCCGGTCTGGAAGCTAGTCTGGCGGCGAGGGCGAAGATGAGGGTCGGCTTGAGTGGGCGGCGTTGGCCGGCCGTCACCGCGGCCTGGGGCGCGAAAACGGGAGCCTGGGGGTGCGGTTGTAGGAGGGCCAGTCGTTGGTCGGCCGCGGCTGGGCGTGAGGCCGCGGCCGGGGCGGGCACGCGCAGCGCCGTCAAGGTGAGCGTGTTGACGGTCCATGGCGGACCTTTCCTGTGAAGGTTCCCAGCGCGGAACCGTTCCGGCGGCGGACTACTAGGAAGACGAAAAGACAAGTGAGCGCGGCCCTAGCCAAGCTTCAGAGTGAGGTAGACGATCTCAACATGCCCCGCTATGGAGGACAAGCGAGCTGGACGAGCGCGACGACACAATCAAGTCGCAACAGGGCACGCTCCAAGAACTCGAGACCGTACTCAAAGGAATCCGCGACACCGCTAACAGCTACATGACGATTTTTTCTGAAAAGGAAGACCAAAAATAACATCCAACGACGGCGCGGTTTTTCCCGCCAACACCGGCCGCCTCCATCCTATCCCGGAGGCATCGACACATGGGAACCAAGCCTGACGTGATAGACACTCGATCAATGGATGTTGACGGCTCTCTCTTCGAGAGTTCGGTATTCTTGACAGAGGACGTGCCTAACTGGATCCCTGGCCTGAAGAAAGGAAGAAAAAGACCGCCCAAACCAAAAACACCACCTCGCGCTCCTGGCCGAACGCGAGTCCGGATTCTGATCTCGCCGAGTAACAAAGGAAGCGTTTGATTAATGGAAACCAGAACAGCACGCATACAGGGATACCTGAACGAACACCGAGACCGACCCGGACCCCCTGGGTGGCTGGCAGAAGGCTTCTGCGAGCTTAGACCGCACCGAGCAGCCACGTTCTTGGGTATGGTCGCTGCCACGTTCGCCGTGTGGAAAAACTGGATGACGAAACAGCTTGTTTTCGGACTGGTTGGCAGGTTCGGTTTCAGATCGCCGTGATCTGCCGCGCGGGGCGGTGACGCGGCAAGGACCGCTGCGATTTCATCCGGCTGCTCGTTCGGAACTGGTGACGGTGACTTTCGTCGAGCCAGCGATACAGCCGGTGCCGAGGCCGCACGTAACCGCAACAAAGCAGAACGGCGCCGCACGTGAATGCCGAGTTGCTTGCACAATTGTGTTGACGGCAATTGGGCACTAAGGTCCGTTTCAGGTCAACGGGTTCGCCTACCAGAACATTGAAGACGCGTTCAGCAATCATTCTGGCGCCTAAGCAAGCAAGCGCTGACAGCACGGGAAACGGGGAACTATTGAAAGACCAAGCCTACATGATTCGAGCGCGGATCGAAGGCTCTTTGCAGGGGCGGGCGGCGCTTTCGAGCTCAAGCGCACAGAGCTGCATAAACGCCTGTCGACTTCCGAGAAACGCCTGCTTGCGCGACCGCAGGCAAGACTGGCCGGACGCAACCGAACACGTCAAGCAGCCCATGACCAAAATACACAAGGATCGCAGACTTCACCGACGTGCGTGCTTCTGCGCGAATCAGACGATCACCACACGCATCGAAGGACGGGCTACAGAGTGTCTCTTTCCGCGACCGAGGACAGCATCACGGCGATGGTTGACGTTGAAGATCGCGTGCGACTTGAAGGCGAGTCTGCTCGAGGGGTCGTCGAGAACGACACCGATCGTTCAACATCACAAACCCCGCTTTGGACAACTGCAGAGGCGGGTTGCAGCAGTGATACTCACCTACGAGGAGCTGCGTGGATGTGCTTCGTGGTCGGCGTGACGAATAGAAGCGGCGATCGCGATGACCCGTGCGTTTCATCCATCGCGAACCAGAGCATCGCCCAACAGGTGATCGTCGACCAGTCGGCGGCGCACGCTTGGGATATCCCTCCGAGGTTCGGCGGGCAAAACCCGTCGACCCACGCTCGATGGAGGAAGGCTCTCTGGTGGACATGTCGGTTCAGGAGAATCGGGTTGGGTACGTTGTGATCGAGGCCGCCGACTACCGCACCAAAGCCGCAAAGGAAGAGCGCGATGATGCGGCGTTTCTAAAAAAACTGGTGCCCGTGTGATCGGCAAGATGAGGGAGGCGTCGACATGG
>Ga0179591_1334905_pt1 | contig 10778 bp, 11 predicted proteins | sample CZOMad2_1_08_16f_FD_182891 | JGI IMG/M metagenome (GOLD analysis project Ga0179591, IMG submission 182891) | Vadose zone soil fungal communities from Angelo Coast Range Reserve, California, USA - CZOMad2_1_08_16fungal (PacBio error correction) | ecosystem: Environmental > Terrestrial > Soil >... | reverse complement strand
CCTCCTTGTGTCCTTCTGGCTTCATCGCTTGTCGGACTTAGGATTGACGTCGCCAAGCCGGTCTCCCACTTTTTTCTCGGAACCTCCGTCCCTTGCAGCCCCCCTTCCCGCTCACAAACCGGGCGCCTTTCTTACACGACGCCCTCCCTTCCTGCTCCCTATCGAAAAGAACAGGCAAATTCTGCATAGGCGATGGCCCCTTTCCCCGGACCCCCTTGCAAAACTTCTGTTGTTGTGGGGGTGGTGTTTGTGGTAGCAGTTCCTCCTAGGCTCATAATCACTCTCCTCTTTGGGGAACATCGCATTTCTGGCCTTCCTCTATCCTTTCTGTGTTGTTATCCTGGTTTTAAGTGATTAAAATTGCAGCTTCCCTCTCGACGGGCCTCCCCCTTCCCCTGCGCGTGACCATCCCCCGCCCTTTTTTTTTCCCTCCGCCCTCCTTGTGGACCCCCCAGGCTTGCGGAGCTTCCCATCGGAAGTGCTTTTCCTCGTGGCGAATCCATCCGTCTCCCCCGCGGCCCGATATATTACCTATCCCCCCGGAACGATCCGACTGACCCCACATACTTCTGGTCGAGGAAACGGCCACATGTCCCGCCCTGTTTTCCAACTGCCCTTGCTGGAGGACTTCCTGTCGCTTTCTGCCAGGCGACCGGCAAGGTTTGTGGTCCCCCTCGATTCCCCATCACCTATTTGGTGTCGCCTAGTAGCGTCCCGCCCCTTCAAGGAAGCCCCCCATCCCGGCTGCGACCACGGTTACCTCGTTTTGAGTCTTTTTTCGGTTCACACAACACACCGTTGTCTACGACTTTTTCACAGTTGGCCTTGCAACAGACTGTTTTTCTTAGTTCAGACGGCGATGGCAATCCTTTTATTTTCTAGATGGTGATAAGGTGTTTTTGAGGTAGCCCCCCAGCACGACACATTTTTTGATTGGGCCTCGTTATCGGTGCGGACGGCCTCCAGTTTTCTTACCCTTCTCTAAGAAGGGATTCCCTCTTGGCCGGACTTAGTCCCTCCTTCCCTTGGTAGAGCCTGTCTTTTTTTTGCTTTATTCTCCGTGGATTTTCGCCCCTTCCCCTCTTGATGAAGGAGAAGCCTCTCCCTCTTTGAAATTTTCCCTTCTTCGTGGGGCCTTGGTTTACTCATTTCAAGGGGGCCACCTCCCATATCTGTCGAACGAGATTTTACTTTGCATTTCTTCCCTGTGCCGCTTACTCTTGGCCCCCCGACCGACGCCTTCTCCGAAATATGATTGCCTCTCTTGAGGGCACGGCACAAGTTTTGCCGGACGGGTGTATTTTTTTGGTCCTTAGGTGACTCTCTTTCATGTAGATGCGGAACGTCCTTTCGGAGTGCTCTGTTCTGCCCCCCTCTTTTTGGAAAAATGAGTGTTCGGTGTGCTGAAAACTGTACACCTGTTTCTCTGGTCAACTCGCGCTTGCTACTACGATTATTGTGGACGACCCCCTTTTATCCGATTGATCCCTCCCACCCCGCCAGCCGGCCCGAACGCTCCTCTCCGGGATGCCCGCCCGTTCTTTTCGCCGTCGTAGCACGACGGCGAGTCCGCTACATCAAAATTCCGTCTGTGCAGCACATTCCTTGTCAATCCCACGCTTTTTTTTACCCCCAAAAGAGGTTCAATCCCAGTTCAGGGGCACTCGCGTTCGCTGTCCCCACGGCCTCCAAGTTCCTCCCACAGCATAAGGGTGCGTCCCTCGTTATGATAGGTGCTTGCTCCAACGTGGTCCGAAGTGATTTCCGAAATCTCACTCCCCAAAGCTCCGATGATCTCCAACCTGACTCCCCCCAGGTTAGTTCATTGACCACTCTGACCTTTCTTTTGTCCATGTGTATCTACTCCAGGGCCCCTCTTTAGTGTAGGTTCCCCGTTAAAACGCCCCAACTCCTTTCTTTCCCCCCATACTTTTGACCCCCCTCTTCCTGAGAAAATGGTTGACCTTTTTCCTTTTCGATAACCCGTCTCCCCCAACCCCTCTTCAGAAAAGCAGCTCCCTCTGTCGCTCTGTGCCCCTCAGGTACAAACTTTCCTTATCTTCTATCCCACTTCGGTTATCATTATTTTTAATCTCCGTCTTGTTGTTGATCCCCTACCCAGACTACTCAGAGATCTTACCTCCCAAACAAATAAATGGCCCACCCCTTAGCCTTTCATCGGATCTTTTCCCCCCTTTGGAGTTCACTCAAGGGTAGAAGTAGTGCGAAAGACCTTCCGGCCCCCATTTTCAACTGTTACCTCCACTTGGCGATTCAGCCTTGTTTCTCCGCCTCTCCCTTTAGCAGTTCCTAGAACAGTTTACCCACCTGGAACCGATATAAACATTGTCACTTTGGCCGCCCCCTCTAGAAGGGTTGATAGCGTTGGACTGGATGATATTTCCCCCCGCACTGCTTTTCCCGATGTGGTTCACGATACTGTTCTTCAGGCAGATGCGCCAGGTTGAGCTCTTTTTTTTCTGGTTGGCCGCTATTTCAGTCCCCTCGGGAGATCCCTTCCGAGGGACTTTTGTGCCCTAAGCGGTGGTGCTTCGAAGAGGTGGCTATTTTTCCGGAGCTCTGATTTGTCAAAGCGGTGCTCCCCGTCGTCATCCTCTACCTCGTGATCTTCAAAAATGGAGTCAAACTTCGGCCGGATCTGGACTGGATTACGTGGGCTGACGTGTGGCTGTTTATCGTCTCCTCGTGGTCGGGGGCACAACGCCCCGTTCCCGTAGACCCGCCCCCCTTCTTGGTTAAAACAGGTCGCTTCCTCACCACTCAGGGGTGTTTTTTGCCTAGATTCCTCCGCAATATGATGGCCCCCGCCAAACTCAAACTTCCTCCACGACGATTAAGTCCTCCACAATGTCCTCCCTGAGTAGTTCGGTGCCCCCCCAGCTACTTCAACGAAGAGGGAGCTGATTTAATCGGTTCCACCATCCACGGCCCTTGCCCCGCCCCTTGCAAGCCTTATCTTCGATTTGTGGGGTGCCCTTCCATTGCCCCCCACTAAAAAACGTTCCTACTGATCATGCCAATGGCCCACACTGAATTACTTCATTAATGCATCGATCATGGCCGCGAATCCACCCTTTTTTCCAATAGAGCCGGAGGCCGTTCTTCGCCCCGTTTTCCCACCTTCTTTTCTTCCCCGACCATGGCTCCAGTGTCCGGCTTACCTAGCAATAGGTAAACTGCCCCATTCTGTGCCCTTCCTGCTGCAAGCCTGCTGCTGGCGCCCAACGCTACCGACTGTAACAGAACATGGGCCCTATGTTTCTCCTACCTAACCCCCCAACCTTAAAATCTCGCACTAACAGATGTCGGCCCATTCACATAAAGAATCTCCCTGCCCACGTTGTTCAGGAATTTTTTTCCCAGGAGGGAGAACCCAACGGCTGGAAGCTCGTCGGTCCTGAACCGATTTTTCTTTTGCTCCATCAGGCTGTGGAGGAGGCCTTCCCCTTATGTTTTATTTTTTATCGCTGCTTCCTCCGGGTTTCGTTACTCTTCTACCGTTTGGTCAAATTCCCCGGGTCCTTCGGCCGTCATAGACTTCCTCTCCATTCCCAGGAAGTTGAAGGTTTTTGGACGTCTTTCCCCGGAATGCGTTTCCTTGAATCGTAAATTCCGGTTTGTTTCCCACCCCTGTTCATTTTGAGTCCCGTCTATGATGGATATCTGGCGTGCCCCCCGCCGTTTCTCGGCCCCCTCATTAGAATAATGCCGTTCGTCTTGAGATGACTCCCTTTTTCGCGTGAGGGTACCCACGAGCAGCGTTGATCTCCTCCCCTGTTCAGGTCCCTGGGTCCCATTGGTCCGAGGAGGAAGTAACCGGGAATCAGATGTTCAATGAAAGAAGAACACGGCCCCAAGCTCGGCCCCCCCCCCCCTCCCTGGCCAACCACTTTCGAACTGTCTTTTGAGCGTAAGTTTAGAAGTCCGTTTCTAACTCGACAACTCCTTCTTTTTTTGATCGAAGATCCCTTCCGTCTGGTTTTCCCCTCTATCTGGAAGGGGTCTGGAAGTCACCCTTTGTATTCAGCTTTACGAACTTTGTGGTGGGAATCGTTGCGTTGGGGGCTCCTCCTTGTCCCGTTCGAGATGAGCTAACCTTTTTATGCAAGGATTGAAGGAAAAACTATCACCGGCCCCTGTCTTCCGTGACCGCGATCCGCAGTCCCCTGTTTAAACCAAGGCCACCCCGCTGGGAGAAGGATAATTTCTCTCCCTAGTTTTTGAGATTAATCTTTTGGAATTGGTTTAAATGGTCGGCACGGAGTGCCCGTGGCTTTTAGTTTGACTCCCTCTCCCAAGCAGAGTGCACCTGTGATCTTTTTTTTCCAAATGTTTGCCCCGGCCAATTAAAACGCCAAGATTAACATGGGACTGCCTCCCTTCCGTTGACGTCAGCTCCAGCACCCCTTCCTGATGCTAACAAGCCCTTCCCACCCGTCGTCGGACGATGTCCCAATGCCACAACCATCCCGGCACGGCACAAAATAGTAGTTTCGGTAGCCCTTCTTTGACGTATCACCAGATTCTACGGGGCAGGTCTTGTCAGGACTCTTTCTTCAAGTATAGGCTTTGGCCTGTTCTCCCCTTCCGGAGAAGTCCTTACATAGATAATAATAGATTCCTGACTTTCGTCACATGATTATATATCTCTTTTGTCAGAATCAGAAGGGGAAAAAACTTCTCGGTAAGATACTAGAGTCTTCGGATTTTTCTCTTCCTCGTCGAAATGACTTCTTTCTCTTTCCCCAAGTTATCCATACTCTCGAAGGAACCTAATCCATCCCTCTGGTGCAAAAATTGATTGGTCTGAGGCATAGCCCCCCAAGTTAATGAAGCACTGGCTAGCCATCCAGTCCAAACCCCATTTATGAGGAGAAGGACCGTAGAGACCATTGAAAGGTTGAGTAGGCCCTTTTGCTCCAGGGTATCAAGACCTTGTCCTTGTAGATTAAGCAACATTCCCTGGAAGGTCCTCCCCCCACAGTCTGTCTCTCCAGTTTCCCACTTAGCTTAGATAAGCCCCCCGTTTTTTCCTTCGCCGAACTCCCCACATTGGAGGAACCCTTTGTCTCGTTCTTTTGCTTTTCTCATGCTGACCGTCGGTTGAGGGGCCTGTTTATGAGGGGGTGACCCCCCCCGATATCTCCCCACCTGTGCTTGTTCTCACTAGGACTGTGTGGCTTTTCCATTTACCGAATGGGCCTCCAGAATTAGTACATTCTTCTGGCCGTAACTATACTTAGTCCCCCTTCCTTTCCACGGACGTTTGCATGTATTGTCCCTCCCCCTGGTTCGCGCTAGTTCTCGGATTGCTCGATAATTGCGACCGGACCCCATGTTCTTCTGGGGACTCCTTCTCTTTTGCCCCTCATCTGCCATTTGCCCCCCCTGATCGTCTTTTCAGAACGTCTGTATCTGTGCGTTTCACGTCATAGACGTACTGCCGTACTCTTCCCTTGACTATGTCCTGTGCCGGCTTGGTCGCTCTCTCTGACGCATTTTCTTTCTTGCCGATTTGATGTTCCACCGACCCCGCGTGTTCTACAGGTTTTTTCCTCCGGACTTTTTTTCTCTTCGGTTTCTTAGTAGGAGGCGCTCCTGAGGAGTGCTCCTGCTTACGCCACCCATCATGGTCCCCCGTCTGTTCCGGCCCCTAAAACTAAATTTTTTTTTTCTCGGCGTCCTTGGTGGGGACGGACTATGGCCCCATTTTTTATCAGATCCCTCGGTCTGACCACCAAACCGCCCAGCTTGACCGTCCCGGTTCGCCCCTCAGACTTTCTTTGCCGAGTCCCTTTGCCTCCGGTTCAGACACAGTTCTGTTTGTTGGGCCGTCCCGATCAATCCCGCTTTCCTTCACTGTTGGAGGAAGACTTTTCATTCCTCTGGCGCCCTCCACCGGTCCCCCCCCCCTCCCCCCACGCTGGATAATCTCCTTGAAGGGCCCCAGTCCCCCTCTGGTCGCGGCCAACAAGTACTCCACCCTGGAGAAATACCTCTACTCGGGTTTGCGTCCCATTTATTTAGAGGTTACTACTTTCTTGTACAAAGGGCGGGTTTTCAGGCATTTTCTTTTTCCCTCCTTCCCTCCACGGAAAAAGCCATCCGTTCTGCTAGACCCCCATAAGAGGGAGTCCTATGCTTTTGCAAAAATGTTTCTCTCATATTTTCAGGGTTTTTCTTTCTTATTGTCTGTCCCCCCGAATTATGGCCACCACCCTCCCACCCCTGACCTTTTTTCTCCGACGAAAAAGCATGTGATTGAAATTTTGATACGGTCTTTCTCAGCCCTTTCCAAGTTCCCGAGAACCTCGTGCCAAAGAAAAGACGTTCTCCGCTCGGACTGATTCTTTTCCCCAATTTTCATCTTCGATTCTTTCCCCAGTTTTTATCTCTTTTTCTCCATTTTTTTTTTTTTTGGAGAGAGCTGTGTGGTTCACCCCCCCTTGAAGACTGTATCCAAAATCTCAGCTTGGCCCCCGACCGCCGCTTGCTCCGATCGGTTTTTCTGAACGCCTTTTCTTAAGTGTATCAGTTCTCAGAAAGACTGTTCCTCGGTTCGGGAGACAGTCGGGGGTACGTCGTACGTTGGAAGAGGAAGTTGGGGTCAGGTGACCCGCCCATAACTTCTGGGGGCCCGCCCCCTTTGAGTCACAGTCCCCCCCCTTCCAACCCGCGATTTCCCCCAACGTGGTAAACCCCTTTCTGAGAACTTCTCGCGTGCGTTGACCTTCTCCTGCTTCCCTATGAGCCTGCGGAACCCACCAGCTACCCTCAAACGCTTTTTTTCCGATCCTCAAAGATTCTCCCCCCCGAGAGAGGGGATCTTATTCGTCCCCGGAAGAAAGCCGGAGGGATATTTGCCCCCCCTTCGGGACCTGGATCCCACTTGGTTGGGAGAGTCCTTTTGCCAGGGTACCTTTCCATGCAGGCGGCACAGAAGAAGATTTTGACTGGCAGAGCCTCGACACTTCTCCGATAGGAACCTTTCGGGCAACGCCTGGGAACTAACCTTTCCTCTTGACCTGATCCTTTAGGGGCTGCTAGGGTTGGTAGGCAGGCTCCTACTCAGGTCTTTGAACCCCTCCCATCGTCTCTCCCATTACCTATTGGGGTACCCGCACTTGCCTTTACCTTTTCTCTTACACCCAATTCTAAAAATGAGTTCTTATCCCCCTGAAGTGGAAGTTCCCTCCCGCCCTTGTATTTCCCCTCCCACTCACGCACGAAACTCCTCTCCACGCCGAGACACTTTCCTGTCGAACATTGGCTTGGGTAGGTGACCTCCTAGCTTGGCAAGCATTCGCGTTCCGACTTCTTGGCTATCTAGTTTCCAAGGCCCTTCCGGCGGACAGTGGCCCTCTTTCCTTTCCCTCTACTGCTCTTCCCTCGATTGTCCGATGCTTTCGGGTGAACTCATGTCTCCCATAAAAACCTTGTCCCTCCTATCAGACCCCCCCCCCCCTGGCCCTTATAGAAGACTGAATTTCTCCTTTCTCCAATTATTTGTCTTCAAATTACCTCCACCGGAGTCTTCCCATTCTTCCAACAATTTACTCTGAGGACCAAGGCCGCCGTTCTTCATAGAAGCTCACACCTCCCCGGCCCGGGGACACTTAACTTTGCGTCGTATGCCGGTAAGTCTTTCGGTGTCCACAGATCCCGAGGGAAAAGTCCCAGGGCCATATAGATGTGTTTCTAATAAATCACACCCCTTCCACCCGTAATCCCTCCCCCTGCCATTGCATCCAAAGAAGTTCTATACCACCCCTCCCACACAGGTTGAATGCCAACATTGTTGTCATAGAGGAACAACTTATTGTACATTTTGATCGCCCACCCTTTCCCCCCAAAGAGGTTTTTTCCACACGTTCTCAGGAATGTGTCTCTTCCTTCCCTTTTCGTTCCCCGCGCCACTCCCAGATACCACCCAAACTTTATAGCCCTGTTTCATTCGACTAACTTTGGGTTAGTACCAACCCGGCCCCTTTTTGGGACGGTTACCCCTGCGAATTCCTCAATTCCCTGTAATGGAAGGCTACCCCTTGCTTATTTAACTTTGCCGTATTCTCTCCAATACTTCGCAATCGTTTCTATAGATTTTTTTTTCCTTCTCCTTCTTCTAGCCCCCTCTGCCTAACTAGCTCCTTCTCCCGACGCGCTCTACTTAGACTTTGAGATGAATCTCCCCCTCCTTTGTCTTCCACAACTTCGGCGGCGTACCCCAAATCACAGCTGTCTATCCATCTCAGTTATTCTTCTGTATGCCCCTGGCGCTAGTCTCTAAGGGAATCATATGGTCATTCCCCCCGAAGAAGAACACCGCAAAGAACGACTTTCAAGGACAACCCTGCACGAGGGCCACCCAGGAATCCTGCGTGATAGATAATTTAGGGTCCTCAAGTCCTTTCCCCCAAAGACATTACTTCTCTTTGTTCCCCAGGATGTTGATTTGAATCTGCGACGTCTCTGGTAGGGGTTTCCCTAGAGCTGGACTTTGTTCTGGATTTTTTCTGAAGAAGAGTGATCTTTGTGTGGAAATTTGTTTCTTTGGGCTCGCTTACTTTTTCACAGTTAGGGTAGATCTTTCTCTTTGACTCCCCTTTTCTTCCCTTCTTTCCTAGGCCACCATCCTAACGTCTTCAGAGTTTGAATCCCGCGATCCGCACGCCATGTACCCAACAAAAAAGTCTTGCTCCTTCCCTCGGTTGATCTCTTCTCTTTTCCCCTAATAGTTTTCTTTTTTGTTCGACTTATACTCTTAGCCGTCGGCACATTGGTTTACCTGGAGTCTTATCTCTTTTCCCTTGAAGTTTGAATGAGGATGGTTGTGCCGTCTTAACGACTGGCACTTACTTTTTCTCGTCCTCTCCGTCTGAAACTAACCTGGCCACGGTCCCCTCGCCCCCCTCAACCTATACCCCCCTTTCCGGAAGCTTCCCCTGTCCTTTTCCCATTTCCATCCACAGACATGAGGACCAAGAACCGCACATCTTCCCTCTCGATGACCTTCCCCCCATCCCGGCCGTTCCCCCCTCGTTCTCCTTTCCTTCGTTGAAGTAGAACGAACTTCGAGCTAACCAGTCTAGTTTTTGGCCCTTGGTAGGTAAGGATAGGGTTACTTCAAAGATTCTTTTGGCCCTTTGTTATTGCCTTCTACTTTCCATCTTGATAACTTAGATAATCATCGCTTTTCCTACCTCAGCACACTTCCCCTCTTAGCTCAAGATGGATTCGTTTCCCCTCCTCCCGAAGGTGCGATCACCCGGATGCATAGCCCTCCTTCTTCCGTGCGGACCCGGGCCCACTTCCTTTGGAGTTACTGGCCCTCTCGAGTTCTTCCCCGCGGGCCCGCGGTGATCAATGTCAGGCTCCTTAAAGTCCCCCCCAATCCTGTCAACCAAATGCTGTCGAGTTCCTCCTTTTCATGCCGCCCCCTGGGTAGATAAGCAACCCAGTTGCTTCGCCCTTTAGGAGTGCGACCGTCCCTGTGTAATCGGCCCGGTGTTCTATGGACCCTTTCGATTCACTTTGGAGTTAGACTTAGAATCCCTCGCCGCAGAAATTCATGGAATTCCTCCTCAAACATCGTATGAAGACCCAGGTTGAACAGTCGTTTTTGAAGAGAAACACCTTGTCCCCAAAGCCGTGTTATGTCCTACCCCAAAGTGGCCTCACCCTCCCCTTACTTTCTCTCTGCTTTTCTGTAATTGGTCCGACAGCATGTTGAGGGTCCTTTTTTGTGATCTTGGGTGTTCTTTCTGTGAACACCAGCCATCGAGATGATTGTGCGCCTTCGTTTTGGCTTTCAGGAAACAGTCAGTCCCGCGAATCCTACGCAAGTGATCCCCCTCCCTTTTCTGGAGTTGAAAGTAATTTTCTTATCCCGGAGATTTTTGTCTATCTGAGACTAGGTTTCTTCTCTTTATGGAGTTAGAAGATCCCTCTACTTTCGGCCCGTCTTGGCAGGTCAGAACCATGCCTCCCTTGAAAAGGCCTACCGTTCCTGATGTGTTATACGGGACAACCCGACCGCGCTGAAAAGATTCTCTTCCCTTCCCTGATGGAATTTTACCCCCCTGACCTGGAAGAAATTGTATTCACCTCTTCGTCTCCAGCAGTCGTTTGTTTTCCGATCATTTCAACTTACCCACTCCCTTTAGAACGAGTTTGTGTTAGAGTATTCGCGGTGGAGTTATTCGTCGTAGGCCGGCCCCAGATACTCGGAGTCATTCAACTCTTCCAAAATCTGGGCCCCCACTTCGACTTTTTTTTCGGACGTAACCAATTAAAAGGTATTTTTCTTTTTTCTTCGCCCAACTTTCTGGTCCTGACTCCTCTGAGGGGTTGAAATCCCCAGAAGACCTAGTAATCCTCCAGTCTCCCCCCCCTGGCAAGGTTCGACATTATCAGTTACCTCAAGTGTTCCCCCTGCGGTTCCTTTTTTGAAAGCTCGAGTTGGAGCAGTTTATACACGATTTGAGTTTTCAAGATGACAGCCCATTCTTTTACGGAAGCCCCTCCAGGCATCTTGACCTGCCCTCCCCCCCTTCGCTCCCCCCCAACGTGGATCATCCCTCCTCCCCCATCTCTTCGGGCTTGATCTTGGTCAAAAGAGAAATTTCAACCCGTATCTCGAAATCGCTCCCGTTGGTTACATCTTTTGAATTCTTTTTCAGTTCAAGCGTTTCCTCCTTTGCGTTCTGGTCGACTATCCATGACAACATCGGCCCTTGTCTTTTTCTGTCACTCTCGCA
>Ga0179591_1285135_pt1 | contig 10778 bp, 13 predicted proteins | sample CZOMad2_1_08_16f_FD_182891 | JGI IMG/M metagenome (GOLD analysis project Ga0179591, IMG submission 182891) | Vadose zone soil fungal communities from Angelo Coast Range Reserve, California, USA - CZOMad2_1_08_16fungal (PacBio error correction) | ecosystem: Environmental > Terrestrial > Soil >... | reverse complement strand
CTGTCTCCCCTCATTTTTTGTTTTGGATCCCCTTTCCTTGCCGTCACTTCCCCTTTCTGTTTTTCGGTACGGCAAGCGCAAAGGGCTTTTTTTTCTTTGCCCGACATGTCTGTCACAGGCGGCACCCCCTTCCGCGGTTTTTACACCCCCACTAACTATCGCCACCAGTAATCCACTCCACCTCCCTTCCATTCGAGGCATTTTCTTTTCGCTCCCTAGTCTGCCTGACCAAGCCTTTTTTTTGTCCACATCGGGTCCCTGGTCTTTTGATATCCCCCCAAACGGCTCTTCGGCCAACGGGCCTGTTGCCGGGTCCTTTTGTCTTTTTAAAGTATAACCGTCCGGTTAATTTGCCCCCTCTCCTTGGCTTTCTTGTTTCGGGTTTCTTTATTAATTTTCTTGTTAGATTTTCTTGGCGTCCGGCTTTGCTTTTCTTTTCAGTACCCCTGAAGGAGGCCCCCCCCCCCCCCCCCCCCCCCCCCCCCCCCCCCCCCCCCCCCCCCCCACCCCTCCCCCCCCCCCCCCCCCCCCCCCCCCCCCCCCCCCCCCCCCCCCCCCCCCCCCCCCCCCCCCCCCCCCCCCCCCCCCCCCCCCCCCCCCCCCCCCCCCCCCCCCCCCCCCCCCCCCTTTTTCAGACTTTTGTTTACCCTGCGCCGGAGTCCTTTCGTTGCTTCCCTGGTTTTTTTTTTGAGCCGTCCTCTTTACTGGAGGACTCTTTTTTCCATTCGCTCTCGGTTCTTTTTCTGAAGTCCCCTTCGTTTAGCAAATTTCATTTTTTTTTTTTACTTGTGCCCATTCCGAGATGTCCTCTCTGCTTTGCGACATTCTTTTCCCTTTTTTGGTGCATTACCTTCTTTTTTCACGTTACCCTGGGGGTTTCGGTTTCCGGGTTTGGGACTTTTCATCTCCTTACCCTCTGCCGGCGTGATTACCGACCCCTGTTGCAAGCTGCTGTTCCTTTCTGGTGCTTATCGGCTTCCCCCCCGTTGACAACGGGCCTGTTACCATCCCCTTTCTTTTTTTGATACCTCCTCACCTTTTCCCCCCATCTGCGAAGTTTCCCCCTCTCCCCCCCTTGGTCGATGTGATTGCCCTGACAGAACACCTTCTCACCACAAGGTCCATCATGAACGTCTGCCCCTACTAGCTGGGTTGGTCCGGGTTTTCGGCTTTTTTTCCCCCTTTTTCTCCCTGACCCAATGTTTTGACCCCTTTTTTTTCGTTTGCAATCATTTTCCTCTGCACGGCACCTTCGCGGTGGTAGTTTCGTCTTTTTTCACCCCGTTCCCCGAAGACCCCCCCCTAGTTTCCACTCTATTCCCAGAGGCAAGTGGGCTCGTCTTTTCACCTACCCCAGGTATTCTGGCGTAGGGTGTTCCCTTACGCCAATAGTTACCCCACCCACTCCCCTTTTTTACTCTCGTTGACCGATTTTTCTGAAATTTTAGTCTGACATCATCTCCTGGGGCCCATTGCTGACCTCAAGGCGATACATTTTCTATTCCTCTTGCGTGGCCCCCGGACCCCGGAATTTTTCGGGCAAACCCCCCCTTTTGACCTGGCCCATTTCATGGATCTGCCCCGCCTGGGATGCCCCTTTTTTTTTACCACCCCCCCTGGAGCGTTTTTTGGTGTGTGCTTGGGGTTTTTCTTTCCCGGTCTTTTTTTCCCCTAGGACAGTCCTCGGCTCCCCCTGGATACTTGATCCCGCTTGCTGGTTAAGATTACCCACCCGCACTGTTCTGCCACTCCGCTCCCTTCGGGGATAAACTCTGACCCATTGTTTGTTTGGAATGGCTCCCCTCCCCTTTTCAAAGTGGGGGTTGTTTACACAACCCCGTTTTAAGGTCCTTGAACCCTTGTTTTCAACCTCCTTGAATGCGGCGTTTTCTTTTAAGCCCTCGACCCTCCTAGCACCCCTTGTTCCCCCCAAGAGAACAACCTTTTCACAGGGCCCCTGTGGTTTTCCGGTTTTTTCTCAGGCCCAGTTTTTTTCCCGGTGTCGTCCTCATCTGCCCTCCCCCCCCCACCATGTCTGGCGTCATTCCGCGCACCTTTGGAGTTTTTTTAAAGCGAGTTGAACGCCGACCCCCCCTGTGTTTTTGCTGTTTCCGGAACGTGTGCCTTTCTATGATATTTCTCTTCGTTTTGTTGAGATGAGATCATTTCCGTGGATTTTCTCTTTTTTTTCCCCCCCACATTCCTCACCATGATCATCCCCCCCGGAGGTTCTCTGTTTCACCCTCTCTTTTTTTTTTTTTTCAACCCCACCTTTTTTGCCGGTGGCGGGACCTTGAAAACGCCCGATTTTTGTTTTCTGAAAGCAGTTCTTTTCGTTCGGATTAAACCGTCACCCTTGTGAGGGTCCTTTGGAGACTAACATTCAAACAGTCACCCTGCACAAAGGGTGTTCTGGAGACTGCCCCAGGTTGAGCTCGAATTTTTTTTTCTTTTCCGTGAGGTACTCTGTTTCCGCGGTCAGGGAAGCCCTTTTACAGCTTTATCCCCCCCAAGTTTTTCTCTTTACCCCCGCTGTTTTTGTACAACCCCTCCCCCCACCAGGGTGAAGATCTTACCCTGTTTCTTCCCCCCCACCACTGCTTTTCCCTCTCCGAGTCCTCCTCCTCCCCACGTGTTTTGTCTCTTCGTTCAAGTTTTTTCTTTCACCCCCGTCCCGGCCCTGATCTGAAATTTTCTTCCCTGTTGTTTTGTTTCCCTTCCCCCCTGCCCGCGGTTTGCCGATGATCTCCCCACACCGCAAAAAATTTTTTTCCAGTTGTTAACAATGTTCCTGTCCCTGGCGGTTTAAGTGTCACTCCCTATGGGGAAATTTTCCCCCCCCGGATTGGCTTCATTGTAGTCGTCCCCTGGAACGCATTCTTTTCCCAAAGCTATCCAGGCGTGATACGTTTCTCTAGGTCGAGCCAGGGAGCCCAATCCGCCCTCTTTTCCCCCCCCTTATATTTCCGTATTTTTGGGGTTCCTCGGGGTACTTGACACGTTCTGTTTCCCCTACATCTCTTTAACTTTTGGGCCTTTCCTTGCAGGCACAGCCATTGAGTTATATGTTTCCCCCCCCTTTCCGTCTTTCTTTTTTTTTCCCCTGCCCCCCCGGATTTTTTCTTTTTTTGTTCCAGCCGATCCCCAGCTCAGGGAATGGATCCCCAAATCTTTATTGAGTTCAACAAATGAAGGGGTTTTACGCCGGTCGTATCTGGTCAGATGGACTTTTCAACGTAACACCGCTGATGTATGGCCGCAGTGTTAGCTTTTCTATGCGTTTGTTTTTTCAGTCTTCGTTTTGTCTTTTTCATTTTCCCCCTTCCCCTGGACAGCTTGAAAGGGCGGCGCTTCGCGACTTTTTTTTTACGGTTTCTCTTTCTGTCCAGGGAACTTTTTTGACGACGTGGTCCCTTTTTGGGGGGGCCCTGTTGAACCCCCTGTTCCCCGAAGAGTTTCCACGGGTCTGGTTGATCCCCACTCCGGCTTTTCTGACTAGATTACTGGGAACCCCTTCCCCCCCCCGCGTTTGTCACCGCCCTTGTTCGGGAAGAAACAGCTTTCCCCCCGATAATCAGGAACTGTGGGGTACCGATCTTTTTTTAGTGTGAGCCGAGGTAGGTTGTTTCCTCCCCTTTCTCCGTACTTTTATTTTACTCCCCCCCTTCTAGATAGTAGCATTGACCAGGCCACAAGGTTTCTAACTCTTCCTCCCCTGAATGTGTATCCCTCTATTATCAGTCTGATATTTCCCAGTCAGCCCTCCTCTTCCTCCCGGAAAACTGGACTGCAGTGAATCTCCGTATTCCCTCTTCACTCTTTCTTTTCCGGGTGACCCTTTCCCCCTCTTTCTGACACCCGGATCGAGATTGGTTCCTTATATTACCGGGTCCCCGCCTTTTATCCCGCGACCGTTGCCGGCCCCCTACTGCCACAAACCCCCCAAAAACAAGGTCCCCAAGCGTTCGTTCTGAGCCCGACGCCCGGACAGTATTGAGGTATTCCTTGCGGGTTTTTCCTGGACCCGGCCGCGCACACCTTCCCGGCTTTTTTGACAATGCCGTTGGGATGTTCATTAAACGTGCCTTTTCCCCTACTGTACCCCGGACTCTTTGTATTTCTTTACGCCCCTCGGTTCCGCGGCCATGCCGTGCTGTTTCGATGAGTTTCTTGGTTTTTTCCTGATTTTGGGGAGCGGTTTTTCCCGCCCCCCTGCGTCTTTTTGGTACGCGCCTTTTTCTTTCCCTTTGTTTTGCTGCGTTCCGTCTTTTCTCGCAGTACCCACTCCTCTGGAGGCCTTCCCTGGTTCTTTCTCCTGCCCCTTTCAGTTCTTACATCCTCTTCCTCTTCTTTTGGTTTTTGGAGAGAGATGGCTTGAACCATGGTGCGGGGGACCCTGGGACCCCAGCATGGACGGCATGCTTTTAGGGGTACTTCTCGCGTCTTTTGTTTGGGGGGCGAATCGTCTTCACATTTTTTTTTTTTTTTGCTAGGCCCCCGTCCAACCCCCCCACCCCCCCCCCAATTGAGCCACAGTCTCACCCCCCTTTAGCGGCTTTCACAACATACTGATCAGTATGTACACCCCCTCCCTCCTCAATATTTTTTGTTTTTGAGTCCCTCCGGTGCCTTTCCCTGCCGAGGCGTTAGCTCCAGGGCTCACTTCTTTTCTTTGGGTAAGGGTCTTTCTGATCACTCAACTTCCTTTGAAACTTGCCCGGCCTGCTTTTCCCAAGGGATGTTTTCCACCACCCGTTATTCACTCCCTGAGACGTTTTTTCTGCGTTTCTGCCTTTCCCCCTACGTTGCCCTTTCTTTTTGTCCTTTTTTCGGGGTCGGTGTTCTCTGGTACCCTTATAAAAAAAATGGTTCCCGGTTCCTTTGATGGGACCGCTCGGACTGGCTTGTCTCGTTTTTCCCGAGTGTGGGACCCCTCCCTCCCCATGGATTAATTATTCTTGATGTTCTTCTCTTTTTACGAGAAATCTTTGCGAAGAGGGCGGCGGTTTTGACACTTTGCCCTTAATTTTGTACTTTGTGTCCTTTCCCAAATAAGTCTCTTTTCCCCTTTTTTTAAGACCCCTATGGCTCAGCACCTTTTCGTAGGGAGGTTTCTCCGTGTTTTTCCCCCATGTTTGGCTGCCCCACGCTGTGCGTTGGTTCCGCGGTTTTGTAATGTACTAATACTACCGGCTCCTCTGCCCTTTCAGTTCTGTGATCCCTACCCTTTTGTTGTCAGCGCTTCGGCTGGTGCGCCGAGCGGCCACCCTGCACGGGTGTGAACACCCTTCCGTCCTTGTCTTGTTGACTACCTTCCACCCATGTTCACTTCCTCTCCTCTCGACCCTTCTGCGTTCTGTCCGTCTTCACAACTCCAACACGATAGTACCCCCCCCCCCATCAAAGTTTCCCACCTTTTTTTTTACTCGCCCATTAATCGCGGCGTTCCCTTCTTCCATACGCCTGCCGTGGACCCCCTTCGTCTGAACCTTTCTGGTATATTTGGGGTTGACGTCGCGGGGTTTTTTTCTTGCGCACTTTGACCCCCAGCGAGTCCAGTCCCAACCCCAGTCCCCTCTCCCTTCCCGTCCCCGGTATAAGGTACACTCCGGGCTTATTAGTTTTGGGTGTTTTTTTGTCCCCGGGTCTTCCCGCCCCCTCGTAATTCTTCGGCCACCCTCCCCCCTTTTTTCGTCTGACAGTCTTCCACCTTCTCGCGGTTTGCAGAGGATATGGTGCGTCAAAGGTTCCTTTCCCCCTCTAGAAAGTTCCTGGATAATCTTTTCCCCCGCCTGTGCGTGCTCCCTGGACTGAATGGTCGTCCCCCCACTCCCCCTTTTTGCCTGGCCCCTTTCCCCCCCCTTGTTTTTTTGAGTTCCAAAGTTCCACAGCCCTTTTCGGTCCATGTGCTCCCCCCCCTTGTTCTGAGGATGGTTTCCGGTGGGTTCTATCACCCGGTCCGGTTTTGGCACAAGGCGTGGGCGTTCCCCTGAGCCCAGGCCAACTGATCTTCGATTTCCTGCGTGGTAGATTTGCCCCTGACCCCTGGAACCAAGAGCTCCCCTGTTGGGCATCACGCCTGACCTTCCTTCTCATTTTTTGAGCCAGTTAAAAGTATTTTTTTCACCTTGTGGGTTTTTTCAAACCCCAAAGAGGTAAGGACCCTTTCCCCTTCGTGCTTCCCTGTCCTTTCGTTCCTTCCCGTTTAGAGATGGATGAACTTCCTTTCGCCAACCACCTTCTTGCGAAACCCTACTTGGGGGGACCTTGGTCGGCTTTGTTGGGAATGTCCTGCTCTCCCCTACCCGGTTTTCCGTGTTAGGCGCCTATTGAGCCCTTTCATCAGTTCCTTCCCTTCCCTGTTGGTCACTGAAAGGCGGTCACTTCTTTTCCCCTCCTGGATTTAGTGGTGGTCTTTTTTCCCCGACAGGCCTTGAAGCTGATCCTCTTTTCCCGTTGTTGGTTGATGTGAATGAGAGCCCCTTCTCCGTTTGCTCGCTTCCCCTGACAAAACCCCATCCCCCCCAGTCCCGTTCAGCAGTAAGGTAGTTCCCTGGCGTTCCCCCCTTTTCCCTTCCCCAACCCGTTTTCGTTTTGAACGTTGATAGTTGTTCCGAGAGCTTTCCCCTGAACAAACCCGTTAAGTGTGGACTCCCTTCCTCTCCATCACTTTTCAAAACCCGAAGATTTTCCACAGTTGTTGCTCACTCCTGTGTCACCCCCCCATTGTGTCCTTTGTTTAACTCACATTCATCCTTTCGTTCCTTTTATGTACCCCCCGTCCTTTCGGCCTCAGCTGTTTTTTTGACCCAAGGTGTCTTAACGAGTTGTGTCCCCAACAATCACCCCCACATCTCTGGAACCCTGGATAATTTCTCTTTTTTTCCCCCTGCGCTTTTAACCGAGGGGCCCGTGTCATCCAGCAACGTTCGCGGCTTTTTTTACTGGTTTTTCCCCCTTTTTTTTTTCTTCTCTTCCTTGCATCCGCCGAATCTATATTTCCAGTGCTTTGGCTTCGCAAGTTAGTTGGGGTGTTCCCTATTTTTTCCCCGCCCCCCCCCCCCCCCCTCCCCCCCAAAAACCTCCTTCCAGGTGGTTTTTACACATGGCACCTCCTTCTGGGAACACGTTACTCCATCTGGGCCAGTTCTCAATTTTTGATTTTTTGTGGACTTCGTTCCCCTTCAAGGGCACATGCGTCCCACAGATACCAGGCTAAAATTTTTTCTCCCTCTGCGGTATCCCCACCTTTTTGACCCCTTCCTCTCCTTCTCCGATCGTGTCTGGTGCTTCGAAAAAGTCTTTTGTCCCCTTCCCGATCTGGCCTTGTTTTGGCTCTCCCATCGTCATAAGCCCTTTCTTTTTTCCCCTCGAGTTTCAACTTTGCAGATTGCATGTAGTGTCCCTTCTGTTGTTTTTTTTGTTTTGCATTTTTTTTTTTCGTTTCAAGGGACTCCGACCACCTCTCAAGGCCTGGGTCCCCCCCCCCACATTGTTCCCGTCATGGGGCTCCCGGGGTTAATTATATTTAATTTCTTGTTTTTGTGCCTCCCCGCACTTCCCCTGTAGTTGCGGAAAGGTTCGGCTTTTTTTAACACCCATGGTGGTTTCTATAGTGTTTCCAATGTCCCCTTCTTACCACAGCGAATTCTTTTGTTCTCTGCTTTAGTCATCGGGATATTTCGATGGTATCCACCCAGACAGGTCGAAGTTCTGTTTACTTCCCGTTTCTTGGTTTCCGTGCTTTTTATCTTCCCACCTTTTCCTGCTTTAAACTTTTTCGGTTTTAGTAACACCGAGTGCTTCCGTTCCCCTATTATGAGGAAAGGCCCCCCCTTTCCCAACCGCGCGACCTGCCGCCAGCCGGTTTGGGAATCCTTTCTTTCCACCACAGATTTAGAACCAAGGTTTCCGGAACCCCCTTCTACCTTGTTTGGAGGTCCCGATTGATGAAGAATATTAGTATCTTCTCCCGCCGTCGATGGCACTTCTGCCCCCGGTCTACCACCGACGTCTCGCCCATAGTTTGGCCTGACTTTATTTTTGCTGAGAGGATTGACCTCATCTTTTTTCAAAGTTCACTCTGTTGATATACCCCCCCCCCTCTGACCAGCTATGCTTCCAGTCCGTTGAGGGTTCCAATCACGTTGTTGCACTCTGATTTATTTTATTTACTTAGTGACATGGAAGGACTCTCACCCCCCTTCCCCTCCAGCCCTGCCATTCCTCACTTTCCACCTCCCCTTCCCCCCCACAAAAGGACGTTCTGACTACACGACAGTTGGGCCACAGGGTCCCCTTTCTTGGTTTCAGGCTGGTTTACCCTTTCCCCCCCCTCCCCCCGGACTTTCAGCCGGCACCTTCCCCCCCTTCCCGGTCCCGAAATTCCTTTTTGAAGGAGATCCCACTGTGACCGACCTTTTCTTTTTGCCCTCTTTTCCTGTAGTTGCCTTCACTTGTGCCTTGATGCGTCTTTTTTCGATTTTTAGGGTTTATTGGTTGACCTTTCATGATTCTGGTGACTTGTTTGTTTAAGGCACGTGCTCTTTCCGAGAGGTGATTACCTTTTTCCTTCTGAGGGCCTTGACTATCTGCTTTTCCTTCCCCTCAGAACGTACCCGAAAGTCTGGAGTTCGTATGATTTCCCTTATTTTCCCCCCCATGTAGGAATACACTCTTTTCTTTTCCTCCCTTCCCCCCCCCTCCCCCTTTTTTTTGTTTTTGATCGAGATTTTGGATCAAACTTTTTTCCCCTTTGTGCCTACCCCGCCATCATGGGACGGCTATCGGTGTCTTCCGACCGTGTGACACTGTACCGTCAAGTTGCTCGGTCCTCTTTTTTTCTCCCAAGGCCTTTTTCACTTCTTGTCTTTTTTCACCCAATACGATTCCCCCTGAATAATGTCCACCCTGTCCCCTCCCCTTTATTTTCGTTTTAGTGCGCATTCCGTGCTTTGGCGCGCCTCTTCGTATGCCTAGGGTTCTTTTTGAATTTTGGACTTTTACCCTCGGGGACAACGGTTCTGTGTTTATCATTCCCAACTTCTCTTTCGTCCCCTTCGGTAGTTTTCTTTGAAACTTTTTCCCCCTGTCTGTAGAAACCCGCTTGACCCAACTTTTCTATTACCTTGGATGGGGCGTTCGGTTCTCCCGACTCTTTTGTCCATTAGGGGGCGCCTTTTAGGTTCGGCGTGCTTCTTTTGTTTCCGTCATACTCCCCCTTTTTTTTTTGTGTCCTTCTTTTCATTGTGCCGCGACGGCCTTTTCTGCACTTGAGGGTATTTCCTAGTTTTTATGAGCAAGAGTCATTTCCTGTGATTACCTATCTTCATCGTTTTTGGCTCTTTGCTCTTCTTTTTTCTAGTGGTGTTCTTGGTCGGTTCGGTACCTTGGGGTGCATTTATCTTCTTTTTTTTTTCAAACTCCCGAGAATGTATGATACCTCTTACTCTCCCCTTCTTCTGTCTGCTTGGTGGGGGTTGGGGAATTTTTCTCTTTTTACTACCTGTGGTGTTTTCACAGAGTGGGTTGGTATTCTTTTTTTTTTTTTACATCGTTTCCGGGTACTTTGCCCCGTCCTCTCTTCCCAGTGGAGGGTCCTCCTTCAGTTTGATCTGTCCCACCCCATTTTTTTCAGCGCACGGCCCTTCTCTTTATTTCTGAGTCCCCCGCCCCGAACGGGCCGTTTTTCCCACTTTTTCCTTTCCCCTTTCTTCGCACAATAGCCCCTTGCCAGTTCGCTGACTCCTCCGCAACCCGTTGCCTTTCCTTTCCCTTTTCCCCAGACTAAAACAACTCTTCCGCCCCCACCATAACTGTCAAATACTCTCTCCTCTTCTTGGCTTTGCTGTTCTTTCCCTCTACGACAGGTCTGTGACACCCCTTTTTCTTTTGAATTTCCTGGGGCTGAGCCTACCGGGATCTTTTTCGTCTTTGTAAATACCCGCGCCCAAGCCTCCGATAAGCGTCCATTCATCGCGCAGTGGGACCCCCCAAACTCTTTTCTACGCCCTTAGCGTCGTGTTGCAGGCCTCCCCCCTAGTAATCTTCTACAAATCCCCTTTCTGCCAGATGCACGATTCCCCTCATCGAGGAATCTTTGATTGGGCTTTCCCGGTGCTCTAAGTGAACTTATCATTGGATATCTTCTTGGGCGTTTTTTTTTTCCCGACACCTTCGGTCAAACAACTCCAGGTTGGTAACTCTCCCATCTGGAGTCCACTTTTACCCCGCCTGGCGTTTCTTCGTGGGCCCCCCTGGAGAGGAGTGTTGTTGTGATAAACTTTTCATCTTCTTCCACCGCGTCCCGTGAGTAGCAGCAACTTTTGTTTTTGACCCTCTAGGCCGGATGCGATTCAATACCACCTGTCTCCAGAAGCTCTCACTTGCTGGGTGTTATTTTTTTTCAACCCTCGGACCTGGGGTTTTTCTTGTTGTCAATCTCCCGTGGTTCATTCCCATTTTCACGTTGTTTGTGTTCTTACCCAAACTTGGTTACAGGCCCGAATACAAAATTCCACACTTCTGTTGTTCCCTTTTAGGTCGCTTACTCCTCTGACCATTTTTGAATAGTTCCGCATTTTTCACGCGCCCCAAGCGCTTTCAATGTGGCGGTCTTGGTTTTGCGGTGCTTCTAGGTGCACATGTGTATGTAGACGTTCCGTGACAACAAACTGCCCCACTTTCATTCCTACGCATGTTTTGACTAAGATTTTGAACGTCCTCCTCCTTTTTCCGTACTTTGATGGGTTTCAGATACTTTCCTCGTCTGAGATGAT
>Ga0179591_1354042_pt1 | contig 10779 bp, 16 predicted proteins | sample CZOMad2_1_08_16f_FD_182891 | JGI IMG/M metagenome (GOLD analysis project Ga0179591, IMG submission 182891) | Vadose zone soil fungal communities from Angelo Coast Range Reserve, California, USA - CZOMad2_1_08_16fungal (PacBio error correction) | ecosystem: Environmental > Terrestrial > Soil >... | reverse complement strand
AAAGAGTTTGTTTGTACCCCCCGATGGCCACCCATCTACTATCTTTTGCGAACCCCAAGCGGTCCCCACATGTCTTTATTGTTCCTAGACCTCTCTGTTTGCGTAGTTTTTTGCCGGCAGCTGTCCCTTTTCTTCGATGTTCCATTCGCGATGCGGACGGAATCGTGATTAGACAGCTGAATAGAGCCGGGAAATTTCAGTCTTGCCCCAGCATGCGCCCATAAATGGTGGTTCTTCCTTTCAATTTTTTTTGTTATTTCCAATGTTCCCTTCAGGGAAGAACCTGATGAACCGCCGCGTGCATTGTTAGTTTGACCAAACAGGTTTTAATAACTGGTGTTGAGCCCAGTTACGTGCGGACTTCTACGAGTTGGACACGGAATCTCAAGCCTGTTCCCGTGACACGAGAGTGTTGGAACCCTCTGGGGTTAAAGAAAAAAAAAAAACCTTTTTGTTTTTCCCCCTGCTGTGTTTTTGTAGAAAGATGCACTGAAAGGGCCCTTTTACGCCCCCACTTTTTTTTTCAAGCCTCTATGTATGTGCCTCGAAGACGGATGGGTCTGGTCGGTTCGTTCTACAACCAGAAGGAACCTCTGCTGCGCGAGATCATGGTCCTAGGAACACCCCGGCCTTGTCCCCAAAACAACCGGTCCACTACAACCCACACCCCCCCCCCCCTATTCAACATACAGATTATGCAGTGTCACAGCTCGCCCACTCATCGAGCGCTACATCATCTTGTTTCCCAACGTGTCCGTTCTTTTGATCGTACAAGAGATGCTTTCTAAAGGCCCAGCTTCCAAAAAACCCCCTCTATGCGGTCCCTTGTAGTAGCGCCCTCCGCGAAGGACCCCCCCCCCCCCGCCCAAACGTTTCTTACCATCACCCGCCCCCCAGTGCTGCACCCCCCGAGCGGTCCTCAATTTCCACGCTGAGCAAACGCTATTTTTTTTTTCCCCCATTAAGATAACCTTAAGAAACCCACATAACCGTCCCGGCCGCGCCTCTCCACCCCCCCCCAGTTATGAGACCTGTTGGCCGTCTACTGAGGATTTGGCCTTTGGTTATCACCGCTGTTCCAATTATCAAGGAAGTTCCGCTTTGCTATCGGGTTTTGAGACACGGTGGGTAGTGATTCTAGGGCTTTTGTTTTTTTGCGCGGAGCGTGGACGCGAATCTGCCTCTCCCCTGGGGAGATTGACTGCGCGTTTTCTTTTCTCTGATGATTCTTTTTAAGTTTTGTCCCCTTTTTGTTTCATTATTTGTTTTTTATGAACCCTTGACCTGCAATCAGTCTGTATTAGTCTTTGACACAGCCTGTTTTTTTAAGTTTGATTTAGGTCTTGAGAGCAATTCCGGTCTTGGCCCATTTTTTCCCTGTTTGCCACGAGATGTTTTGCCTTTCTTGGGTACGTCCATAGGAGCTTTTTGTGCATTTTTGGATTTTGCTTCCGCGGTCGACGCTCGTATTAGTTCTACTGATTTTCTCTTTTGTTCTTTTGACGCGGGAACGGTTACACCCCAACTAACCAACCACACGACCCAACACGCCCTGAAACCCACAAAACCGCAGATCTCTCCCCGATCCCCTCCTTTCCAGATGCGGTTGCCAGAGTATCCAACTGACCCATGCCCCCATCACTTCTCAGGCGAATAGGGGCGCAATTTTCTTGTATTTAGTTCCACGAGATGATTCCCGCGCCAGTCCCTCGTGCGAGCTGGCCGTTCCCCTTGCCGACTGTATCCTTTCACTTTGCGCAGCGCTCTTGATCTTCAATTGGTCAAGTCTCTTACATCTTGCACGCTTCGCCTACCGTCCTCTTTTTTCTCCACGACGTTCCAAGTACATCCTGTTCTGTGGGATTTACTGCTAGCATGCCTTTTTGCTGCATCAATCGGTCGATCGCTTTTCTGGGGGCGAGTTCTGCCCCCCGCTTTCTTACGGCTGCATTCGATCGTCTGTTTTCTCATCCTCCTCCCACCCTTCGGCTCCTGAACGGCAGTCGGTGTCGCGACGAGGCTGGGTGTGGTCTTTTTTCCCCCTTTTGGTGACGCTCCCCGACCGCTTGCGCTTACCACCTGACAAGATCGCATTCGAGCTCGCTACTTTTCCTCGTGTCTTACACAGGGTCTGGCCAGGTGTCGACCGATTGCATTGTTTGTGGATTGCGGCCTACCGACCCAAAGTACTCCGTATCCCCCTGTCCTTTCATCCCTCGTAAGGAGTCATCTTTCCCCGGCAGCCGCCGCTTTCCTTTTCGCCGGCACCCCTCTCGTTCTCATCCCCTTCCCCTTCAACAGTGGCGGGAGCCGCCGGACGAAACCTCCTCCCCCCCCACGCGAACCGGTCCTGTCCATCCGGAATTTCACGCCGGAGGACGTTTGCAAAGTCTGCTCTACCCCACTCCCCACGTCCGTTCTGTCTGCGAGCCCGTTACCACTTCCACTCCTTTACACCACACATAGGCGTCGCCCCCGTATACCTGCTATCACGACGAGGATCTCATGTTTCTCCCGCCTCGATTTCACCCTCCTCCATTCCTCTGATTTTGGCCACTCGGGAAGAACGCTGTGCTCGCCGCTCAATGTGTACCTTCCACAGCTTGGGCTTCTTTCTTCTCGGATCCACCACGACCCCTCCCCTCTTCGCGGGAAGTAAGAAGACGAGATCTCTTTTTCGCTTTCGCTGCCCTCGTAAGCTTGTCGAACGGTGCCAGCTCGCTATATTCTCTGTATGTTCACCCGTCTCGCCGCCCATGTCCAGCCGCCCCCCCCCCGCTATCATCGGTGATGGCGCTACTGGTCGATTGAATCGGCCCAGTGCGCCATTCTTGCATTGAACCTGACCACCAGTTTTGCTTGTCACGGATCCTCTGCGAAGATGGGGTCCCCCCCCGGTGTCACGTTCTTCCGTGGACAACCGGTTTCGCGAAAGCAGGCAGTACGCCACTTTTATCATTCGAGCGTAATTTTTTTTTTGAGGGAGTGTATTTCCCGCCGGAGGATTAAATCTTAGGCGCGTGTCCTTTGTCTCTACTCTCGTAAGATGTTACCCCCCTACACTTACACCAATGACCTTCTATCGGCCTCGTCTCTCTGTGACAAACACGTCAGATCGCATGCGTCGCTCCCCTGGGCGGAATTCCCACCTTGACTTTAGAGATACCAGGCTCATCTGGACATCCCAATGGTCTCGTTTTCCCACCCATGGCTTCAGTAGTGGTACCACCAGTAACAACTTCTCAGCTCTTTGGCTAATCTTTACTGGAGCTGTCCCGCCATTTCAATAGGACGACGCCCGATTTTGTACACGGGGACCTTCCTATAAAATTATTTACCGTGGCACCTTTGGTCCCAGACTGATAACAGGTTCCGGCTTCCTTCGTTGGGAAACGCTTTTCTCATGGTGCTCCTCTGTCTTTAAAAATTTTTTTGTTTCTTGTTGCCGTTCGGGTTCAGCGGCAGTTGTCTTTCCCCCTTCGGCTCTCTTCAGCTGTCGAAAGCACGCTTTGTTCCTCTGTCAGCCTTTTGCCCTTCAGTTTTTTCTTTCAGGTCTCCATTCCCGCTGCCGCGTCCCCCATGAGGCTTTAACACTTAGGTTTACGGCCCAACCCCCCACTTCTTCTTTTGTGCGCATTTCTTATACCGGGTTTATTCTGTTGATGTTGATGGGTTGTTCCCCCATTCTTACTATCGGCTTCCGCAGCCCGCTCGTCTCGTGCCCCACCCTTCAATGTCCCGAGGACGTTTCATCCGCTCCCCATGAATCTTCCATCCACATGGACACTCATTGAAGGTACTGAAAAACGTTCTACAGTTTTTTGCAGGGGCCTTCGGGGTCAATCCTCCTTCTCACACTTTTTATTGAGGCTAAAAAGAAGGTCAGGCGTCCCGCCAAGCCTTGCCTCTGTGCGAGGATGTTCGTTCAATGGTCCGTCCTCACGGTTCTGTTTCTAAAAGCGCACTCCCTTATCTCCCCCGCTGGACCAAGCCCTGACCCGCCTCAGGTTCTGCCCCTCCCCCAAGTACTATTGTGTGCTTCCTCTCACACCTCCCTTCCAGTTGTATATGAGAGCTCTCCCAGGGAAAACGTTTTGTATCCTTTTTGCAGACTACGATGGAATATCTTCCGTATCTTTTAATTTGGCGACAGGGAGTTACTGTAGCCTTATCGCGTTCGTTCTCGCTTGCTTCCCAGTCCGGAGCGACTCCCCCGCCCGGACGTTCACGCAATGCCCCCACACTTCCGCCTGCCTTACCTTAAGCACACCGCCCCCACCCTTTTTAGCCCTACCTAGCGCTGAGCCAAGGGCCGTATGCCCCCATGCCTTGTACTACCTCCCGTGGAGTTTTTTTTTTCCCCGGAAGAACCAAGCGAGCGCCGGACCGGCCCCCACCACAAGTCCCCCACTTCAAAAACCACATCTTGTTTTTTCCTATTCTTTTGTTTTCCCACTCACGATGTCCAATTTCATTATCGCCCGGATCGCACCGATATGTTTCTTTTCAATTCCCCCCAGCCTTTTTTTCCCTCCGTTCCCAAGCTGCCGAGAAGCGTGGGGCTTGTGCCCCCCCCCTTTTATCTCATACCTCCCGAAGTCTCTCACCCCAGGCCCAGGCCCCCTGAATGGGCAGTACACACGCTCCCTTAGAGTGGTTTTTTCAGATGGCAGGGAGACTGAAGCGCGGCTCCTTCGTCTTCTTCCTTGACCCCCCGCGGGCCTTTCGACAGCGAGAATTTGAGGAACTTTCAGGCCCCCGGTCAGCGCAAACCCACTTATCACTAGTTGGTCACAGCTTTTTTCCACGATTTCCCTCCAACCCTCTCTTTTGTGGTCCTTAACCCACGTCCGCAGCAATTAAAACCTCATGAACGACATGGTTTCAAGCTCTTTTTACTTTTTCATTTTTTGACAGGTAATACCCTATCATAACATACGCTCCCACCCCACACCCGGCCTTTAACTAGTGTTCCCTGGCACTCTGCACAGACCTACCCCCCCACCCTCCACCCCCACAGTTTAGAACCCGCAAGCGCATTTTACGTCCCAACCTGCAGAACCCCTCCAAACCGGTATAAAAATCGAACTTCCCCCCGCGTCTTCTTTTCTCTGTCCCAGACTATCCTCTTTTTGCCTTCCTTTTTTGTCTTTCAGCATTCACACCACACGTTTTTACGCCTCCACCACGCCCTTCCGGCCCAACCCGCAATGAGATGTCAACAACTTGCACCTGCTCACTCCTTCCTCGGCGAGTCGATCATCATGTTTCGTTTTCTGCGCTCTTGCTTTCCGGCTTAAGGACTCATTCTATTGCCGTCCCTTCTTTTCCCTCCGCGAACATCCTCCCCCCCTTACTTCACTTTTTCCCTTTTTTCCCCTCGCCTACCGTGACAATCCGAGCGTATTACCTTACGTCTTTTCCTTTTCCTGCACAATCGAAAAGGGCACTCTCCCTCGTGATTTAACCCGTGCGTGGACCATAAAAGGCTGCAGAAATTTGCCCCTGCTCTCTTTCTGTACTGCACGGCTGTCCCTCTTACACGTTTTGCTGTTCGGCGTGCCCTTCCTTACTTTGTAAGCCCTCACAGTTTGGTGCTTCTGGATTTCTCGTATTCTGCCTTTCTCTTCTCCTTTGTATGTTCTGGTCAGTTTGAATTCCTACTCGATTCTTTGTTTGTGTCTTCTGCTACGCCGGATCCTTCCACCTGACCGATCACCGGCCCCTTCCACCTGTCCCCCCCTTGAGGAGCGTTGTACTGTTTAATTTAGTTATCCGTGATGGACACCCTTTTTGATCCCGTACGCTCTAATAAGAACACATCTATGTTGTGTTTCCATTGTTTCCTTCCCTTCCTGCTTCGCCTTTACCCCAAGTACTTCCTCTTACCGGTAAGACGAGCAGACTGTATAAAGCGTGCCTGTACCGGGAACTCTTTTTCACCTCCCTAAGACACCCCGGTCGACCTCCCCTTCCAGCAAAGGTCTTGTCCGTGATTCCTCTGATTGGAAGCACCCTTCCGAGCTCATTCCCCTCACAACTTTTCGACCCCGGAACAGTACGATTTACACATGGCCATAAAATGGTGTGTCATCTTCGTTCCTGGCCTACTTTTTACCCTATCTTGCGGTCTTTTCCCTTTTGCCACCATTCTCGGTCCACCACCGCGTTTTCATATTTTTTTTTCCTGCGTTCTTCAACGGGTCCGGCCGCGCCCTGCGATCGGACGCAGTCCAGACATATACTTACTCTTTTGGCTCATTCTTCGTCCGAATAACCGCACCCCCCCATATTCAGTCCTCTCCTCCCCTCGCGCACAGACTCGGCGGAACGAGGACCGACAACCAACCGCGTGCTCACTTCTCCCACATCGCTCCTATACTCTACTGTCTTTTTTCCCCATTTTTTTTTGCTGCAGCTCTTTATTCTTACCGAGTCCTCGTGAGGGTATTAAGCAGGTTTTTAATCCCAGTATTTTTTTCTGAGGCTGCTTGACCGCATGGACAGAATGGGTCAAGTGGCCAGTGTAAGCCAGTTCTGCTGTTATTGTTTTTACGCGTTCCGTCTTTAGCTTTCTCGGTCCCTGGTTTTCCGCTTTGATTTTTCCATCAACAAGCTAGCACCTTCCATTACTAGGTCAATCGACCTGTCCCGTTTGGTCCAGAGTTTGTCCGGCCCCCATTGGTTGCTCAGTCCCGTCGACTTCTCTTTCTTGACTTTTGACTCCCTCCTTCCATCCCCCCAGAAAGATGTCTGGCCGCCCACGATCCCCCTCACCCATCCAGGGTCTTGTACCCGTCCCGAACCGTCCCCCTTACCGACACCCAATATGCTTCGTTTCCCCCTCTGATGTTTGCTTTTCGAAGCCCGGTACCGCCGATCAACACTTGATGTCTTCGCTCATACCGAGACCGACAGCTCCCCCATCCTCTTTTTTTGAACAACAACCAATTTCCTCACCCTCTTTTTTTCTGCTTCTCTCACGTTTATCTCCGTTTCCGCCCAGCTGTGTTTGTGTTTTTTTGTGCACGCACGCACAAGAGCCCCCCGTTTTGGTTTCTTCTTTTTCTCATTTTTGGTGGAAGACAGTTTTCTTTTTGCTCTTACTTCCTCCCCTCCTGATTGTGAATTTCCAATGCTCTTACGGCCCCTTCCGGGTTCTTCGTGGTTTCCTCTGTAGGTTCCGCCTCCTTATTCATAACGGTATTCAGCTCCCCCATCCCCTCTTACTTCGCCGTTTCTTCTCCGTTTCAAGAACCGTCCCTCCCTTCGCTCGAAAAACCCCACTTATTCATCAAATCTTTGAAACTACTTCCCCCCGAAGCGGGTCAAGTAAGGCACCACTCCTTACCTTGCCAGACAGCAACTAGACTCAACTCGGAGGCTCCTTTGTGCAAAGGTTTTTTTGTATTTTGCTTCCTTTCTTCGCTGGCCCACCCCCCGGTCCTCTCGGGTTTGTATACTGTCTTCTGTCGTCTCTTTCATTCCTTCGTTTCGGTGAGTTTTTCCGTGTAAACGCAGCCTTTCCAAACTGTCATTCTTGCACGCCTTCGCTGCGAGCTGTGGTTTCCCTCCTGGTTTCCTTGGCCGTTTCTCTTAACCATTTTTTTTTTTCCGAGCGTTCCGTCTCCCCCCTAACACAGGAACCGCGAAACCACCACTCATTTAACCCATCCACGAACGCCACCGAGTCCCCACAATTTCCCAACCCCGTAATCAGACTAGCCTGTCTTACTCTCCTGATCGTTTTTTTTCTCCCGGACCCCCGGCGAATGCACATCTACCTGTGGGGGTACCCCAGCGATCCCAGTTTTCTTTTTTTTATCAGTTGTTTTTGTTTCGTTTTGCGTTTCTTATTTGGTTTTTCGTGTAGCGGTTTTAAGTGCGTTTCAGTCCGCATGTCGACCATCCCCTAATTTCCCCTATACTACGTCGATAAACAGATTGATTTGTGCGCGTTCCCCCCCCCCAAATCTTCTTGCCCTTTCCGGTACACGTAGTCCTCCCTAGCTTATTTACTCGTGTGCCCCTTGCCCCCCCCCACCCACGAGACCAACCCCACATGCAGTTCATCTATGGGGTTGTTATTTTTCATGTCCCCTCTTCCCCCCGTCACTATCGCCAGGGTCAGGCTTTCTCTTATCCAATTTCACAGCCCCCCAGGGCCCCCTAAAGCAGAAAACATGACCGGGGCCGTTCACAGGTATTACAACACATCACAGGAGCATAAAGTGAAGCTCACTCCCACGCATCAGTTTTTTTTTGAGCCACAGGCCAAGCGACCGACTGTCTGCACCAGTTCTGATGTAATTTCTTCCCCTTCGATTCAGCTTCACCTCTTTGCCTTGTAGGCTCTTTCGTTCCAAGTCTTTGCCTTTTCGACTGTCTAGACTCTGTGACTCGAGGGGGTCCCCACCTTTCACACCACTATTCCACCAAATTAGGACAAGCTTTACATAGTTCGATCCCAATCTTCCTGTTTACGAATAAGTCGCCGTGACAGTTTGGCCATCTTTCACTAGTGGGACTCTTATATTAAGCCTGACCTGTCTTAACATTCACTAAAACGACACAGGAGCGCGATAAAAAAATGTCACACACCCCGTCTGCCGTCGGCAGGACGCGGCCAGTCGTGCTTTATTTCGCATGAGTTGCATTTTCCCTACATTGGAGAGGAGATCGAATAACCGACGATTCCATTTTTCCTAACCCTCAGAGAGAGGAGTGCTCGAGCCTGCCTTGTGCCCCGTTTTGTCTAACTTGTTCTTCTCCAGAGACCTTATACGCTCTTTGTTATTATTCCGTTCCATCTCTCTTAATCCCGTTTTTTCTAGAGCCCTTCCCCACAAAAGATTTTTAGAAGGTGCAGATTTTGAACTAGTAGGCGTTTTTGTCCAAGCAGCGCAAGTGGAAAAGTTTTTTTCCTCGAAGGCTCTTAACGCCTTTACCCAAAAACTGCAAAAAAAAAGAGAGAAACGTCCCACCATTTCCCCCCCCCCCTTCCAGGTCTGGAAATTTTTCCTGATCCTCGACATGCTGGCGTTCCTTTATCCCCCACTGCTCGTTACATAAGAGAAGGGTCCTTTTTGTTTTGTTCCCCCTCCCTCTTACATTCTTTTAGCACAGAGATAAGAAGAGACCTCAAACTCTTTTTATATGTTATGTTATATCTGCCCATCGAACCCCCCCACCCCAGACATACCACCTCCCGCAACACGGCAACGAAAGAGCCTTATTTTTATAATAAGACGAAAAGGTATCCCACCATCCGAAGACCACCAAACAAAATGCCACCCCCACTTTCTATCGCGACCCGCTGTTATGGGGACCAAAACTTTTTTTGACCACTCTGACCAACCATTTTCAAATACCAAGGCTACCTGACTGCCGTAGTAAATAGACCCCATTGGGGATCCTTCCAGCAATATCCCTGCGGTTCCCTTGAGTTCCTGATTCTGCGAGACTCCCCGTGCCTTTCCAACAAGTCCTTTTTCTCCGCTGCCCCCGGAGCTCTTTTTTTTCATTTTCCCCCTTTTCCTTCGTCCGACCCAACGAACCAAGATTGGCCTTTCACTGTCTTTTTTGACACGCCTCGATAGACAAACTAACGTACAGTAACCAAGGCCGCATTTTTTCACTGAACGCCATATGGGCCTATGTGGTCTCCTGATAGCCACTTTTTTCATTGTGTTTTCCTGCCTGGTGGCCCCCATGATTTTAAATGTCGCGTATTACTTTTTACACGTATTTGGCTCGTTTTTTTCCAGTTCTCGCCCCCCCCTTTTTATCGAGCACGACCCAACCCGACACTTGGCATTGTTTTTTTTTCTTGTCTTTTTTTATCTACCCCATTCCACTCGGCCGCCCCCTTGTTTGGTTGTTTTTCCCCCTGTGTCACCTCCCCCAAACCCGGAAACACCACCCATGCGCTGCAAGACCCAAAAAATCCCTCCAACTCTCAGTCCCAATTTTACACGAGGTCCATTTTTCCTTCCCCCTAATAATTTCCAACGAGACGTCCAGCTCCTCACCAAAACACCCATTCACACCCCCAATGCCACTTTAACCCCCACACGCGCTAACTCGAGGAGTCATCACCCCCGCCCCTTTTCGCAACGGTACCCACGGCATCCTTGCTACCCCAGCTGTCAGGTAAAGACCAAGAAGCTGTCCTTTTCTCCGGCGGACACAACACACAATTACCCCACCCCCCTATGAGACCCTCTCTCATTCACGAACCCCCCCAACCCTATAAAACCATGTTTTTTTATCACTCTAATTTTTTTTTTTTTTTTTTCTTGCTTTGAAACCCTTCCTTTGTTCTCTCTTTATTAAGTTTTTGGGCACACACCTGCCCCCCCTCTTTCTCTCCGTGACCCCGGTTTATCCTTTCCGAATGAGAAGAACGCTAAAACTTCACCACCAGCAAACTTCTTTTTTAAAAAAACCCTTCCTTCAATCCACCATTCCTACAAGCAACGGCATTCCCATCCGAGGAAAACGCCCCCGTCCTTCTAACGGTCAGAACACATGCCCCCCTCGCAGGATGCTTGTCTCGCTATCGAGTGTCCAAACCACATCTTAAAACCCGAACCGAGATTTTTATTTATATTTAGCCACGCGGACGCCTGCACGATGAAGCCTTTCTCCTCTAACCCCATCCAGCTCCCATTTATAGTCCCGTGATCTGTTTTCCCCCACCAAACGCAGCTCTAGGTTAGATTTCCTTCAATTGCCCCCCCCTTCCTCACATTTTTTTCTGCGTAGCACAATTCAGGG
>Ga0179591_1321624_pt1 | contig 10779 bp, 12 predicted proteins | sample CZOMad2_1_08_16f_FD_182891 | JGI IMG/M metagenome (GOLD analysis project Ga0179591, IMG submission 182891) | Vadose zone soil fungal communities from Angelo Coast Range Reserve, California, USA - CZOMad2_1_08_16fungal (PacBio error correction) | ecosystem: Environmental > Terrestrial > Soil >... | reverse complement strand
CCCTCTTCCTCTTAAGGTTGTCAGCAAGGAGACGTGGCCTCTGCAGTATTCCCCCCCAAAAGACCGCCCTGGAGGTGGACTGAGACCCTCCAAGGGAGGCATTCCCCTTTTTTCTAGGCAACGTGGGCCGCACCAAAGCTGGACTCTTTTTCTCAGAGTGAGTCAAGTTCTCTCCTACTCAAATTGACCGGATCGCGCGCGTCTCCGCTGAGCTGTTTTTTCACGGTGGTTTTTTACTAAATGCCGTAGTCCGAGGGACTCTCTGTTTTTCTTTATCTTCCCCCGTTTGCCCCGTACCCCCTTTTACAGGATTTTAAATTGATTCCGAATGTACTAAAGTCGAGATTCCATACATTCCCTCCGTTACCGTCTTGTTGCCACCGACTTGTCGGGTGTGGCCCCAACATGTTTTTCCTTCCCGCCGAGGAAGTTACTTGTCGATGCCTCAACGAAGGCAGGTCGACTTTCTTCATCGCTTCAAATGGAGATCATGGAAATTTTTTCCATGCTGGTCTTCCGGATTCCGACTACGGCCTCTCCTAGACCGTTTGCAATCCGTTTCCTTTTGACAAGAAGTTGTCCCCGGTTCCATCCTATAGCCCCGCTGATTCCCCGACTGCATTTTTCCGGCCCTGAGACTTATCTTCGCGCCAACCTTCCAGCGCTACGAGCATTTAGCATTCTTCCTTATTTTTCTTCAACGAGGCTTACTCTTTTAAGTCATCTTAACCAACTCGCCTCCAGGAGGGCAGCTTTGAAAATGGACCCTTCCCTTAGCCGCATTTTTTCCCTACGCACTCCCCCTCCGTGGGCTACCTTTCCCCCCCCCTGACCTCCAGTATTGCTGAAGACATTTTCTCCACGATGGGATTTTTTTTACGATTGAAGCCCCATCCCCCTAAGTACGACCTCTTCCAACCACCCTAATGACAGTTCCCCCTAAGCTTTTATGGCCTTACCTCTCTCAAATCCGTCTTTGGTCAATAATACGTCCCGCCAGTTTCTTACTTCACGCCTTTTCCTGTCCCAACCCCCCGTTATTTCCGGACACGTCCCTTTAACTCACGTTCTCATCGGTTTACTTTTTGGCTTTTAAATGTTTTTTCACTACAAAGGAGGGACTACTAATACTCTTGAGCTTTGGCTGGCCGGTTCCTACATTTGCTTTTTCTAACCAACTCCTGTCGTTTCTGCTTTCTTTGCGACAAGCCTCCACTCCCCTAGGCTGTATGGTGCACTCAGCATATTTTTATCTTACCCTCCAATCTATCGGCATTCTGAAGCCCTTTCCTTAGCCGAAAAAGCGGGCCACCCGCGCGTCCCCCCCTCTTTTCGTTTTCAGTACCCATCCCCTTCATCCTCTAGTCCTTCGCCTAGATGATTCGTTTTGACCTGATCCCCCTCAACTGGGACCTTGTCCGATCGGAAAGCATTTCTTCCCTACCCGTTCTGCGCACCTTTTTTTTTTATGTGCCTCGCCGCCCGGGATCGATCGTCCTCTAAGCCTGTCCTAAAAGCCATCATCCTCTACCTCGGTGCATAGATTCCATAAGCGATCTGCGTTTCATGATGGCGTGTCCCCAGACGACGCATCAACATTTTGGATTCCAGACGTCCCACTGATGTAGCTTCACCCGTCTTCTACCCATCCTAGTCCCCTTAGCCAATATTAGCGACTTATAAGGTGAAGTTCCTCTTTTCCCCCCTTCCCCCCCCACGGTCTATGGCTGAATGCTTCTCTTTGTGAGTGATTCTTTACCTCCTGATTTTCATGCGATGAGATGGAAGTGTAGGTCGTTGCTGGAGGATTTGAGATTTGTTTTCACCTATTACCCGTAATCCCTCCGGTGTTTTTTTTCTCTCTCGCTTCCTTCCCGCGCCCTCCTCATAAACCGCTTCTCCTATCCACCCCTCTCATTCCGCTCTCCTATGTTATTCCCCCCACTCCAGGCATCGCCCCTACCTGTCTTTTTTCCGTTTCCCCCCAGGAAGAAGTCTTATAGATTTATCCCTAGAGAAACTCTTGCGCCCCTTTGGTTTGCCCCCTAACGCCCCCTTGACTCTACCTCACCCCTTTTTTTCGCTTTTATTTCGAGCCATGTTTTATTCCCCTCCTTTTTGAACCCACAATCGTCTTCACGGCGTGGATCGCTGGCCCCCACGAGAGGCGTCAAGCTCTGTTCCCCTCTATCCCGGGTTCAACTAGCCTCCGGAGGGCCGGTCGTCATAAAGTTCTTGTAGACTGCGTCCTTCCCCCGTTTTGTTATGCCGTCCAACTCCGTGACCCCCTCCATGTTCTGCAATCTTCTTTCTTGGATTCATAGGGACCGGAGCCTTCCCTTCCGCTGCTTTGCGAGGGTTTCAGCCCATTGGAACCGGTGCAGGATGATTGCTTGGGCTCTCTCCCCAGTTGTGATATTCGCTTTTCAACCCCTTCCACCAAGAATCTCGGATTGTGGTCTTAGACTCCCCTGACAATAAAGCACCAATTCCGTGGTTCCCCCCAGACAGCCCACCGTTTTTACTTCCCCCCCTGATCGAGAAGATCACGGCGTAGTCCTCCCCATGGTTGTAACTTGGTTCGCCCCATCCTCTGCTGAAAATCCTCTTGTTGTTGTCCTCGGAATTAAAATTTTGTTGGAATGTACCTTGCCCTAATTTTAGTGCTGCTTGAACACGATTTGTAGATAGTAGGTTGTCATCCCACGTTCCTTCTTCTTTCCAGTTTTTGCAATGATCTCTTTCGTTTTGGTCCCCCCCCCTTGTTTCGAGACTTCATGGTCTGTGCTTCAATTGATTCCCAGAGACTCCCCTAGTTGAGCACCCCAATTTAGGTTGCATTACTGTCTGTCGGTCCCCCCGGAACGTATTCCCTCTTTCGGGCTTGTGTGAAAACCTCCTTTAAGTATGGCAGTTCATTTATGGAATTCTATTTTAGTTCCTGCTTGTACTTGCTAAAGTCCTTTCTCTCCCCCTAGGTGAATAGATAACTTCCTTCCGGAAAATCGATCTATTCCCCGATGCCGTTTGCCTCTCAGATAGTCTGGGCTTCTCATGTTCTTGGGATCGCGGCTATTATTCTGCCATGTTCATCTGCTCCCTTTTTCCCATCAGGACCAGGGTCTTCTCGAGGGTCAACGGCGTCCTCCAAGCTTCGCTGTCCCCCCTCCATGTTCGATTTCATGGATATGGTAAGCGAGCCCCCTCGACGAATCCTAGGCTTCTTTTATTCATACCTCCCAGCACTCTGGGACTCCCCCATGTTACCCCCCCCGGATCGTTGTACCCCTCTTGACTCGTTGGTCCCTTTGATCGAATTCAGGAGATATTTTTTCGGCTTGTCGTACATATTCACCATTGATTTCCCTCTGTAACCCGATCTTGGTAAAGTGTACGATTCCGTCTTTAAGGGCTGCCCGCAGGATAGGTGAACTGTAGTCCCCTTCCTTGCCGCCGTCTGTACCTAATCTGATCCTGCAGGGAGGCGCTTCGCATCTGACCGCGTCGCGCGACCTTCTGCTTTTTTTCGGTTAGTCCCCAAAGGTGTTTTTTTCGATATGCAGACCTTTTTATGTCCCCGATTCTTCAAGGCTCTTTTTTTTGGTTTTTTTTCTTCCCCCTGGAATTTCTCCGTGTGCTTCCAGTCCCCCTGAAGCCGAATAAGATCCCCTCTCTTTTTCTACAGTTTGTTGCTATAGTCATCTTCTTGTCTTGCCCACGGCGAAAGGGGCCATTGCGGAAGCCTCCCCCACCCTCCCTTTAAGCAAAGGGCGATTTTTCCGTCAGACCTTTGCATCAGACGCCCCTTTCATCTTCATACTTTTTTCCCCGCCCCAAAGCTGAAGCCAGGCTCCTGCAGGTGACCTTTTGTCGTGAGCTCGCCCTCCATGCCGCTCTAGTCTTCGTAGCTGCCGTTGAACGGTTTTTTCCCAATTCCCGATCCTCTGTCACGTTTGCGAACTATGGTGCCCATGCTCGGTTACAGGGCCTGACTGAGACAGCCGTCCTCTTTTTTTCCCTTATTTCCTTGCCCCCCTTCCGTCAGATGTCTCGACTTTTCAGGTTCAACGAATTGACGGTTTGTTTGCACCACTTTTTCTTCTGTTCCTGGAATGTCAGATGCACCACACTTTACTGCTAATCGATCCGCGTCCCCTTCCAGGAGATTGTCCCCCAAGTCTAATTGTTTTCCCCCTTTGATCCGACGGCTTCCCGCACCCGTTGGCCTCCGTCCTACCCTGGTCCCCTATTTGCCATTTCAGTTTATCACGCGCCCCACTCCATAGCCGCGCTCCCCCCCCCTCTCCTCTTCGATTCTCTTGAGGCACCGCCGCGACGATACGAATATAGGTAATGAGGTCTGATTTATTCGTCCATTTCACTGATTTATGAGCTCCGTCCAGGTGCTCCTTCTCCCGAAATCCCTCTTTTCCAGATTTTTTTTTCAGTTAACCCCCGGCAAGAAGAAGCGCCTTCCATTTGGGCTTACAAGCCCTTAAGAGGGATTAAGCCGTTCCCGGCCAGTATGCTTCCTTTCTTGAGATCAAATGGTGGCTCCCCGATGTATCGCCGGGGATTTGATATCACATTTCCAATTGCGACGGCCTTACCATATCCTCGCTTCACTACGTCCACCCCTGCATGCGGACACCCTATCTCTACGTAACTCCCACCCGCCCCCAGCCTTTCGCCTTCATTTCCAAACCGTTCTTCTAGGATGGGGTCCTGCACGTTCATCCTCTTCTGGTTTTTTTACCCCCCGGTTTTCTCGACCAACCTTTTCTATGACCAGCGGGACTACGCAGTATCGCCTCTTGCCCGGTAATTTTGGCCTTGCTAACAAGATGGGTGGTTGGCCCCGCCCACGAACTCCTTCTCTTCTTCTGGGGAAGCGGGTACAGCAGTCCGCTCAATTTTATATTAAAGCCCTCTCTTCCTGTTGATTTAAAATGTCTTTCCTGAAAGAGAAGTGCGTAGAGTTCCTTTTTTTCTTTAACTGCAATCCATCCCCTAGCCTTCGAGGTGATTATGGTCGTTTCGGACTCCCCCACCCCGATCGCCCGGGAAGGCGACTTCTTATCCTCCCCTTCCGATTGAAGGATGTGACCTCGTCTCTGATCGCAGGGGGCCCTTAGCGATTAACGACGATTATTCTTGCTCCGGAGATTTGTTACCAGACGTGAAACTCGGCCTCTACTCCCAGCGTCCCCAAAAGGTCTGTCCCCTTGAATACGGGACACCTCGTAGTTCATATTCTAAAATCTTAGTAGAGACTTTATTTGAATGCCGCCCCTACCTTCCCCCCCCCCCTGTCTATGGCCGAATTCCTTTGGTTTCTTTACGGCAAATGTCGGAGCTTGCAGTGAGTTGCGGGCTCTGGTAGTGGTCCTTGTCCGGCCTTTCTCTTTTTCCTTAATACTGTTGTTGTTGCGGTCTATTCCGCCCAGCGAAAAGCTCCCATAACACTGCCAGCTGCGATCCTCTCTCTTCCCTTTTTTCGCAGATCCTTTCCTTTTTAGGAAATCCCCCATTGGGGCATTCGCCTCTGCCCTTGTGATTTCGACTAAAATTAGATCAATAGATTCATCCTAGGAAACATCTTTCTTATGGTTTTCGCATTTTCAATGATATTTCAGGCCGTATGTTTTACTTTTTTATTCCCTTCGAGGGTGAAATCAGAGCTCAACCGGAACGCTTTATCTCGTCGAGCGGTCCTCGAATGGTCAAGGATTTCTTCTTCCCATAATTATACCTTTTTTCGGGGAGTCATCACTCTTTATTGCCGATCCGGATGTCACGGGTCGAGGTTTTAGTTAAATCCTTCTCCCAGCATCCTAGGCAGAAGGAGGTTTCAGGAGGCTCATCGAACGGACCTCTCTTGATTGCACCGTTTTTTAAAGACGACTCCTTCTTACGCTAATGGAGATGGTTTTCTCCCCAGTTTCCCCGTAGCTTTTCCCCCCTGCTCCCAGAATATGGAGTTCGTGGTCGTTTTCTTTTAAAGCCCGCATACCCACGCCATTCGTGGTTTCAGTCAGCCCACAGATCCCGTCCCCCCCCGCCTCCCGATCAGCTCTTGCCTTCGCGACTTCTAAATGGGTTGGTCGGCCCTTCACCAGATTTATGTATATTCTTTTCTGCGGTGTAAATAAGGTTCGACTTTCCTCCTCCTTTAGTGCTGGAGGGCTTTCTTTTTCCCACGATTGTCGCTCCCCTTCTTGCGGTTGAGCGTTTCCGCATGTCTTTCGTTTGCATCACCGGTAGAGTAAGCCCTGTATGGGATTCCCACAAGAGACCCATTGTCTCTCCCCCCTCGTTTCGTGAAACAATCGAATAATCCTTCGTGTTACCCTCCACTATTCTGGGTGGCTCTTTCCCCCAAATTCCTTGAACTATTCTCTTCTTTTTTGATAAATCGCCGGACCTGCGTAGTCTTCGTCCAGTTTTTATGACCCTAAGGAGGTCCCTTGAATACTCCCGCTCCCCCAGACTCCGCCTCAGTAGCTTTTTGCGTCAGGGGCCCGGTGATCCGCGGTCTTTATGGTCCCTGAAGGGTGTTTATTCGCTATAGGACTTTCCGGTCATCGGCTCACTGGACCCACATCAGGACCCCAAGGTAGTAGATTGGGTAGGTTCTAGGAAGGCCCGTTTTCGGACCGGGAAGACCCCCATGCTGCTACGGTTCTCTTGGTCCTTTTTTTTTTGCATCTTCCTTCTAACTAGTTTGTGAGACATTCTGACCCTTCGGTCTTCCCCTCCAAAATTCCAGTTTTACGCAGATCGTATTCTTCTTCTCGGGCATTACTTGAGCTTCCTTTCTACACTTCCCCGGAATAATGGACGAACTTCCCGCGGGCCCCTTCCGTGACGACAGTACGAGGTTCGTGACTTTTTAGTCCCCCTTTTTCCCCATTCAGCGCAGATTGTTGTGGATCCATGCAAGGGCTTCCCCCCGGCCCCTCCCTTTTAGAGAGAGTGTTTAGGTCCATTTATGAGCTTTCCTTTTCGGTTTTACTACTGTTTCTGTCCCCTTTTCCCCCTCTCCACTTTTCCAAGGTCGATGGATTTTTTTTTGCATTTCCTCAAAGGAAATGAGGTGTTTTTTCGACGCATCTCTTTCTCTCTACTTTCCTTCGTGGGTTGAGGGCTCTCTAATGCTCTTCGTTAAAGAAACGGCGCATTGCCGACTCCCCCCAACCCCCCTCCTCTACCTTGCCTCAACTTTCTAGGAAATTTTGTAGGGTATCTAAGACGCCTATCTTTCTACGTTTTCCCCACCACCACGCTTGAGTATTTCCGCTTTTGACCCCAACTGAGTGCCCTGCCTTAGAGCCCTTCTTTTTCGAGGCCGAGTCCGACGGGGTTTTTCAAGTTTGCACTGGCCCCTACAATCTGTTTTGCCACTCGCCGCGTTCCCATCCTTCTGAGAGAACATCTTCACTTTTCCTAAAGAGTTGCTTCCCCCCACCTGATTCGATCCTTCACCCTGCCTGAAGCCCTGAAGGAGCTACAAGGACCATTTGAAGCTTCTAGAATCTTCTGTCTTGCCGGGGTTTCTGACATTTTTTTTAAGTCCAGAGAGTGAAGTCTTGCCCCTCCCCTAAGGCATCGTTTTCTGTGCTCTCGCTCCTCCCTTTCCCTTTGATGGAAAAGTTTCGGTCCCCACTTGTTTATCCGAGTTTTCCCCTTTTTTCCCCTCCCGTTTTTTTCTGAATGGTTTTTTTAACTTTCGCTGTCCCCGGTCTCCCCTATAGCCGGACCCCTCATGCAGTTTTGCTCGAATTATCTGAGCCGCACCGGTGCCTCTCGAGATACGATTTCGGTTCTTCCTTCCAACGGAGGTGCGCGTCCCGGGCTTTATTAAGCCTCCACCTGAAATTTTCGTCTACCGGCAGAATTCAAAACGTCCAAGAATTGAAGATTTTTTCCCAGCCCGCCGTACATTAGGTTCCTCCCCTGGTTCCCCCTGAACTCCATTATCCTCCACCTTTTTCCACGATGGATGCCTGTCCATATGAAGCCAGAAGCGACCGGCGGCCAAACCCGACCTTCGAATCGCTTCGTCCCAACCGCATGGCTTTTTCATGATCTCCCCATCTTTGTCCCCTAACCCCTCCCCGACGCACGCCAGGACCTTTTGATGCCACCCCCCTGTTTTCGATGTCAAAAGCATAGGGGTCTCAGAGTCTGTTTTTTCCTTTCGGATCCCACACATGTTCCGCCTCGGCTAGCCGAGCTGCTCCCCTAGTTTCATAGGGGTTGTCCCACGCCTTGGCTTACTTGATTGGAGCACGCCCCCTCACTCCCCGTTTCTTTTGTCGGGTCCCTGAAGATAGAAAATGTTCACGCCCTCGACCTCCCTTCCCCTTTGTGTTTCGGCGTCACAACTTAGATCCCAGCTGGGCAAACCTGCTTTTTAGTTAAGTTCGTCCGTGACCCCATTCCCTGTTCACCTTTCCCCGCCCCCTCGCCCGATATGTGGCCTTTTTTATTTCACCCCCGCCGGGTAGGAAGGAAAAGATCTTTATGCCCCTCCGCCGCCGCTTGCAAGGCTGTTGACCTCTCTGCTTTTCCGTTCTCTGACCCTTGTGTCCCCGCGATCAACTGTTTCATTGGCGGGGGATGCCCCCTGAATTTTTTCTTCCCTGGACCAATGTTGTCCTTCGTCACAATTTGCCCCCAAATTTTTCCATTCCGGATTTCCCCAATCAAGATTTCTCTCTATTATGACCCCTTTAGCAGGCCTTTTCCTGTTTTAACTGGCAAAACCGGACCCCCACAATTTCCTCTTTTTACCTTTCTGTTGAGTGAACTCACCGAGGGATTGTAGATTCACCTTTCTTGCGGAGCCCTTTTGAGGGATTCTTTGGCGCCTGGCCCTTTAACTCTTTTTTTTTCATATTGAACTTCTTGTGTTTGCGATTCTGCCGTCAACAGCTCCCGCACACGCCCTTCTCCGTATCACATCTTCGACTCCTCTTCTTCCCTTCCTCGTGCTTATCTGACCTTGTTGTTTCCCTGCCCGGCTGTACGCTCCCTATCTTCATACTTTTTAGAGATGAACCCTCTTTCTTATGTGGGTTTTTTTGTCTCGCGTATTTATCTGACCTCACTTTTTTTTTCGCCTTGTGCGTCCCCGTTTCGACCATTTCCCTGGTTTAAATTTGACGCAAGCTGGACCCCAGCGTGAGCGTCTGAGCGCCGTCAATCTCTGGCGCCTTTTAGTAGATTTAAACCATCCTTCTCCCGCCGGCTGGTCAGGTCATACAGATTTTCTTCGCTCTTGCCCTTTTGTTGTCCCCCAGATGAGGTGTTTAGGTCAAAGCTTTTCCATCAGCCCTGCGGCGAAGTGGAGGATGAAGGCGTGATCCTTTTTTGGGAAATTGAAATCTTCCTTCTTTTCCCGCTTTTTGGAAACTGCCCCTTGGAGTTTGGCGTTGTTGTTTCTAGACCCAAGTTGATCTTCTCTCGTAACCCAAAGTAAGAATATAGGCGTTCGTTTTTCTGTGTTTGCGGCCAGCCGGCATCACGCCAGGCGTGGGTCAGCACCCCCCCCTCGTAGCGGCCCAACGCACCTTTGTTTAGTCGCCACTTTGAATCAACCACATTTTGTTTCGCACCTTCTATTTCTGAACTTCTTACGAGGCGTTGTCTCGAATAGGTTTGATACTTCGCATTCATTTCGTGCGCGAGGTTATTATTGACCACGTACTTTGCTCTCCTTATGGTTTTTTAGACATTCGTGTGCTCTGAGAGTGCCCCATTTGCCTTCCTCTTTTTTCGTGTAAGTTTTCGCGTACTTCATGGTGGCTCAACTGGCTCCCCCAGCGACTCCCCCCCATCGTATACCCAGTTTCGTTGCGTCCTCTCCTGCATATGTCGGTTGATAACTTGCCCAAAGTATCCTATTTCGGGCTGGTCCTTATGGCCCACTTCGCCTCTGCCCGGTTGTGTTGTTTCCTTTTCCAAGACTTCCTTTGACGATTTCTTTTCGGCGTAGTCGTGATGCCCTCCTTTGCCGTCCCCTCGTTGACTCACGAAGAAATCCGCTTCGGTCAGAAGTTGGGATATGCGAGGACCGGTTTCCCCGCTCAGATAACAGCTGCATGCTGGGCATGGCGGGGATCGCTACGGAGGTTAAACCAAGGCTTCGTCTTCCCTGATGTTTCCCCCATCCGCCAGTTTCGTAGCGGGTTTCACCAAAAGGGTCTGGTGCTGAAGGCGTTCACTTATACGGGGAACTTCACCGTCCTTTTTCTCTTTCCTGGTATCCTCCTGAAGCAGCCTATCTGCTGAGCCGCCGAACATTGGCTTCTTGCTTTGACATTCACTGCCCTGTTGACGGACAATGTTGCCCCCCCGTTCAAGTCCCCCTGTGACGCCCCGACCTGATCCTTGGACCTTTCTGTTCCGATTCCGAATCTTTCGATATTCGTTTTGTACAATAGAATAATGGCTTAAAAATTAACAGAGAGTTTCCCCTTCTGCAGATTGCAGTTAAGCCGATGCCCGGTTCTTATGACATCTTTTCTTCACCGTAAACATTCAGGCCTTTACCGTACGTACCGGCCTACGATAAGGCAATGGCGTCTTCGAATTAATGCCCGCATTTCCAGTGGCGCTCTCCGGCCTCCTCCAGCTTTTTTTAGGACGGACGTATGATTTCAACTTGCGTCTTCGATTAAGAAAGGGTATTCCTTATCCCTTGACTTCAGGAGATGCTTTTGTTTCTTCTTCTCCAATTTACGGGGAAGGTGCTTTCCATCAACTGTCCGCTCC
>Ga0179591_1271359_pt1 | contig 10780 bp, 15 predicted proteins | sample CZOMad2_1_08_16f_FD_182891 | JGI IMG/M metagenome (GOLD analysis project Ga0179591, IMG submission 182891) | Vadose zone soil fungal communities from Angelo Coast Range Reserve, California, USA - CZOMad2_1_08_16fungal (PacBio error correction) | ecosystem: Environmental > Terrestrial > Soil >... | reverse complement strand
CTGCTGTAAAGATTTTTTTGAGTTCATAACCCATCGGATCCCTGCCTCCCCTACTTTTGCCTAATATGCGACGTGCTTTGGCCCCGACATCATCTGGATTATCTGCCCTAAGACTTTAGGAGTTGGATCCTCGCCCTCTTCCATTCGGAAGTTTTCCAATCGCGGCGCCGCTTGACTTTTGATTCAATTTCATGCTTCGTGTTGAGACCTATAAACCCTTCCCCGACAGAGAAGTTTTTGACTCTTTCTTCCACCGCCTCCTAACTCCCATTAATAGGCCTACGTTTCCAGCCAGACCTGCCTGGTCCATTTTGGCGCATTCAAGCCGTCCGTAGGGTGGCATTCCGGTCGGTGATATTTTTCGCTGGTTTCGGTTTTCTCGACGCCTTGCATCGGATCTTCCCCCCCATGTCGATGTCGTCCCCCACGACCCTCAGGCCGCAGAGACGTATATTTCAATGTATATTCCCCCTTTTCTCTCGGCCCAAACTCTGCGGTCTGGGATAGTTTTGTTTTTTGCTGTGGCCGCCACAAATGTTACTCTTTTGATTCCAGTTAATTCGCTTTGCCCCCCATTTTTGCTTTTTTCCCCCCCTTCTTTTTGTGTTTTTCGAAACAGTTTAGCCGTAATTTCCCCCATTCACCATTCGTCATCCCCCCGAAGAAATCTTGTGGGCTGACTTCTTTGGCAAGTGGCCTTTTGCGGCGGGTCTTCATTCCTTGATATTTTTCTTCCTCTTGTCTTGGAGCAAGGTGCTCCAGAGTGACTAGATGCCCCGCCCGAAGTCATTCCTTATCTTTTTCTCTCCTCCGTCCGCCTTGTCTCTTTTCGTTCCAGCCGGGCTCCGCTTTATCTGACCCCTGCCACAGTTTCCTTTTTTTTTCAGGATATCCGGACCGAGGACCCCTCTAGCAAAGTTTTTTTGTCCTGTTTTATTTGTTCCAACACATTTCCCTTCGGCTTTGCGTTCAAAATGTCCTGTCGTCCTTTCGATCTACTTCTTTTCTTGTCAAAGGGCCAGAAATAGTCATCCGATTTTTCAGACTGACCCCTCTCCCCCCGTCCGCAACCTTTTGCCGGCGCGCTCGGATGACGGGTCTCTTTCGTTGATTTCCCCTGTGACCAAGATACTCTGGCTCAGGGACCGTAGGTTCCTCGCTTCCGCGACTGGTCCTTTTCAGTCCCTGTCCCATTTTCCCCGTCTTGGTTGAGTAATTTCTTTTTTTGAACGGGTTCTCTGGCGTCTCACCAGAACTCTTTTCGCTTCGACCCCGTCCTCTGCTCGTTCTCGGCCCGGTTGCTGAGATATGCGCGGTGTTTGTCCCCCCCCCCCCCGCCCCCCCCAGTTTAAATTATGTAATGTCTTTCTGGGTTCACTTCACGATCTTCCAACGGGTTCCAATCGTTCCTCCCTGAGCTCCGTTCAAACTGCCTTGCCTAAAGGGGGTTTTTTCAATCACCTAGCTCTTCCCTTTGGGTCCACGCGGGCGGCCCCTTTTTCTGAGGTCCCCCTTCTCCCGTTCCTATTACCCCTTTTCCCATCGCGTCCGGGACGATACCCATATCGAAACCTCGTGTGAGATTGTAGGGTCTTTTTGACTTCACCCCTTTCCCAAGGCGGGACGGTTGATCCCGCGGTCCGAATTTCGGTTTAACCTCCTTTTCTCTCTAGGAAGTCCCAATAGCGTTTCAGATTGTTTTTTTCCAGTCATCAGTTTTTGTCGGTAACGCACTCTTTCGCCGCTTCCGACTACCGATATTTCTTCCATCTGATTTTTTCTCCCCCCTTGTTACAAATGTCTCCCCAACCCGCAGTACGCCCGGGACACGGCTCCCATTTCATTATTGTCTGTGTCCCAGCATCTTCAGCCCCTTTCACGTGCGGTCGCGCGTTTCGCTGCGATGGTCCCGATACATCAGAGAAGTCAGTTTCCCTCTAGACTTTCGTCCTGGCTCCTCCCTTTGCGGTACAAGCTTTCTCCGCCTTAGGTCGGTGTCAACCCGGCGCATTCTCTTTTTTTTTTCCTCCTTCAAGAGAGAGATTATCCGGGCATTCCAGATTCGAGCGCGAGTAGTCCACTGCTCTTTCACCTTCGACAATGGACCGAGAAACCGCGTTGTTTTTCCCTCTTGTCAGCGAGCGTCCCCCAACTCCCTACATTCAGTTCGTGATATCGATTTCTGCCCCTCGAATTTCCAATCTACCTTGTGGTTTTTTGAGCGTGTATCAGACTATTCCAATCTTCCCCTATTCTCTCACGTCCTCTCTTCTTTAGTTTCTGCGGTGACCGCTCAACTTCAAGTCGTTTCTCCCCTCTTCCTTTGTCCTCATGTCGCGTCCGGTGTGTTGGTCGCTCGCAATTTCCTGAGGTCGTGACAGAGATTGGCTCCCCTTCCCCTCCAAGAGCGTCTTCTTAGTTCAACCAATATCGAGCCCTCCCATTCCTTGTTCTCATCCTTTAATTCGCTTCTGGCCCTTTCTACGCAGATGTTTTCCTTAACTGGAGTCTCTTGTGTACTTTTTTTTTTCTGGACTGACGCTTGGTTTTCCCCTGCGCCCGTCTTTTGACAGCCCGAGTGTTACGTCCGAAAGATTGAAGCCGGTTTCCCGTTTTCCCTTCCTGATGTTTTTTTCCGCCCCCCATACCGGCGTCTCTTTTAGATTTGTCCCCCGGAGTTTTGGGGATGGGGTGAATCTCTCTTCCTCTGCGGCGTCTGCAGACACTGATGCGTTCTTTTCTCCACTCCAACTCTTTCCCCTTTTTGGCGCTACTGAAGACCATTTTGCCGCTTGTCGGTCACCTCCGTCTTCCTCCTCGTCAACCTCTATGTATGTTTCCTCTAGTATTTCCTTCGGAGGACGGAGTTTCATCTTTCAGGGAAATCACAACGACCTTTTTCCCCTCCCGCGGTTCATCTTTTCCATCCCGCTCGTTTATCTTCCAGTCCCTAAAGCTCCCCCTGACTTTCGTTCTTTCCATCAGGACTAGGTGTGACATCTTAGGTCAATTTTAAACAATTGATCTGACCATTGCCTCCTTCATTGTACGTGATTAGCGGCATCTCGAGAGATTCAGCCGTCGAGGTCGGATGTTCTTTCTCTTTTCTCGATTCTTTCTTGGGCTGGAATACGGCTTTTTAACTATTCAATCATTAAAGACCCAACGGTGTTTGTATGGGCATGTGCTTTTAGATCAGGAAGCTCCTCTATTCTCATAGTTGGCCAGTTTTTTTCTCGCCCGCCGGCGCTTTCTTTCCCCGTCATATCCTCTATCTCCCTTTACCTCTATCGCGGACCGTCGGATAATGGTTTAGGGTTTTTCTTTGTCCCTCCTCCCATCCTGTTGTTATTTCCTGTTTTTGATCTTTACAAGACCTACTTTCGAAGACCCTTCCTTCCTCGTGTTTTTCTCCTCCTTTCTTATTTGTTGATATCATTTTACCCCGATTATATAGGTTGTTTTTTAGGCAAGCGTGAGGTTCTGTCCCCCGACATGCCAACCCCCTTCCTTTTTGGCGTGATCTTCGCGCTGGCTTTTCATTGCGTGATTACTCTTTCGTTGGTATGGATTTTCCCGGCCTTTTTACGTTCGTCGTGTTTACTTGATTTCGTCCTTTTCTCGCCCTTCATTTTGCCGCCAAGCCCCCCTTCTTCACCGCGGACGCTCTGAAGAGCAGGCCGTTCCGCGCTCCCTTGGCATGCGTCCGCACAAACGTTTCGGTGATTCCCTCGATGGTTTCCGTCTCTCCGATGACCAACCGAGCCTGTGCCGACGACACTGGATCTTTTTTGCGCGATCCTTCCTTTTTCACACTGAACTTCCCAGTTTTTTGGCTCCCAGCCGCAGCCTTTCTATTTCCTCCGCCCTCCCAAAGATTCTTTTCGCGGTGTACCTTTTTTTTTTTGTGGTGTTTTTTTCTATCTTTCTTTTTTCTTTCTCTCGCCGAAGGCGAGTTTTCCCTCTTTCGACACTACCTCGAATATTTCACTCTAGTTCGCGCGGCGGTTCCTCTGGCCGCCGGCAGTTGTCTGTTTTATCCTGGCGTGAGTTTTTAGGGCACCCACTTAAGACACCGTGGTTTCATCTTTGGTCACCTTTTTTAGTGCGTCCACGGCTTGCGACGTGGAGTTCCACTACCCCCCTTGCCTCGTCTCTCCCTTCTGTCCAGCGGAATGACCCTCGGCCCATTTTTTGAACTTGGTCCGTGTCTTTTTCTCCGATCATCCTTGTTGTCGGGACCTTCCCGGCGTTAGATTCGACCCCCCGAGCTTAGCGAGAATCATTGTTATGGAAAAGACCTTAACAAATTTCCTCAAGTTTTTTTTCTCCGGTGTTTTTCGCGAGATCTTCTTAACTGCCCTGTTGGGTTTTTTTTTCCCAACAACCCCCAGGCCTGCTCTTTCACCCGGTACAGATTTCTCACGTTTGGTTCCTGCATCTCCATCTCGAAACTGACATGCTGGCTTATCCTCGCCTTCGGCAATTGGCGGCCTCCATATCGGGACGACGGTCCTTAACAATTTTAGTTCGTGATGTCCTCCGCCCTCTCTTTATGAACCCAATCGATGGTCCGAGGGACCCTGGGCATTTAAACCCCTACAGAACAGCCTACGCCGACTTTCCCCATTGGAGGATCATTTCCGCTCTTATAAATCGTGTGGACTCGGATAGTTTTCGGGTCGAACCTCGCAGTGAGTTCCCCTTTCGCTTTGGCTTTCCCCCGCACCCGAGCCCCAGTGCCCGAAAAGGCCCCCTGTACGCCATCTCCCTCGGCACAAGTTTTCTGTTGGCTTTCGGACATTCGCTAGAGCGCTTCTTTTTTTTTGCGCAATGGAACTGTCCAGTTTCGAGCAGATATTTTTTTTCATCGTCACGGTTGAGCTTTTGGACTGAACTTCTCGAGCCGTTTCTCCATCAGCGCAGAAGCCCAGCCGTGTTTTAGCCTTCATGCCTTGAGTTTCCATTCGATAGCTTTTTTGTTCTTCGGCATTTCATGTCCCAGTCGTGTTGTGGGTTGTTTTACGAGGGTCTCGTCCTTTTCAACATCGTACTTCCCCTTATGGCGCCTTCCTCCCGAAGTCCTTTTTGGCAAGTCGTCCGTTATCAGGACTGAAGACCCGCGTCCCGTTAAATCGACGGCCGCTAAATGCAGGTTGGCATGGAGCCGAATTTTTTTCTCTTGCATCTCTGGTTTGGCTGTTCCTGACAAAACATATAATTCGCTAACACTTGCTTTTTATCCGGATCGTTGTCGGTTCTCGATCACAACTGGCCCTTCATGCCAGGCTCTTCTTTTTAAGGCCCAGGTTCCCACTTTTTCAAAGGTGGCACGTTCTCTTCGTTTCGAGTGTTTTCTTTCCTCCTGACGGTGTTAAGGTTCACGACGGCCCCGCCTCGGCTTATTTTCGGGCGGGGGCCCAAAAACCTGTCCCCGTTCGAGCCCCCTCTACTCGACGGCCATTGACCATTGCCAACGTAGAAGGACTAAGGGTGCTCAATCTTCGCCTGGCTCCTTTCCCTGAATCTCTCCGACGGACATTTTCGAGGCTCCCCGGTGCTGATCCTGCAATTTGTGGTTCCTGTAATGCTCGTAAATTGGTTCTTGGTATCACGTTTTTTCAAATTCCCCCGAGCACAAATGGGCTTTTTCCCTCAGTAAGGTTTTATTCTGCCCGACCTCGGTCCTTTTTAGAAGGTCAAATCAAAGTGCTTGTACCTCTTCCCTGACGAGGCTGTCCCTTCTTGATTTGAAAGGGTTAAGAATCGGAACAATTGCAAGGCTCTGGGTGCCGTTTATAATTTGGGGACCCCGCGCCACCTCCTCCGAGATCGGGCGTGTTGTATTTATCCGCCAAAGGTAGATTTTTATGAACGCTCGGTTCTTGTGTTGACTCCTTATCGAGGTCGTTATGTCCAACTTTTTTGAGCTCTGTCTTGCTAATAGGTTTTCCGCCTCTAGCATTTCGATTTTTCCGACTCCCGATCCGCTCCGTTTTCACCCGAGTTTCGTGCCCCATTGTTCCCATGTTCGCAAAAGACCGCGATCTCCCGGCGCCTCTGACGTTCACATTCTAGATTTTTTGTTCAAACGAATTTTTGGCAACCGTTTTTTTTTGTTCTCGTTCTGCTGCCATCCTCCTGAGTAAGTTTTGGTCCCTCCGTTCACACCCGGAAAAGATCTGTAATATCCAGTACCTGTATTGGCTCCCTCCCAAGGGCCTCTCTTTTATATGATTATCTTTTGATGTAGCGTAACAGGGACTTTCTCCTTGGTCCGCGCAGATCTGCTCTGGAGCTGGACGGTCTCGGTCGCTGTTTCCTCCTGAGTTTTAGCCGATCACTTTCCCTTTCTCCCTGGAGACCCCCGTTTCCCCTCTATCAAATGTCTTTAGGGTAGAGCTCGCCCTCCGTCAAGCAGGGAATCTCTCTTGATCTCTGGTATATTTCCGATCTCTTCTCTCTCCTCCCGGTGTTGTTTGAGATTTTTCTCTCACATAGCGATTTTTTTTACGAGCGTCTTCTTTTTTTCTTGTTTGACGCCTGCGCGCGCTCAAAAAGCAAGTACGATTTTCTCTTTCGAATTGTCGCTTTGTCGTCGGGTTTGCCGCGTTTTCCCTCTCTCCTGGCTAGGGTCCACGGAAAGATTTTTAAAGCGAAATGTTTTTTTTCCTCAGTCCAGCTCACAACCACGATCCCCTTCGCCGCAAATCACGTCTCCTCTGGCCTCTCCTGCTGCTTTCCCTTGAGTCCCCCTTTCTTTTTCTCATTTCTGATTGGATTATTGCTTCGTGTAGCATGACCCTTGGTCTGGCCTTCTTCCCGTCGGAATTTTCCTCGCGACCCTTCCGTCCCCGCTATGCGTTCTTTTTCAGTCATCCTTATCTGACTCGCTCGCGGGGTTGAGAGGATTTTGAAGTTTTTTCCTCCAGAAATTTTTCCCCAGGTGGGTCCTCGTGCTCGATAGGAGCGCCCTTGGGGAGGTTTTTGCCGCTCGCGAAAGTGAAGTTCCTCGCGGCCATGGTCCCCGCCTCGCAAGAGGAAGGTCCTCGCCCATGCTTTCAACCCTCTCTTTCCTTTCGAGTCACCAACTGCCGCTTGCGCTGGCGGCACGCAAAAGATTGAGCTCGCGTCGTTTTCGCTTGGCCCTTACTTCGTAGTCTTAAGATAGCGAAGGGGGATTTCCCTCACAACGCCCTTTTTCGCCGCGGCGTGCCTCATCACGAGGCGATTTAGCCTGCCCCGTGGCCTTTAAAGCGCAACGTCCCGCGTACAGCGGTATAGTTGACGTGCTGTCGCCTTGTGGCGATTTGGTTTTCCCAACAACTTGATCCTTTTCCCTTTATTCCACCAATGCTCTGACCTGAGAAGGACTCGCCGATTTTCCCAACGAGCTTGCTTACCCTTGGAGCTGCAGTATCTTTTTCTTCTTTGTTTTTGCTATATTGCCAGGATCGTAGCCCTTATGAACCAGAATTCCCAAGTCGTTGCATGTTTGCATGGACGTCCCTTGTCCGTTCTCTATCGAGGCTAGATTCGCCTCCGGCGACTGAGAATCTCGGTCTCCTTCTTCTTTTCCCACGAGACCCCGAGACCTCAGAAAGAGTTTCGCAAGGCCCCCAAATTTGGCTCTGATTTGGATATACGCGAGCCACTTTTGATGTCTGGCTTGCCCTGTTACTCGCTTCCATCCCCCTTATCCGACCCAAGTGGTTGGACGCGCGTCGTATGTGTGTTTTTTGAATCCATCAGGCCCCCAATCCTTTTTGCTTAGGGAGGGCTGCGGAGGTTTTTGCCCTTTTCGGTGCTTTCCTAAGCCCCATGCCACCGGGGAGTTGCATCGAGTCTTTTGTTTGGCGATTGTTTTCGTCTTTTTCTTTCCTTCTCTCTGCCGGTTTGTATGGCGCTATGGCGGTGCGTTGGTGATGGATTTCGCGCGGCTCGATTCGCTGTTTTTTAACATTTTTAAATTTGCAACCTCCGAATTCCTTCCTTCGAATGCCCGATCGAATGGTGGCAGTCTGTCTCTCACCTTTGCGTATTTCTGGCGTGCGTGCTATTTGTTGATTTTTTCGGAGTCGCTCTCCTAACCCCGAGAGGTACGGGTGTACACTGGATGCCTTTCATAGTTCAACTGGCCGTTTAACAGGTCCAAATTTGCCGGAAACTCCACCCCGCCGCTATTAGATGTCTAAGAAGACCAATCGCGATCTTTTGGCGAGATCCAGTTTTCGGGGAGCCTTGCGTTCCGTGGATTTTATTGGTCTTTTTACCCGCTCGGTTTTCCCCTTGCCCGGGTTCTTTTTTTTCTTTTCCTCTCCCTCTCCCCCCTCGTTGAAATTCACCTCTTGATGTGCGTGACGGGCGAAGTATTTCCAAATCGATTTCTGGCCTTTTGTGTTTGGGGGCGCGGGTCCAACCCCCACCTGTTCGGCGAGCTCTTTGTAAGTTCTGGGTTTCGTCACCGCCATTGCTGTGTTTGAAGCTCTCACCCGGCAGCGCGGAGTGATGAAAAATTTTCTTGTTTAAGGAGGGATCCGGCTCCATCAGTTCAGCTGGCGAAGATATGCCGGGCATTTTTTTACCGTTTTCAACTGAATTCTTCTATTCTTCCCCCTGCATGTGTTTACGCATCCGTTTTTGACCCCACGCTTTAAGCCGGATCTCTCCTTTTTCCTCCCTTTTTTTTCTTTGAGATTTACGGCTACCGCGTTTGGGTTTATCAACATGGCCTGCTGCGAGCGGTGCCTAACTGTCCAGTGCTTCCCGACACTCCGCCAGGTTTCAATCGACCGCAAAATGGATGTACGCTTCTTTTCCTCGCCGTTTTAATTCATCAATAGCGTCGCGCGATTGCCGGTGTAGTCACCCTCACTCCCCATGCGCTAACTCTTTCCCCAGATGATTCGTGCTGTGCTTTGTCACGTCCCTCCCAGCAGCTTCCAGCCTTGCCATTTTGTCACGCAGTAAGACCGTTTTCCCCTCTTCGGACCCGACCCCATTCGCGTATCCTGTTTAGCGAAGAAACGAGGCCCCCCTCCCCCCTTCGTTTTCACGACCTAGCTGCCATTTTTTGACTAGTTTCCCTAATCAGCAATTAAGCCCATTTCTATCTCGTCAAAGGTCCTTTTATGCGGTTATCTTCTGGGACAGCAAATTTATTAGTGGGGCGGCCGACCAACTTTTTACAAGTTTGGAGATGTCCCTCGCATCAAGTTTTTTGCATTTAAACCCTCTAGTTAGGGAAAGTGATTCGTTATGCACACATACTCGGGCCAGTCCGCCAGAAATCGCCGTGGATTTTCTGAGATAATTAGATGGGGGGATGGTCTTGATACGTCTGGCCTTGGCGCTGTGCGGTTGCCGCTACACCGCGATCGCGCGAGTTTCCTTTCACCCAACTAATCAAATTCCGGATGGCGCCAACCTCTGTAATCTCTATTCTTCTTTCCGCTTAAACTCGCTGCCCCCTGATTCCCAAAGGCTTTGCTATCACGTGCCATGCATTCAAGCTTTTTTTGCCATCTATAGGGGCGCTGTGCTGTTGGGATTATACACCCATACATCCGCGCGTCCCCACGCGTAGGTGATCTCCTGGGAACGCTACCCAACAGTCATCTTCATGGTCTTGTTATCTTCCTGAATGCCCAATCATTTCCTTTTTGAACTTGGCCGTGGCGCGCTCCGGCGCCGCGTGTTTCTTCGTCTAGTTGGGTCGTTGAATGTTTCAAAGTCCGGGCTTTGCTTCGCGTATTGCACGTAGGCGCCTCGACTCGTTGATCCCTTGCCTATCGCCCTGTCTCACCGGATTGGAGGAAGTTTGTCCCTTTCGCGGAAGCCTCCCGTTCCCTTCGCATCTCGCACCTTCCCGCACGCAGCCGGCGCCCTGTTTGTGCTAGCACGTCCCGCGTGTGTCTCGGCTTTTTGATCCTACCTAGATTGATAGTCAGCAGCCCCCTTGTGCCCTTTCATCGCCACCAAGGCGGTAAAACACCACTCCTTGCTTTTTACCCGTATGCATAAAGTTGAAGATTCCAAGTTGGAATTTCCAATCCCGTGATTGCCGATTTTCCAGGAAAACTTGGCTTTTGGCTTCTCTTGCCCCTTCTGGGAGTTCGGTCCCTTGAAGGCTGTTCAAGTAAATTCGATAACGGCCGATTTGTTCTTTTTTCCCCCTCCTCGTAGCTCGGCGGTTGAGCGGCAAGCCATTCGCACGGCGTCCTGGGCCTTTAGACAGAAGTTTTGACCATGGTGATCCGCCGAAGTCAGATTGCCCAGTGGTGGACTTCCCTTGCTGCGTAGCCCATCAGGTTTCGGTGTAAAGGACTCTCGCTTTCTCGCTTCAGCCTCCCTCTTTTCCCGTCTTAAGAAATTCAGAATCCACTGGCTTTTCCCCCCACTCCCGCCGCCCGCAAGGTTGCTCTGCATCCGGAAGTACTCCCTTTCTCTGAATCTTCACTGTCCATGCATTACGGTCCGTAGTAGCTGTAGTTTCGGAGGCAGAGGGTTATCTAATTCGCCCCCGCTCCATTTTTTCCTATATCCCGTCATTTGGTCGTCATTGCCTTTAATGAGAGCCTTCGGAGATGTCGATTGTCGGCTCGCCGGAGCTTTTTGTAGATCGTTCTCTGTCGTGGCCGTGCTCTGTCCGCTTCCGTTCTTGTCGAGCGTTGCTATTACCCGGCGAACCTTGAAATTTTTCCACCGAAGAGAGTCCTTTTTCTTCTCTGCGTCTTTGCGCGCAAGCAGGCTCTATTCATTGGGATTTTTTCCTCTCTAC
>Ga0179591_1195820_pt1 | contig 10780 bp, 12 predicted proteins | sample CZOMad2_1_08_16f_FD_182891 | JGI IMG/M metagenome (GOLD analysis project Ga0179591, IMG submission 182891) | Vadose zone soil fungal communities from Angelo Coast Range Reserve, California, USA - CZOMad2_1_08_16fungal (PacBio error correction) | ecosystem: Environmental > Terrestrial > Soil >... | reverse complement strand
TCCAGGTTATACCCCTCCCCCACTAACCGGTCTGCGTTCTAGGGCAACTTCGGCTTGAATTTGAGTTTTTTTCTTCCCACTTCTTTTTTTGCAGATTAGGCGAAAAGATCTTCTCTTCTCCGTTCCCGTTTGGGATAGGTGCCCCCCACATTAAAAAGCCTTCCCCTTCACACCCCACACCCCCCCCAACGGCTCCGACATATTGGGACGGTGTTCTTGCCCCCTTGCCTCCTGCTTTGTCAGCCTCCACCACCGCTCCTGTGGTCGCGTTTTGATCCGGCACGGGAGGACCTGTAAATCAAACATCAATTTTCGTCTCCTGTTAACGGGGTTCGTCCTCGGTGCCGTCGGGCTTGACTGCAGGCTTTTCTTTTTGGTCGATTTCTATGAAGCCACTCGGCGACCCCTTTCTGGCCCCGTTCTAAACCGTCTTTTCTCTCCCTCCCTCTCCACACAATCAGATCCACGGTTTCTTTTTTTCCTGTTGCCCCCCGTCTTCCCGGACTGGCAGTGCTGGCTCTCCCCAGATCCAGGCCGCCTTTGCCGTTTCTTATCTCGTTGATGTCTTGCAACATAAACAACGGCTGCATGCTCTTCTCTCTCTCCGTCAACACCTCTACTTTATGGACTCCTCCGGTCAGGTTGGTTTTTTATGTTCCCCGCTTGTTTTTCTCCGTGTGATAATCGACGTTCGGCACGTTTATTTTTCTTTTGACCGTTAACCCTTCGTGCAGGTGCAATGGCGGTCGGCTTGCGGTATCTTCTCCTCCTGAGTGCTTGACCCTTCTTCTACGTGCGTCTTTCCCCCCCGTTTTTTTTTTCCCCCTCCCTGCATTGAGAGCGGCCCGCCCGATAGTTATTTTTTTCCTACGGTTTCCCCCCAAAAGTGACCGGCTCGTTTTTCAGAAACTCAACCCCTGGGCCTGTTTTCAATACACGAGCCGACCCTTCAAGTTTTCTTCTGCCTTTCTGCCCCGGCGCTGCCCCGGCCTTTCTTTTCTTTAATCGGTCACATCAAGTCTCCACGTTGTCATGCCCCATCTATACTCACCCTCGTCCGATTCCTTTGGCCCCCAGGTAGCCCACCCAGGCACTTACCAATTCCACTTACCTTCTTCTTTTTTTTATTTCCTTTAACGCCACCAGGCGTCATCCCAGTCGTCTTAAAGTTACCTTAACCATATTTCTTTGCCCCCAAAAAAACTTTGCACCAGGACTTCCCCAACACCGCCTTTTTCGATTTTTTTGTTGGTATTTAACAACTACAATAGCGGCCCCCAACCCCCCTCTGCTTACTCTTAGCCGGCTTCGCGCCCCCTGTTCCTCTCACTGGTTCACCACCTGCACCCTATGGAATAAAACGCCTTCGCCCCCCGATTGGTGGTAACTTGACGCCTCCCCCAACGTCCCCTGCGTCTTCTTTCCGCCGGCGGCCTGCTTCCGTCTCGATAACGAGGGCACAAACACCTTTCCCAGTCCGCCCCACGCTTCAGGCATTTCTTTTCGTTCTCCCTCAAAGTCAGCGGCGACCTTCTTCCCCCCCCCCATCCCATTTTTGGCCCCGGTCCCCCTTTACACTCGTGTTCCTTTGGAACCCGGTGGCACAGAGGCCCAATCCTGCCTTAACTTTCTGGGCAAGATAGTCGGGACTTACGAAAACGCCCCCCTGCTTCCAAGCCAGGACTCTAAAGCGGTGGATCTGTCCAACACCCATTCCCCCCTTTCCCCCCAGTCAAACTCAGGAATTTTTCCCTCCCCTACTGTGGAAATTAATCGTCGGGCGTCCCTCCCCCCCCTTTTCTCATGAGAATGGTTTCCTTGAACACTGCCGAACCCCACCCCTCCGAACTCCGGAAACCCCGCTTTTTCCTTCTTTTTCCCCTTCCTCCTGGTTCCTACGGCCTCCCGACTATCCGACATCGGCAACCCCAAACTCTTCCCTAAGCGTCTTTTTCCCCTCGGGAACTAGGCAAAGATGGGTCACGTTAGTCACCCCCTTTCTTTTCTGCCATGACACCACGGACATTTGTTGCTGCCACTCCCACGAGCGGCTCATTCGAGTTCGCTTCCCTTTTCCCAGAAACAACAAACCTCACCCCCTGCTAATCTGCCCGTCGGAGGAATTGGCGGTCCTTTTTTTTTCTTGCTATTATCTCCAAACCCCGGCGAACCAACCGACTCCCTCCTGCCGAAAATCAAACACCGGAGGTTCGAGGTCTATCCTTCACTTTTTTCCCCCCCCCACCAGATCAACGGCGCGGCCTTAATTTGTGCAGTCTCTTTTTCCCTGGAAGGTAGTCTTCCCTTTTCAATTTAGTCTGCACGTTCGAAAACGAAATGTCTGCGCCACACTCCCACCGGCGGTTTGTTGAGTGTACTCCCCTTAACCCCCAAACCAATCTCCGCTTCTGCCCTCTTTTCCGGTAGGGTTGGCTTGGTCCTATTAGGCGTGTTTCCTCTTTCAGCAGCCGCTTCCCACATTTTTTCTGATGGCTCTTACAAAACATCCGGAGGGTCCCCGATTTTCTCTTTTAGTGTCTACGTTCAACCAAATATTCTCGTTTTTTCCCCGGTGCTTGATTGACCATGGGGTTCTTCGTCCACTTTTTGCACGTAGAAATGGCGGGTCTCCCCCCTAACACCGTTACCTTTTTTCTTTTTCTATATCCAGCCCACCTCGTCGTTCCTTTTTTTCCCTCCTCTGGCCCTTTAGTCTGATTGGAAGCTCGGGGCTTAGATACTTGATCCGCCTCTTTTCGCCGGCATTCTATGGTGCCCTTTCAAGTTTTGCCTTCTTTTTTCCCCAGCATGGACGGTTGGCAGCGGCGGCGCAATTCTCCATCTTTCCTACGACTTTTTTGCTACGAAACGTCTTTCAGCGCTTTTGTTGATCTCCAGCCCTATGGTAATGTATGGCCCCACTCCTCTTTTCTTCCTGTGGAGATACAACCTATCTCCCCCTTTTCTTTTTCTTTCCTTTCTTTGAGCCCAGCGCCCTGTCCTCCGTATGCCTTGAAGGGTCTTCTGTTAAAATCTAGCGCTGGCCGGGGCTGCGTTGACAGTCCCACCTTCTTTCCCTCTCGTCTGCGAGAACAGAGCATCATCTTTCTTTCCCCCCCCTCCTCCATCGATTTCGGACCTTTTTTTCACCCAAACTTTCGGTCCCTGAGGCGCACTGAAAGCGCGCGCGCTTGACTTTTCTCCCTTAGTCTCCCCATACCGATCATAGGAGCTCCTACGCCTTACCCCATGAAGTGAGTTTTCTTTGCGAGCTCCACCTTTTAGAGTCGGATGTGTTATGGGCGGAGTCCCTTTATAGCTTTATTTGCAGACTCGGGTTTTGTGTTCATTATGATTTTCATCCCCCTCTACAAACTACCCAAAAGTGTAACTATAGTCCCACTCCATTTCCTCCAGGTGAATCCGATCTTCCCCCTTTAGAAGATCCAAGTTGGCACTGTTTTCACTCGAACGAAAAAGCCTGGTTTTTCTCCCCGACTAGCAGCCAAGAATCAAGCGGCGATCCCAGAAGAGGCAGATCAAAAGTGAGTCGTACTCCCCAATTGATGTAGGGAAGGGGTTGTGTCCCTCATGATCTGATTTAAACCGCGTAGATTCCTCCGAGTCTTTGGTTTTAGAGACAGGTCCTTCTTTTTTTTGCTTTTCCTTCTCTGGGGTCAGAATGGGAATCCTTCTTCTCCCCCCCGCGGTGGTGGGGACCGCGGCGATCCCCCCGGCCGTTCCCGGCTGCTGATGAAGAATAAATTCCCTTTTTCCCACCCCGCTGAATTTGAAGGTTTTTTTCCCCCTCGGTAGCTAACCGCCCGTGGCTTGGAGGGAATTCCCTTGTTGCCCGCACCCTCACCTGTATGGTCGTTGCGTGCTCTTTTCAGAAACGAGACTCTTGCAGTTCCCGAAGTCGCCGATTGTCGATGCCTCCCTCTCCTCTTTTTTTGCCTTTTTCTCTTTGGCCAAGGAAGAATCAGAGGACCCTTTCTTCCCGAGTGGTCCCCGAGGCTGGCTTCTCTTACCCCCCCCCCAAACGAGGACTTCTTACCCTCGCGATCGCGTCCTATCTGTCCGTTCGTAGTCCGATAGACTTGTTTTTAGTCCCCAATGCATTTTTTTCAAACAGCATGAATGGCTGCAGCGGAGTATCCCCTGACTGCACTCGCCAGTGACTTCGGCGCTGCGGCCTTCTTAGTCCTGAGTCATTTTTTTGGTGAACTTCTTTCCTATCGGATCGGTCGAGCGCTCCCCCCTCTTTCCATGCTCTTCCCCCAGGTGGACTTCCGTCGTCAGTTTTCCGCTTCCGTCCTTTTCCCCGGTCTCCGTGATAGCTCGGCTCGGCGCCGCAGTATTCCTCTCCGTCGACAGTGTTGCCCCCGGTGCTGCCCCCTCCTTTCGCCCATCGCGGGCCTTGGAGTTCTTTTTCTTCTCCCGAATCCTTGTCAAGGTCTGGAGCAGGAAGGCGTTACGTATTGCCCTAATAGCGTGATTGCCCGGCCGCTCTTGCATTTGAGCACTTTTTCCTTTCAATCCGCCTCCCTCCTGCCGCCGTGTTTCGATCCTATCCTTTTGCCCACATTCCGGGAGGGCCACGCGGTTCAGTTTCCCTTCTGTCCCCTTCCACATGGAAGGGACAGGGCCGCGCCCCTCCTCGCCTTTTCCTGTCGGGTTCGACCTCAGGCCTGAAAAAAATGCTGGATGGTATCCTTTTCCTCCTCGTTTTTTGCCCCGTCTTTTCCCGACTATGCCGCTTCTCCCTCGCTGGCTTCTCCTCTCCCAAGCCTGATCGACTCTGGCGTCACCTTTCCCCCTTTTTTTCTGAAAGCCCCACGAGCTTTTACCGCGACGTAGGCTTAACTTTTTGCGAGAGATGAGCACGAGCGGCGCACTTGTCAAACCCACTTCAAAGGGAAGCCGCCCGCCTGACAAGTCCCCTCTTTCTCTCACCCCCAATGTTTTTGTTCCCGGTAAAGCGCTGGGCCGGTGAAACCCTTGAGAGTCTCCTTGTCTCTTCTGTCTCCTGTCTTCCTTCCGTTTTCTGTTTTTGTTGGTGTCTTCTGCCGTTGGATCCTTTTCAGGGCGGGCCGGCTGTTTTAGGAACTATCTTTTCCCTTCTCCATTCCTGTTGTCTCGTCAAAGCTCTCGAACCCTTTCCGTTCTTAACCGTTTTCTGGGTTGTGCCTCTGTCTTCTTTGTGTTTTTTGACTCTGTCTTCCGTTACAGGCTGGGCCGCCTTTGTTCTGGCCCTTTTTTCTCTTTTCACCTGTTTCGCAAGGGTCGGATCTTTCCCCGGCCGTCTGTCTGGCGGGCTGTTTCGTTTGGGGCTTTTGGCCTACCTTCTTTTTGTTCTCGGCTGCGCTGGAAGGCTTGAGGTATCTGGTTTCCACTCATTGACACTGCATGTTATGTGATGAAGGGAATTCTACCGTTCGGTGAGCTTCTCCCGTTGCTTTGTTGAGCTGAGATACCCCGCGGGTCTCCCCCGATCCCCTGGTTAGGGGTAAGGAGTGTGAAGCCCATGCAATCCCCTCCTCCCTTTCTTCCATACAGCCCTTCGGTAGGCAAGAAACACAACCCGAAACTCCCTTTCCTTACGCAGCTTTTTTAAACGATGCCCGACTGGACCCTGCCCCCGGTGGCGAGTGAGAGAAATTCCCTCCCCCAATGCGGACATAAGGACGGACGAGAATTACCCCATCTTCCCTGTCCTTTTTGACGACCTCACTTTCGCTTTCTTCCGTGGTCAGAGATCTTTCTTTTCCCTGATCGTTTTCGAGGCAAGATAAGTCGCAATTTCTTTCCCCCTGGTTTCAGAGAATAAGCTGACTCTCTACCCAACCCCCCCCGAACGTGCCTTTACCGCGTACGTATGCAGACCGGCGCATTCGAAACGGGTGCTAACATCCTCTATTCCGTTCTCATTTTCCATGTAGATTCAAGAGGGCTTTAGCTCTTTGCCCTTTTCGGTGGGGGGGATACAGTCGCCGCATCGTTTCTTCTTCTCTCTTTCCCCGACCTTTTCTGTCGTTAGCGGGGCTCGTCTGGTCCCCCTTTCTTCTTGACTTGACGCCAGGTGAAAGGTGAGCAGCTTTTTCCGGAGGCCCGAGTCTTGCTCCTGGCAATGGCAGGTGCCGCGGATTCCCTCTCTGCTTTCCCCAAGCGGCGAAGTTTTACTGTTTCCCCTTATCCCCCTCCGAAGGAGTTTGACGTGGTCCCTTCATTTTGCGCTTCTCTCTATGCTTTAACGGCATGTCCTTAGGTTTGCGTTTTGGCCTTTTTCTGCACCTGTGGCCGCCTTTAATTTTTTTTCGGGTTTCGTATAATCGCAACCCGTCCCTGGCAGGTGCATTTTGAATTTAAGGAAACTGCTCAATCTGAGACCGTTTTTTTTCTCCCCCCCCCCCTGCTAGCCGTCATCAGACGTCTTCTCCCCCTTTCTCCAGACTGTGCCCAACTTTATTCCGCGGCTTCCTTTTCCTCCTGGGCCCTTTCGGAGATGGAGAAGAGTGTGCCTTTTTTCCCCCAAAAAGGCTCGTTCTCTCTCTACTGATTCTCCTTCTGAGACCTTCCTGCTCCGTCCCCCGAACCATTGAGGCCGTTTTTCCCGCTCTTTTCCAGAACGGCATCCACTCATTTTCAGTTCGTTCCCTCCCCTGGTGTTTTTAGCGAAACTTCCCTTCCGAGAGTTTCGCCATTCCTTTTTCCCCCCTGTCTCAAGTGACGAAGAAGCCGAGTCCTTTGACCTACTTTTTTTCCGCCCGCTCAGTGAGGTAACGTTGGGTTCCTGCCTTCCCTCTTCCTTTCCCCCCCGGCTTAAGCGGGGAACCCCTTTTGATGATCATTTCCCAAGTGACCTCGCCTCCCGAGCTAACCATTGCTGCTTTCACGAATCGCAGCGTTGGATACTGTAAGTCTTGTGTCGAAAAGACGAGGAGCCCCCCCCCAGCGGGTCCCGGGCCGTGCCTTACCGCTAGGATTTGCCGCCCGAGCCCCCCCCCTTTATCCTTTTTTTCTGCATGGCGAAAATCGTCCTCCTTCCGATGGCATCTCCTCCTTCTTTTGCTTACGCCCTCCGGGTCGGTCGCCGACCTGCCCTTTAAAACAAGCCAGTGCGTTTTTTCGCTCCTTTTTTATCGATGCGTCTGCAAAGTCTTTCGCGGGGTTTGTCGTTCCTTTTATTTTTTCAGTCATGCCGATCTCGAAGAAACATGGGCCGTCTCCCCCGGTACGCGGCCGAAGTCCTCCTCCCCCCAAGAGCCTCGTTCTCCCTACGACCTTGTACTGTCGACAACCTCGGCCCCCGGCGGTCCTCTACGTCGTTTTCTCGTTTTACCACACTGCCCTACACGACGTGTGGTTCCTCCTCCGTTCGCTCCCTTCTTCCTGCCTGTGGATTATTGGCGTCTAGTCGTTTCCCGCCTCCTTCCGTTCGTCGCTTCCGGTTTTCTTCTCCCATGTCAGTCTCTCCTCCTTCGGCTCGGATGTTTTTGTGAGTGACAGGGTGGTGAGGTTTCTCCCTGTTTTTATCGAGGACCGTAAGCAACGACTCTTCTTTCCTTGCACACGGTCGTCGTATTTTTCTTAACAACACATGAGCATAACCATCCTCCCCTTTTGCGCCCCGAAAAATAAGATTCCTTTCTCTTTCATCGTTTATTTTGCGAGTGACGTATGGCGACGACTTCTCCACTTTTCCGTTTTCTCCTTTTGCCTTTCACGAGTGAAGTTAAAACGTGAGTTTTATTCGTTCTTTTTTGCAGCCCGAGATGCGCTGATTCTCCGCATCTAGCTGAATCCTCGTCTCTTTCATTTCAACCATCCCTTCCCCGATTCTCTTTTCTAAAAGGCTGATAGTCTACAACCTCCCCGTAACCTTTTTCTCTAGATTTTTTTTCTTCGCCCCCAGCCGAATATCGGTGATTTGTTGGCTCATACCTTTCTTGTTTCTTCACTCAGCACGCGCGGTGATTTTTTGCCGAGGCGACTTCCGGTCTTTAACTGCTTTGCTTGTGCGCCGCCGATGCCAAACTCCTTTCCTGTCTTTTCCTAGTCTGACTGGTTGGAATCCACCTCGATTCCGTCTTTCCTTCGTCGTTTCTCGGAGTGCGAAGCCGCCAGCTGCCCTCAATCCGCTTCTTTCTGAGGCACCCGACGAGTTGATTGCTGGCGACACGACCCCCTCTCCTGCCCGTTTTTTTGTGACGTTTGGGCACCTCTTTCCATTTCGGCCCGGTTGAACTGCCGCGCCGCGATTTGCCCTCCGTTTGCCAAAAGAAGGTCTTGCGCCCGCTGATTGATTGTTGCTGAATCTCATAGCCTTCTCTTTCCCCGGTCATGGTGTTAATTACCATGTCGCTGTTTCCTTTTTTTTTTCTTCCTTTCCCCCTCCTCCGATTCTGCCAATCCAACACCTCCTTTCCTTTTTGCACGGTGATTTGGTTATTGTGATGTCAGGCACCCCCTTCACTCCTCGCGGGTCGTGTTGGAATTTCCTGTTTCCTTTGGGGTGATGCTGAAATTGCCCCCCTTTCCTGCAAGTTCCAAGCAGACTGTCTCCATTCCTTCCCCTCCCGCCTTTCCTTGGTATGTGATGTTCGCTTCCCCCCCTCGAACCCGCCGGTGTGGACTTTTCAGTGATCTTTCCGTTTTTCTCTTTTTGTTGCCTTGATAAAATCGCCTACCCCCCACTCCTGCCCTAATGCGACGGTTGCCAGTTAAGTCCTCTTCGTTGGTGATGTTGTTGTTGCGGAATCGCCCCCTCCCTTCTTCGCGATTTGGGTTGATCTCCCCAACTTTCCTTTTTGTCATTTTGATCACTCTATGAGGGTACTGCTCAATCCCTTTTTCCTCGGGATTACGGCCGCTCTGCATCTTTTGCTTCTTTCTTCTTTCTTCTGATGTTTCCCGGCAAATGGTTCGCAGGATCATTTCCCTTCGGTTTTTGCCGGTTCGGACGGGGTGTAGGCACAGTGGTTTCAAGAGAAGTTGTTTTCCCGTTGAAGTAAAAAGTCCCACGAGTTGCCCACGTCGTTCTTTCAAATTCCTTCTTCGTTTACGGGGCTTCGCGGTTTTTTTGTCTCGCCCTCTGTCTAGGCAGGCGTGCCGACTTGGCGTTGTCTTCCCTCTCCTCTTCTGTTATCCTTTTCTGCCTCCTTTCCCCCCGTGTGCCACCCCGTGGACCCAAGCTCTCGAGGGTACGGTCTTGGCCAAAAATGGGATGGGGTTGTTTCGAGGGATCGAGTGCTCGCTAGGAAGTTTTTCCTTCACCCCTTCCTCTATGGCTTCGCGTTTTTGATGCCGGTTGGTAAGTTGTGGTTCCTTCTTGGATAGTTCCCGTTGCGTAAAGGCCGCCTTAGAGAGGAATCTTTCCTTTGTTTCGTGCGTCCATGTCCCCACCCCTACTCTCTGGCCCTCATTGCGTTTATGCCCTTGCAAACTGTTTTTTTTCTTGATCGCGTCCAGGGGCGTACAGCCGCTTCCTCGGACTCTTTTTGCCGAAGTTCCCGGTGTAATAACCCGTCCGATCTTCCCTCCCTTTTTGTTGTCTGTGCTCACGGTTTGTTTGTTGCAAGTTCCTCCTGGTTCCCCACCTTCTCTGCCGACGTGAAGGCGAGAAGCGTTGGCGTTAAAGTATTTCCCACCTCTCTTCCCCATGTCTGTTTGATGCCAGATACTGGTTGCCTTTTTCCCAAGTTCTCTGTGCCGGTTAGGTATGTTCCGGGCATGACAACTGGCTCTTGATGTGACCTCTTTCCTCCCCCTAATTCCCGATTCCTAGCTCTCTCCTTTCTTCCCACTGACTAATTGCTCTTTAGTTCTCCCAAGACTCGGCCAGAGTTAGGTTATTTCCCACCCTACGGTTCGACTTTTTCGGTTGACTTCATAGCCTCATTAACTATCGTGGTTTCTCTCATTTTTTGTTTTTTCGTAAGAAGCTTCTTGCTGCTGTCCTGAAAGTGATGAGACTTGCTTTTCCATCCCCTGATGCCTCCCAGATAAGACTAGACCTGCAGCCGAATTCTTTCGTTCTTGACCGTAGAAATTAGCCGTTTAACCTTTCCTCTACCGGTCGGAGGAGCTTCCTCCCAGGTCGCCGCTCCCCGTTCCACCTAAACAGACAAGATGCTGCCCCGTCTCGTGTTATCTGATTGTTGGGGCTCTTATCGTCTCCGTCATCCCGCCGGTTTTTTGATTCTCGCACGCACCGAGTGATTCCACGAGGTCCCCGGCGGCAGGTATGGTTCCCTTCTGCCGAGCAAAGGTCATGCGCTCCCCGACGTTCCAGCAAGCGCTCGACCGTGAGCTGGATGTTGGGCTTGTAGTGACCATTAGCTACGGTGTTGCCGTTTTGTTCAACACCTTTTTCGCCTTCATTGCTGACTTTTCTGACTTCTTACCCCTCCGCCTGCCATTCCATTACTGCCCTAGTCTTGAACGAGCCACGGTAATCTGATTACTATGTTCTCCTTATAGATTTCCTCCTCGTCCGTATCTCCACCACCAGGTCCCTGGTTTTTGTTCTTCTTTACCCGGCCGTAGTCCCAGTTTCCAAGCCCCCAGTCCCAATTTTGATTTCTGCATTCTCTGTTGGATCTGGTATTTCTTTTTCTAAACTGGCGCCAAGACAGGTTTTCGTCTTCCGTTCAGCCCTTCAATCGGTTTCGCCGAGCTTTTCATTTCTGCAGAACCCCTTTCCCGTCTTTCCCTGCCGCCGTTTGCCCTCTGGAACCGAAGAACAGTTGATTATTGTTTGTGAGTGTTCTCCGGTTAC
>Ga0179591_1422482_pt1 | contig 10781 bp, 13 predicted proteins | sample CZOMad2_1_08_16f_FD_182891 | JGI IMG/M metagenome (GOLD analysis project Ga0179591, IMG submission 182891) | Vadose zone soil fungal communities from Angelo Coast Range Reserve, California, USA - CZOMad2_1_08_16fungal (PacBio error correction) | ecosystem: Environmental > Terrestrial > Soil >... | reverse complement strand
TAGTTTATTCAGGGGGGGACTTGTGGGGGAAGCTTGGTCCCCATTTCCCGTGAAGCTTTTTTATATAACTGGATTTGGGTTTAATTTTGGCCCCGGTTTTGGCTTCCGAGAAGGATCCAATCGCGCCATTTTTTTCCAAGCCTGAATTGTTTTTGTGCGGTCGGGCCACCCCCCTGATGAATTCAACTCTGATAACATCCCCCCGGGGACAAAAAAAATATAAAGGATTATACCCCTTTTGTCTTTTTTTTACCATTTTCTACACCTCACTGGGATTCTTTTACGCCCTAATAGGACTTTTGTTGGGGCCAACCCAGGGGGGGGTTCCTTTTTGGAAAAAAAGGTTTTGAAAAACGATCCCGTAATAAAACCCCTTATACCGGTGTGGCGTTTTGGGGCGGAAAACACCCCCCACCCGTTTCCCCAAATTATCACATATCAAACTATGTGGGGGGGTGAACTTTCAGGAAAACCCCGGGGGTTTTGTTTTTTTACCATTTGTTTACAGGCCCACCTGGGGGTTGTTTTTTTTTTTGACTTCACCGGTGGACCCTTGCTACCCGCGTGTGTTTTTTAACAAGGGGACACAATAAAAAATTTATTTTTATGGGGCAAGGGCAAAAAAAGTGGGGGGAACTAGGGGGGGGGTAATCGATTTTTTCAATCAAACCCCCGATTTTGTTTTTTTTTTTGATTTTCGGGGGGGCGGGAGGCGGATAACGGCAGATTTTTTTCAATACTTCTCCCCGTGGGGGGAGAATAAAAAGGGTACCGACCAAATCATTTAGCCCCGTTGGGAAAAACCGCGGGAATTTTTTTTTTTTTTTTTTTGGTTATTGATGTTTTATTTTTACGCGGGAATTGTTTTTTCCTCGCCGAAATTTGGCCGATAGGTTTTTTAAGTTTACGCCCAGGCCTGTATTTCGGTTTTTTTTCTTTTATGGGGGTTTTCTGTTCTTTTTCTTCGACGATTCCGGGGACTCTAATTACGTTGTAGCTTTTTGCCCAAACCGGGATCTCCTGGTGGGCTTGGAGGGGTATCGCGGGCCACTGGGGGGGGACGTCAAGATGGCCGGTGGGGATGAGTTCATCCCCGTTTTTTTTATTTTTTCTGGCTTCTTTTTTTTTTTCACCGCGGGGGAGAAGGCCAACCCCGTGGTGGGGCCGGAAATTTTTTTGGTTGGGGGCGTCGTTGCGATTTTGGGGGTATATATTCCCTCCTACGTGGGGGATCCGGGGGGACCAACGGGTGTTAGTGGGCGCTTCGATTTCTCCACTCGCTTATTTCGGGGCGCAATTCAGCTCTTATTTACCCAAAGGAACTAGGCCGAGATATCTCTACTCTTTTCTCTCTATCCTCAAGTGTATCGCTTTTTGTCTTTGTTCGTTTTTGGAACAGAAAAAATGAGGATTTTATTTGTACGATACGTTGGTGGGAGTGCTTTTTGTGATAAAGATTGCGATGGCCGCGCTAAAAATTAGGGCTTTCGCGGAAAAAGGTTGATCGTATCCGGCCCCCCTGGTTTCCTCCGCTATTTCGTTCAGGATAGAATTTTCCATCGGCCCCCGGCCAATTTTTTCCTGGTCCCCCACCAGGGTTTTTGTGTATCCTCCATTTTCCATCGTTTCCTGTATCACTTGTGGGTTGGCATCTCTTATTTTTACCCGTTCCCGGGGGCCAACTTGGGTTGCCCCTACTCTTCCCAGCCCCTATCGTTGCCAACCTTATTCGTATATTCTTTCAAGGGAAGCGGCAATTCCGGCGTAAAGAAAACCGAAAAAAATTCCTTTTTGTGTAAAATAACTGTCCTTCTATAAATTATTTATTATCTTTTAAATAGCGGCCCTGCGGATTTTCGGCCCGGGGGTGTTGTATTTAAAATAAAAACACGCTTATATTTTTCGCCGGATATCCGGTGTTTTTTTATTTAATCGGGGACCTCTGGTTTTAGCCTAGCGAAAGCGAGTTTTGTATCAGTCCTCCATTTAATGGTGGAGAAAAGATGGGAAAGTTTTTTCTGGTTTTTAATCGCCGCCCGGGAAAGTCCGATGAGTTGTTTTGAAAAATCGGGTTTTCTTACCTGGGCTCCCACGTTGGCTTGCCATAATATTATTTTGTTTCGTTGTCTTTGTCAAATAATATTTGGGACGGGCGGGGGCACCGGTTGGGTTAATTCAACCAGTGGGGGGTTGGGCAATTATGATCAAAAAAAATAATCTTCCCCGGTCCGCGGGAAAGAAAAAAAAGTTGTACCCCCATTAGTTATTGTTAATTTGGGGGGCGTGTTTTGGTTGTTCCGCCACGTTTTTCCCACGTTTTATTAATTTCCCCCAAGGGCTTGTTGCCCCAACAAAAGGTTTTTTCACTTGGGGACGTGTTTGTGTTTTTGTTATAAAAATAAATGTAATCAGTTTGTCTGTTAGAAATCGTCTTTTTCAAATCAAAAGGACCAAAAGGGATAAGCCCGTGTTTGGTTTTCGGAAGTTTCGGACGGCCCAGGAAAAAAAAGTCAAAAAAAATGTTGCAGGTTTGGATTTGCCTCAGGCGTTTGGGGGGATTTTGCTCTTTCGGGACCCGGGGGGCCAAAATTCTCCCCCCAAATACGTTATTAAAAGGGCTTCAACACGGATTGGGGGACCAACTCCAAGTCCGATTTTAAAACTTTTACAAAGAACCCCTGGACATAAACCAAAAAAACCAAAGTTACTTAAAAAATTACCGGGACAAGGCTCAAATCACAAAACCATTCCGGAAAAACCTGGGCAAAAAAAAACCGAAAAAAACGGGGCCCCCACCTTGGGGGGGGAAGAGTTAGATTCCAAATTATGACCCCGGGGGGGGGGACGAGGGTTTCCGATTCAATTTTTATTCATGATTCTAATCGGGGGGGCGTGGGGGGGGGGGGGAGGGGGGGGGTGGGGGGGGCGGCTTATAAGGCAGAAATGTTCCTTGGCACATGGGAAAAGGAAGTCCCCCCCTTAATTTACCGGGGGGCTTCAAAGGGGAAAATATCCGGAAACTCCGCTGTTGCCCGCCCCAGCCCCAGGAGTTGGGGTCTTTACTTTGGGGGGGGGTGGACCCCACGTTGGGTTTTTCTTGTTAATTGCGCAATTTTTTCTGGGTCTGTCAATCTTATCACAAATTTTCCAGTCTTCAGGGCTGCGAAATTTCCAATCGTATGGTGGTGTCGTTGGTATGTTTTTCCAGGCGGGGCCACCAACAAAAAACTAAACATTTATTGCTCCCTTGCTAACTTTTTTAGGGAACGTTCTTGGCCCCAGGGAAAGTAAAAGAGGGCCAATTCCGGGGCAAACCGTTTTTTGGGTATCGCCCGGTTAATTCAAAACCTTGATATGCTACAAGCAGTCACACGCAAATACTGGCTTTTTGGCTTTAGGGTTACCGTTGGTGAATTCTTATCAACCTATTTTGTAACATATCCCTGCCAGGAGGGAAAAGTGGGAAATGATCGACAAGGGGGGGGGGGGGTTTTTCGTTATTCGGGGCTTTAATTTTCGCGGAATACAAATTGTTTAACTAGGGGATTATATTAAAAGCTAGGTTTTCTTCGTAAATAAACGGATGCAAGTTTATTTCCTTGAATACTTTGGGGTGGTGGCGACGTTGGAATTATAAAAGGCTCCCCCGGCGTAAAAAACAAAAACAGGCACAACGGGGGGGGCTCGCTGGGGGGCTGGTGGTTTTTTGCGGGTACCACGACCCCACACACCTTTGGGGCTCGATTAAAATCCGGGGGACGGGGAAACCCGTTTTACTGGATCCGTTGGGCACGCAGGAGCTAAACCAAAATTATTTAAAAAAAAAATAAAAAAAATTTGCTTTCATTGCTGGCTTCCCAGTTGTGGGCGCAGTGCGGAGAATTTTCCCCCTCGGGGGTCTCCCCAAAAAGAATGGTTTTTTCAGCGTGGGCCCGTTTTCGGTTTCATGAAAATGGCCCACACAAGTCCCCCTTGCTACGGGGAAGTTTTTTAGAAAAGGGGGTTCCCGTTGGGGGGGGGCTAAATAAAAAACGAGATGTTATCGAATATTTTGTATGGCTTTTAAGAACTTCAGTATCCTAGCGAACGATTAAAAAAAAAAAAAACAAGGGGCGAAGGTTCTCGGGGGAAATATAAAAAACAAAATGAAGGGCAATTTTTCTTCTATTACTATTCTAACTTAATAATCCGTTGTGTTGGGTCGTTTTTTGTTTTGAAATGGGTAAGAGAATTTAAGGATGTTGGCGTTGTTACTAAGTGGTTTGTTTTTTTGTGACGGGAACCTTTTCCCCCGCCCCGTGTGTTTTCTTTCGCTGTGAGAACTGAACAAGGGGTTTCGTTTTTAAAAGCATACCCAAAAATAAAAAAAAAAATCGGTTTTAAACCCCAGCGTGGTACTCATTCTATTTTTGGCCCCACGGCTGCTGCGGAGTAGATACAGCCCGGCCTGGGGGTAACGTTAATAAGAAAAGATGGAGCGTATGGGAGGGGGGACGATAAAATATGGGGTTTTGGCGGTGTTTTTTCCAGTTGAAAAACCGTAAAAAAAAACGGGGGCCCTGCACCCGATAATAACCGTTTATTTTTTTTTTTTTGATATATATTGGGGGAACCCCGGGGGGGTATTTTTTGGCTCCGCCCGCCCCAAATGGTGGGATAGGGCCCCCCCCCCCCCCAACCAATTTCGTCGGGGAAAGGGTTGGCATTTCTTTTTTTGCTATTGTGTGTAACTTTTCTCCGCTTCCATTAAACGGGATTCCGTTTTTTAATAAAACCGGGTCCGGTTCCCGGATTTCATTTACGTCAAAAAGGTGGGGGGGCAATAAATTTGGTCTTGTTGGGCGACCCGCCCCGAACCCAGTTCTTTCCCCCCTCTGTGCAAACCCCACACCCCGCACGCCTTGTTTTTTTTTAACCCGACCGTTGGGGGGTCGGTTGGGGGGGGTGACAAGCTTTATTAAAATTTCCAAAACCTTCCCGCCCATTTGCACAAGGGGGATACTGGCCCCTCAAGAATTTCGAAGGAAGGATACTATTTAGCTTATATTTCCCTCTTTTCTTTTTGGATTAGGGGAAAATCAAATCACATGGTTCTGGTGAGAGGGGGGGTGGGGCGCGAGAACAAATTATTATAAAGTTTATAAAGAAGGCCCATTGCAAACCCTGTCTTTATCCGAGTTTTCCTTGGCGGTGAGATTTGAAAAATAGGGTTCGTTTTTTCGCTATTGTTAGCGGGGGAAGACAAGGGGGGGGGGGGCCCAACTTTCGACGCCGCGCCCATCCAATACGGGATTTTGTTTTTTTGGGGAAACGCTTGAATAAGAGTGTTGTTATCGGGTGGGCGATAAACCACCGGGGTTCTTTTTTTGCAAACGCATAGATATTGGGCTACTACTTTATTTGTGGTGGGGGCCCGCTAAGTTGTTACGTGGTACCATAAAAAAAAGAAAGGGAGGCAGGGGGGGAAAGTTATACGTTTATGTTTTGTTGGGGCCCCGCGGGACCTACCCCCAGGGGGACGAGGGTTCCCTGCGGGATTTCACATGATAAACCATTGTGATCAATTTCCCCAAGAAAATACAAAAGCAAGATCCTAGAAAATAAAAACACAAAATAGTGCCCCCAGGGGGGGGTGGTTCGGGACGGAAACATTATCCCCACGGCACCAAATATAAATAAGACTTACCGGAGGGGGCTTTTGGGGGCCGCAAACCACGGAAGTTTTTTTCCTGTTTCTTGAAAAGGGGGGGTGGGGACTTTGCGTTCTCCCGTGTTTTTTTTTGTTTTTTTATTTATCTCTCGATATTTTCTTTCCCCGGTTAACTTTAGTTTACTAAGTGGGGTTTTTTGATAAGTTCTTCATTTATGTTGTCAAACGGGTTATAAAACAAACATTTTTTTCTCTTTTATTAATAGCCCAGTTTGGTTAGATTTCATTTCAAGCTTTGTTTGGGGGGAAAGTTTTTTTTGGGGGGTTGACCGCTGGGGCGGTATAAATATTTTTTTTTATTTGGGATCAATTTCTCCAGGTGGGGCTTACTCTTTAGTTTTTTTTGGGCCACTTTATTGTTTTTTCCGTTGTTGAATTTTGGTGGTGTTTGTTGTATGGGGGAGGTGGGATTTTATGGTTTCGTTGTTTTTTTGTTTTTTTTTTTTTTTTTTTTTTTTAAAAGAAAAACTGGGGTGGTGTTGTGTGGGATTTTTGGGGAGAACAAAAGGGGGTGAGGGGATTGGATGGGTGGTTCGTAAGTTTATGAAAAACCAGAATGGGGGTAAAGCGGTGATGGATATCTTTTGTTTACACCAATAAGTGAGATTTTTTTAACAGGGGGATTGTATATTTTGGTTAAATTTGTTTTCGTCTTTTTGGGGGGCCCCGGGGGGGGGCGAAGAGGGAAGGGGGACAGGCCTCCAAAAAAACGGGGGGCGCAAATTGTTTTTTTTTTTGATTTATTTTTTCAAAAAAAGCATGTTTGTTTTTGTTTGTCTTTTGTCCGCACGGGCCCGGGGTGATTATTTTCGGTTTCATACAACCCCCGCACAGTCCCTGAAAAAAAAAACTCGACAAAAAAAAGAGCTATTTATTATCCCTTTGTTCTTGACCGATCTTCGACCCCCCCAATGGTGGATCTTTTAAATCGTCCCCCAAGGGACGTTTGTTTGTGGCCCACAAGCCCCCCCGCATTGGGGGAAGGGTGTTTAAATGAGGATTTCCCTTCGAAAAAACCCCCGGTGTTTTGTGGGGGGGGGGCGACCCAACCCCCCGGCCCCAATTTTTTGTAACAATTTTTTTTTTATTACTATGTTTGGGGGGGGGGGGGGGACTTTTCCGGGGGCAACCCGGGGGGTGGTTTTTTTTCCCCTAAAAAAAAAGGTCACACCGGCTTTTTTTGGGACCTTCACCCCCCCCCATCCACGGACCCCCAACCCACACCGCCCCACCAGCCCGTCGTTGGTGATTTTTTAACCAAGTTGGCCAACAAAAATATTGTAGTGGGGGGGGCAAGCCAAAAACAGTGCGTGGACCCCCTCTGTAAACAGTGGGGGTAACTTTTCCGATTGAATATTCCAATCTCGCATTTTTTGGTTCTTTTTTCTTTTCGGGACCGCGGGGAATCCATTATAACCGGCAAGAATTCCCCATTATCTCTCCTTTGGGATCTTAGGTGTTTTTTTACCCAACTCTTTACAAAACAGGGAAAGGGGAAAAGGAGGGGGGGGGGGCGAAAAAAACCCCCGGGGATTTAATTTTTTTTTTTAATTTCGAGGGCGAAATTGTTATGTATAACGGCCCCGAAAAAAATTGATCGTTCGGAACGTTGTTTTAGTTTACACGCAGGAAGTTTGGTGAAAGGGAGTGTTAAGTTCAGGCGATTTTCGGCTTGTAGGTAAAAATGATGGATAAACACACTGTTTTGCTAGGGTTCTGTCTGTTTTTTAGTTTGTTGGGCGGGGACAAAACGATGGGGCTGTGGGGTGGGAAAGGAAATCAAAAAAACGACGGGGGGGGGGGGAAACAACAGGGGTAGAAAGGGGGGGGGATTTGGGGGAAGTTCCCGCCGGGGTACAAAACAAAAAAGGGAAAAAGGGGCCCAACCCGGTGTCTTGTGGCGGGAAATTGGGGGGGGTTTTGGGGGGGGGGGGGGCCCCGGGCGGATGGAACTTCTCCTTACCGTTCGAGGGATCCTCAGCGGGTGGTGCTCCGTTTTTCCGATTTTTTCCCCACTTCACACGGCTTTTGTGTTCGCGCAACAATTTCGATTTCTTTCCAAAAAAATAAACAGGCCGTGGAATCAGGATAGGCTATTTCGATCTTTCTTTTTTCCTCCTTCACCGCCGTTCGTTGTTGGTTCTCTCTTTGGTTGAGGGAAAAAAAAAAAGTTACCATATATAAAGGATTTTGATTGCAGTCACAAGTCCTCACGGGGCTTTGGGGAAAGAAGCGATTTTGGCCGTAGGAAAAAAGCCCAGAAAGTGATTTTCGGAACGGGGGCTTCCTGGGTCCTCGTCGTAGGGAGAAATTTTTTTTCCATCAATCCGACCGGCCTCCATTGGTTCCCCAAAACGTGTTTTTGTTCTCGCCAGGAACCCGGGGGGCAATGCCCTCTTTACAACGGGTTTTCTTTTTTTCCCGGGGCCGGTTCCTTTCATAGGCCCCATTTCGTTTTGCACTAAACCGGAAAATTTAGGGAGCCACCGAAATTTTTTTGTTTCATGGCGAAAGAAAACCCGGGGGGAAAAAATCTGCCGTAAAACCTTAAAAAAAAACGGGGCCGGGCGTCGGCGGGGAAAAAACCCCCCCAATTTTCGCGATTTATTCCGGTTTCGACGTTTGTGCTTCTAATCCCTTTTTTTTTGGGAACATTTAAGTTTGGTTTAACCTTCCCAAAAGGGGGAAGAGATGGGAAAAAAACTATGGGTTTTTCCGGGGGGCCCGGCGGAAAGTGCCGATTGGAAAGTTGGAAAGTCCGGGTACTTGGTTTCCCACGTTTTGTGGGGGGGGATTGGCCATATTTATTTTTTGTGGGCTTTTTGTTACCAAAAAACCCGGCGGCGGCCCCGGGTGAAAAGGTTCAAAAAAAAACCGGGTGGGGGCGGGCCTTGATTTTGAAAAAAACCCCCGTTTTGCCACGGGGGGGGGGAAAAAGTCCAATATTTTTTTTACAATATGTCTTTGGGGCCCGGGTGGGGTTCGGGGGGCCAACCGTTTTCGATCGGTTTTTTTACCCTCCCCCAAGGCTTGGTTGGGCAAAAACCACAAAAAAGGGGGGGTCTGGGGGGGGTTGACGGTTTTAAAACCAAAGATTTTTCCCAGTTGTTGTTAGGAAAAAATCTGGTTTGTTTTTTTAAAAAAGGGGGACCCCAAAAAATTAAGGGGGATAGCATTTTTTTGTTGGAGTTTTGTTCCACGGCCGCGAAACCAAAAAAATGTTGCGTTTGATTTTTCTGGGCGCGTTTTGGGGAAGGCTATCGGCCCCCGGGCACCCAATTTTTAACCCCAAATCCAGTTTTAGTTAAAAAGGCTTTCACCCGATTTGGGGGGGGGGGGGGAACCAAACTTCCCCAAAAGGTTTCGATTTTTAATACTAAACCCAGCCCCACCTTGCCAAACCCCACAAAAAAACCAGGTTTCTTAAAAAAACCGAAAAACCCACAGCATTTTCCCCACAACATCCGAAAAACTGGCAAAAAAAAAAAAAAAACGAGGCAAAACCCTGGGGGGAAAGACACACACAAATATTTTTGGTACCCCGCCAGCCGCATTTCAAATTTTATAAAATTGTGATTCTAAACGGGGATAATAGAAGAATTGTTTAGTGGCCACCACATTTTGAAGGGGAACCCGTCCCCTTTAGTTTTTTTTCTTTGTACGGGGGAAGGCCTCAAAAGAAAAACAGGATAAAAAACAAAAAACAATTCCCGTGTGTGGGGGGGCCCCCCCAGCAGTCACGCTGGTCTTATTGTTTGGGGGGGGGCAGTTTTGGTTTTTCGTTTACTCTTGGACCATTTTGTTTTCTTGATGTGGAATTATCACAATTTTTTTACCATAATTTGGTTGTTTTCGCGAAACATCCGGTCTTCTTTTCTATGGGGGATGGGTTTGTTATAAACCGCAGCCCCCAAAACCAAACTTCAACGGGATTACGTGGGCCATGCTTCCTGGTTTAAGGGGGGGGGGGGTGGACCCTCGCTGCCTCGCGCGGGGGGAAAAAAAGTTTTAGAGGCCAAATGCGCCCCCCCCAACCGGTTTGGGGGCGGGCCTCGGTTGGAAAACCCAAAAAATTTACTATTGAGCGGTTCAAAAAATCGTTGCCCCCGGGGGGGGGGGGGGGGGGGGGCCGGTTGGGGGTGGCCCCTCTAACCTACTTCTGAATCTCGCCAGGGGGGGGGGAAATCGACCCCAGGGGGGTTATTTTGGGCTACTTTTTTCGCCCCCCGGGGGCCAAATTGGTTTCCCATCGGGGGGTGATTGATTAAAGGCTAGGTTTTTTTCGAAGCTTGGGCAGTTCTCATCCCTTGAATGGGTGGTGGGGCCCCGAGTTGGAAATATAAGGCTCCCCCGGCGTTTTTTAAAAAAACCAACCTAAGGGGGACCCCCCCCCACGGGACACCCGTAACGGGGGATGGGGTTGGGGCAGTGGGGTCGCCACCCTTTGGCCCGATGAAAAATCGGGGGGGAACGGATACCCCGTTTGACGTAACTCGTTACGAAAGAAGTTTAACCACCATTGCAAATTAATTTTGGCTCGCTGCTTTTCCATTTTGTCTTGGCGGGGGAGGCTGTATTCCCCCGGGTCCCCCCCAAAAACCACGGTTTTCGGGCCCGGCCCCGTTTTTGAGGGTTTTTTTACAACTTTTGGGGAAAACCCTTGGGCCCAGTTTTCCCGCGGGGTTTCGGAGGGCGTTTTTTTTTTGGGGCAAAAAAAAAAACGATAGAGTTCCAGTATATTCGATTTTTTGTTTATGGCTTTTACGGGGAAACCTTCAAGTTTTCTCTTCAGCGAAAAACGATAAACCGGGCGAAAAAGAGGGGGGGGGAGGGGAAAAAAAAAACAAAAACTGTTTTTTTTTTTTGAAAAGCAAAATCTTATTATATCAGTTTTTTTTATAAATTCCTCGTTTTTGTTGGTTGTTTTTTGTTTTTTTTAGAGGGAGGCAGATTTTTGGCCGTAAGGCTGGGGTTTTTAAGGTCTACTTTAAGGGCAGGTTGGCGGTACGTACTGGAAGGTTACCAAGATGGGAGGGAAAAGCCATGCCGGCCAAAAAAGAGTACGCTAGAA